>Ga0137455_1000390_pt1 | contig 11823 bp, 13 predicted proteins | sample EasRivERMGT600_2_FD_102334 | JGI IMG/M metagenome (GOLD analysis project Ga0137455, IMG submission 102334) | Soil microbial communities from meander-bound floodplain in the East River, Colorado, USA - East River MetaG ERMGT600_2 | ecosystem: Environmental > Terrestrial > Soil > Floodplain ... | reverse complement strand
TCAAGAGGCAAATCACATGCCTTACAGATTCGGCCTATTTGATTCAGGCCGGCGGTTCGAGTGGAGAAATCCTCCGCACCGCCTGGGGAAATAACCACTCCAGCATCGGGCCGACGCGCTCGGACCACGCCTGCTCTGAATGCGTCGCGCCTTCGTACTCGGCGTAATGAAGATCGCCGCCTTCAACGAATCCCAGGCCGACCAACGCCGCTTTCAAGAGCCGGGCATCATCGAGACCGCGCCTGCCCTCCCCCGTACCCATGTCGACCCACAATCGCGATTTGGGTTTCGATCGCACTTCGCGAATCGTTTTCAGGATCGCTTTTCGATCCCACCAGACCGACGGCGAGAGCGCGGCGACACGGCCGAACACCGCAGGGTGATTGAAGCCAAGGTGCAGGGAGACGAGCCCGCCGAGCGACGAGCCGGCGATGCCGGTGCTCTCGCGATTGGTGTGCGTGCGATAGGTGCCGTCGACGAGCGGCTTCAGCTCCTCGATGATCATGCGGCCGTAGTCGTCGGCAAGGCCGCCGCCGAGCTTGTGATCAGCGGTCGGTGTGTATTCATCCAGGCGCATCTCTCCCGTGTTGTAGATGCCGACGATGATCAGCGGCGCGATGCGGCCCGCCTCGATCAACTCCGTTGCGGTCTCGCCGACCTTCCAGTGCTCGCCCTTTTGGAACGCCGTCTCCGGCTCGAACAAGTTCTGCCCATCATGCATATACAAAACGGGGTAGCGCCGCGAACCCTCGTGAAGAACCTTCGTCGAGAACGTCTGCGCAGAACCCTCGTGCAGAACCTCCTCATAACCGGGGGGGAGCCAGACGAGCACATCCCGATCGTGTTCGAGATATTCAGAGTGAAATTGTTTGTGACGGCGGAGCTGGTTCTCGGACAAGTGCATCGGCAGGCAGGATCAGTATAGGCTTCCAAGGTGCATAGATGACCCGTGATCACCATAAGTGGTTTTCCCGCTCGCTGAACCGCGATATGGAGCTGCTGGCGTTCGGTCACGCCGGCCCGCCGGTGATCGTGTTCCCGACCTCGATGGGCGCGTACTTCGAGTACGAGGATCGCGGCATGATCATGGCGCTCTCCAAGAAGCTGGAGCAGGGGAAGCTCCGGCTGTTCTGCCTCTCGTCGGTCGACAGCGAGAGCTGGTACTGCAAGAAGATCCATCCGCGGCATCGCGTCGAGCGGCACCTGCACTATGAGGACTACGTGCTGAACGAGGCGGTCCCGCTTATCAAGCACCTGACGCGCCAGGACGCGATCGGCGTCACCGGCTGCAGTTTCGGCGCCTATCACGCGATGTCGCTGGCCCTTCGCAATCCCTACGTCTTCAACTGGTGCGTGACGATGGGCGGCGCGTTCGACGTATCGCAGTTCCTCGACGGCTACTTCGACGAAGACTGCTATTTCCTGAACCCGCCGTCGTTTCTGCCGAACCTGTCCGACCCGTATTACCTCGATCAATTCCGGCGCAACAAGTGGGTCCTGGTCACCGGCGATCACGACATCTGCCGCGCCCCCAACGAACAGTTCTCGGCGCTGCTCCAGGCCAAAGGGATCCACCACAGCCTGCACGTCTGGAACGACTCGAAACACGACTGGCCGTACTGGCGGCCGATGGCGGCTGCTTACCTCCCATGATTGAGATAGAGTGCTGAACGTGAAGAAGATTGGTGTCCTCTTCGGCATGGAGAACACGTTCCCCGCGGCGCTCGTCGAGCGCATCAACGGGATGAACGTGGCGGGAATCACCGCCGAATTCGTGCAAATCGGCGATGTGCGGATGGCGGAAGGCTGCGGCTACGACGTCATCGTCGATCGCATCTCGCACGACATCCCGTTCTACCGCGCCTGGCTCAAGAACTCGGTGCTGTGCGGCACCAAGGTGATCAACAACCCCTTCTGGTGGAGCGCCGACGACAAGTTCTTCAACTACGCGCTGGCGACCAAGCTCGGCGTGGCGATTCCGCCGACGGCGCTGCTGCCGCACAAGGAACATCCCACCGGCACGACCGAGCGGTCGATGCGCAATCTGCACTACCCGCTCGATTGGGAATCGATCTTCGAGTACGTCGGCTTCCCCGCCTTCCTGAAGCCGTTCGACGGCGGCGGCTGGCGCGACGTCTACAAGATCAACAATCGCGAGGAATTCTTCAGCGCCTACGATCAGACGCGCACGCTCTGCATGACGCTGCAGCGCGCGGTGAACTTCAAGGAGTATTTCCGCTGCTACGTCGTCGGGCAGGAGCAGGTGCACATCATGCCCTACGATCCGCGCGCGCCGTTCCACGAGCGCTACGTGCGGACTCCTCCCGAGTATCCGAAGGAGCTGCTCGCGCGCGTGAAGAAGGATGCGCAGACACTGTGCCGCGCGCTCGGCTACGACCTCAACACCGTCGAGTTCGCATGCGAGGACGGCATCCCCTACGCCATCGACTTCATGAATCCCGCGCCCGATGCGGATCTGCATTCGGTCGGGCAGGAGAACTTCGACTGGATCGTCAAGGCGGTCGCTGAACTGGCCGTGAAGAAGGCGACCGAGCCCGCCACGGCGGCGACCTATCGCTGGGACGCTTTTCTTCGTGGGTAGATGAAGCCTTCCTTCTCGATCGGGATCGAAGAGGAATACCAGACCATCGATCCGACCACCTTCGATCTGCGCTCGCACATCAACGCCGAGATCATCTCGAAGGGCAAGCGGCAGCTCGACGAGCGCATCAAGGCCGAGATGCACCAGTCGGTGGTGGAGGTCGGCACCGGCGTCTGCCGCAACATGAAGGAAGCGCGCGCCGACATCCTCAACCTGCGCCGCGCCATGGTGAAGCTGGCGCGGGAAAACGGCCTGGTGCTGTGCGCCGGCGCGACGCATCCGTTCGCCGACTGGCGCGAGCAGGACATCTATCCTGATGAGCGCTACCTGCAGGTCGTCGAAGACATGCAGCTCGTCGCGCGATCGAATTTGATCTTCGGGCTGCACGTGCACATCGGCATCGAGGATCGCGAAGTGGCGATCCACCTGATGAACCAGATGCGCTACTTCCTGCCGCATCTGCTCGCGTTGTCCGCGAACTCGCCGTTCTGGATCGGCCTCAAGACCGGCCTCAAGTCGTATCGCTGCAAGGTGTTCGACAAGTTTCCGCGCACCAACATTCCCGACACGTTCACGAGCTGGGCCGACTACGAGAGCTTCGTCAACCTGCTGGTCAAGACCAACAGCATGGACAACGCCAAGAAGATCTGGTGGGACGTGCGGCCGCACCCGTTCTTCTCCACCGTCGAAGTGCGGATTTGCGACATCCCGATGCGCGCCGACGAATCGCTCGCTCTCGCGGCGCTGATCCAGGCGACGATGGCGAAGTTGTACAAGCTGCATTCGCGCAACCAGGGCTTCCGCATGTACAGCCGCGCGCTGATCATGGAGAACAAGTGGCGCGCCGCGCGCTACGGGCTCGAAGGCAAGCTGATCGACTTCGGCCGCGAGCAGGAATGCCCCGCCAAGGAGCTGATGCTCGAGTATCTCGACTTCGTCGACGACGTCCTCGACGAGCTCGATAGCCGCCAGGAAGTGGAATACATCCGCACCATCCTGGAGCGGGGCAACGGCGCCGAGCGACAACTCGAGGTTTTTGCGAAGACCCGCGACCTGAAGCAGGTCGTCCAATATATGGTCGCCGAAACGCAAGCGGGACTATAGAATTTAGAGAGATGACCACCGCGTTCGATACCAGCTTGTCGCCCGGCGCCAGAAACGCCATCCGGGTCTGCCTCAATGTGCAGCCTCACGAGCGTGTGACGGTGATCGCCGACCGCGACTGCGAGGACATCGCCGCCAGCCTGGTTCACGAGATCGAGGAGGTCGGGGCACCCTACAAGGCGTTCATCCTCGAAGAGGTCGCCGAGCGGCCGCTGCTGGATCTACCGAAGGCGATCGCCGAGGACATGGAGCAGAGCCAGGTCAGCATCCTGGCCGTGCACGTGCAGCGCAACGAGCTGCGCTCCCGCATGCAGCTCACCGACATCGTCAATCGCCGGAAGATGCGCCATGGCCACATGGTCAACATCAACCGCCAGATGATGCTCGAAGGCATGCGCGCCGATTTCCACAAGGTCGATCGCCTCAGCTCGAAGGTCATCGACATCGTCCGCAACGCGAAGGTCGTGCGCGCGACGACCAAGGGCGGCAGCGCCTTCACCGCGACGCTCAATCCGAATTACAAGTGGCTCAAGACGAGCGGCCTGATCAGCCCCGACAAGTGGGGCAACCTGCCCGGCGGCGAAGTGTTCACCACGCCCGGCAACGTCGACGGCACGCTGGTGATCGACGGCGTGGTCGGCGATTTCCTGTGCGAAAAGTTCGGCTCGCTTGCGGATTCGCCGTTGACGTTGCGCGTCAAGGACAACCGCCTCGTCGAGGCGCACAGCGAGAACAAAGATCTCGAGGACGATTTCTGGAAATACACGCATACCGATGCGAACTCCGATCGGGTCGGTGAATTCGCGATCGGCACCAACATCGAGCTCACGCAGGTGATCGGCCACATCCTGCAGGACGAAAAGTTCCCCGGCATCCACGTCGCGTTCGGCGATCCGTACGGCGCGCACACCGGCGCCGACTGGACGTCGACGACGCACATCGACGTCGTGGCGACGCGGTTCGACATCTGGGTCGACGATCGCCAAATCATGCGCGACGGTAAATTCCTGATTGAGTAGGTCCTAGGGTCTTAGGGTCCTAGGGTCTTAGGCCTTGATCACATCCCTCCGGCAGTCATTCAACAAAGCGTGGAACGAGGCCAAGTTTCAGGATTTGGTCCGGCGACTCGAGACGCGGACCGGAGCGGCGCTCGGCTTCCCGATTAGCGAAACGCCCTGCTTCTTCCCTCAGTCGCTGATGTCGACGCTGGCAGCGACGGGCATCGATCTCGTCAACCAGATTCTCGACAGCGCCGATGCGATGGCCGCGGCGATGGCGGCGGTGCCGGAACGCTTCAATGGACCCGGGGCCGAAACGCTGCCGACGTTCTTGCAGGTTGATTTCGGATTGGTTCGCAACGCGGACGGATCGATCCAGCCGAAGCTCGTGGAGCTGCAGGCGTTTGCGTCGTTGTACGGCTTCCAGCTCGCCGTGGCCGAAGCGTATCGAGACGCTTTCGGCCTGCCCTCCTCCCTTAACCTGTTTCTCGATGCTCTCGACCACACGACGTACCACGCGCTCGTGAACGACGCCATCGTCGGCGACCACGATCCCGCCGAAGTCGTGCTGATGGAGATCGAGCCGCGCAAGCAGAAGACCTGGCCCGACTTCGTCGTCACGGAACAGATGTGGGGCGTGCGCGCGATCGATGTGTCGGAAGTGCGTCGCGAGGGCCGGCGGCTGTATTACCGCCGCGACGGCAAGGCGACCGAGATCAAGCGCATCTACAACCGCGTGATTCCCGACGAGCTCGAGCGCAAGCGCATTCAGCTGCCGTTCGGATATGGCGACGACCTCGACGTCGAGTGGGCGGGACATCCGGCCTGGTACTTCCGGATCAGCAAGTTCTCGATTCCGTTCCTGCGCCACCCCTCGGTTCCGGAGACGCATTTTCTCGACGGCATCGAGATCCTGCCGGCCGATCGCGAGCGCTACCTGCTAAAGCCGCTGTTCTCGTTCGCCGGCGGCGGGATCATTTTTGCGCCGACCGATGCCCAGATCGCCGCGATTCCCATGGCGGAACGGAAGAACTACATCCTGCAGGAACGGATCAACTTCACTCCGGTAATCGAAACGCCCGAGGGCCCAGCGCAGGCCGAAATTCGCGTGATGTATGTGCGGTCCGGATTAGAGTTGCGGCCGGTGCTGCCGCTGATCCGCATGGGCCGCGGCAAGATGATGGGCGTCGATCACAACAAGGGCCTCAGATGGGTCGGGGCATCTGCGGGATTAATCGAAACACTATGAGACGTCTCTTACGGTATCTCGACACATTGGATCCCGCGCTCCGCTGGGCTCTCTTCCTTCCAGTGGGGATTGGATTCAGCTTTGTCATCCTGGGCGTTGTTGACGCCGGCTTCGCGATGGCGCAGGCGCCTTACCGTAGGGTCCCGGGCGTGACTGAAGGCTCGACGCAGGCATTCTTCGCGGGCGTCACGCGTGTCCTCTTCCCGGCCGTCATCTCGCCCAAGCCGTGGCTGGTAGGGATCGTGATGTTCGCACTCGACTTCCTGCTGCGTGCGGGGCCCGTTGCCTACATGCTGATGTCTTACGAGTACATGCGATACCGGGCGCCGGTGATGTGGACCTACGCCGGTGCGGGTGCAGTCGGTGGATTGCTCGGACTCTTACTTGTCAGAGTCGTGATGAATTCAGCGGCCAAGTCTCAAGACACGATCCGCAACTAATGCCGCCACGCGCTCTCACGCGGCAGCGCGACGCTGGTCGCGAGGGATTGCCGGCGGCGGCCGACTTGAGGGACAGGAACCGATCTCGGATCTCGGATCGAGTGGATTTCGGATCGAGGTTCTGATCGATGAATGCCGCAATCGTCGATCGCCAATTAATCCGAGATCCACTCGATCCGAGTTCCGAAATCGACGCCCTAGCGGTGCCCCAGGCGCAACACTCGATCCGCAATCGAATTCAGCTCGCCTTCGTCATGGGTCACGTAGATCAGCGGCACGTGCAGCTCGCGGCGAATCCGCAGGATATACGGAAGGATCACATCGCGCCGCTCGCGATCGACGCCGGCGAGCGGTTCGTCGAGTAACAGGATCGACGGCCGCGTCATCAACGCTCTCGCGATCGCGACGCGCTGCTTTTCCCCGCCTGACAAGTTCGTGACCCGGCGCTCGAGCAGATCCTGAAGGTCGAGAATCTTCACCAGCGATTCGAAATCACCCTCGGCATGACGGCCAAAGTTGATGTTGGCACGGACGTTCATGTTCGGGAACAACAACGCATCCTGAGGCACGTAGCCGATGCGTCGATCGCGTGCCGGCAGATCGATGTTGCCCGCCGACGAAAACAGGACGCGATCGCCGATGCGGATCTCGCCCTCATCCGGCGTTCGGATGCCCGCGATCGATTCAAGGAGCGAGGTCTTGCCGCTGCCCGATGGCCCCAGGACTCCAAGCACCTCCACGGACGCGCGGTCGCGCACGGTCAGGACGAACTCGCCCTGGCGCATCGTGATGTCGATCGACAGATCGATCACGGCCGGCCCTCGGCGACAAGACGATTCGAAACGTAGATAGCGCCAAACGCGAGCAACGCCGAGACGACCAGCAGGCTCCACGCCGCGTCTTCGCGCCCGGTCTCGACCAGTGTGTAAATGCCGACCGCGAGCGTGCGCGTGCGCCCGGGGATCGCGCCCGCCACCATGATGGTCGCGCCGAACTCACCGAGCGCGCGCGAGAAACCCAGCACCGCTCCGGCGGCGATGCCTCGCGATGCCAGCGGCAGCGTGATCGTGCGCAGGATGCGGAACGAGCCGGCGCCGAGCGTTGCGGCAATATGCTCGTAACGGCGATCGACCTGCTCGATGCCGGCGCGCACGCTGCGCGCGACGAGCGGGAAGCTGATCACCATCATCGACAGCACGACGGCCTTCCACGTGAAGATCACCTCGATGCCGATGGCATCAAGCGCCTGGCCCACCGGACTGCGGCGGCCGAACAGCCACAACAGCAAAAGGCCGGTCGCGACCGGCGGCAAGACCAGCGGCAAGGAGGCGACGGTTTCGAGCAGCGTTTTTCCGGGAAACGTCTTTCGCGCGAGCAGCCAGCCGATCGCAATCGCCGGCGGCAGCACGAGCGTCGTCGCCAGCAGCGCCATCAGCACGGTGAACCGCGCGATGGCCCATGTCTCTGCGCTCATGGCTTGCCGAAACCGTATCGATCGAACACCGCTCGCGCCTGCGGCCCCTTCAGGAATTCGAGGAAGCGCTTCGCTTCAGCCTCGTTCGGTCCGGCGATCACCGCGACCGGATACGCGATGTCGAGATACGGATGCAGCGTCTTCGGGATCGACGCAATCACGCGAACTCTCGCCGACATTGCGTCCGTCCGATACACGACGCCGCCGTCGACACGCTCAGCCTCCACTGCGGCAAGCGCGCCGCGCACCGTCGGAAACGGCACGACCTTCGGCTCCACCTCTTTCCACTGACCCTGCTTCTGGAGCCATTGCCGCGCGTACACGCCCGCCGGAACGGCAGCCGGATCGCCCATCGCGATGCGCGTTCCCTTTCCCTGCAGCAGCGACGTGATCGTCATGTCGTCACGCGACAGCGGCGCGATCACCACGAGCTCGTTGGTCAGCAGCCGCGTGCGAGTGCCCGGCACGACGCGCCCGGCCTTCTCGACGACGTCCATCTGCGCTTCATCGGCGCTGAGGAAGAGACCGGCCTTGGCGCCTTCGACGATCTGGCGCGCGAGGGTATTGGATCCGCCGGCGTTGAGGGCGACAGCCACGCCCGTCGTTGCACGATAGAAGCCGGCGATCTCGTCAAGCGCGTTGTACACGCTCGCGGCAACCGACACGACCAAACCGGGGGGCTGTGCAGCGACGGGCGTGCTGAACGCCGTGGCCACTGTAATTCCTACCGCCAGTAGTTGCAGCCGTTTTGTCATGCGCGATGCCCGTTTTGCACAGAATCTTCTTGCGGGGCCGGAACTGTGCATCGTGGCGTGCAATCTAACGTCGACGGCCATTGGGAGTGCCCTGTTTTGCAATCATCACTTCGGTGGATTTGATCACCGCCAGGGCGTCGTCACCCCGCTTTAGCTTCAGCGCATGAATCGCATCGGCGGTCACTACCGCGGTCAGCGTCTGGTTGCCGACGCGAAGCCGCACCTGCGCGAGCAGGCCGTCGATGCGAACCTCCTCGATGAATCCGGGCAGACGGTTACGCGCGCTCAGTCCGGCCAGCGTGTCGTCGGGATCCGCCGGCCGCGCGGCGCGGGCCTTTCCGGCCGGCTGGCTCTGGGTGGTGAGGCGATCGATCTCGGCGTCGGATATGCGATGGTGCCCGCCCCCGGTCAGCGTGGTGCGGACCCTGCCGTCACCAATCCAGCGCTTCATCGTCGAATAGCCGACTCCCAACCTTTCAGCGGCGGCGCGGACGGTCATCAGGGCCATGGTCCACCCAGTCTATGTCGGACCTATTCGCCCTGTAAATCGCCTCAATCTATATTGTTTCGTGCATTCTGTTGAATACTAGAGGGCTTGGAGGTCCGACCGATGCTCCGTTTTACCGCCCCGCTAGCGATCGTGCTGACCGCGGCGAGCGCTTTCGCGCAGACCAGCACGAACCCGTTTACGACGCCGATCGAAGCCACGGCCGGCGTCATCAGCATGAACTTCACCGAGTTCGCGGTCATCCCCGATGCCGCCGGCGGCGAAGCGCCGCGCATGATGCATCTGGTCGATGAGTCCGGCACGAAGCGCCTGTTCGTCAGCACGATGCGCGGCGGCCTCTACGGCGTGAGCTACGACGGCAAGACGGTCACCGAGTATCTCGACATCAACGCGCCCGGCTGGAACATCGGCGTGCAGTTCCAGGGCAACGAGCGCGGTTTCCAGAGCTTCGCGTTCCATCCGCAGTTCAACCAGCGCGGCGCGCGCGGCTACGGCAAGTTCTACACCTACCTCGACACGACCAACGTGACGCCGGCGCCCGACTTCACGTCCGGCGCGACGACGCGCACGCACGATACGGTGCTGCTCGAATGGACCGCGAAGAATCCTGAAGCCGGGAAGTATGACGGCGATGCGCCGAAGGAACTGTTTCGCGCCGCGCAGCCGTTCGCGAACCACAACGCCGGCGAGATTTCGTTCAACCCGCTGACGCCCGCAAACAGTCCGGAGTTCGGATTGCTCTACGTCGGTTTCGCCGATGGCGGCAGCGGCGGCGATCCGATGAACCTCGCGCAGAACCTCGCCTCACCGTTCGGCAAGATCCATCGCATCGATCCGCTCGGGTCGAACAGTAAGAACGGCAAGTACGGGATTCCGAAATCCAATCCGTTCGTCGGCAAGCCGGATGCCCTCGGCGAGATTTTCGCGTATGGCGTCCGCAACCCGCAGCGCTTCTCGTGGGACAGCAAGGACGGCAGGATGTACGTCGCCGACATCGGCCAGAACATCGTCGAGGAAATCAGCCCGGTGACGATCGGCGCCAATCTCGGATGGAACAAGTGGGAGGGGAGCTACAAGTACGTCAGCCGCCAGGTCGATCTCACGGCCCCGCGCAGCGAAGCCGGCATGACGTGGCCGATCGCGGAATACGATCACACTGATCCGCTGCTGCAGCGCGCGGCGATCACCGGCGTTTTCGTGTATCGCGAGAAAGACATCAAGCAGCTGCAGAACCTGATGATCTTCGGCGACAACCCGAACGGCGAGATCTTCTACCTTCATGCCGACACGCTGCCGGGCGGCGGACAGGATCAGGTCCGCCGCATCCTGTTCAACGACAGGGGCACCAACAAGACGCTCCTCCAGTTGATCAGGGAAAAGAACGCCGCGCAAGGCAAACCACCGGCGCCGCGCGCCAGTCTTCGTTTCGGTCGCGGACCGCGCGGGCAAATCTTTGTGTTGAACAAGGCTGACGGAGTGATCCGCCTGTTTGTTCCTTAACCGCTTCGGAGAGTGATGATGAGACAGGTCGTGATTTCGTTTGGCGGCGCGATGATGATCGCCGCGGCATTGCACGCTCAGCAGCCCGCGGCGCCGGCCGCGCCGGCGGCCCAACAGCCGCAGGTTTACATGCTCGGTAACCCGCTCGGCCTGCCGATCAACCCGGCGCCAAACGGCTCGTTCAATCCGATGTCGTCGAACGTCAAGGTCTACGGCGCGATCTATTCCGCCGAGAGCTGTTCGTACGATCCGGATCGCGGCGTGATCGTGGTGCCGAACCGCGGCGTGCCGCAGAACGTCCAGACCAACAACGCGTGGATCTCGTTCATCAATCACGATGGCTCGGTCCACACGGCGCGCTGGATCGGCATCGCCAATCCCGGTCCCCAGCGGACCAACAGCACTCCGCCGCTCATCCTCAACGAGCCGCTCGGCAGCGACATCGTCAACGGCACGCTGTATCTCGCCGATCGCGACGGCGGCACCGGCCAGGGCGATCCATCGGTGTCGGTCGTGCGGACGTTCAACATGAAGACCGGCATGCCGGGCCGTGAATACAAGGTCGAGAAGTCGACCGGCTTCAACGATCTCGCGATCGACAAGGCCGGCAACATCTACGGCACCGTCACCGCGATGGGAGACGGCGCGCAGGTGTGGAAAATCACGCCCGACGGGACCTCGTCGATCTTTTTTCAGAACGTCCCGCTCGTGGCACCCAACGGCGTCGCGATCGATCCGCAGGGCAACATCGTTGTCGTCAACATCGGCAACCCTGATGTGATCACGTTCTCGCCCGACGGCAAGGTGCTGAAGACCGAGAAGGCCGCGCAAGCGGGCAACGACGGTCTCGTGATCATGAATGACGGCACGAAGTACGTCAGCAGCGTACAGAACGGCGGCGTGTCGCGGATTCGTCCGAACCAGGCGGCGGAGCTGATCGCGCAGAACGTCCCGAGCGCCGCATCGATGTGTTACGACTCGGGCGCGAATCAGCTGGTGATTCCGATGAATGCGAATAATGCCCTCGCCTTCATCCCACTCGGGAAATAGGTCTTAGGGTCCTAGGGTCTTAGGGTCTTACAAATGCGCACCGTTCTGATCGCAACAGCGTTTCTGATCGCGGCCGCAGCGAATGCGGCCGCGCAGGATCGGCCTCACACGGGCACGCTGGTGGTCGTCGCCGCGCCGGCACC
>Ga0137455_1000387_pt1 | contig 11845 bp, 9 predicted proteins | sample EasRivERMGT600_2_FD_102334 | JGI IMG/M metagenome (GOLD analysis project Ga0137455, IMG submission 102334) | Soil microbial communities from meander-bound floodplain in the East River, Colorado, USA - East River MetaG ERMGT600_2 | ecosystem: Environmental > Terrestrial > Soil > Floodplain ... | reverse complement strand
CCGCCTTTGCCCTGCTGCAAGAGGATCGTGATGATCAGCAGGCCGCAAGTAAGAACGTATAAGGTCACAACGAGGTAATACAGCATGGTCGGAACTACCAACTATACCATGCCGCTCCACCCGCCCAAGCAGGGCCGTAAGTCCCTCAAACAGAAGGGTTACTCGATAAGCGCTTCTAATCCAGAGAGCTCGAGCACCAGCCGAGCGGCCACCGACGGCGCTCGCAGCTGCAGGCGGCCGCCGTGCTGCGATTGCCGATCGGCAAGGAACTGGAAAATGGCCAAAGCCGAGCTGCTGAGGTAATCGACGCCGGACAAATCGATAATGACGTTCTTATCGGCGAGGGATGCATGCCGAAGTGCCGCCCTTTCGAACTCATCTGACGCCGCATGGTCGAGTCGGCCTCCGACGAAGAGGACCGGGTTTCCATTCTCGACCAGGGTTTTTGTGTGCAACCGCCACAAACGTCGGCCCGAATTCCGTTCCGCCGTCAATATCCGCCCCAAATGCTGCGCTTTGTCGCCATATATGCTAGGGTCCGATTTTCTCACCAACTAATTCATGCGCCGCGTGTATTTCTCATCAGACTCCGACGATCTCGCGCTGGTTCGCCAGTCGCTGGCAGGCCAGACCGAAGCGTTCGGGGCGCTGGTAACTCGATATCAGAGGGTGATGTATACCGTGGCTTTAAGAATGCTCGGCAACGCGGAAGACGCGCAGGACGCGACCCAGGACGCCTTCATCAAGGCCTACCAGCGCCTCGCGACGTTCGACCCGAGCTACCGGTTCTACAGCTGGATGTATCGCATCCTGGTCAACGAGTGCCTCAACGTCAACCGGGATCGCCGCCCCGATGATCCGCTCGATGACGATGCGGCCGGCGGCGGCACCCCGTTTGACGATGCGCTAGCGGCGGAACGCCGCGATCAAATCAACATGGCGCTGCTCCAGCTCTCCCCCGAATATCGCACCGTCGTCGTGCTGAGACATTTCGCCGGGCAGTCGTACGGCGAGATCGCCGAGGCACTGGCGATTCCGGAGAAGACCGTGAAGTCGCGACTCTATTCCGCGCGCCAGCGTCTCGGAGAGCTGTTGCTCGGATGGAGAGAGCGCGGGAAGGATGAAGACCGATGATCCGCCCCGAGCTCGAGGCGTTGCTTCAAGGCGCCCTCGACAACACCTTGACGGCCGAAGAGCGCGCCGAGCTCGCGCGGATTCTCAGTGAGAGTCCGGAAGCGCGCGAACGCGCCGCGGAGCTTAGCGCGCTCGCCGGCTTGATTGAATCTCTCGGCCCGGCCGATGCGCCGTCGGGCCTAGTCGACCACGTTCTCGCGCAGGTTTCACATCACCCCCAAGTTCGTCACGTAACTTTTCAACGAGGTGTCGCCGTGAACAAGAAGATCCTATTCGGCCTGGCAGCAGCGGCAGCGATCGTGCTCGCCGTCATCACCTATAACAGCAACCCGCCCGCGACGGTCGGGACCGAAGCGACCATCGGCGCCGCCCAGCGCGCGCAGGCGCCGCAGATCGCTGCCGGTGACGTCAAGCTCGGCGACACCAGCACGCAGGACATCCTGCAGACCGAGACGTTCGACGCGATCATGAAGGACGACACGCTGCGCACCATGCTGCTGGACGCCGAGTTGCGGGCCTCGCTGCAGAGCGCCGACCTGCGTGGCGCGCTCACGGAGGACGCTATCCGCATTGCGCTGAGGGATCCGTCGCTGCGCAAGAAGCTCGCCGATGAGAACCTGAGGCAGGGGTATAGCGCGGAAATGGCCAAGAAGTACGCCGACGACGCAAATATGCGCGCGCTGGTCTCGAACCGGGCGTTTGCTGAGGCCCTTCGTCGCGACAACTTCCGCGCCCTGCTGAATCGACAAGGCTACGCAGCGGCGTTGGCCAGCGACACCATGCTGCGCGCGTTGAGGGACCCTGGTTTGGACGCGGCGCTCCGCAGCCCGGACTTCGCCGCACGGCTGGCTCGCGACGTTCGCGCGAAGTAACCGGTCTCCGACCTTTCCTCCAGTTGTGGAGGCACTCGATGGGGAGTGCCTCCACTCATTTTTCGCCTAAGATCACCGCACTGATGCGTTTCCGGTGCGGACTGCTCGTGGCCTTCCTGTGCGCCTTCCCCCTTGCCGCCGCGGCGCAGTTGACCGAAGAACGGTCGGCGGGGCTGCGCGTCATCTATTTCGACGTCACCGAGAGCTACCTCGTCCCGCACGCCACGCGCACGGCGCTCAACTCGCTCGCCTTTCAAAAGAAACTCTTCGGTTTTGATCCCCGCGAAGACGTGACGGTGCTGCTGCTGGACCTGAGTGACTCCGGCAACGCCGGCGCCTCGTCCGTGCCTGGCGACCTGGTCAGCGTCCAGATCGCGCCGCTGGGATTTTCGTTCGAGACGCTCGCCGCCAACGAGCGGATGAACACGATCATGAATCACGAACTGGTCCACGTCGCGACGATGGATCAGGCGGCGCGGTCCGACCGCATGTTCCGGCGCCTGTTTGGCGGCAAGGTGATGCCGATCAAGGAGCAACCCGAGTCGATTCTCTACTTCTATCTCACCGCGCCTCGCGTCGCGGCGCCGCGATGGTTTCACGAAGGCATCGCCGTGTTCGTCGACACCTGGATGGCGGGCGGGCTCGGCCGCGTGCAGAGCGGCTACGACGAAATGGTGTTCCGCGCGATGGTGCGCGACAACGCGCCGTTCTACGACCCGCTCGGCCTGGTTTCGAAAGGCACCGACGTCGACTTTCAGCTCGAGATCAACTCGTATCTCTACGGGGCGCGCTTCATGACGTGGCTGGCGCGCCGCTACTCACCCGAGCAGCTGATCGAATGGACCGCGCGACGCGAGGCCAGCCGCGCCTACTACGCGACGCAGTTCAAGCACGTGTTCAAGATCGGCCTCGAAGAGGCGTGGGCGCAGTGGATTGCCGACGAGCGGACGTTTCAGCTCGCGAACCTCGAGGCGATTCGCAAGTTTCCGATCACGCCGTATCGCGACGTCACCAGCCGCGCGCTCGGCTCGGTGTCGCGCGCGTTTTACGATCCGGCGTCGAAGAAGATCTACGCTGCCTTCAACTACCCCGGTGTCGTTGCGCACGTCGGCGCCATCGACGTCGAGGGCGGCGCGGTGCAGCGCATCATGCCGATCAAGGGTCCGGTGATCTACAACGTCACGTCGCTCGCGTGGGATCCGGATGCGCGAATGTTGTTCTACACGGAAGACAACAGTTCGTTTCGCGACCTGGTGCAGCTCGATCCGGCCACCGGCAGGAAGCGCATGCTGCAGAAGGACGCGCGCATCGGCGACATCGTCTTCAGCAAGAGCGACAAGGCGCTGTGGGGCCTCCGCCATCTCAACGGCTTAGTCACGATCGTCCGGATCCCGGAGCCGTATACCTCGTGGGAACAGATGGTGACGCTGCCGTACGGCACGATCGCCTACGACCTTGACGTCTCGCCGGACGGCACCAAGCTCGTGGCGTCGTTCGGTGAAATCACCGGCGCTCAGGATGTGCGCGTCTTGAGCATCGAGGCGTTGAAGAAAAAGGACGCGACGCCGCTGGCGCGATTCGACTTCGCGCAATCGGTCCCGAACGATTTCACCTTTTCAGCCGACGGCAAATTCCTGTACGGCAGCTCGTATCTCACGGGTGTGTCCAACATCTTTCGTTACGAGCTCGCGAACGGCAAGCTCGAAGCCGTGAGCAACACCGACACCGGATTCTTCCGGCCGGTCCCGCTCGGCGGCGATGAATTGCTGGTGTTCAGGTACACCGGCAGCGGCTTCGTCCCCACTCGCATCGTCGCCATGCCGATCGCCGACGCGAGCCCGATCACGTTTCTTGGCGAGCGGCTGGCCAACGATCATCCGGTCGTGCACAGCTGGAACGTCGGCTCGCCGCTGGTGATTCCGTACGAGACGATCGAGAAACGCCAGCAACCGTATCGGTTGTTCGGCGGTCTTCGGCTGGAATCCTTCTACCCGATCGTCCAGGGATACAAGGACACCGGTGCCGTCGGCATGCGGTTCAACATATCGGATCGGATCCGCTTGAATCGCGCCAGCGTCGCCGCCTCGTATTCGCCGATCACCGATTTGCCGACGAGTGAACGGCTGCACGTCGAAACCGATTACGAACGCTACGACTGGCGCGGTCACGCCTCATACAACAAGGCGGATTTCTACGATCTGGTCGGCCCGACCAAGACAGGCCGCAGGGGCTACGAAGTAGGCGTCGGCCGATCGATGACGCTCATTTACGATGAGCCGCGGCGGTTGACGCTGGAGATGGATGGGAGCTTGTCGGGCAACCTCGATCGCCTGCCCGACTTCCAGAATATCCCGGTTGATGTCAAACGGCTGGGCATCTTCGACGCTGAGCTCACCTTCAGTGATACCCGGAAGTCGCTCGGCGCCGTCGATGCCGAATCGGGCACGCTGTGGACCGTTGCGGCGCAAGCGGCAGCAGTGGATAGCGCTCTGTCCGGGCACGTGCGCGGCAGTTTCGATGGCGGCATGGCGCTGCCCGCCGGCCACATGTCGATCTGGTTTCGCCAGGCGGCGGGCCTCTCGCCGAACAATCGTAGTGACGCGTTCGCCAATTTTTTCTTCGGCGGATTCGGCAACAACTACGTCGATAGCGGCAACGAGAAACGCTATCGCGAGACCTACAGCATGCCAGGCGCGGAGTTGAACGAAATCGGCGGCCGGAATTTCGTGAAGTCGATGATCGAATTGAATCTTCCGCCGGTTCGATTTCAGAGTTTCGGCACGCCGGGGTTTTACGTGCCGTGGATGCGGCCGGCGGTCTTCGTGAGCGCGCTTGGCACCAATCTCGACGATCCGCTGGCACGGCGCTTCGTCTACAACGCCGGCGCTCAAGTGGACTTGAGCATCTCATTGCTGTCGGCCCTCGACCTGACGGTGTCGGTGGGCGCCGCGCTCGCGTTCGAACGCGGGCATGGGCCTCGCCGCGAAGCGATGATCTCGCTGAAGGTGCTTCGCTAGATGCACGTTCTGATCGCGCTCACTCCAGCGCTCATCTTCCTGGTGGCGCTCTGGTTCATGGACAGCTTCAGGCTGGTGCGGCCTTCGTCCATCGCGCTGGCGTTGCTGTACGGCGCGGGCGCCGCGCTCGGCTGCGAGGCGCTGCACGGCTGGCTGGTGCCGGTCGCGGGACTGGACGCGACCACCTTCTCTCGTTATGTCGCGCCTCTCACCGAGGAGATCGCCAAGGCGGCCTTCATCGGACTGCTCATCGCGCGCGGGCGGGTCGGCTTCCTCGTCGATGCGGCCGTGCAAGGCTTCGCGATCGGCACCGGCTTCGCGATCGTGGAGAACGTGACCTACCTGCGGGATTTCGGCGATGCGCCGCTGATGCTGTGGGCGGTGCGCGGCCTGGGCACCGGAGTGCTGCACGGCGCCACCACCGCGATGGCGGCGATCGTCGGCAAGGCCGTCGCCGATCGTCATCCGCGCCTCCGGGTGCCGATCCTCGCGGGCCTCGCACTCGCGGTGCTGACGCATTCCCTTTACAACCACCTGCTCGCGTATCCGGCGGTGGCCGCGGTGGTGATGCTGGTCGCCCTCCCGGTTGTCGTCGTCGCGGTGTTCGAGCGAAGCGAGAAGGCGACGCGCGAATGGGTCGGCGCCGGGCTCGACCTCGATCTGACTCTGCTGCAGCTGGTGATGTCGGACGGATTCCAGGCGACGCGTTTTGGCTCGTATCTGCGGACGCTGCCGGCGCATTTCGAGGGCGTGGTCGTGGCCGACATGTTCTGCCTGCTCAGGATCGAGCTGGAGCTCGCGGTGCAGGCCAAGGCCTGGCTGATCGCGCATGAAGCCGGCCTCGATCTTCCGGTGGACGACGACCTGCTGGCGGCGCTGGCGGAGCGCGATCATTTGCGCCAGACGATCGGACGAACCGGTCTGCTGGCGCTCGAGCCGCTGCGCGTCACCTCGGATCGCGACTACTGGAACCGCCATCTGCTGGCGCAAGGCAGCGGCGTACGGCAACAGCGAGCGCGAGGTGCACCGAAGGCGAAGCCGTGAGGTACCTGCTTCTCCTCTTTCTGATCACGATTGGCGTCAACTGGCCCGAGCTGCCGTACAACGCGCGGCTCGCGGATGTGATCTTCATTCCGCTCGCGGCGGCGGTGTTGTTTTCCCTAGCCCCAACTCCCCACTCCCCACTCAACTGGCGTTGGTCCGATCTCGCCCTCGCCGGTTATCTGCTGGGCGCGGTGCCGGCGATCCTGATCTCAGACGATCGTCGAGCGAGCGCGATCGAATTGGTCCGCCAGCTCTATCTCGTGGCGATCTACGTCGTCTTCGCGATCGCGGCGCGTCACCGGTTAGCGAACACCGTCGGGAAGGGACTGGCGCTCGGCGGCGCGATTCTCGCTGTTGCCGGCCTCGTCGTGGTCGCGCTGCATCTGATCGGCGTGGCGCCGCCGCCGCTCGTCGGCGAAGTGATGCCCTTGCCGTACATCGGCGCCACCTTGCGGCTGCGTTCGCTGACCGTGACGTTTGCGATGTTCGCGTGCGTCCTTACCGCGGCGGCGCCGTTTGCGATCGCGCTGTGCATGTCGGATCGCGTCCGCGCGTGGTGCGCGCTGACCGGCGTGATGATCGTGGCGGCGCTCCTCACGTTCAGTCATGCGATCGCCGGATTCGCCGTCGCGGTCTTACTGGCGGCATGGCCCTCGCTCGCGTCGTGGCCGCGTCTCCGGCGCCTCGCGATCGCCGGCGTCGCGATCATCTTCCTGATCCTGAATTTCGCGGCGACCGTGGCGATCAAGTCGGTCTCGTACGGCGGCGCGGGCTATGCCGACACGTCGCAGTACTTCCACGCCGTCGATCAACAGCAGACCAGCATCGGCGGCGCCACGGTGATTTATAACGTGATGAGTTACGCGCGCATCAAACAGGTCGCGTGGCGCACGTTCGCCGAACATCCGATCGCCGGAATCGGCCTCGATCGTTTTCACGTCGCCACTCTACGGGCCTACACCGAAGGGATGTTGCCGTCGCACTATCGCGAGGTCGATCCGCACTCGACGCTGCTGGGACGGCTTGCGGAAAGCGGCGTCATCGGCGGCATCACGCTGCTGTGGCTCTGGGTGGCCTGGGTTCTGATTGCGCGCGACGTGGTTCGGGGCGGCGACGTCATCGGCGCGGCCGCCGCGGCGGCGCTCGCGGGCCTGATCGTCAGCAGCCTCAACGCCGACATCATGAACTTCCGGTTTCTGTGGGTCGTGGCGGGAGTGTTACGAGGGTTGCACGTCTGCGGCGGAATGGTCGGCGGCGCTGGGAAACAGCCCGCAGAGGATCGCCGGCACTAGAACAGGATAAAGCGGCATCAGCAGGCGGACTTCGTACCAGATTCCCCAGACAAGGTAGAGCGGCAGATACAGCGCGGCCGTCCATAGTTGCCGGCGAACGAACTCCGGAAGGCGGCGCACGCCGAGCATCGCGCACGGCCAGCCGAACACGCCGGCAAATAACAACACGTTTCCAACAGCGCTCAGCAAGCCCTCGCGGCTCGAGTTGATCTGCCAGATGCTCTGCAGCGGCGTCGATTCGCTTGCCGGTCCCAGCATCATCCTGAGGCCGATGACCATGATCACCGCGATCGCCAGGATGCCGACCGGCCGCGGCAACTCGCGCGACATCCGCGGTTCGTGGAGGCCATGAACGATCGCAGCCAGCGGCAAGAACACGCCGGTTTCGCGATTCAACGTCGCGACGACGGTCAGCGCCAGCAGCGCAGCATGGGCGTTCCTTCGAATGAGCAGCAGCCCGCCAGTCATGAATGACGGTTCGAGCAGCGACCACGGCGCATAGTAATGCTGCCTGAGACTGATCGGCAGCGTGCACGCGACGAGCAGGATCGCGATCAGCGCCTCGCGCTCCGGAAACCAGATCCGGAGGTACTGAAACAACAGGACCAGCAGCGCCCACAGCGCGATGAGGTAGAAGGCGGCGTAGACGCGAGTGAAGGCCGCGTCGGGGTTCATCACTTGCGAAGATGCCCGGATCAGCGGATCGAGGACCCGGGGCACCAGCACCCGGTAACGGAACGGCGCATCGGCCGTCGACCGCACGATGGCGTTATGGAACAGCACGCGCTGTCCGCGTGTCTCCTGATCGACCTTCGCAATCGAATAATCGAACGCCAGCACGGTGCTCGCCAGCGCGGCGACGAGCCAGATGCGCCACCGCGCGCTCAACTCGGCACACCGCCACCAATATCGCGGACGCGCATTACCATTTGCATCGCAGGCAAAGTATCGCAAGAATTCGATCGTTGTCTATTCGAACCGAGACCCTGACGAGCGGGCGCCTGTGGACGATTGATGCGTTGCGCGGCGCCGCCGCCATGGGTGTCGTCGTCTACCACGCGCGCAGCATGGCCGGCGTGCTCACGACCGATGCGGCTTCGGCGTGGTTTCATGCCGCGGCGTTTTGGGGCCAGTACGGCGTGTGGCTGTTTTTTGTCGTCTCCGGGTTTTGCATTCACTTGCAGTGGGCCGTGCGGGCGCGCAACGGCGATCTGTCGCCGCCGCGGTTCTTGGCCTTCTGGCGCCGGCGGTGGGTCCGGCTCTACCCGCCGTATCTGGCGGCGCTGGCGATCTATGTCGGGCTGCACTATCTCAACGGCGCGGCATTCACGTCGCGCTGGCTGACCACGATCGGGTGGCACGTTCTCCTGATCCAGAATATCGATCCCGCCGCGCTCAATGCGATCAACGAAGTGTTCTGGACCCTCGCCGTCGAGGAGCAACTCTATCTGCTCTACTTCGTGTTGTTGCCGGTGCGGATCCGGTACGGCTGGCCGGCCGCGATCGCAATGGCGGCGCTCGCGCGGGTCGGATGGTTTGTTCTTGCGGCGCTCATTCATCGTCTTTGGAACGTCGACATCATCGTCACGCAGAGTGCAATGGCTCAGTGGATCGTCTGGGTCCTGGGTGCCCTGAGCGTTGAGGTCTGGTGCGGGATGGTTTCCGTGCCCGAAGTGTTTCGCCACAAGGCCGCGGCCGCGCTGTTGCCGATCGGCGCGGCGTTCACGACGTACGTCTACCTGTACATGGTCGAACCAGGCACAGTGCGCGACGTGCTGTGGCTGACGACGGATTACGTGTGGGGCCTGGCGTTCTTCGCGGTGATCAATTGGTCGGTCCGTCAGGAATCGACCCGGGCGCCGCTCGGAGGTGTCCTGGCACGTGTCGGCCTGTTTTCGTACTCGCTCTATCTGTCTCACGAAATCGTCACGCACACGGTATGGCCGGCGCTGCGCGCGCTCGCGCCCGGTTCAGTGCCCGCCATCGCGCTGATTCCGGCAGGGTTGTGTGCTTCGCTCGCGTTCGCGTGGCTGTTCTTCGTGTGTCTCGAACGGCCATTTCTTCGACGCGGTCATGCCGGCGCGATCGCGTCGTCGGTACAGCAACTGGGCGCGTAGGCCGCTTCAAACCCTGTGGTCAGCGCGGGCGGCTCGGGCTGCGCCATTGCGGGTGGCGAGAGCCACAACGCGATCAGAGCGCAGGCGCGCCGAAGTCGTCGACGCCCTTGAAGCTCCACGGCCATGCGCCAAGGTATCCGCCCTTGCGGGCGAGATTCAAATAGTCCGCGAACGTCGCCGCGGGACACTCGCCAATCAGCAACGGCTTACTCAGTCCGAAGTCAGGCGCCGTCTTCCGAAACAGCTTTTCATCGCGACCGTGATGCCCGGCGGCGGGATACGAGTGAATCTGCAGGAAGTCGAGACCGTATGCGGAATCGTCCCATTCGCGAACGAATCGCACCCGCCCCCCGCCCAGCGTGACGAGCGCCGACGATCGCGCGTGGATGCGATCGGCCGCGGCACCCACGAACGTCTTGAGATTCGAGATCGGCCACACGCCGCGTTTCGGATCGGTCGCGAGCTCACGCGTGACCCAGTCGGGCTCGTTGATCACATCGAGCGAGTGAATCGAGCTGTTGGCGCCGTATCGATCGAGAAACGGATCGAGCACGCGATCGAGGAACGCCGACGACTCGAGCGCCACGCGCCTCACCGGATCGTCGATCCACGCAAAGTCGACGAGGACTAGGCACAGCCGGACGTTGGTCGACGCGGAAATCTCGAGGGCCGCGTCCATGTCGTCGAAGAATCGAGCGGCGATGCCGGCGATTTCACCACTCGCATTCCATTCAACGCCGCCGCGTCCGTCGGTGAACACGAACCAGCGCGTCACCTCGAAACCGGCCGCCGCCATCGCCTCGAAATCCGCGCGCACGTCTTCGGGGTGGGCGGTGACGCCGGCATGGCTGTTCCACTTGTTCCAGCCGAAGTCGCAGCCGTAGTTCGGCTTGCCCTGGTAGATGGTCCAGGGATAGTTGATGCCGGCGATCACATCTCGCGCGCGGTGATCGTGTACTTGAAGTGCTCGGGGTCGAGGCTGTCGCGTCGCTCGCCGCCCACTTCCGCCTGTGGATACATCAGGAACGGCAGCGGCTTTCCTTTCGATCCCGGCAACGCGACGTCGTGGGCGTCGTTGAACGCGATCCAGTTCATCTCCCAGGATCCGAACAGCGTCTCGCGCGCCCTGGTCACGTAGCCGTCACTCAGTGACGGCTTCTTCTCCTCGAGCATGAGCTTCCGCACGTCGGAGGGATCGACGGGGATCCAGCCGTAATTGTCGGCCCACACTTCGGCGCGGCAATGCTGCGCGGTCGTGACGTTGCCGCCGGCACGGCCAAGGCTGGGAAACTGCGATGACGCCGCAACGCGTAATCCGTAGAGATCGCGCGCCGGCAGGTTGGATGCGCGGGCCAGCGCGACGAAGAGCGCATTCAGATCCGCGCACTTGCCGCTCAGGTTCTTCATCTCGAGCATGCCGCGAATGTCGCCGAGGCCGCAGCCCTTCACGCCGGCGTCGCGCACGGTGTTCTCGACGATCCAGTCGTAAATCGCGCGCGCCTTCGCGAGATCCGTCGTCTTCCCTTTCGTAACCGCATCGGCGGTCTGCTTGACGATGCCGTCGACAGGGATCAGTTTCGTCGGCTTCAGATAGCTGGCGAGATCAGTGGTGCGCTTCGCGCCATTCGGCGCGGCGAGCGGCACGCGGTATTCGCTCGTTTCGACCCTCATCGTCACGATCAATTCCGGCGGCGGCATCATGTGCCCCCAGTCGGCGACCAGGACCGCAGCGCCCGAACTGGCAAGCTTCTCTACACGTGTCTTGTCGGCGTTGCCGCCAACCGTGTAACCGCGGTCGACCTGATACGGAGCCATCCGCGCCAGCGGCAGCGGGACCCAGGCCACGCCGGCGTCGTGCGATTCTTCCAGCTCGATTTTCGTGATGATTTCAAAGGTGCGCGCGGCGGCGTTCCGTTCGCCGCCACGGATCGCGATGGGCGCCACTGCCATAGCTCCCAGAAATTCACGCCGGTTCATCTCTGCATCCTACTGCAACATGTCAGAATCGCGGGGTGCGCATCCTCAGCCTGTTCATCGCTCTCTCGATGGTCGCGGCATGTTCGGGATCTCCCCAGCCTGGGCCGACGAGAGCCAGGCCTACGGCGGCGGCGCCAGGGGAGATACCTCACGCGCCTGATCAACCAATCAACAAGATCGAGAAAACCAACAAGCCCTTTGCGGACGACCTCGATGCCATCATTGGGCGCGGCTACCTCCGCATCCTGGTCGCGCCAAGCCGCGCGCATTTCGAAACCGTTGACGGCGTCCATCGCGGCCGCGCGGTCGATGCCGGCGTCGAGCTCGCGAAGCGACTGACCGAAGATGCGAAGAAAGACATCGCGCCGGTCTTCATCGAGACACCAGAGGAT
>Ga0137455_1000386_pt1 | contig 11861 bp, 15 predicted proteins | sample EasRivERMGT600_2_FD_102334 | JGI IMG/M metagenome (GOLD analysis project Ga0137455, IMG submission 102334) | Soil microbial communities from meander-bound floodplain in the East River, Colorado, USA - East River MetaG ERMGT600_2 | ecosystem: Environmental > Terrestrial > Soil > Floodplain ... | reverse complement strand
TCATGGTTGGGATACCAGATCCACCACCCCCATTCTGCGTCACCACATTGGTCGCCAGCGACTTCACGATGTTGGTCAACAAAACGCCTGTGTTGGTGGTTCCCCATTGAAACCGGACGGGTTGAGCCAACACAATCGCGGGCCAGAGAATAAACAGTAAGAGAAGTTTTTTCATTAGACTCCCAAGTAAACACGCCAATCGGCATTAGTTAGTCCAGTGGACACCCAAATCCCGCCCTCGGTATCGAAATTGGTGTAGTACTGACCAATATAATCAGGGGTTTTGACACCGACGGGACTTCCATTTCCAGTCAGGTTATTGTCTCCACCACCGCCACCGCTGACCTGAACCCATCCGGTATTTTGGGTTCCGGTTTGTTTCACCCAAAAATTACCGTTGTTGATGTTGACATATCCCTGGCCAACATTAGCAGTGACTACGCCCTCAGGACTGCCAGAACCATAAAGATTTCCTAAACCACCACCACCAATCAAATCCACAATCTTGGTCAGACTGCGTTGCGCACTGTCATTTGGTGTGGCTGTCGTGCCTTCGGGATAAAATGTAATTGCCATAAATTAAAGTGAAACAATGTTCGAGTAAGAGCCGTATGTGATAAGATTGTAATCCCTCCACCGCACACGGAAGTTAGGTCCAAATATCAACGCCACCGCCGTCTCGGTTGTTGGTGATGCTGGTGTAGCATGACCTATCACAAACCACGAAATCGAATCCGGCGATCCTTCTATCTCCCAATCATAAGGCGGGTCCACGGCGGCTGGACTTCCATTGGTAATCGTTAACCGCGCAAGACCGCCATCAACAACTCCACTAAGGGTCGGCGTGCCTGGAAGTGTTCCACCCCCGCCACCACTACTGCCACCTAACAGCGCATTGATTTTACGCGTGCTGCGTTCTTCATCATCGCTTGGTAATGGGCGAGCACCTTCAGGATAACACGTAGCCACATTCCCAACTGAGGCATAGAGCAACGCATTCCACTTCTGCAACGAACGCTGTTCGCTGTCGTTAGGGGTCGCTGTGTTATTTTCTTCAAACCAGACGGGCACTCGATCCTTTCTGGAAAAGGTTCCCGGTGCATCTACTCACCGGGAACCCCAACTCGAACCCCCAACTTACGAACACGACGTGATCAACTGAGCCGAAGGATCACATCGCAAGTGAATGAACGAAAACCCGCGTTCCGGGTGAATTGATTCCGGCGCATGAGCTAAGTGCCCACGGTGGAACACGATAGTTCCGTCCGGGTTACAAACTCGATCTGGTATATTCTTCAATCTCCAATCGCCCAAGTATGTGACTGGATCGAATTGGAAGTTTGGTGCCGGATTGGTGATGGGCGCCGGAATGAGGCTGTGGAACACCATTGGATCGAAGATGTGCGATTCCTCGTAGAGTGCGGCTTCCCACAAGGGGTTTACCTTGCTCTTGGTGCCCTTGGTTGCGGCCACGTCGGAGAACGCCGAGATCTCGGTGTAAACACCACCAGCGAGGCTGAACCGCCGCGGGTAAGCGTCAATAATGTGGTAGAACCCACGGTAATCACGCTCAACACCATAACCCATGAGCAATTCAGATGGGCGACCCCAACGAATATCCTGCCGAATATCGGCATTGTCGAAGATCAAACGATCCGACGTTTCCGCCGAGCAAACCAGGGTGAGAATGGGGTTTCCATTGTTTCGCCCAAGGGCACTCATCATGGCGCCGTCACGCAGCAACTTCATCTTGGCCCAATTCAAGACGCCTTGAGTCAGGATTGAGGTTGCGGTGCCAACGGCGTATGAGCCGGTTTCGGTGTAGCTCGAACCATACACATTCGCGTTGACGATGGTTTTCTTTTGGGTCAACGCTGAGTAATCCCGGCGATAGCGGTTCTCCCATTCGATCTGGGAATAGCCGGCGAGGATGCCGAGGATCTTCTCCAACTGTTTGCGAAGTTGGAACTTGTAGCGCAGATCAGTCACACAGAAGTCCGGGCCTTCCAGCACGCGGCGCTTCAATGAATAGCTTCGGGTCGTGGAACCAATGACGATCTTGGTTGCAGTGGGCAAACAGTTGCCACCTTCCTGTGTCGCCTGGACAACCATGGTTGACCAATCGGAAACAGAGGTAGGCGCAGCCCGTTCGTAGGTTAGTTCCGAAATGGTTTCACCCATCTCAGCGGGGAACTCGCCGCGTTTAATCAGCCCAACCCATGGGGTTGTGGCATAAATTCGGTCGTAAATCTCGGGACCATAGCGCCCAGATTCCTGAGAGAGGATGTCGATAATGTTGTCACAAGCCATAAAATCTTAACTTTCTCTTAAAAAGCCCAATCAAAGGGCTTCCCGCGCAAGTTGTATGCGCAGACGTTTTTCTTACGTTGAGGAGTTAAGTCCGTTTCTCCAATTGACCCATTGCGGGTCAGGACGGAATGCCCTACGAGTCAGGGCTTAGATTTGCGAAGCTGTCAAACCACCGGAACCACCGGAGAATCAAGTTGTATAGGTCATGGTCTTATCAAATCAATGAACCCTTAGTCGAAAGGTGAGAGGTTGTCAAATGAATATTGCTTCTTCGCTTGGCGCAGTTGGTGTGGTAAGGGTTGGTGCAATGGCTTCTGGCGGTCCTTGTCCTTCAAGCACAGGCTCAGTCAAAGCCACAATATCTTTGTGCATCACATCCATCCATGCGCTCTTTAGGTCATTGACTCCGAGCGAGATTATCCATTCGCCAGCCCGCAAAATTGCACCGCAAGGAAATGTCACCAACGGTTTTCCTTCGCACCAATAATCGTGTTGGCTCCCAACCAGAATTGGTCGCGGCGTCATTCGCGTAATCCTAAACGGCGACGCTGCATCGAATGCCAATGCTCCCATGAAGTATCTGCGCTTCTTGCCTCGCCATGGAATGCTAGAATGAAAGAACGTCCAATACTCGTTATCCACACGCACAGGTGGAGTTCCTCCACGTGGTTGCCCGTAAACCCATTCCGGGTGCATGCCTCTGGTTTCAAATACGGCTGTGGCTCTAAACACGGAATTGAATTTAACAACGACCATCGGAAAGGTTTGGTAAATCAGGTGCGGCAGTCCGTCGATCCAAACCCATAGCCAATTTTTTTCATCACCCCTATTATGCAGTGTGTGCGATCCGTTCTGGCCATACACCGGATCGTAGCGATGAATGGCTCGCCAGTCCTTTCCCACGTCAAAGATGATTTGGTGTGCGCCTGACCATGTTTGACCACCACCGAACACCACGAAGTTGCAGGCACTTATCCAGAGCGTTCCGTTGAAGGAAACACAACGCGGATCTTCAACATGCTCACCGTGGGCAAATGATGGGACTTCAATTTTGACCCCATACGCCGGTGTGTGCTTATGCTCAATCTTAAACGCCATAAGATCGTTGAACCCGTAAGGGAAGGGATGATGATCCTTAGACCGCCTTGCAACCAGCCACATTCCGTCTGGACGTTCACACAGAGACGCGTTGAAGTAATCAACGCCAGGAGATTCCGCTTTTCCAAAGCTGTAGTAACCAACGTCAAACTTGGTTTGTTTGACGATTGACGGCGGTTCCTTCGTGAAATCGAGTGGGTTGTGTTTTGTCCCAATTTGTATTCTCGAAGAAGGTAAGGGTTGGCCGGCCCCAAGGAGACTTCCTGTCTCCATCTGTTGCTCTGAGATATTTCGTTTCCGCTTCGACATGCTGGAATCCGTAGGTTTTGAGTTTATCGATCCAGAAACTTTCGTCACGCTCGCAAACATGATGATGCCCGCCCTGCCCGGGCACTGCGTAAGTCATGCAAAGGTAGTGACAATGCTGGAAGCTTTCGGCGTAACATGGGATAAACTTTTCTTCAACATGCTCGACAAATTCTGAGCACCAACACAAATCGAATTGCCCAAGCATGCCGCGTGGAATCGGGCCAGTTGTGTAATCGTGCTGGATGAGTCGTTGTAGTGGCAAGCGCGTGCCTTCGATTGCTTCCTTCCATCCCTCGACACCAACCGCATACAAACCCTTTTCGTGGAACCAAGCCGTGTTCCAGCCAGCACCACACCCAACATCAAGCACGGATTCGATTCCATACTTACTCACAAGATATTCCCACACATCAGGCATGTAGGTGTAAATGTCCTTGCACACCACATGGCATCCGCCAAGGTGGTAGTCGAGGAATGGATCGTTGCCCGTGTATCCACCAGGAGTTGTGTTCATATCAATGTTTCGGTGGAAGGTTGCAGAATAATTTCCAATGGCTGTGGTCGCGGATTAGTTGGCATTTCTCCGCTACCATGCTCACAGCTTTCTGTGTGGTTTCCCAATCTGCGTCATCCATCCAAATGTAACCATTGGCATTTACGAGCGGAAGGTAGTTAACAACGTCACGGCAGGAAGCGAGTTCGCTGTGGTTGCCGTCGATAAAGAGAATGTCGATGCCACAGGTGAACAGGTCCACACAATGCTGCGATTGCGTACGAACCAAAACAGCATGTGCGTCCAGACCGAATTTCCAAATCGCCTCGACACAAAGTTTATGTATGGCGTGCAGGTCAACGTTATTTGACCACCAATCTTTTGCGCTCGCATCCGTTTCGCCTTCAATTGTATCGGCGTGTTTCCATGAATCGATCCCATAGATTCGACCTTTCCCAAGCTGTTTAAGTGCGAGTGCCTGACTGATGAGTGACCGACCACCGAATGTTCCAATCTCAACCACGGTGCGAGGTTGGATCGCCATGACAAGTTCTGCCATTTCAATACCGCGCTCAGGAGTGAGCCAGCCCTCGCCAACGGTGCAAAACTCCACGATCTGTTGGCGCACTTCATGGCTGAGTTCAGGTATGCTCATACCGCTTTGTTGAACCGCTCGATTATGCCAGCATTCCAGTTCCGATTTCCAAGTTCCAGATCAGAAAGATATGCGGGGCTGATGCCCATGATTTTTGCACAATCTCTTAAAGAAAGACTTAGTGCTACTCGCCTCCTTCTCATAACTACCCCTATCGCTCGTTGGTCCGGTATTTTACCAGTCCCATTACAGTGACGGCATGGAATTGTTTTCATGGCGCAATCGTCGTGTTCCATTGTGCCGCAAGTCTTGGTAAAATCGTGTAGGTGTTCAGCTTGGGCATAACATCGTAGTTAAACGCAATGTCGAGTGGTGCCCAAATCTTCTCCATGCTTTCGAGCATCACGGGCAATGCTTTCTTACGCACTTGGTAGGCATGCGTACACATTGGCCACTGCACGGTGAATAGGTTTTTGGCAACATGTTGGGTTGGCTTGTCCGAACAACAACACGATCCCAACCAAATCAAATCCCATTGGGCAGGCAAAGCCGAGCACGCTTCGTCATAGTGCATCTTCCAGTCAGAAGCGAATTGGGCATCATCTTCGAGCACCCAAAAGGATTCATCAGGTTGATACGCCATCATCTTCCAGAGCATGTAATGGGATAGCTGCATGGAAACCTGCTTTGGTCCCATCTTGTAACCAGGATTATCCACTTCGTATTTGTGGGTGGTTTCCAATCCAGTGATCATGCAATCCAAACCGTAGAATGGTTCTGCAACCACACCCACGGATTCAAGGTGCTTGCGCTCGAAATCAAATCGAGTCGCAGCACGCTTGAGAGTGATGACGAAGGCGCGGGGGTGATTCATTTACTATCCTTGATCAGACAATACATCGTTAGGAAAATCATAAGGATTCCAGAAAGTCCACGGGCTATTCTGCTAAGGGAGCCAGATGGGTAGTCACTCCCATTAATCAGGGAAATTATTCCGATTGATAACAGAATTGTGCATAGCGCCACTTTCATTTCACAGCACCCGCCTCATGTGCCAATCGTGCGACACGTTCAGCAATGCTCTCTCTGATGTTCGGGTTAGGAGCATCATTGCGTGGTGCTGCCGCTCCACCATCCATGCCCGGTCGCTTGGATTTGAGGGTTTTGTTTTCCTCAATCAACTTCGTCATTTCATCCTGCGCCTTGATGAGTTGCTGAATCAGGATCGGTGTGGCTTGCGCCTGCAATGCAATCTTAGCTCTCTCTGCGGCTGTGCCTTTGCCGGCGTGGAAATCACGGGCGGCATCAATGGCAGACTTCACGCGACTGTTCCAAGCTTCATCACCTTCACGCGGCTCAAACACCACCAATTCTTTGGCAGTGTCAGGGAGCACAGAATCAAAAGCACCCATATGTGCCCCACGTTCGCGCTCATTGCGTTCCTTGTAGGTCTTATCACGCAAGGCTACTTGCTCTTTCCATGTGGAGATAGCCTTGGACTTTTCAGCGTTAATTTTACGTATATCCCTGACGATTGTAGCGAGTTCAGCAACTTGCATTGGGGATAAGTCGGCTTCCAATGCGTTGATTTGTTCGCGTCGAGTAGGTCCGTCTGGCGTGGCAAGGATTGAGGCAACCTTTTCAGCCAATTCAGGGCCAACGATTACTTTGGCTTCCTCAACGGCTTCGGTGAGTTTCGCCACGTAATGTTGTTGGAACTCGGGCGTGGCTTCGAGATTTGCTTGCCCAAGTTTATCGGCCAATTCTGCTTTCTCTTTCTCAATGGCGGCAATCTTTGTTTCCCATGCGGTTGTGTCTTGTGTGGCACCAGCCCCATTAACTTTGGTGCTCAATTCCTGCACTTGCTTTTCGAGAGTGGCGAGTTTGGTTTGGGCTTTGCCCTTCCAATAACCCCAGTTCTTTTTGCCTTCAGCCGACTTGATTTCGGCAGGCATTTCCACCTTCTCACCATCAATTACCAAGTCTGGTTCTGGTGGCGGTGGTGGTGTAGCAGCTTTGGCGGGTATGGGTTCTACGGACCCAGGTCGTGGGCGTCCGTCCTTCAATAATCCGCCTTCATCTATCAAGGCGTCGATGCGATCTAAGACCCCGGTTTTAGGAGCGGCAGGTGCTTGGGGTGGCTCCGTTGTTTCTTGTTCGGGCATAAATTAAATCCCAAAGCGATGATTAATGCCGTTCTATCCTAAATGGAGATCGGGATTTGCCCGAACAATACACTCGCCTTGGATAAAGTCATAAATTATTTCACGGGTCTAATCGTCTCTCCCATGTTCTTTGGGAACTTGCGATAACCGTTATTCCAATTGATCATCATCCGAATTGCGGAAGGTTCACCAAACCCATTAAAGTTTGATATTTCAGGTGGTCGCTTCTTTCGCTTCGGTTTCCTCACACCATTTCTTTCTCAAATATTTCATCCTGACCGTAATCAGCCTCAATCTCCTTCTCTGTGCCCGCGTATTGGCACATGGCGGCAATTACAATCAAGGCATCGGCGTAACCCTGCATTCGACCAAGCTCCACAGCGGCAGAAGTGGGGTTCACGTCTTGCCCACGCAAAGGGAATCCCCGTGGGGCAGAGTTATGCATGACCGCCATTATGTGCCCACCCAATTGTGTTTCCATGAAGAACTTACGGGCTTCTTCAGCGAGCACTTTGTTACTGCGAAATTCAGTGAGGCTGTATCCACGCGGGAATACGGATTTGGGCGTGGCGTCGGGTTTGTGTTTGCGGTTGAACCAACTCATAGTGGCTCTCCGGCGCAATCGCATTCGATTGGCTGCCGATCTGATGCTAGTTGGGAATCTATACCATTACGTAATTCTCGAAGAATCGCTTTGTGATTTGATACAGCTTCGGCAAGCGTTTTTCCGTAAGTCTGTCTATTCAAAGCATCAGACCACACTGAAAACGAATCACGGTTCTTATTGCTATCGTTGATGAAATAAAACGCTTTGGTCATTCGTTTGCTCCATTATTCTTCACTTCAGCCATGGCCATACGGTTTTTGCGATTGATGTCGGAAGCAGCTTGCAGATCAGCGATGGCGAGCTTTTGCTTGGTCTTAGCCGCACCAGTGCGCAACTGTTGATCAGTTTTAGCGTTAGCTCGCTGTTCCTCACCTCGGGCTTGCATGGTTGCGATTTGTTCATCAGTCATTGCCTTCGAGGTTTTCTGTTGTTGCTGTGCGTCCTGTTGCGCCATGTTCGCCAAATGCTTTTTGAGTTGGTCTGACAGATTGGCGATGGACTTCCATTGTGATTCGAGAACTTTGTATTCCTGTTGGCGCATCGGACTTTGCTTGAGGTGCTCAAGATGCACAGAAGTGTGCTGGCCAATGCCGTCAATAAAAGCAGCGACTTCAGCGGGATTGGCCCCCTGTTCCAGCGACGCACCCGCCTGTGCTCCTGCCTGTAAGTGTATCTGCGCATGGATAACGTCATTCTGATGTGGGTTCCATTGAACAGGAGCACCGACCTTGATTGCCGAGTTTTCGAGCATGGCCCAACTTGCATCTTCAGTGGGCAACTTAGATTCACGTGTCTTGGGATTAAACAGATCCGCCATGGATTGTCCATTGATTGAGGATAAGGCGTAATCAAGGAAATTCTGTTTGCCATTCTCGGGGAGCAAACCAAAGAACGGCATGGTCGCCCGAATGTTCTGTTGGCGCATGATAATGCTACCATTTCCCGCATTGCGATAAGCGAGCACGCAACGCACATCGCGGATCGCTTTCTCAGGCACGCCACGGTCAACGCATCGCTTGATAAACTCACGCGCTTTGCGAGAACCGAAATCTTCGTCAGTGTTATTCCTGGACAACACAACGCGACGATATGTTTCCGCGAAACATTTGTCAAGTTGTAAATAAAATCTATTTACACCTGAGTTTGAGAGCACGGCTTGGGTCTGATACTGAAGCTCGACCTCCCGGGCAGTGCGTGGGTTGCCTTGCGGTTTCTCCTGTCGTTGCCGATACACGCCCGTATTGTTCATGATCACTTCGTCGAGCATGCGATCTGCGGATAGTGGTGCTTGAATGTCACCAAGGATACCCGCTTGTTGAACCTCGAAGTCAGGCGGAATGATGTTCACGGGACCAAACCGCGTGAGACTCGCTTTCTGCATGGCGGCTGCGGTCTTGGCTTGTAGGGTCACGCCCGTGCGCATGAACGACAAATCAATGGTGGCACATTTTAGTCTATCCTTCAGGGCCATCATCGAATACAGGTCATGTCCAAGTCCCTGTGCGCCATTCCAAGATCCATCGGGTGTTTCGAGGAAGAACGTCGAAATGATTTGGCGGAAATCATCGAAACGCCCAATGTTCTTGTAGAGGAAGTTCTGTGGCACCGGGGAGCGTGCAGCATCACGATTGGCTTTCTGTGGTCCCCTTGGTTCATCCACAATGAAGTGGCTCACCTTGCCGTCAAACTCTTTCACCAGCAAATGCCGAGCACCTACCGTAGAGCAACGCACACCTTCAAGCAGGTCACGATCTTTGATTCGTTGCTGCACCCATTCGTAGGTGTAATTGGCGGCTGGCTCGCTGTAACTCTCGGGCATGGCGTTGACGATTGAGTTGACCACGCCATCAATGTCCCATCCCATAGTTCTGGCGGCTTCACGATCTTCAATGTATTTATATAGCTCATGGACACGGTAAGACTGCCGAACCATAAGCAACTCAAGGTTCTCGGGCGTGGCGTCCGAACCATCGGGGACAAATACTTTGTGCTGTGGCGTACAGTGAAAGCGCCAATCCGTTTCATCTGGCCACATCAGATAGCCGCGCCCGAAGCGCATAAAGTCACCGAGCATCCATTGCATGTTGAAATCAAACCCGTCGTATTCTTTCAACAGGTAATCAAATTCCTCGGTGATGACGTTTGAACAATACTCGGTTTGTTCCGGTGATTCGTAATAGTTGCATTGCACTCGTGAGTAGTATTTGGCACCCGAAAACAAATCGTAATAAGGCACAAGGGCGGCTGATGACGCGGCTTTGCCTTCGAGGAAATTGACGTTGGCTCTCCACGCCTGTGCTTCAGCCCGTAGCTTCTCGGGAGAGAATGGTGGATTGCCGTCGAACATGCCTTTCAATCTCGCATTCCATCGACTGCGATCTTTGCCGGCATATACGAGCGAGTCACCAATCTGCGAGGCGTCTTTGGCATCAGCTATGCGCGATTTCGGTGGCTTACCGGAATCGGACAGCGTTTCGAGTTGGAGAAGTTTATCTACCATAATTTTGGTTAGGTTATACTTCCACTTAATCCCTCTAGTGCACCACTTGTGCCACTAAGTCTGCTACTTAGCCCGCCGCATGTGGTTTCCCAACGATCCCAAATCGGTCGATGTGGGTAACATGGCACTGGATATGGTTGGTTGATTACCACCGGAGTTGGGAATACTGGAAAGTGTTTGGCGAGAAGGTTGTCCAACTCCTGATGCAAACTCTTGGCTTCGTCCAGAGTTAGTTCCAGTTGTTTGTCTCCGATACTGACCGTAATTTTGTCGATTGTAACTTTAGTTTTCATTTTGGTTTAAGCCAACAGTGGTTGGGTAATCTGGCTATTTTGTTCTCACCTAAAAACTTGAGCAGGCCCGGAATCGGTAAGGTGATTTTCACCTTCAAGTCGCAGCCACAGACTGAACAGGATCGTAAGTATTGATCGTGCGGAGTCTTGATTTCTCCCATACCAATCCATCTGGCGACGATGTTCTTAATCTTGTCCAGTGCGCATGTCCTGCATTCCTCAGGGTCTTTATTGAACTCCGTGCACCATCGGCATATCTCAGCCCGCCGAGTGGCTTCTTCTTGCGTTACGCGCTCTTTCCCGTGGATTGCCCAATCAACCAAGGTGCGGGTGCCTGTGAATGCTTGATCAAATGTAAATCTGTCCCCTTCGCCAACAGTGTTATCGCTCTTGCACCACTCAGGACCAAGCTGTTCACAAAGCTGTTGGTCGATCTGTTCATCCATCGAAAGCGGGATTGGCAACGCATTGGCTTTGCGATGTTCCCGCACAGCCTTGAGCAAGTCACTGTAATTGACCGCAGGAATGTCGATGCCCGTATCCTTGTCCCGATAATGCCAACCTCCGGGCGGACCTTCATACTTGCGATAGAGGGAGAGTGTCATGTCCTCAGACTGTGGCGGTGGCGGGGGTTTCTTTTTGCACTTCTTGCATGCCATTATTCCCTCAGACCTTCACTGATATAAACACCCCAATGAGCAGAGTTAATCCGGCTTGTTATACCATCAGCGATATAGGTGTAATTCGTCACTGCACCGGATGCCAAATCGATCCACAAAATAAAATCAACGTTACCATCATCATCATCTGCGGTGAGCAAATAAGCAGTCCCATCAGGCGTAACAGTGAAGCCGTGGTGACGTTGGGTATTCCAGACATTAGAACCATACCAGTAGAGATACCCAACGACGGTTGATCCATTTCTGATAAGACGGTCATTCATCCAGTCGATGGAATAACTCTCGCCGTTCCATGAGTTTGTCCCATTATTAAATCGACCTCCGGCCACGATACTTGAGACGAGCCAGTTTGTGTGCGGTGAATCAGCATTTAAGACATACACGTCACCGTTTGTGCGGGTGAAGGAGATCCACGGTGTCCAATGAACGAATGCCAATAATAATATGATGATTTTCATATATCACTCATTGAGTAAACGTCCTCGTAAGTGTTGCGTGGAGCACCAATCAGATCGTCATCTTCGTCAGGTTCATTGATATTCACGCTATCATACTTCCGAAGGATTGAAAGCGTATCCCGTCGAGCCACATGCTCACTACCCCCACCCCCGGGAGTAACCCCAAGCCTTCTAGCCACTTCCACCGCAACCTCAAGCGCATCCATTTCGTCCGGTGAATGGCCAATCTTCTTCTTGCAATCATCCTTGGTATCGAGGGCAATCTTGCGCTTCTTATCGTCGAACTCACGGGCGCACAATTGCTTTACCTCAATGTCATTCAACCCCTTGAGTTGTTCATTGATGACGAAGTT
>Ga0137455_1000385_pt1 | contig 11868 bp, 8 predicted proteins | sample EasRivERMGT600_2_FD_102334 | JGI IMG/M metagenome (GOLD analysis project Ga0137455, IMG submission 102334) | Soil microbial communities from meander-bound floodplain in the East River, Colorado, USA - East River MetaG ERMGT600_2 | ecosystem: Environmental > Terrestrial > Soil > Floodplain ... | reverse complement strand
TGATCGGCGCTCCGTCGCGGCCGTAGTCGGACAGCGGCAGCAGGACCCCCTCGCTGCACTTGAGACACTCAGGAAACGCGAGCTCCATCCCGGACCCCTCCACCGCACCGCCGACGCTCTGGTGCGGTCATTCTAGGCGAGCGCCACGATCCCCGCCACGCCGTTTACGGCGCCGCCATGGTCACCGAAATGCCCGCGGCGATCGGCCACACGGTGAGATGGCCGAGCGCCACGTGGTCCGGCGCTGTGCACAGGAAGGCGACCGCGCGCGCCACGTCTTCGGGATCGACGTTGCGCAGGCGCTCGGGCGAGCCGGGGGCGATCGGAGGCCCGGCGGTGTTCATGTTGTGCGGGTGGACGAGCGCCACCCGCACGCCGTGCTTGCGGGTCTCGAGCGCCGCCGACTCCAGCAGGCCGCGCAGCCCCCACTTGCTGGCGGCGTACGCCGCCGAGCCGGGCTGGCCGACCAGCGCACCGATCGAGCCAATGCCGACCACCGTGCCGCGGCGCCGCTCGATCAGCCAGGGCAGCGCGTGCTTCAGCGCCAGGAACGCACCCTTGAGATTGAGGTCGATCAGCTGGTCCCACAGCTCCTCGGTGGTCTCGTGGAGTGGTGCGCCCTGCCAGGTGCCGGCGTTGAGGATCACCAGGTCGAGGCGCCCCCAGGTCTCGACCGTGCGACGCACCGCCGCTTCGACCTCGGCTTCGCGCGTGACGTCGGCCGGCGCGGCGATCGCCTGGGCCCCGCCGGCCTTCAGCGCCGCCACCGCGCCCTCCAGCTCCGGGCTCGGACGCGCGACGCAGGCGACCGCCGCCCCCTCGTCGATCAGCGAGCGGGCGATCGCCAGCCCGAGCCCGCGACTCCCTCCGGTGATCAGCGCGACCTGATGCTCGAGCCTCATGGGGGGCCTCCTAGTGGATCGTGGGGGTGAGGAGATCGGTGTGGTCGACGAACGGCCGCTCGCAGGGCCGGCCCTCGACGTGGAGGTAGCGCGCCTCGTCGGCGGCGAGCCAGACGATCGAGGAGGAGACCGTGACCATGCGCCCCTCGTGCAGGCAGACCGGTGGCGCGTCGTGGAGGCGCAGCAGCTCGCCCATGCGCTGGATCGCCTCGTCGAGCGACCGCGGGCGGAAACCCTCGAGCGCCTCGAGCATGCGCGCGGTGCGCGGCTCGGTTCGATCGTCGAGATCGCGGTGCGTGATCGCGTGCCAGCCCTCGCTGATCGCCTGGATGCGCGGCCGGCCCGCCTCGAACGCGAGCAGCCAGCAAGCCTCCGGCGCGGCGAAGACCATGGTGAACGGCGCGTAGGCGCGGGCGCTCGCCCCGGCCCACGCCCGGCTCAGCGCCGCGCCGGGCACGGCGGTGCCGGTGTGGTCGCGGATCGTGCCCAGGAGGATCTGGTGCCCTGCGGGCAGCTCGAGCCGCCCCGCGAAGTCCTCCGGCACGGCCGCGACTTCGAGCGCAAGCAACCCGCGCGAGCGGAGGCCCGCCGCGGCTGCGGCGTGCGTGCGTGATGCGGCGGCGGCGGCAGGGTCGTGTCGGTTGAGCATCGCCACCACCGCCTCGCGCCCGCGCACCGCGAGCCAGGTGCCGCCTGCCACCCGGTCGCGGCCGCCGACGACGTGCGGGGTCTGCGCCAGCACGCCGGGAGGATCGGTCGGGCGGCGCGGGTCTTCGTCGCGATTGGCCGCGATCAATACCGTGCCGGGCGCGATCACGTCGCGGCCGAGGAGGAGCGTGCACATGGGGCCGGCGACTCTAGGCGTCGCACCGAAAGCCGGTCAACCCGGACGCGTTGCAGCGTGTCGAGCCGCCACCCTAGAATCGTCCACCCCTCTGCCCTGTCCCGTCCCCCCCACGGAGCCTCCTTGCCCCGAACGGCAGCCGGATCCATCGCCGCACGCCTGCTCGGGGTTGCCCTGCTGGTGTCGATCCCGCTCCCGGCGCGCGCCGTGCTCGACGTGAACGATCGCGGGCCCTCGCTCAAGGCCGGGGTCTTCGAGCTGCGGGTGACCAACGCCGGCATCCTCGGCAACGCCTTCACCGACCGCTCGTTCGACCCCTCCTTCGAGTTCCCGCAGGGGTCCGGCCAGGAGCTGATGAGCCACGCCGCGCTGTGGGTGGGTGGGCGCACCGACGACGGGCTGTTGGTGTCGGGCGGCCCGCTGCTCGAATGGCGCCCGACCACCGCCCCGGAGGACAGCGTCTACTCCGGCTGGTACGGCCGCCTCGGCTCGAGCCGCTCGGTCGACGACGACGGCGACGGGGCGATCGACGAGGAGCGGCTCAACGGACGCGACGACGATGGCGACGGCGAGACCGACGAGGATCTCGGCTTCCCCGCGCAGCAGGTGCTCTCCGCCGACTACGTCGACGACCGGCCCGAGGCCGTGCAGTACCTTTATCCCAACGGCGAACAGCACCGGCCGATGCACCTCTCGGTGCACCAGGAGGTCTACGGCTGGTCGGTGCCCGGATACGATGGGATCGCCGGAATCGAGTTCGTCATCACCAATCACGGCGAGCGCACGGTGCGCGACGTTCGCGTAGGCCTGTTCGCGGACCTGGACTCGCGAGGGCGCGACGACCCGCTCGGTCACACCAACGACCTGATCGAGCGCCGCGAGGGTACGCGGGTCCTGTTCGAGGGTGAGTACGACCTCACCGTGCTGCGACGCGATACGGTGACCTACACCTGCTTCAAGACCCTCCGGCAGGTCGTGCCGGTGGTGCGGGACTCACGCGCCAATCTGCCGTGCGCCGCGGTCGTCGGGCTCGGGCACACCACCGACCCGCTCGCGCTCGCCGCCGCCGAGGCCGGCGTCAGCCCGGGGATCGCCCGCGCGCCGGGCACGGAGAACTTCATCTACTCCGTGTTCGCCCATGCGCGCCCGGCGGGCTCCGGAGGCCTCCCGATCACCGACGAGCAGCGATATGACGCGCTGGCGGGGCGCTTCCCGGTCGCCGCCGAGACCGTGGCGGAGGACTACACGGTGCTGGCCTCGTGCGGGCCGTTCCGCAGCCTCCCGCCGGGGCAATCCTTCTCGGTCCGCTTCGCACTGGTGGCCGGCGCCCACCCGGACTCGATCCCGATGGCCGTCGCCAATGCCCTCGAAACTCACTACGGCACGTGGATCAACGCCGAGCCCGACTCGGTCGGCCGCTGGGTGTCGGAGTGGAATATCGGGCGATCCGGCATCAACGGTCACGATGCCTGCATCGCGCCCCCGGTCGGCGTCCAGTTCCAGCTCGATCCGAGCTGCGGGCGCGTGATTCCGCCCGAGGGCGCGCCCGGGATCCAGGAGGTCTACACGGCGGACGCCTGCATCTGGACCGACGTCGATTGCGACAAGTGCACCGGCATCCTCGGACGCGACACACAGATCCGCTGGAAGGACCCCGGATCCCTTCCGCCCTCGCCCACGGTGCGGGTCATCCCCGGCGATCGCGAGATGCGGATCGAATGGGACAACCTGCCCGAGATCCTGCTGCGCCAGGGGGCGATCGGGCCGCCGGGGGTGGAGTTCGTCGGCTACGGCGTATACCGCATCTCCGATTGGCGCGACCGGCGCTCTCCGTTGCCCCCGCGCGACGCGTACGCGCTGATCGGGGCCTTCGGCTCGGACGCGGCGGCCGGGCAGGCGCCGCTATCCACAGTGATCGACACGACGCTCGACTATCTCGACATCACCTACGAGCAGCGGCGCTATCCGCCCGGCCGCTACGTGTTCCGCGATCCGGACGTCTTCAATGGCTTCGACTACGTCTACGTGGTCACCACCATGGTCGACCGCCCGATCCTCCTCGGCAACGCCGTCATCGTGCGCCAGCGCTTGGAGAGCCCGCTGGTCGCGAGCTTCGCCGACGCGAGGCGGCCGCGCGCGGAGGCGCGCGAGGCGGCCGGCGCGGTCTGGGTCGTGCCCAATCCCTTCCGCGGATCCGCGGGCTGGGACCGCACGCCGGTCTACGGCGACCGCCTTACCCGCCACATCGACTTCATGGGGCTGCCGCGGGCGCGCTGCACGATCCGGATCTGGACCGTGGCGGGGGACCTGGTGCGGGTGATCGACCACGACGGATCGAACGGCTCGGGCCAGGCCGCCTGGGACCTGGTGACGCGCAACGGCCAGGAGGCCGAGTCGGGCATCTACCTGTTCACCGTCGAATCGTCGCGGGGCAAGGACCAGGGCCGCTTCGTGGTGATCCGATGAGGCGCGCAGCGGGCCTGGTGGCGGTGGCGGTGCTGGCGGCGGCCGCCGGAGGATGCGGGAACCAGGCGGTCGCGCCTCCGCCGATCGTGCTGCCGCCGCCGATCGTCGAGGAGATGTTCCCGGCTCCGCGCAGCATCCAGATCTTCTACGGCACGGCGATCTGGGTCCGCTTCGCCGAGCCGCTCGATCCGGCGACGATCGACGAGCGCACCGTGTTCCTCAAGATCGATACGCGCCGCATCCCCGCCGACGTCGACTGGGACGCGGCCGGACGCCGCATCGTGATCACGCCCCACAACGATCTCGACCTCAACCGGACCCACACCGTGCTGCTCACGACCGCGATCCGCACCGTGGTCGACATCCCGCTCGAGCGCGACGTGTCGTGGCAGTTCCGGACCATGGGCGCGCGCATCCCGTCGCCGGAGGGGCCGCCGCAGGGCATCGCCGGCAAGGGGCCGTGGACCAGCCTGAGCTGGAGGGCGACGGAGTCCTCGGCCGGCAACATCCGCTACCGCGTCCATGCCGGCCTCGACTCGGCGGCGGTCGCGGCGCACACGTCGCTGGTCGGTCAACCCGCGTCCGCGATCTACCGGCCCAACCCGGCGTGGCCGCTCGGAGCCACCGTGTTCTGGGCGGTGACCGCCGTCAACGCCACCACGGGCGAGAGCGTGGACGGCCCGGTCGTGAGCTTCGGCACAGTCCCCGCGGGGACGCCGATCGATTCGCTCGACCTGGGGCCCTCCGAGTGGGGCTACTGGTTCATGTCGCAGCCCAACCTGCATCCCTGTTACGCCGACCTCATCTCCGGCAACGGCTACACCGCCGCGGCGCGCTATTCCCTGGCCAACATTCCGGCCGGGATCGAGCTCGCCGGCGCCCGCATCGACGCCGTCACGCCGCCGTCCAACTGGCCCTTCCTCTCGATCGCCAACGCGGCGATCTGGGTCGCGCGCAACGAGTGGGGGCCGTGCACGGTCACGACCGGGTTCCCCGTCCACGACATCGACATCGGCGAGCTCTCGACCGCGACCATCCTGCCCCCGGGTCGCCTGCGCTTCGACTCCCCCGCCTTCGTCGCCTATCTGCAGGACGTGCTGCCCGCGGCGGCCCCGTTCGAGGTGGTCCTCCGGTCGGAGCGCACAATCAACTACGCGGGGTGGGGCAATAACAACGAGGGCCGGCTGCGCATCCAGTACTACCGGACGGCGCCGGCCCCCGCGGGCCCGCTCGCCCGCCAGGCGCGACGGCGTTAGCATCGCGACGGCGTTGCCGGAGCCGACGCGCCGAGTTAGTCTGGCGCCGCCCCACACCCTGTGCCGACCCGGAGAGCGACTGATCCGAGACACGCAAACGCATCGCCCGCGCCGCCCGAGCGTGATGCGGCTCGTCGCGGCGCTGGCGCTCGTATCGATCCCGTCCACGGTCGTTCCCGCCGCGCGGCCCGCCGAGGCCCAGGGGGTGCGCCCGTGGGTGCCGCCATCCGCCGATTCCCTGGTGCACTGGGCCGCCGAGGCCAAGACGCGCTTTCAGACCAACACGGGTGACTCGATCGGTGGAGCCAACTTCCGAGCCTACGAGCTGGTCGGCCAGATGGGGCGGCGCCTGATGCGCTCGCTCGGCCGCGCCAACGCGAGCCAGGCTCACGCCATCGAGCCGGTGCTCGACTCGCTGGGCCTCGACACCGACGTCCTCGTCGACGTGAACACCCCCGGCTTCGCCCTGCTGATGGTGCGCAACCCGTATCGGCTGACCGCCGATGCCAGCGGCTATCTCTACTGGTATCGCGGCGACGACCTGCGCATGCAGGGGGTCCTGTTCTCGGGCGGACAGGAGCCCGAGATGCGGGTGTGGTGGACCGGTCGGGAGCAGGCGCCCTACGGATGGGCGGTGGTCGATCGCGAGCGCGGGCGCCCCGCTCGGGTGCGCTTCTCGCTGCTCCGCCTGACGCCCAGTGGGTCGCATTGGATCCTCACCCAGTTCGGCGCCCACGGGCCGGATCTCGGCGAGGACACGCGCCTCGGCTGGCCCGACATCGACGGCGATCAGACGCCCGAGCTGCTCGCCTACACTCCGGCGGGCGACGACTCGTTGTTCGAGTCCTGCGCCGACTGCCCCAAGCTCGTGCTCGAGAACACCTTCGTCGAGCGCCCCGAAGGCTTCCGGCTCTTCGACTCGCGGCTCATGCCCACGCCCTACTCCACGCTCGCGGCGTTCGTGCGTGCGCTGATGGAGGGCAACCGCAGCGCCGCCTCGCGGCTGCTCAAGCAGCCCGCACGGGTCGAGGAGGCGGTGCGCGACGGCTGGGGCGTGCGCCGCGGCCCGAAGGGCTGGAAGATCGAGCGCGCCGAGCCCGACACGCCCTGGCCGCGCTGGCTGCAGGTGAGCGGAGGCACGGGCGCCAGCCGCAAGCGCTGGACGGTGCGATTCGAGCTCGAGCGCGGCCGCTGGGTGATCACCGACTGGAAGGCGGCCACGGCCTCGGGCGTAGCACCCCCGGCCGCCACGCCCGGACGCCCATGAGCCGCCGGGCCGCCCTCGTCGCGACGCTCGCGCTCGCCGCCGCGGGGATGCTGGGGAGCGCGTGCGACCGCCGTCCGCGCTTCGTCACCCGCGACGCGGACTCGACCGCCATATCGGCCGACTCGTTCGTCGTGGTGGTCCAGCGGGCACGCGAGGCCTGGGAGGGATCCGATCGCGCGGCGGCGGCCGAGCTGACGTCGCGCCTGCTGGTCGAGGATCTGCGCGCGCACCCGGAGGCTGGACTCCCCGCGCGGGCGCGGACCTTCCTCGACTCGCTCGGCTTCGGCGCCGAGGTGATCGGCGTGCGGGACATCGCCGCGGTCAACCTGTTCGCGCCCGCGGACCCCGGCTCGGGCTCCTGGCCCTGGCTCTTCTGGCGGCGCGAGCGCGCCGGAACCTTCCGGCAACGGCTGGAGGGCAGCGGGATGAGCCTGATCGACCTCTCGTCGGACCCCGGCAGCACGCGCGCCGACGGCAGCGAGGGGCCGGCGCGCATCGCGGTGCTGTACTCGCGGACCGCCGGGGCCGGGCCGCAGCCGCTGGTCTTCGTCTGGCGCCTCGGCAGCACCGGGGAGTGGACGCTGGCCCAGAGCCTGGGCGCCGACTCGCTGGGCGGCAGCGGCACCGCGCGCTTCGACCGCGTCGCCGACCAGCGTGGCGTGCTCGTCACCCGCACCTGGCAGAGCGCGCCCGGGTTCGCCGAGTGCGCGACCTGCCCGCACATCTACGTCGCCCGCCGGTTCGAGTGGGGCGATGATGGCCTCCACTCCGTCGAACGGAAGACCGAGCCATCGGCCTTCGCCACGTTCGTCGAGTTCCTCGCCGCGATCGAGCGCGGCGACCGCGACGCTGCCGAGTGGCTGGTCGACGATCCCTCGATGGTGGATGCCGCCATGGCCTACGACTGGCACGTGGCCCGCGGCCAGTGGCGCGTCGCCCCCGGCACCAGCGCCGCCGCCGTCGAGATGGTGTTCTTCCGCGGCAACCAGGAGGCCTACCGCGTCCGCTTCACCTCCCGCGGCCGCTGGCGCATCGCCGGCTTCGACCCCACCTCGAGGTCGATCGAGTAGTCGCGGCCGCGAGCGCGCCCCCTCCCTGCGACTGGCGTATCCTGATCGCGTGGAAGTCGGCCGCTTCAGCGCACCATTCTACTGGGTGACGCGTCTGGTCCTCGGCGCGGCCGCCGGTGTCTACTTTCGCTCCATCGACATCCGGCATCGCGATCGCGTGCCGCGCCACGGTCCTCTGCTGGTCGTGGCCAACCATCCGGCCTCGTTCACCGACGTCATCGTCCTCGCCCTTGCGGTCCCGCGGCGGCTGCACTTCCTCGCCATGGCGCCGATCTTCAAGCCCTGGATCCGCGGTTTCGCGCTGCGGCTGTGTGGCACGCTGCCGATCTACCGGCGCAGCGACGATCCCGGCCAGATGCAGCGCAACGAAGACACCTTCCGCGCCTGCCACGAGTTCCTCGACCGCGGCGGGGCGGTGTTGATCTTCCCCGAGGGCACGAGCCTCGAGGACCGGCGCATCGTCCCGATCAAGACCGGCGCGGCGCGGATAGCATTGGGCCAGGAGACCCGCCCCGGCCAGGAGGGGCGCCTCACGCTGCAGCCGGTTGGCCTGCACTTCGCGCAGCGCACCGGCTTCTGGTCCGACGTCGTGGTCTCGGTCGGCTGCCCCATCGAGCTGGCCCCGTTCCGCGAGCAGGCCCGGAGCGACGGTGCCGGGGCCGTGCGCGCGCTCACCGAGCAGATCCAGTTCACGCTCGAGAAGCTGATCCTCAAGCTCGAGGTGGACCGTGTCGCCCTCGTGCACGCGATCGAGGAGCTCTATCGCGATGAGCCCGGCGAGAGCGCGCTCGGGCGCGCCCAGGCGATCGCGGAGTGCATCGAGCACTACGCGCGAACCGACCCGCAACGCGTCGCGAGCGCATTCGAACGCATCTCCCGCTATCAGGCGCGTTTGGGCGAGCTGCGGGTGCGTGACCAGACGGTGCGCGAGATGCTGCCCCCCGAAGGCCGCATCCGAGAGCGCACGCGGCTGGTCCTGCTCGGGCTGCTGGGGCTGTTACCGGCTCTCGCCGGCGGCGCTCTGCACTACCTGCCGTATCGGGTCAGCGGCGAGGCCGGGCGGGTGACGCGGGACCCGACTCGGGTCGCGGCCTACCGGATCGGCGTGGCCGTGGCCGTCTTCCCGCTCGCCTACGCGATCCTGGCGTTCTGGCTCTCACGCGGCCTGGGATGGCCCGCGCCGCGGGTCGTGGCGGCGCTGTTGATCACGGCCGCGCTGGGCCTCCACGCACTCCTCTACTTCAACTGGCTTTCGCGCCAGAGGCAGCGGATTCGCCTGGTGCTGCTCAAGGCATCGAACCGCCGACAGGTGGCGCGCCTGCGACGCGAGCGGCGCTCGCTGATCGACCTGTGCGAGGCCTCGATGCGCGAATACTCGCCCGCGACACCGTCGAGCACGTGACGTTACTGCATCGCCCCGGGGTGCAGGGCTGGCTGCGCGGGCACGTGCGGTGCCGGGTCGCCGATGCCGGAGCGCGCTTCGCGCTGACCTTCGACGACGGTCCCAGCCCGCGCAACACGCCGCGGCTGCTCGAGGTGCTGGCGCGCCACGGAGCGCGTGCCACCTTCTTCCTGATCTCGGGCCGCGCGCGCCGCCATCGCGAGCTGACGCGCCGCATCGCGGCGGGCGGGCACGAGATCGGAACCCACGGGCGCCTTCACCTGCCCGCCTGGCTGATGCCGCGTCCTCTGCTCGAGCGCGAGCTCGACTCCTCCGTCGCCGAGATCGGCGAGGCCTGCGGCCGGGCGCCGCGTCACTACCGCGCGCCCTTCGGATTCCTGTTTCCGGCCCAGGCGTCGTGGGTGCGCGCGCGCGGGGTGACGCCGGTGCTGGGGAGCAGCTACCCGCTCGACTTCCGCGTGCGGGATGCCGGGATCATCGCCCGGCGTGTGCTCGAGCGCCTCGAGCCCGGCGCCATCGTGATCCTCCACGACTCGAGCGCGCTGATGGATCCGGATCGCGGGCCGACGATCGACGCCGTGGACACGATCCTGGCGCAGGCTCACGCCCGCGGGCTCTCCTCGGTGTCGGTGGCGGAGCTGGTCGACGGCGCGGGGCACGCGCGGGGGGCCTGATCACCGCGGTTTATGCAGCACGTCGCCGCGTGCCCTATACTGCCGTCCGCACGAGTTTCCCGGCGCATCCCGAGCGCGCCGCGTCACGACTCCGGACCCCCGTTGCGCAGGTCCGCGAGGTTCCGAACATGCAACCCCGTCCCGGCTTCCTCACGCGCCTCCAGGCGGACGACGCGCCCGCAGGCGATCTCGCCGCGTGGCTCGCCGCGTTCGCCGCGCGTCCCGACAATCGCGGCGCGCTCGCCCACTGGGAGACGCTGCCCGCTCGCCCCGCGCGCCACGGCGAGCTCTCGCTGCCGCTGCCGGCCGCGCTGCGCGACGCCCTCGAGTCGCAGGGCATCGAGCGGCTCTACACCCATCAGGTGCAGGCGATCGAATCGCTGCGCGGCGGGCTCGACACCGTGGTCGTCACCGGCACGGCGAGCGGCAAGAGCCTGTGCTACCACCTGCCGGTGCTCGAGCGCCTGCTCGAGGATCCCGAGGCCACCGCGCTGTACCTGTTCCCGACCAAGGCGCTGACCCAGGACCAGCACAAGGGGATGACCCGGCTCGCGCTCGGCCACCCCGACCTGCTCCGCCGGCTCACGGCCGGGGTCTACGACGGCGACACCGAGCCCACGACGCGGCGGCGACTGCGCGATCAGGGCAACGTCATCCTGTCCAACCCCGACATGCTGCATCAGGGCATCCTGCCCGCGCATGCCCGCTGGGCGCGGTTCCTGCGCCGGCTCTCGTTCGTGGTGATCGACGAGATGCACGCCTACCGCGGGATCTTCGGCTCCCACGTCGCCAACGTGCTGCGCCGGCTCGACCGCATCGTCACCCATTACGGCGGCTCGTTCCGCGTCGTGATGTGCTCCGCGACGATCCGCAACCCGGGTGAGCTCGCCGGCCGGCTGGTCGGCCGCGAGGTCAACGTGGTCGACGACGACGGCGCGCCCCGCGGCGAGAAGCACTTCGTGTTCTGGAACCCGCCCTTCGTCGACGAGGCGCGGGTCGAGCGGCGCTCCACGAACGGCGAGGGCTGCGCGCTGGTGGCGGGGCTGATCGAGCGCGGCGCCCAGGTGATCGCCTTCACCAAGTCGCGGGTGGCGGCCGAGCTGGTCTACCGCTACGCGCGCGAGCGGCTCGAGGCCGTCGATCACGAGCTGGCCGGACGGCTCAGGCCGTACCGCGGCGGCTATCTGCCCGAGGAGCGCCGGCGCATCGAGCGCGCGCTGTTCTCGGGCGAGCTGCGCGGCGTGATCTCGACCAACGCGCTCGAGCTCGGCATCGACGTCGGCGGGCTCGACGCCGCGGTGCTGATCGGGGCGCCGCCGACGCTGGCCTCGGCCTGGCAGCAGGCCGGGCGCGCCGGGCGCAAGGGCCACCCCTCGGTCGCCGTGCTGGTCGCCTACAACGACACGGTCGACCAGTACCTGATGCGCCATCCCGGCTGGTTCTTCGGCCGCTCCCCCGAGGCCGCGGTGATCGATCCGCACAACCCCTACGTGCTGGCCCAGCAGCTGGCCTGCGCCGCCTACGAGCTGCCGATCGGCCCGGCCGACGCCGCGGCCTTCGGGCCCCAGTGCGGCGAGGTCCTCGAGGCGCTCGAGGCGGCGGGCGAGACCCGCACGATCGACGGCCGCGCCTACTGGGCGAAGACCGAGTTCCCGGCGGCCGGCGTCGACCTGCGCACGATCTCGGACAACACCTACACAATCCTGAACATGAAGGAAAACAACGCGGTGGTCGGCACCGTCGACGCGATCAGCGCGCTCGAGCTGGTCTACCCCGAGGCGATCTACCTGCACGAGGGCGAGACCTACTTCGTCCGCGAGCTGGCGCTGCCCGAGAAGCAGGCCTTCGTCGAGCCGCGCGTCGTCGACTACTACACGCAGCCCGTGCTCGAGACCAACGTGCGGATCCGCGGCGAGCTGCGCCGCCGCGACTGGCCGGGCGGCTCGGTGGCCTTCGGCGAGCTGACCTACTCGTGGCAGACCGTGGC
>Ga0137455_1000383_pt1 | contig 11892 bp, 10 predicted proteins | sample EasRivERMGT600_2_FD_102334 | JGI IMG/M metagenome (GOLD analysis project Ga0137455, IMG submission 102334) | Soil microbial communities from meander-bound floodplain in the East River, Colorado, USA - East River MetaG ERMGT600_2 | ecosystem: Environmental > Terrestrial > Soil > Floodplain ... | reverse complement strand
CGGCCGACCTGGTCTACGTCGCGCTGCCGCGCTCCGAGTACGAGGCCGAGCGCGAGGCGCTGGCGCAGCTCGCCGACTCGACCGCGGCGGTGCACCTGGTGCCCGACCTCGCCTACGCCTTCACGCTCAACGCCAGTGTCGAGGACTTCGACGGCATCCCCGTGGTGCTGGTGACCGAGAGCCCGGGCCAGGGCTGGAACGCCGTGCTCAAACGCGCCTTCGACCTGGTGTTCTCCGCCATCGGGCTGCTGGTGCTGTGGCCGGTGCTGCTGGCGGTCGCGCTCTGGGTCCGGCTCGACTCACCCGGGCCCGCGCTCTACGCGCAGGAGCGCGTCGGCATGAACGGCCGGCGCTTCCGCATGCTCAAGTTCCGCACCATGCGCACCGACGCCGAGGCGGCGGGCCCCGGCTGGAGCCGGCCCGACGACCCGCGGCGCACCGGCGCCGGCGAGTTCCTGCGCCGGCTCTCGCTCGACGAGCTGCCGCAGCTGTGGAACGTGCTGGTCGGGCACATGAGCCTGGTGGGGCCGCGGCCCGAGCGGCCGGTCTTCGTCGAGCAGTTCCGCGGCGCGATCCCGCGCTACATGCTGCGCCACCACGTCAAGGCCGGGATCACCGGCTGGGCGCAGGTCAACGGCCTGCGCGGCGACACGCCGCTCGACAAGCGCATCCGCTACGACCTCTACTACGTGCGCCACTGGTCGCTGGGCTTCGACCTCAAGATCATCCTGCTCACGCTGCAGCGCGTGTTCCGCGACGCCAGCGCGCATTGAGCGTGGCTCCGGCTCCGCGGCCTGGCCGCACCAGCCGGCTCTCCTCCGGCATCCTCGCCGCCTTCGTCGGAAGGACCTGGGCGGCCCTGCTCCAGTTCCTACTCGTGCCGTTCTACATCCAGCTGCTCGGGATCGAGTTCTACGGCCTGGTGGGTTTTCACGTCATGCTGCAGACCACGTTTCAGGTGCTCGACTTCGGCGTCTCGCAGACCATGACCCGGGAGCTGGCGCGCGACTCGGTCACGGCGACGGGCCGCGGGCCGGCGGATCTGGTGCACACGCTGCAGATCTTCTACGGGGCGCTCGGCGTCCTGCTCGGGCTGGCTCTGATCGCGGGCGCCGAAGTGATCGCCGGCCGCTGGATCGCGACCGGATCGCTGCCGGTGCCGCTGGTCGCCCAGGTGGTGCGCCTGATGGGCGTGCTGACCATGCTGCAGTGGCCGCTGAGCTTCTACGAAGGCGGCCTGCTCGGCCTGCAGCGCCAGGTGGCGCTCAACGTCGCCAAGGTGGTGATGTCGACGCTGAATGCGGCCGGCGTGCTGGTGGTCCTGTTGCTGGTCTCGCGCACCATCACCGCGTTCTTCGTCTGGCAGATCGCGGTCAGCGCGGTCTACATCGGCCTGCTCGCCTTCCTGCTGTGGCGGCGCCTGCCGCGGGCGCCGGGCGGCCCGCGGTTCTCGCCCGCGCTGCTGCGTGACGTGCGGCGGTTCGCCCTGGGCATGAGCGGGATCACGGTCACGGCGCTGGTCCTGACCCAGCTCGACAAGATCGTCCTGGTCCGGCTGGTGGGACTCGAGAGTTTCGGCTACTACGTCCTCGCCGGGACGGTCGCGGCCGGGTTGTTCCTGATCGTCGCGCCGATCTTCAACGCCCTCTTCCCGCGCTTCTCCGCGCTGGTGCAGGGCGACGACACGGCGAACCTGCGGCATCTCTATCACGCCGGCTCCCAGCTCATGGCCGGCCTGCTGCTGCCGGCCGCCGCGGTGCTGGCATTGTTCGCGCACGACATCCTCCTCGCCTGGACCGGCGACCCGGTGACGGCGATGCACGCCGCCCCGATCGTGCGGCTGCTGGTGATCGGCACCGCGATCAACGGCCTGCTGAATCCGCCCTACGCGCTCCAGCTCGCCCACGGCTGGATCGGCCTGGCGTTCGCGATCAATTGCGGGCTGATCCTGCTGATGGTGCCGGCGCTGCTGCTCGCGATTCCGCGCTTCGGCGCGGCCGGCGCCGCCTGGGTGTGGCTGGTCCTGAACGCGATCTACGTCCTGATCGCCGTGCCCTGGACCCATCGCCGGCTGCTGGTCGGCGACGCCGGACGGTGGTTCCTGCGCGACGTCGCACCGCCGCTGCTGGCGGCCCTCGGCGTCGCGTTCCTCGCCCGGACTCTGATCGCCGCGCCGATGTCCCGGGTCGCGACCTTCGCCTGGGTCGGGCTGGTGCTGGCCGTCGCCACCGCGGCGGCGCTCGCGGTCGCGCCGACGCTGCGCGGCGAGCTGTTGAAGCGCGTGAGCGGGGGCCCGTCCGATGTCGGTTGAAGTCCTGAAGTCGCGCGCCGAGATCGACGAGGCGCGCCGCGAGCTGGATCGTCGCGGCTGGTCGACCCTGAGCCCGTGGTGGAGGGTCGCCGCCGAGACCCGCGGCCTGAGGCTGCCGGGCGTGGTGGTCGGCGACCGGCGCAAGAGCTGGGACGTGCTGAAGACGCTGCAGTTCATCGCGGACCGGGTGCCGAAGGACGGCGCCGTCCTCGACGTCGGCTGCTACGGCTCCGAGGTGATCTGCAGCCTCCATCGCATGGGCTATCGCCGGCTCCATGGGCTCGACTTCAACCCGCGCATCGCGCGCATGCCGTTCGCGACGACGGTCGACTATCGGGTGGGCGACTTCATGAGCGCGCCCTTCGAGCGCGGCGCCTTTCACGCCGTCACCGCGATCTCGGTCATCGAGCACGGGTTCGACGGCGACCGCCTGCTCGCGGAGATGTCCCGCCTGCTGGCCCCGGGCGGCTGCTTCATCGCCTCGTTCGACTACTGGCCCGAGAAGATCGACACCCGCGGCGTCGACCACTTCGGGTTGAGCTGGCGCATCTTCTCGGCCCCCGAAGTGGAGGGGCTGGTGCACGACGCGGCGCGGTTCGCGATGCGCGCGCACGGCGCACTCCACCTGGACGCGCGCGATCGCCCGATCCAACATGCGGGCCACGACTACACCTTCGGCTGGCTGGCGCTGCAGCGGGACGGCCGACCGGCCGACGCGCCGCCGCAAGGCTGAGGAGCTTGTCTGCGAATCCTCCTGGTGTCCGGATCCCATCCGCCGATGCGGTGCGGCGTCGGCGACTACACCGCCCAGCTCGCCGCGGCCATCGGCCGCCGCGCCGACGCCGAGGTGGCCGTGCTCACCAGCGCCACCTCGGGACCGGCGTCGAGCGGCGACTACCGGATCTTCGACGTCGTCCGGTCGTGGGACCTGTCGGAGACGCGGGCGGCCCTGAAGGCCGTCGCCGACTGGAATCCCGACATCGTCCACGTCCAGCTCCCGACCCGCGGATACGGCGGCGGCCGGCTGCCGTCGCTCCTCCCCTTGCTGCTGCGCCTGCTCGGGCGGCGCGTGGTCGAGACCTGGCACGAGTACATCACGCCGGACAACCGCCGCGATCTGCCCAACGCCGTCGCGCTCCAGGGCCTGATCGTCGTGCGGCCCGGCTTCCGCGAGAAGCTCCCGCCGCGCTTCCGCCGCCTGATCGGCAACAAGCCGATCCAGTTCATCCCCAACGCCACCAGCATCCCCCGTCAGATCCTGAGCGAGGCCGATCGGGTGGCGTTGCGCGCGCGCTACGGGCGGGAGGATCGGCGGATGATTGCCTTCTTCGGCTTCGCGTTCGACCACAAGCGGGTCGAGCTGCTGTTCGAGATCGCCGACCCCGCCCACGACCACCTGGTGCTGATCTGCGAGCTCGATCCCGCCGACCCGTACCACCGCCGCCTGCGCGAGCAGGCCGCGCGCGCGCCGTGGTCCGGGCGGGTCACCGTCACGGGATTCCTGCCGGCGGTCGAGGTCGGCCGGATCATCGCCGCGGCCGATGCGGTCGTCCTGCCGTTCGAGACCGGTGGCGGCTTCTGGAACACCTCGCTGCAGGCGGCGCTCGTGCAGGGCACCTTCGTGCTCACCACCTCACGCGAGGAGCTGGGTTACGACCCGGCGCGGAACATCCATTACAGTGACCCGGGGGATCTGGCCGGCATGAGCATGGCGCTCAAGACGTACGCCGGTCGTCAGCTGCCCGAGGCGCAGGCCGTCCACGCCGCGACCTGGGACGAGATCGCTCAGGCCCATCTCGATTTCTACGGAAGGTTCCTCGCCGCCGGCCGTGCACGGGCCGACGACACGCGTCGCCGGACGCCTGGAGAAAGCGCTCTGTCATGCATCTGACCTATCGCAACACCTGCCGCGTCTGCGGGTCGACTGCATTGGCCAAGGTGATCGATCTCGGCGAGCAACACCTCCAGGGCTCCTTCTGCAAGCCGGGGACGAAGGATCCGCCGATGCGCAGGATCCCCACCATGCTCTACCGCTGCGATCCGATGCGCGACGAGAAGGCCTGCGGCCTGCTGCAGATGCCGCACACCGTGCCGCCCTCGATCCTCTACTCGTCGTACTGGTATCGCTCGGGCACCAACCAGACCATGCGCGACCACCTGAAGGGCATCTCCGACCAGGTGACGGCGATGATCCGCAAGCCCAAGGCCCGGGTGCTGGACATCGGCTGCAACGACGGCACGCTGCTGCGCGCCTACGGCGCCGACATTGAACGCTTCGGCATCGATCCCTCCAACGCCGCCGACGTGATCGAGCCTCCGATCCGGGTGGTGCGCGACGTGTTCCCCTCGGAGGAGCTGGCGTCGCTGACCGGCGGCAAGCCCTTCGACGCCATCACCTCGATCGCGATGTTCTACGACCTCGAGGACCCGATCGCGTTCGTCCGCGGGATCAAGCGGTCGCTGGCCGCGGACGGCCTGTGGGTGTTCGAGATGTCCTACATGCCCTCGATGCTGCGGATGAACTCCTACGACACGATTTGCCACGAGCACCTCGAGTACTACAGCCTGGCGGTGATCGAGAATATCCTGGGCCGGGCCGAGATGAAGATGGTCGCGGCCGAGCTGAACGACATCAACGGCGGCAGCATCCGCTGCTACGCCACCCATGGCGGCAACTTCAAGTTCCGGGATGCGCAGTCCGACGTGACGCTCGAGACGCTGCGGGGCGAGGAGTTCGACATGGAGCTGGACACCGACAAGCCCTACCGCAACTTCCAGGAGCGGATCGAGGCCCACCGCGACGAGCTGTCCTCACTGCTCAAGCAGCTCAAGCGGGACGGCAAGCGCATCCACGTCTACGGCGCGTCCACCAAGGGCAACACCATTCTCCAGTGGTGCGGGCTGGACCACACCGTCATCGACTGCGCGGCGGATCGCAATCCCGACAAGCACGGCGCCCACACGCTCGGCACCAACATCCCGATCATCTCCGAGGAGCAGTCGCGGGCGATGAACCCGGACTACTACCTGGTGCTGCCCTGGCACTTCAAGGCGGAGTTCCTGAAGCGCGAGCAGGAAACGCTGGCGCGCGGCGTGGGCATGATCTTCCCGCTGCCGACCATCGAGGTCGTGAAGCGGCCGTAGCGGCTAGCCCAACGCGTCGCGGTACGCCGCCAGCGTCGCCGTGGCCGTCTTCTCCCAGGTGAAGGTGCGCGCCCGCGCCAGCCCGCGCCGCGCCAGGTCGGCCCGCCGCGCCTCGTCGCCAAGCAGCGCGTGGATCGCCTCCGCCCAGCGCTCCGGCTCGCGCGGCGGCAGCACGAGCGCCGCGTCCCCCACCGCCTCCGGCAGCGCGCCGCCGTCCGAGGAGAGCACCGGCGTGCCGCACGCCATCGCCTCGAGCGGCGGCAGGCCGAAGCCTTCGAACAGCGACGGCTGGACGTAGAGCGCGGCGCCGGCGTAGAGCGCCGCCAGCTCGGACGCGTCCGCGAGATCGCCCGCGAACGCGATGCCGCCCGCGAGCCCGAGCCGCCGCGCCTGCTCCGCCAGCCGCTCGCGCGCAACCCAGGGCGAGCCCGAGAGCACGAACGGCGGCCGCTCCGCCGGCGCCATCCGCGCCAGCGCCTCGAGCACCAGACCGAGGTTCTTGTGGCGCTTGCGGGCGCCGACGTAGAGCAGGTAGCCGGCCGGCAGTGAGCGCGCGCGGCGGAACGACTCGATTCGCGCCGCCTCGGGACGCGCGAGGCTCGCCGCCACGCCGAGCGGGACGACGCGCACGCGCGCGGGCTCGGCGCGGAGGAAGGTGATCACGTCGTCACGGGTGGCCACCGAGTCGGCGAGCACGATCCGCGAGCGGCGGGCCGCCGCTCCGGCCACCGCCCGGGCGTAGAGGTCGGTGCCGGGTGGGAAGAACTCGCGATGACGGACGTGGATCAGGTCGTGAATGGTCACCACCGCGGGGCCGAGCCAGCCGAGCGGCAGGGTGTAGTGCGGCGCGTGCAACAGGGTCGCGCCGGCGGCGCGCGCCGCCTGGGGCACCGCCACGTGCTCCCAGACCCCGTACTTGCCGGCGCGCACGCCGATCTCGCGGGCCGCGCGCGGCGGCCAGCCGGTGCGGCCGAGATCCGCCGGATCGAGCAGCGCCGCCATCTCGGGCGGGTCCGGACCGGCGGCGAGCGCGGCCACCAGCTCGCGAATGTAGGTGCCGATGCCGCCGTCGCGCAGCTTGCGCGCGTCGATCGCGACCCGCGGCGTCGTCAACGGCGCTCCCGGCGCGCGATCGCCATGCGATAGCCTTCGACCGTGGCGCGCGCCGTGTGCTCCCAGGTGAACCCCGCCGCCTGACGGAGCCCGCGCTCGCGCAGCTCGGAGCGCAGGGCCTCATCGCCGAGCACGCGAAGCAACGCCGCGGCGAACGCGTCCTCGTCGCCGTCGGCCACTCGCAGCACGGCGTCGCCGACGACGTCCTCCAGCGCTCCGCCGCGGCTCGCCACCACCGGCGTGCCGCAGGCCATGGCCTCGAGCGGCGGCAGCCCGAAGCCCTCGTACAGCGAGGGGAACGCGAACACGCGGGCCGCGCCGAGCAGGGCCGGAAGCTCGTCGTCGGCGAGATAGCCCGGCAGGCGCAGCTCGTCGCCGTAGCCGAGCCGGCGCGCGTGCGCCATCAGGCCCTCGAAGTCGGGATGCTGCTGGATCGGGCCGGCGAGCACGAGGTCGAGGTTCTCGGCGCCGCGCCGCCGCGCGGTCTGGAAGGCGCCGAGCAGCAGGGGCACGTTCTTGCGCGCGTCGATGCCGCCGAGGTAGAGCACGAAGTCGCGCGCCAGGGCGAGCCGGGCGCGAATCGCCTCGATCGCCTCGCGCCCCGGCGGGCGGAACCGCGGATGGAGCCCGAGGTGCACGACGTGGATGCGATCGTGCGGCACGCCGAAGAGCCGCGTGATGTCGTCACGGCTGCGCGCCGAGTCGGCGAGCACGAACGGGGCGCGCGTGACGGCGCTGCGCTCGAGCCAGCGCATGAAGGCGTACACCAGCGGCCTCTGCCCGGCGTAGAGGGTACCCATGGTCTCGAGGATGAGATCGTGGACGGTGACGACCGCGTTCCCCGCCAGCAGCACCGGGGCATCGCCGTGGGCGAGGAAGTGGAACACGTCGAGCGGCGCGGAGCGCATGCCGAACGGCACCGCCATCTGCGTGCCGGCGTGAGGGTGCGCCGGCCAGAGCTTCGGATACCGTCGCGCGCGGACGCCCGGCAGCGCCGACTCCGCGGACGCGGGCAGGCGCGGATCGTGGAACAGCGTCAGCTCGACCTCGGGCGCGCGCGCCAGCCCGCGCACCAGCTCGGCCGCGTAGAGACCGATCCCGCGCCCGAAGTGCTCCTTGAACCCGGGCTGGAGCGGCCGGCCATCCACCCCCACCCGCAGCGGCGTCGTCACGGGCGGCAGTGTCGAGAGGAGCGACGAGCACTGTCAAACGGAGCCGCGGTATAGTCCGTCGCTCACGCCGGAGGACGCGATGAGCGAGCGCTGCACGGAAGCACTCGGAGAGACCCACCGCGTGCTCTTCGACATCCTGCGCGGGCTGCCGCGCGGCAACGGCGCCGAGTCGCGGCTGCTCGACGTCGGCTGTTGGGACGGCGAGACCACCGAGCGCTTCGCCCGGACGATCGGCGCCAGGGCCTGCGGGGTCGAGGTGTTCGAGGAGCAGGCGGCGCGCGCCCGCGCCCGCGGCATCGACGTGGCGGTCCGCGACCTCGAGTCCGGCTCGTTCCCCTGGCCGGACGAGACCATGGACGTCGTGATCGCCAACCAGGTGTTCGAGCACTTGAAGAACGTCTGGCGCCCGATGTCGGAAATCTTCCGCGTGCTGCGGGTCGGCGGGCGCTGCATCATCGGCGTCCCCAACCTGGCGAGCCTCCACAACCGCCTGCTGCTCGCGCTCGGCCTCCAGCCCACGGCGATCCGCACCTTCGGCCCGCACGTGCGCGGGTTCACGCTGCGCGAGCTGCGGCGCTTCGTCGAGCACGGCGGCGGCCTCGAAGTCGAGCGGGTCGCGGCCGCGGGCCTTTACCCCCTGCCCGCCGCGTGGGGACGGCTGCCCAACCGGATCTGGCCCGGCGCCGGAGCCATCGCGATCGTGGTCGGACGCAAGCGGCGCGCGATGGACCCGCCGTGGCTCGCCTGGGTGCGCGGCGAGCTCGAGCAGGGGATCCAGACCTTCTACGAGGCTTAGCGGCTCGATGCCGTTCTTCACCCCCGCCGATCGCGACCGCGCGCGCGACCGCATCCTGGAGCTGGCGCGCTCCGACGGCCGCGTGGTGGCCGGCGCGATGGTCGGCTCGCTCGCCGCCGGCCCGGGCGACGCGTGGTCGGACCTCGACCTCGCCTTCGGGCTGGCCGACGGGGTGAGCCCGGCCGCGATCCTCGCCGACTGGACCGCGGCGCTCGAGCGCGAGCTGGGCGCGGCACACCTGTTCGACGTGCCGTTCCAGTCGAGCCTCTATCGCGTCTTCCTGCTGCCCGGCCACCTGCAGGTCGACGTCTCGTTCACGCCCGCCGCCGAGTTCGGGGCGCTGACGCCGAGGTTCAAGCTGCTGTTCGGCGCGGCCGTGCCGCGCGCGCATGTCTCGCCGCCGACCGCCCGCCACCTGTTCGGCGAGGCCGTGCACCACGCCGTCCGCGCCCGGATCTGCATCGAGCGCAACCGCCTGTGGGAGGCCGAGTACTGGATCAGCGCCCTGCGCGACCATGCGCTGACCCTGGCCTGCCTGCCTGCGCCGCGGGCTCGAGGCGCGGCATGCGCGGGGGTTCGACGCCCTGCCCGCGGAAGGGACCGCGCCGCTGCGCGACGCGCTGGTGCGGTCGATCGACCGCGACGAGCTGCGGCGGGTGCTGGGCGTGGCGATCGAGGGGCTGTTGCGCGAGTCGAGCGAGGCTGGAGAGCCGGCGACCAGGCTCGCCGCGCCACTGCGCGAGCTGGGCGGCGTGGCGTAGCCGGCTCGCGAGACCGCGGCGGGAGCACCTGGCACGACCGCGAACTCGCTCCAGAGCGAGTTGGCATGACATGTCCTGAACTCCCCGGGCGAGTTAGGCAGCCGAGCGTTTGCGGGGTCGAATCTCGCGGGCAACCTGCTCGATCGATACCCCCGACGCGAAGAGTGCCCGGAAGAGCAAATCAAGCGTGACACCCAAAGCTCCGGTCTCGAGCTTGGCGATGCGGGACTGACTCGATCCCAGCCTCTTGGCCAGCTGCAACTGCGTGAGGCCCTTCCTCAGGCGATAACGCTTGAGACTGTCACCAAGCGCAATCTTCATCTCCACGATCCGGGCCTCCTCTACCGACAGGCCAAGGAACTCCTCGGCGGTTCCGACCTTCCATCCGGCAGCTTCGAGCTGCTTCCTTCTCGATCTCTTCATGGGACCCCTGGTAGCGGCAGGAGCGAGTATGTCCGATCTGACATATTGATCAAGCTCCTAATTCACGCCGACACCCCGAACGAGCGATTGAGCTCTCGAGCTCCAAAAGCGTCGTCAGTGACACCTGGCACGATCGCGAACTCGCTCCAGAGCGAGTTGGCATGACATGTCCCGAACTCGCCCCGGGGCGAGTTGGCGTCAGATCACGCCGCTTGCCGGCTCCTCCAGGCCGCGAACGCACGGTCGAACGCGGCCTCGAAACCGCGATCGAAGGCCTCGGGCGAGAACGGCTCGGCTTGCGCGCGCAGCGCGTGGGGGTCGAAGGTCGTCGACTCGACCAGGCGGATCGCCTCGACCAGCCCTTCGACCGTCTGAGATCCGAACAACACGCCCCCGGGCACCACCGCGGCGCCACCGGCCTCGATCCGCGCCAGCGCGGATGCCGACGCGCCGCGACCGACGGTCTCGAGCACGCCGCCGCGGCCGAGCGCCACCACCGGGCAGCCGCTCGCCATCGCCTCGACCGGCACGATGCCGAAGTCCTCCTCGCCGGGGAAGAGCAGCGCGCGGGCGCGGGTGTAGAGGCCGGCCAACTGATCGTCCGAGGTCCAGCCGGTGAAGCGCACGTCGGGACCGGCGATCTGCTGCAGCCGGTCCGCCTCCTGGCCGCTGCCGGCGACGACCAGCCGGCATCCCAGCGCGGCGCACGCTTCGATCGCCAGGTCGGAGCGCTTGTAGGGCGCGAACGCGCCGGCCAGCAGGAAGAAGTCGCGCGGCCCGTCCGCGGCGGCGAAGCGGTCGACGTCCACGGGTGGATGCACCACCTCGGAATCGCGGCCGTAGTGGCGGCGGATGCGCGCCGCGACGTGCGCCGAGTTGGCGAGCAGCGCGTGGGCGCGGTGCGCGGTCGCGACGTCCCATTCGCGCAGGCGCGCGCAGGTGCGGTGGACGAAGCCGTCGAGCGGCCAGCCGAAGCGTCCGGGCGGGAAGTAGACCGATTCCAGCTCCCAGATGTAACGCATCGGCGTGTGCACGTAGCTCAGGTGGAACGCGCCGGGCGCCGGGCGCACGCTCTTGGCGACCGCGTGGCTGGTGGAGATCACCACGTCGTAGCCGGTGAGGTCGAAGCTCTCGATCGCGGCGGGGAACAGTGGCAGCAACCAGCGGTAGCGCTCGGTCGCCCCCGGGATGCGTTGCAGGAACGAGGTGCGGATCGGGTGGGCTTCGAGGTCGGGGGCCATCGAGCCGCGGTTCCAGACCAGCGTGTAGATCGGAGCTTCCGGGTGCTTCCGGGCGATGCGCTGGAGCACGCGCTCGCCGCCGCGCATGCCGGTGAGCCAGTCGTGGACCAGCGCCACCTTCATGCGTCGTCCGGGACCCGGCCCCAGTCGCGCGCCGCCCACGCCAGGCCGACGACGGCGTAGAGCAGCCAGAGCAGCTCCTCGTCGCCGAAGTTCCACTCGAAGAGCCCGGCCACCAGGAACCCCACCAGCGCCGCGGTCGTGCCGGCGCGCAGGCCCACCGCCAGCCCGAGGTCACGGGTGACGCCGGCGTCCGCGGCCCCGAAGCGGTCGGCGAGCCTGAGCCGCGCCACCTGATCGCGCAGGCCGAGTGCGGCGGCGCAGAACAGCCCCACCAGCAGCGCGGCGAAGGCGACCAGGCCGATCGTGCCGGTGGTGGCCGCGACTTGGATCGGCACGCTGTGGAGATGGCCCGCGGGCTCGAGCGCGCCGGGCGAGCGATAGCGGTCGTAGACCGGGTGCAAATCCTGAAGTCCGACGCCGGTCACGGGATGGTCGCGGAAGATGCGCACGCCGGCCTCCCACATGTGCGTGCGCTCGACGTTGGTCGGGTGGCGCGGGTCGACCGCGCTCGCCAGCCGGTCGCGCAGTTCGGCGGGCGCGAGCAGCGCCGCGATCGCGATCAGCGCGGCGAGCGCCGGCAGCAGCCGCGGCCGCGCGATGGCGCAGAGCACGGCGAGCGCCACCGCGGCGCCGATCCAGGCCGAGCGCGTGAACGTCGCCGCCAGCGCGAGCGCGCCCGCGATCCAGGTGGCCGCCGTCACCGGCATCCGCTTGCCCAGCCCGCCCATCCCGGCCAGCTCCTGCGTGCCCGACCCGTGGATGACTGACCCGGCGCCGAGGAAGAGCAGCGCTTTGAACGCCGCGTGCG
>Ga0137455_1000380_pt1 | contig 11988 bp, 8 predicted proteins | sample EasRivERMGT600_2_FD_102334 | JGI IMG/M metagenome (GOLD analysis project Ga0137455, IMG submission 102334) | Soil microbial communities from meander-bound floodplain in the East River, Colorado, USA - East River MetaG ERMGT600_2 | ecosystem: Environmental > Terrestrial > Soil > Floodplain ... | reverse complement strand
GTCCTGGGCGGTATCGGCGGAGACAAACAGGCGGTATGGCCTCAAAGTCAGAACCACTCTTGGCGTTGAATTTGAATTTGTTAATATCGGTGGAGTGCCTGACTCGGCGATCCCGGCTCTTCGACTTGAAGAAGGTAACTCCGCCCGCCGAAAAATTTATGGCGCTTTCAGACGGGACAGCCGGGATGATTTATTTGTTCCCAGGCGGGGAGTTTTGATAGATTTGAGTTCGGAATATTTCGGCGGCTTTTTGGGAGGCGATGAAAACTTCGTTAAAACGCAAGCTTCCTGGTCCACTTACCAGCATCTAAAAAAAGACCTGGTGTCGGCTACTAGATTTAGAATCGGCTGGGCAAGGGCTTTTGCCGAAACTCCGTCAGTCCCGATTGATGAGGCACTCTTTTTGGGTGGGGCCAACACTATCCGGGGGTATAGAGAAAAAAGCTTGGGACCAATAGGTCAAGATAGTGTGGTAGAGGGAGCAACCTATACAATAGTATTCAATCAGGAATTCCGATGGAAGACATTTCAGGTGTTAAGCTATGTGCCGCTTTTGAGAGAATTGTTCAAATCAATTCCGCTTTGGCAGTCGGTGTTTTTCGATATGGGAAATGGGTTTAGGGATTTGAGCGATGTCAAAATGGGCGCATTAGCTTACGGTTATGGCACTGGCTTTCAGTTTATTTCGCCGGCCGGACCGATAAGAATTGACTACGCCCGGCGCATTCCTACCGAATCGATTAGTTTTGATTCCCGCTGGCACTTTACTATATTGTATGCGTTCTAACTAGACAAGAAAGTCAACTTATGCAACCAATATATCTCGATCATAACGCCACCACGCCGGTGGAACCCGAAGTCACTGCCGCCATGCTCCCGTTTTTGGGGGAGACATTTGGTAATGCCAGTTCGGTGCACGCCTTTGGACGGGATGCCAAAGTGGCCCTGGAAAATGCCCGAGAGCAGATTGCGGCATTCATAAATTGTCAGCCGTCAGAATTGTATTTTACGTCGGGCGGAACCGAGTCCGATAATATGGCGGTGCTGGGGACGGCCTATCAACTCAAGAACAGAAAAAATCATCTGATAGTCGGTTCTACCGAGCATCATGCAGTTTTTGAACCGGCCGAACATTTGCACGAAAAAGAAAACTGGTCACTGGACAAATTGCCAGTCGACTCTGAAGGGTTTTGTTCAGTTGAAAAGCTGGTACAGTTAATTTCAGATAAGACCGCGCTGGTATCTGTTATGCTGGCCAACAACGAAACCGGGGCTGTTCAGGATATTGAAGCATTGGCGAGTGCCGCCCGCACCAAAGGCGTATTATTTCACACCGATGCGGTGCAGGTGATAGGGAAAATACCGGTTGATGTAAAAAAACTGGGTGTCGATTTGCTTTCTTTGACGGCGCATAAAATCTACGGACCAAAAGGAATTGGGGCATTGTTCATCAGGCAAGGCGTCAAGATTGCTCCTCTTTTTTATGGCGGTTCGCACGAGAAAAAACGCCGTCCGGGGACAGAAAACGTGGCCGGAGCGGTCGGTTTTACCAAGGCTCTGGAAATTGCGGGACAGAGAATGGATGGGGATCACCGCAAATTGACAGAAATGTCAGAGTACTTTATTGAAAAGGTTTATGAATTAATTCCGGATGTGGTTTTGAACGGTCCAAGGAAAAACCGCATTCCCCAAACGGTCAATTTCTCTTTTGTGGGAATCGAAGGCGAATCAATTCTGCTTTCGCTGGATTTGGAAGGAATAGCTTGTTCATCGGGTTCGGCCTGCACATCAGGCGCCACAGAACCATCTCACGTTCTGACTGCAATGGGGAAACCAAAAATCGAGGCGCAGGGTGCTATTCGTTTTTCAATGGGACGAAAGACCACCAAAGAAAACCTGGATTACGTTTTAGAGAAACTCCCGCTGGTGATTGAACGTCTGCGCTCAATGTCTCCGCTCTATGAACGCACAAACTGAAATTGCAGGTCGAACGACATTTGACAGGGTCGCTGGGACCCTTTTATTTTGAAATAATATGGCACAAAAAGTATTGGTAGCGATGTCCGGCGGAGTCGATTCTTCCGTGGCCGCGTTGCTTTTAAAAGAGCAGGGATTCGAAGTCGTCGGCGCACATATGAAGCTGTGGGACTATGTTGATGTCGGCGCCGATATTTACAAAGACGGCCGCTGCTGCACGATTGACTCGATAACTGATTGCCGGATGGTGTGCGATAAAATTGGGGCGCCGTTCTATGTGTTGAATATGTCCCGCGAGTTTCGCAGCACAGTGATTGACAATTTTGTAAGCGAATACAATGTCGGCCGCACGCCCAATCCGTGCGTGAAATGCAATTCCGATGTCAAATGGAACGAGTTTTTGCGAAAAGCCGAGCAATTGGGCTGCGACTATATGGCCACCGGTCATTATGCCATTATCCAAAAAAACGGAAATGGACGCTGGCATATTCGAAAAGGAATTGACGGCACGCGTGACCAATCCTATGTGCTTTGGGGCGTTTCACAGAAGGCGCTTTCCAGGACTTTGATGCCGCTGGGAGATTTGAAGAAATCAAAAGTCCGCGAAATTGCTCACAAACATGATTTGAGAACTGCCGACAAGCCGGAGTCACGGGAGATATGTTTCGTGACAGACAATAACTATCGTCGGTTTCTTGATGAATGGAATGAAAAACGTGGTATGGAATTCGAACAAGGCGAAATTGTGCACGAAAACGGTGAAATTCTCGGACGGCATAATGGAATAGCACACTTTACTATTGGTCAAAGGAAGGGTCTGGGAATCAGCCACCCGACTCCGCTTTATGTTCAGCAAATCGATTCACAAACAAATCGAGTTGTGGTAGGTGACAACGACAATCTGTTCACAACTGCTTTTGAAGCCCGGGATTTGAACTGGATTGGCGGAAACTCTGATGAGGGCGCATTTGAAGCGGACATCAAAATCCGTTATTTGCACCAGCCGGCCGGGGGAAGAGTTACACCGCTTGACGGAAACCGTGTCAAAGTTGAATTCTTTGAAAAGCAAAGGGCGATTACATCGGGGCAGTCAGTTGTCTTTTATAATGGCGACTCGGTACTCGGCGGCGGCATTATAGCCTGATTCAATCTCTTGTCTTTAGATTCCAGCTGCATTTAATTGTCTATTCTAAGCCTAATCCTTGAAAAGGAGGTATCTGTGCCGACTGCTAAATTTTTGGGGCATGCCTGCGTTTATATCTCTGAAGGGAAACATAGTTTCATTATAGACCCTTTTTTGACCGGCAATCCCATGGCGGCCGCAAGTGCAGAAGACATTAAGTGCGAATACATAATTCTGACTCACAGCCACGATGACCACTTTGGCGACACGCCTGCCATAGCCAAAAGGAACAAGGCCAAGGTAATCGCCTGTTTTGAACTGGCCATGTTTTGTGCCAAGCAGGGGCTGGAAGTTATTGATTTAGGCATCGGTGGCAGCCGCCATTTTGATTTCGGCAGGATCAAATTTACGATTGCACATCACGGCAGCGGACAGGGCCATTACGCTGAAATCTACACCGGGCCGCCTTCGGGGGTTTTGCTGACCTTCGGAGGCAAGACATTGTATCACTCCGGAGATACCGCCTTGTTTTATGACATGAAACTTATAGGTGAAATGAATAAAATTGATATCGCTTTCTTGCCAATCGGCGACAACTACACCATGGGCATTGATGATGCAGCCAAGGCAGTTGAATTTTTAAATCCCAAGAAGGTTGTTCCAATTCATTACAATACTTTTCCGCCAATAAAGCAGGACCCCAATGAATTCGCCAAAAAAGTGAAAAATGCGGAAGTGGTAATACTCAAACCGGGCGAGTCGGTTCAATATTAGTTATTTTGACAGTTATAGTTGATTGAGTCCACACCAATTCGTAAAATCAACCCAAGAATCATAAAAAAGCGTATAAGATATAATGAAAAAGCTGCTGAAGATTCTTTTATGGGCGCTGGGCATTTTTGTCGGCCTGATTATCCTGATAGTAATTGCATTCAAGCTCTTTTTTCCGATTGAAAAAGCCAAAGCTTACGCTGTTGAAAAGGCCGAAGAATATCTGGGCCGGCAAGTTACAATAGAAAACATTGATATTTCAATTTGGGGAGGATTGGGCCTTCAGCTGGTCCAGGTCACGGTTTCCAACTCCGAAGGATTTCCCGAACCACACTTTTTGCAGACGGAAAATGTTGATGTAAAGATGCAGTTTTGGCCTTTATTGGCTGGTGAATTCAGGATTGACCGATTCATTTTGAATAATCCCAAAATTGCCATGCACACCCGCGCTGATGGCGCCAACAATTACACTTTTTTACCAAAAGATTCGGCCGTAGCCAAAGCGATACCTGAAGAAATTCCTCCGGAGACCGCGCCCGCTGCGGCGGCCGTTTCGTTCGACAGATTTGAAATAAATAACGGAGTTCTCGATTATCGAAACGACTCGAGCAAAATGTCAATTCACCTGGGCGGCCTTAATTTCCGCAGCGCTTTGGAGAATCCGCAGGAAAACGTCTATAATTCAACCGGCAATCTGGATATTGACACAGTGATCTACAAAGGCAGCGAAACCTGGCCAACGCTGGCGGTAGAAATGGTCTATGGTGCTGAGCTGGATTTATTCAGAGAAAGATTCACAGTCAAACAGTCGAATATCGACATAAATGATATTGGTTTCCAAATCGAAGGAGAGTTTCTCGATTTCAGAAAAGTGATAAACGCTCGGGTTAATATCAAAGGTGAACAAATTCTGGCGGAGCAGGTGCTTTCGATGGTGCCCGCCAGTAAACGAAAAGTACTTTCGAAATATGACATCAAGGGGAAGTGTGATATTGATGTTGATATTGAGTACGACAAACGCCGGGAAGAGCCGCTCAATTACTCTGGGACGATAAACCTGACCGATGTCAGTTTGGGATATGCGTCTATAAATGGAGATTTCAAATTTAAACAGGCGCTGGTAGATTTTAAGCCCGATAACGTGCGGGTCAATATAGAGGGCGGCACGTTTAACGGTCAGCCGTTCAAGGGCCACGTGGTGCTCAACAATTTTGACAATCCATTCATAAATGGAGACTTCACCGGTTCGACTGATTTGGCAGTGTTGCAGCCGCTCTTATCGAAAAAAGGGAAATTCGAAGTTGCCGGAAACGCCAAGGTTGATGTCAGGTTTTCGGGCCTATTGAAAGACAAGAAAGATCTAAAGTACTCCGGCAATTTCAGTATGACCGGCGGGAAACTAAATGCCGGTTATTTGCCCGAGCCGATAGAATCGCTGGCCATCGACTTGTATTTCGATAACGAAGTTGCCAATGTCAGAAAGATTTCGGCCAAAAGTAAATCTGCCAATATCAATTTTGAAGGCCGGTTTGAACAAGTCCTGAATTACTATTTGGCTGATTCAGCCGACCGCCCCAAAATGAAAAAACCGCTTGTTACCGGAAATCTTGAAGGCAGTGCGGACCTGGCGGTGTTGAACACTTACATTCTTCAGAAACGCGGCGGCCAGATGGCCGGCAAAGTCAATTTCAAATTGCAACTTACGGGGAGTCCGGTCAATCTTTCCGAACTAAAGCCTCACGGCGCGATGTCTATAACTAATGCTTCATTGAAGGACACTCTCCTTCCGGAACCAATTCAAAATCTCTCGGCCAAATTTACGGTGGTGGCGGATACGTTTAGAGTCGATTCGATGACGGTACAGTTCGAGTCGAGTGACCTCTCAATGAAAGGAAGAGTGGTCCGGCCGGTCCCGTACTTTCTAACTTACCTTGGGGTGACAGAGGGAGAACCAGAAAAGCCTCTCTTTGAGCTGAAATTAACTTCAAAAAGATTCGACGTAGACAAAATGTTTCCTGAAGCCGTCCCTGGTTCCGAAGCAGTAACCGAGCAAACTGTAGTGACGACCGAGCCTTCATTGGTGATTCCCGATATGAATGGCACCGGAACATTTTCAATTGACACGCTTGTTTACAGTAAAATCGAGTTTTCAGGAATCAATGGGAATTACCGGGTCCAGGACCGTAAGCTGGAAGGTTATGATGTAACGGGCAATGTCTACGCCGGTAAAGTGAACGGTAAAACTTCCATCGACCTCAACAATTTCGCCAGCCCCGTTTACTCCGGCGAATACAAAGCTTCGGATGTTGAAGTGGACGATTTCATGAAGAGGTTCTCTAAATTTGGCGGCTTTCTGTTCGGCAAAATCGATATTAATGGGACCTATGGAGCCAGCGGCTGGAACCGGAATGAATTTGTAAATTCACTTACAATGGATGCTTTGGCCCAGATGAATAAGGGGAAAATGGTTTCATCGGGGGCAAGTTATCAGGCTATCAACGCCATTGCATCATCACTGTCATTGAAATTTGACCAGGAACAGGTAGTTCGCAGTTTGGCGACAAAGATTGTGGTCAAAGACGGAAAGGTGGGGGTGGACAATTTGAAAACTTCGCTGGGAGTAATTGGGGACATTGAATTGGGCGGGTTTTATGATTTCAATGGAGGGATTGAATACAAGGGCTCGGTTCTTCTTTCAGAGGAATACACTAAAAAAGTAATGTCTTTTATGACTAAGGGAGACGTAATGGGCGGTCTTTCCGGCATATTCACGGATAAAAGCGTGGAGAGGATGAAACTTCCGCTTTTGATTGAAGGGACAGTTGATGATCCCAAAGTGAAAGTGGATATGGGTTCGCTGGGTAAGACTGCGGGGGAGGACCTAAAGGCTAAATTGGGCAATTTCCTTCAGAACCAATTCAAAAAAGAGGACAAGAAATAGCCAGATTCAAGGAATCATAGATTTACTTTCTTAATTCGATTAAATCATAAAAAAAGTCAAAATTTGAGCAGTTTCGGCCGATATAAATAATATCCGGGATGGCCGCATATTTGGTGGCAGTTTGAATTATAGAAACGCTGTCACCAGCGCAGAACTCCGGTCAGATACTGACGGTCATGCCAAAACATATTAAAGCCAGTAGGGTTAGGTCGCAATTATAATGAGTGGCGCCGTCTTCAAAGAAACCAACGTTCTCCAACGTTGTGCTGTCTGCAAAATAGATTTAAAAGGGCGATTCTCCTTTATCGATGAAGAGTTTCTGGCGCTGACGGGGTATTCCTATGAAGAGCTTTTGGGCAAACCGGTAGCTGGAATTCTTGAGCCAGCCAGCCGCGAGTTGATCACTCGTTTGATGACCGGACGCAGTCATTACGAAGCGGTCTACGACAGCGCTCCATTGACATTGATAAACAGCAAAAAGCAGCCTATACAAGTTTCGGCTACGATGTTTTTGAATTTCAGCGGCGGCAATCCGGTTAATTTTCAGCTCATATTGAGCACGCAGGCAATTCCGCAAAGAGTTAAACCGGCCTCATCCGGCGAAAATTTGCTGGCGAAGTTTATCGAGAAAATATCATCAATCGATACCACCAATGATTGGCCGGGTGTACTGGAAGCTTTGCTGAAACTAAGTTCAACCGGCCAGGCCGCCTGGTATGGCTTTGAAAAGGGAAATCTGATACCGATGGCCACCGCCAATGACAATTCCGATGCCAGATTTGCCAATAAGGAAATTGATCCGGTTTCTGCCTGGCATTTAAAGGTCGCCGAGTCTGAAGCAGAGTACGATTTTACCAACGGTGAATCGGTTCAAAAAGCGGTGGAGAGTATCAAATCAGCGCCCAATGAATTCATTTCCACTTTTCACATTCATAAAGATAAATTTATTCTTAGGCTCATTTATGGCAGCGATGTCGATGCCGCCGAAGCTGCCCAATCAATCAGCCGCACCAGACTCGTTATGCCACTGTTAATCAAACTGGTCAGTCATTCGCATTAATTTCCGCTAGATTGCAATTCAAATCTTTGTTAATCATCGGTATTGCAATTCTGCCAAAAATTGACAATATTCAACATAATTCCTGAAATTACGGTTTCGGACGGCACAATATCGGTTGACAAAGCCGCCTTAACCGTTTTTTTTCGGCCTTCACTTAATTTAGGTTTTGGAAAATATTATGAATTCGATGACCGGGTTTGGCAAAGCTGAAGTAACTACTAAAACGGTTCGCTGCGTGGCGGAAGTCACCAGTTTTAATAATCGATTTTTAGAATTGTCTGTTAAACTGCCGCGCCAGCTTTCTTCGCTTGAAGGACAGCTCCGCGAAATGGTGGGAGAGAGGATTAGCCGGGGGAAAGTTATTGTCTATATTGGATATGACGAAATTGGCGCCGACTCTTCCAAATACCACATTAATAGTGATGCGGTTAAAGCATATTTTGGCCAAATTGCAAGTATTCAGAAAAAACTGAAAATTCCCGGTAAAGTTCAAATTGGTGATTTACTGGCGTTTCCGGAGATATCTGGCGGTACCCAAGATTCAATTGATGAAAAGAAAGTTTGGCCTATTGTTGAAAAAGTTGCTGACAAGGCATTGTCGCAGATGGCTTTAATGAGAGGTAAAGAGGGCGCTGCGCTGGCAAACGATATGTCCAAACGAATAGGGATTGTGGAAAAGTTATTGGCACAAGTCAAGGCCGAGAGCGGCAGTGTGGTTGCAAAGGTGCGTGAAAAACTCGCCAAGAGAATTCAGGAATTTCAAACTTCGGCATCTATCGATCAGAACCGTTTAGAGCAGGAACTAACTATTTACGCCGACAAATCCGACATCTCCGAAGAGTGCACCCGTTTTGAAAGCCATTTGGAACAATTTGACGGCGCACTCAAAATGAAAGAACCGGTAGGAAAGAAACTCAATTTCCTCTTGCAGGAGATGAACCGCGAGGCCAATACCATTGCCTCCAAATCGTCGGAATTGTCGATCGCCAAAGCATCTTTGGAAATAAAAGAAGAAATCGAAAAACTTCGCGAGCAGGTGCAGAATGTCGAGTAGTTCTGCATCAAAAAAAGAAAAACCGGGGAAAATAGTCATCATATCGTCGCCATCGGGGGGCGGGAAGACATCGATTTGCAAAGCCCTATTAAGCGGACCCAGACTCAAGCAGGGCTGGAAGTTTTCCGTTTCTTACACAACTCGCAAGAAACGTGATAGTGAAAAAAACGGGCGGGAGTATTTTTTCGTCACTGAAAGAGATTTTGATAAAAAAGCAGCGGAAAATTTTTTCGCCGAACATTTCAAGGTTCATCTGTATAAGTACGGTACCCCCCGGAAGCCGCTGGATGCGGTCGTTAAAAAGGGCGGTGTAATAATTCTGGATGTCGATGTTCAAGGGGCGGAAGCCATCCGGAGCGAATATCCCGATGCAATTTCAGTTTTTGTGCTGCCGCCATCGATTAAGGAACTTAGAAAGCGTTTACGTCGCCGGGGTACGGAAACAAAGGAACAGTTGCAGGTCCGTTTTGAGAATGCCAAAAAAGAAATGAGAGAATTCGTAAAATTTCCTTATACAGTAGTAAATAAGGACTTACAGCGGGCGGTGGATGAAGTTTTGGCAGTAATAAGAGCGCATTCCTGCCGCACTGAAAATATCAAGAAGGAACAAATAGAGAAGATAGTTGGTTAACAATGGTTGCTTTAAGGAGGAAACATGTTGCACAGACCATCAATTGAATCTTTGGAAAAACTGGGTTTAAACCGGTATGAAGCGGTTATAATCGCGGCCCAGCACGCGAGATTTTTGAATACTAAACGGTTGAGACAGCTGGAGTTGATGGAACAGGATCCGTCGATTGATATCGATTCAAGAAAAATCACGATGAAGGCTTTAAAAGATGTTTTGGACGGAAAGGTAAAGTTTGAGCGTACGGTTTCGATGTAATAAGGTATACTTTTCTTATGTCCAATAAACAAAGGAATTAAATGGCCAAAAATCTTGTCATCGTTGAGTCTCCGGCAAAGACCAAAACTCTTTCCAAGTTTTTGGGCAAAGAGTACGATGTCATGGCCACTGTCGGCCACATTATAGATCTTCCCAAATCCAAGCTTGGCATAAACGTTGAAAAAGGGTTTGAGCCCGACTATCAAGTTATAAAGGGAAAAGAGAAGGTAATTGCGGAGCTCAAGAAAGCGGCCAAAAAGGCTGACCACATTTATTTGGCACCTGACCCGGACCGCGAAGGTGAGGCCATTGCCTGGCATGTAGCCAATGAATTGTCGCCTAACGGCAAGCCCAAAGTCCACCGCATTTCATTTAATGAGATTACCAAGCCGGCTGTTTTGGAAGCCATCAAAAAGCCGGGCAAGATTGATATGAACAAAGTCAACGCCCAGCAGGCCAGAAGAGTTCTGGACCGGCTGGTGGGTTATATCGTTTCGCCGTTTTTGTGGAAAACGGTTGCGAGAAATCTTTCTGCGGGCCGAGTGCAGTCGGTTGCTTTGCGACTAATATGCGAACGCGAAGAAGAAATCAACGCTTTCAAGCCTGAAGAATATTGGCAGATTTTGGCGACTTTGGCAACTTCGAAAAAAGAAGAGTTCGAAGCCCGCCTCTTTAGAATCGATGACCAGACAGTTTCGACACCCACCGATGACGGCAAAAACAAGATTATCATCAAGAGTGAAAAAGAAGTTAATGGCTATTTAAAAGAATTAAACGGGCAGAAGTATGTAGTATCGGAAGTTGAAGATTCGCAGAAGACCCGTAATCCATATGCGCCATTCATAACCTCGACACTTCAGCAGGAAGCGTCCAAGGCCTGCGGCTACTCACCCAAACAGACGATGGGAATCGCCCAAAAGCTTTATGAAGGTGTGGAAATCGGCAGTGATGGCCCGGTTGGTTTGATTACATATATGAGAACTGACTCGACGCGCATTTCGCCGGTGGCGATTGATGCGGTCAGGGGGTATATCGAAAAAGAATTTGGCAAAGAGTATTTGCCGGCCAAACCCAATCATTATGGCAGCAAAAAAGGTGCTCAAGATGCACACGAGGCAATTCGACCGACCGACGTGGAATTGTCGCCGTCGAAAGTCAAAAAATATCTAACCGGGCAGGAATTCAAGCTTTACGACCTGATTTGGAAGAGATTTGTGGCTTCGCAAATGAACCCGGCCAAATATGATGTTGAGACAATTTCAATAACGGCCGGCCGGTTTGAGTTTAGAGCTACGGCCCAGAGAGTAAAATTTGACGGCTTCATGAAACTTTATCACGAGACTAAAGAACCGGATGAAAACGGCAACGGCGAAAACGGCGACAGAACTCTTCCGCCGCTCAAAGTAAACGACAAACTCGATTTGAGAAACTTGACGCCCAATCAATCGTTTACCAAACCGCCGGCCAGATATTCCGAAGCGATGCTGGTGAAACGTCTCGAAGCCGACGGAATCGGACGGCCATCCACTTATGCATCTATCATTTCGGTCATAAAAGAACGTAAATATGTAGATGCCAAAGAGCGGAAACTATTCCCAACTGATTTGGGCAAGACGGTAAACAAGATTTTGACTGAAAGCCTGCCTGATATTTTTAATGTCGGATTTACGGCGGAAATGGAAAAAGAACTGGATTTGGTCGAAGACGGCACCGATGACTGGGTCAAAGTGATTGGTGATTTTTATAGGCCGTTTAAGAAAACTATCGATTCGCTTAAGAAAAAGACCAAAGCAATTAAAGAATCGCTGACTGAAGAAACCAATATCAAGTGCGAAAAATGCGGCTCGCCGATGATAATTCGCTGGGGGAGAAACGGCAGGTTTTTGGCCTGTTCCACCTACCCTGAATGCAAATCTACGCGTCCTCTTCCGGAAGAAGAAGCCCAAACCAAAACCGATGAGAAATGCGAAAAGTGCGGTCAGCCAATGGTTGTTAAAACTGGCCGGTTTGGACGCTTCATGGCCTGTTCGGGTTATCCCGAGTGCAAAACCACCAAGTCATTGACTATCGGTATTAAATGCCCCAAGCCAAATTGCCAGGGTCAAATTGTCGAGAAACAAACTCGCAGCCGAAGGTTGTTTTACCGCTGTTCAAAATATCCCAAATGTGATTTTGC
>Ga0137455_1000377_pt1 | contig 12035 bp, 8 predicted proteins | sample EasRivERMGT600_2_FD_102334 | JGI IMG/M metagenome (GOLD analysis project Ga0137455, IMG submission 102334) | Soil microbial communities from meander-bound floodplain in the East River, Colorado, USA - East River MetaG ERMGT600_2 | ecosystem: Environmental > Terrestrial > Soil > Floodplain ... | reverse complement strand
CGTTGGAAGGTTAACTCGGGAAAAGGGGATCGATCTCCTGATGCAGGCATTCGGTAAGGTCTGTCATCAGCACCCCGAGTGGTCGTTGGTGATCCTGGGAGAAGGGCCCGAGCGCGCGTCACTCGAGGACATGGCAAGAAAATTGGGGATTGAGGCGCGCGTCCACATGCCGGGACGGCACGCGAATCCGGGGGCAGTGATGTCTTGCGCTTCTCTTTTTGTCCTGCCCTCCCGTTTTGAGGGCTTCCCAAACGCGCTCCTAGAGGCGATGTCGTGCGGGCTTCCCGTAATCAGCTTTGATTGTCCAAGCGGTCCGGGGGAGATTATTCGGCATGACGTGGATGGGGTACTGGTTCCTCCCGAGGATGTCGATGCTTTGGGGAGGGCGATGCTGGATCTGATCACACACCCGGAGAAGCGGCAACGATATGCGAGCCGCGCAATCGAGGTGGCCGACCGATTTTCGATGGAGCGGGTTATGGGCGTCTGGGAAGAGCTGTTGCAAAAGATCAACGAAAGGGACGGACGGTGAACCTGCATGCCAAGCAGGTCAAGGAGGAGGCGCGATTCGAGTTCGGCGCAAACTGGGCCCGGTTCTTGTCGGTTTTGAACGACGAACGGATCGAGCAGGCCAAGCTTTCACTCAAGAAGATGCTTGACGTCGAATCTCTGGCGGGAAGGTCATTTCTGGATGTGGGATCAGGGAGCGGGTTGTTTTCTCTGGCAGCGCGAATGCTGGGTGCGAGGGTGCATTCGTTCGACTACGATCCTCAATCGGTCGCGTGCACGAATGAACTCAAAAGGCGGTATTTTCCGGACGATGGTAGTTGGGCTATCGAGCAAGGATCGGTTCTGGACAACGATTATTTGTCCCGCCTGGGCCAGTTTGACGTGGTGTATAGCTGGGGTGTATTGCATCACACCGGGCGGATGTGGGGGGCCCTCGAGAATGTGGTTCCATTGGTGAAACCGGGCGGAGCGCTGTTCGTTGCAATTTATAATGATCAGGGCAGGGCAAGCAGAATGTGGTTCCTCATAAAGAAGCTCTACAACGAGCTTCCAAGGGGGTTACGCTTTCTCGTATTGGTCCCTGCGTTCTTACGTCTTTGGATGCCCACAGCGGTTCGGGATTTGCTGCTCGGAAGGCCATTCCGGACGTGGAGAACTTATTCAGCCGAGCGCGGAATGAGTCCCTGGCGGGACGTGGTGGACTGGGTTGGCGGGTACCCGTTCGAGGTGGCGAGGCCGGAACAGGTTTTCGACCTTTTTAGAGACAGGGGATTTACGCTCGATCGGCTGAAGACATGCGCCGGAGGGCTGGGGTGCAACGAGTATGTGTTTCGGAGAGATGCAAATTAAATAAGGCCCCCGTGGCCAAGGAGTCGCTCCTGGCGTGATGTCGCGCCGCACGCTTCAGGTCTGTAGGCTCCGGAGCCATCCTTGAAAGGGAGAAAAAGATGGAGGAGGAATACGAAAAAGCAGCGATATTCCTTAAGACTGCAATGGAAGAGTTATGTCGGCTGGAGCTCCCTTCCCAAACCAAGGTGATGGATTTTGGTTGTGGCAGCGGGGAGTTGACCGATCATTTTCTCCTGCTTGGTTATGATGCACATGGCTGTGATGTCAAACCGTACTGGCAGCAGAAATCCCACGCAGCCGTCGAGAGGTTAGCCACGATCTCTTTAGCACCCTATCGACTACCCTACGAATCCGGCACGTTTGATGTAGTAGTCAGCACGAGTGTTCTGGAGCACGCCCAGAATAAGGAGGAGCTATTTCGGGAAATCCACAGGGTGCTCAAGGTTGGCGGCTACTCGATGCATATATTTCCGAGCAAATGGTACTTGCCGGCTGAACCCCATATCTATGTTCCCCTGGTGAATTTCTTTTGGCCAAAATGTCCATGGTGGTGGCTTGCCGTATGGGCCTTGATTGGAGTTCGTAATGAGTTTCAGCAGGACAAATCATGGAAGGAAGTAGCCGAAGCGAACTACGAATACTGCAAGCGGGGTTTATCCTCCTGGTCCAATAGGAGGTATCGAGAACTGTCACGCAGGATTTTCGGTAATTATCTTTCGCCAAGTGAATTCAGCATTCATCATGGATATGGGGGGTGCCGCAAAACTACTAAGAAGATTTCCTTTCCAGCGGTTTTCTGGTTGGTTGCTTGGAGAATTGAGGATGAATTTCATCATTCAGCAGAAGCGTGGCTCGTGAGTGAGCGGACAGAAGTCGTATCGTAGAAGCTGGTGACCCGTAAGTATTCATGAGCCTTTTCATTAGTCCAAAGATTACAGCCAACCTTGGCAGGATCGGCATAGTGTTGATCATGTCGGGGGTGATTTTTTGGGTTATATACGCGCCCAACTGGGCTTTCTTGAATCGCGAAGGGGGATTCAGATATTTGCTGCTTATCTTGCTTTTCCTGAATGTTGATCTATTGAGGTCGGAATCACTTCCCTCCCTGACCATTTCTAGCAATGCGCTAGCGGTTTTGGCCTCGCTGGCGGGCGTCGTTATTTTTTTGACCTGCATTCCGGCAATTCATTCCACTTATGATTTCAGCCTGTCGAATCAATTGATCCAGGGCATTCCCTCATACATAGTTTTTGCGTGGCTCATACACAGGATACTCGGCAAATTGAAGTGGAATTTGAACCGCTTGTTGTGGCTGATGTCTTCAGTGATTTTCCTTCAGTCCATCGCCGTTGTCCTCGACTGGGTGTTTCCTGAAGTCAGAAGTGTATTCCAAAGAATAGTGGTACAGCCGGAAGCGTTGCGCGAAACGTCGCTTAGAGCGGCCGGTATCTCATCCAGTACTGGAGACGGATTGGTCTTTATCCAGTCCTGCGGGGCAATGTTTTCCTATTTCCTCCTTACACGCACAAGAGGCTTTTGGCCTCGAGCGGCGCTGAGCTTGATGTTTTGGGTGCAGGTGGTATCGATGGTATTCCTTGCAAGAGTAGGATTTGTCTTGCTTGCCACATTCGTAGCGGTCCACTTTCTGGTATCGCGAAGTCGGAGGAAGCACCTTGGTGCCCTAGCGCTTTTGAGTTCCGTCCCCGCGTTCTTGGTTGCCGGTTTGTACGTGCTGATGCCGGGAACAATCGCCGCCTTGATTGAGAGCGACCAGATCGGGTATGCATTCGAATTCATATACAGCTACCAGAGAGAAGGCAGACTGGCGACATCCTCCAGCGATCAAATCCTGACGGACTTCATGTTGCCTCTCGATGGCGCAACGCTATGGTTTGGGCATGGCCATTACACCAACCCGATAACTGGATCCAACTATGTTGATGCTGACCCTGGGTATGTGCGAACTCTGTTCTACGTCGGCATTTTCGGATCGATCGTCGTCTATGGCTGGCTTCTCTTCCTGTGGCGCTCCATGCTTGCGAGATGTGAAGAAGCGGAAACTAAGGCATTCATGTCCTCCTTTTTCGTCGTGCTATTCGTCTCCCACCTCAAGTTCCCGTATCTCTATTTGGGCGCGGTCTTTGCATTCCTGTCGCTTTTCTTTGTTTTTCAGGGAAAGGCAAGAAAAGCCCAAGCGCGACCTGATCAGGTACAGGGGGCAACTGCACACGCTCATTGAGCATGATTCGCGTGATGCATCTGGTTACCACATTAGGTGGTAGGTAAGACCGCCCGAATTCATGATAGCGAATGAAAATTCTGTTTCTCATACGCTCACTTAATGTGGGTGGTGCTGAACGGCAGCTGATTGCGCTTGCCTGTGGTTTGCACGAGCGCGGGTATAGCGTCGCGGTGGCAACTTTTTATGGAGGCGGGGCGCTGGTAGGTGATCTGGATCGAGTGGGAGTGCGGAGAATTTCGCTCGACAAACTCGGTCGCTGGGATGTACTTCCTTTCCTGTTGCGGCTTTATCGTCTGCTCAAGGGTGAGCGTCCAGACGTACTTCACAGTTATCTCGGCGTGGCCAACATCCTTTCAGCGTTATTCGCGCCATCCTTTCCAGGAATGCGGTTGGTTTGGGGAGTACGTGCCTCCAACATGGACCTGAGCCGTTATGATTGGTTTGCGCGTATTTCATGGCGTGTCGAGTGCATCCTGTCTCGTTTTGCGGATCTTGTCATTGCCAATTCGCATGCGGGAAAGGAATACCATGTCAAGCATGGCTTCGCGGCTGCGAATGTAGTCGTTATCCCAAATGGTATTGACACCGAACGCTTTAGACCCGACCAGACAGGGCGCGTAGCGGTTAGGGCGAATTGGGGAATCGCGCCTGGCGATGTGCTTGTAGGTATGGTCGCGCGCCTCGATCCTATTAAGGATCACCCAACCTTTTTGAAGGCTGTAGCACAACTCCCGAGAAGGATTGAAAGCTTGCGCTTTATCTGCGTCGGGGAAGGCTTGGATCCATACGCCAGCATGCTACGTAAGCAGGCGGAGTGCTTGGGACTTGCTGGTCATCTCATCTGGGCAGGCGCGTCCAGAGACATGCCCACGGTTTACAACGCAATTGATCTGCTAGTGCTGTCCTCGATCAGCGAGGGATTCCCAAATGTCCTGGGCGAAGCGATGGCATGTGATGTGCCATGTGTGGCAACCAATGTCGGCGACGCTCGGGAGATAGTAGGTGACGCTGGAATCGTCGTTCCGTGTAGCAATCCAGCGGCTTTGGCGGAGGGGATATCGACGATGCTTGGAAAAAGTGCCCAATCGCGCGAAGACCTGGGCAAGCGGGCGCGGGCGCGAATCGTCGAAAATTACTCGATGGAGGCGCTAAAGCGGCGAACTCTCGATGCGCTCGAGTCCATGCGATGATCCGGGTGCTTCATGTCATCATTGGCCTTGGCCAAGGCGGCGCCGAAACAATGTTATGGAAGCTTCTGTGCCGAACTGACCCCGTATCCTTTTGCTCTAGTGTGGTTTCTCTAACGGACGACAATACCCTAGAACAGCGCATCGCAGCGTTAGGCATTCCCGTATATAAGCTGGGGCTGCGTTCAATGGGGACGGGGCTGAAAGGCTTGGGCCGGCTTTGGCACCTAGCCAGAAGACTTCGGCCGGACCTCATTCAGGGTTGGATGTCTCACGGCAATCTGCTCGGCTTGATGGCGCGCGTTGCTGCTCCCGGCAACCCAGCGCTGATTTGGGGCATACGCCAATCAGTCTACGATCTGAACTTTGAAACGCCTTCCACCGCCAGACTCATTCGATTGAGCGCCAAACTGTCCAGACAGCCCCGAGCGATTGTTTATAACTCGCACACAGCCCGTGCCCAGCACGAGGCGCTGGGTTTTTCTAGACTTCGGGGCAAGATCATCCCCAACGGCTTTGACGTATCCGTCTTCGCTCCTTCGTCTGAGTCCAGATCGAGCTTTCGCCAGGAGTTGGGATTGCCTGAGAGCATGCTGCTTGTGGGAATCGTCGGTCGTTATCACCCGATGAAGGACCACCGCAATTTCATTAAGGCAGCGAGGGGTGTGCGGGGAAAGCACCCGCAGTGTCGGTTTGTCATGATTGGGCCCGGCATGATATGGAGCAACAACGAGCTGGTAGCTTGCCTGAAACAAGCGGGTATTGCGGATGCGACAATTTTATTGGGAAGTAGGGAAGATATGCCGAAGGTCAATGCGGCATTGGATGTCGTCGCGTCTTCGTCATTTACAGAGGCCTTTTCCAATTCAATTGGCGAAGCAATGAGCTGCGGTGTGCCGTGCGTGGTTACAAACGTAGGGGACTCGGCTTTGCTGGTGGGCGACACGGGGGTCGTGACGCCGCCCCGTGATGCAGAGGCGCTGGCGTCGGGGATCAATCAGCTCTTGGAGCTTACCAACCAGGATCGCCGAGCTTTGGGAGCGGCAGCACGAGAGCGTGTGGCAGCTAAATTTTCTCTGGATGAAGTAGTAGCTTCTTTCAACTCGCTATATCTATCCGTAGTTGAGGAGCAAATTGCGTAGCGGCATTCCGAAGGAACTCGAGTGCAAATGAAGTCATGCTGGAGGCAGTGGCCTTCGCCGAAATCCGTTTTTTCAACTCCCCACCGTATTGGTGCGCGGTTGCCATCCGGAGATAAAGGGACGTGTGCGGAATAGCCGGATGTATTGATCCGTTCGCCCGCGAGGAAGTCCTGGGCAGGGCCATCCAGGCGATGATCGCGCCGCTTCATCACCGTGGTCCGGACGATGAAGGGGTGTGGCTCGACCAGAGCGCCGGTGTCGCGCTGGGACACAAGAGGTTATCTATTCTGGATCTCTCCCCGGCGGGGCACCAGCCGATGATTTCGCCGGGCGGGCGATATGTGGTGGTGTTCAACGGTGAGATCTACAACCATCTTGAATTGCGCAAGGAACTTGACCCCTCCAGGCAAAAGGCAGTTGGACCTGACGAACAGCGAAGAGGGTGGCGCGGGCACTCGGATACCGAGACCCTGCTCGCTGGTTTTGACGTTTGGGGGGTCGAGAAAACCGTCAGGCGCACAGTCGGAATGTTTGCCTTTGCGGTATGGGACAAAGCATCCAAGATCCTAACCCTTGCCCGCGACCGGCTTGGGGAAAAGCCGCTCTACTACGGCTGGCAAGGCAATGCTTTTCTGTTCGGCTCAGAACTGAAGGCACTGCGATGTCATTCTGAATTTCGTGGCGAGGTCAACCGCGATGCACTGACGTTGCTGTTGCGTCATAACTACATACCGGCTCCATACTCCATATACAGCGACATCCACAAGCTGCTTCCGGGAACCTGTTTGCAGGTCAACCCCCGCGAACGCAACGCGCAGCCTGTGCCCTACTGGTCCGCGCGCGAGCACGCCGAACAGGGACGGCGCGAGCAGTACATTGGCAGTGAGGAACGGGCGGTCACGGATCTGGAAGAGCTGATCAAGCAGTCCCTCGCGGGCCAGATGGTGGCGGATGTTCCGCTCGGGGCGTTTCTGTCCGGTGGAGTCGATTCATCAACCGTGGTTGCCCTGATGCAGCAGCTGTCCCGGCGTCCGGTGAGGACGTTCACCATCGGCTTTCATGAGGATGCCTACAACGAGGCGGAACATGCTCGCGCCGTGGCGCGGCATCTGGGAACCGACCACACCGAGTTGTACGTGACGCCGGAGGAGACCCTGGCGGTCATTCCAAGGCTTCCGGAGCTTTACGACGAGCCCTTTGCAGACTCCTCGCAAATTCCTACGTTCCTGGTCAGCAAGCTCGCACGTCAGCACGTGACTGTGTCCCTGTCCGGCGATGGCGGCGATGAACTGTTCGGCGGCTACAATCGCTATCACTGGGCGACGAATATATGGCGCAAGCTGGGTTGGCTGCCGCGGCCGTTACGTTCCGCGCTCGCCGGTCTGCTGACAACCCTTCCGCCCACCGCGTGGGACACCGCGTTCGACCGGCTCCGGTGCCTCGTGCCCCCAGGGCTGCGTTACAGCGATGCCGGGCTAAAGCTGCACAAACTGGCCGAGGTACTCGCCGTGCGGACGCCTGAAGAGATCTACTGGGGCCTGGTGTCTCACTGGAAGCATCCTGCCGATCTGGTACCCGGCGCCAAAGAGCCGCCGACGGTGCTGACGGATACGCAAGCATGGGCCGACGTGGGTGATTTCGAGCACCGCATGATGTACTTTGATACGGTTTCCTATTTGCCCGATGATATTCTGGTCAAGGTCGACCGGGCGGCGATGGGGGTGTCGTTGGAAACGAGGGTTCCCTTTCTGGATCACAGACTGGTGGAGTTCGCCTGGCGGCTGCCCCTTCAGTTCAAGGTGCGCGGCGGGGTAACCAAGTGGTTGCTCCGGCAAGTCCTCTACCGTCATGTACCCAGGAACTTGATCGAGCGGCCGAAGATGGGCTTCGGCGTACCCATCGATTCATGGCTGAGGGATCCGTTGAAGAAGTGGGCGGAGAGCCTGCTCGATCCGGCCCGACTACTGCGGGAAGGTTTCTTCAATCCGACGCCCATTCAGCAGAAATGGAAGGAACATCTGTCCGGCCGGCGCAACTGGCAGTATTACTTGTGGGACGTGCTGATGTTCCAGGCATGGCTCGAGAACGAAAATTCCCGGTGATGGCCGCCCTCCCATGACGCCGATACTCCTGCTGGAAATCAACGAAATTCCGTGGCGCCTTATCGATCGCTACGGCGATCAACACAGGTTCCCGAACATCAGTCGTTTCCTGAAACAGGCGCATCAATTCACCACGGTTGCGGTGGACACCGGGGAACTTTCTCCCTGGGTCACCTGGCCGACCTTGCATCGCGGCATGAATAACGAACGGCACGGCATCAAGAACCTCGGCCAGGACCCCGCGACCTTCAGGGGAAAGCCTGTCTGGCAGGAAATACGCGAACAGGGAGGATCCATTGCGATCTGCGGCTCGATGCAGAGCTGGCCTCCGATCGATCCCGGCGAAAACGGCTTCTATGTTCCGGATACGTTCGCGCACGACGAGCGTTGCTATCCGTCCTATCTCGATCCGCTGCAGGCGTTCAACCTGTCGCAGGTTCGCATGAACGGCCGCGTCGTAAGCAGCGCCCTTCCCGGCGCCGGCGAGAGCATTCGCGCGGCTGCGTCGTTCGTGAAATCCGGGATTACCGTTGGAACCTGCGCAAGGATTGCGGGGCAACTCCTCGGCGAGCGCCTGGATGCTTCCCGGGCTGCAAGGCGCCCGATTTTCCAGACCATTCTCTTTTGGGACGTGTTTCGAAAGCACTTCAGTGCCCGCCGCCCTCCTGCGTTCAGCACTTTTTTCACGAACCACGTTGCCGGAGTCATGCATCGCTATTGGGATGACGTCTTCCCGGAGGACTTTCCCGAGCGAAAGCAAGCGGCGGGAGATTCGAACGAGCCGCTGATGCGATTCGCCCTTCAGGTGCTGGACGACATGCTGGCTGAAGTGATCGAGTGGGCTGCGGACAATCCCGAGCTGGTGGTCATTCTTGCTTCGAGCATGGGACAGGATGCAGTGCACCGCCGCTCTCACGAAGGTGTCGAGCTCGTCGTGGAAGACCTCGCCCTTCTCATGTCCCACACAGGGATTTCTCGCGAGGACTATCGCCCGCTGCTGGCAATGGTCCCTCAAATTGCCGTGGAAATACGCGATGGCGACAAGCGCGCCCGCGCACGTCGGGTTCTGGAGAGTGCATTTTGCGGTGATGCCAGGCAGTTCATCGGGGTCCAGGAAATGGGCTCGAGCCTCAGCATTACCGTGAATACGCCAACGCTTGGGCAAATGTCCGGCGACAATTTTTTCATCAATGGTGCCGCTGTGACCTGGCGCGACGCAGGTATTCGCAGGCAGGACATCGAACCGGGCACGGGTTACCACATCCCGGAGGGCTCGCTCGCCGTCCTTTGCGAGCAGATGCGCGGCGAGCCCCTGATCCAGTCGAGATCGAGGGTGAATGCCGATCGCATCAAGGACTGGATGCTTGCCGTCAGCCGGGACGGCTCTCGGGCCATCCCTTCTCTTGCCTCTGCCTGCTTGTGACTTTTCATCCCGGATGCGGCGTGCGTAAGGCGCGCGAATCCGGATCACATTGAAAGCACTCCTGTTCGCCAACACGGATTGGTATCTCTACAACTTTCGGCTCCCCCTGGCGAAGGCTCTGCGTTCCGCCGGCTACGACGTGGTGCTGCTCTCCCCCCCGGGTGATTACGCACGACTGCTGATTCAGGAAGGATTCCGATGGATCGGGTTTCCGCTGTCGAGAAAAGGTGTCAATCCGCTGAGCGAGCTGGCCACGCTATGGCGCTTGGTCAGGCTCTATCGTCTGGAACGGCCGGACCTCGCGCATCACTTCACGATCAAGTGCGTTCTGTACGGCGGCATTGCCGCTCGATGTTCCGGGACGCGCGCAATTATCAGTTCGGTTACCGGATTGGGCCACATATTCATTACTCATTCGTGGCTGAATCGCCTTCTCCGGCCCGTGGTGTCCCTCGTTTACCGCTTCGTATTCGGCCGCTCGCAAATCATCTTCCAGAATCCCGATGACCGGAGCGAATTCCTTCGCCTTGCCCTGGTTGAGGAAGCCCAAAGCCATCTGATCCGCGGCTCGGGCGTCGATACGGCGTATTTCCGCCCTCCGGCCAATACCCGAAGAGAGAGACCCGTAACGGTCCTCATGGTGGGCAGACTGCTGCGGGAAAAGGGCGTGCGCGAATTCGTGGAGGCCGCGGCAATAGTCCGTAAGCAGCTGCCCGACGTGCAATTTCTGCTGGCGGGCGACTCCGATCCCGGCAATCCTTCTTCAGTCGCCCCGAACCTGGTAGCCGAATGGCAGGGAAGGGGAGACGTGAGCTTCCTCGGGCACCGGTCCGACATCCGCGAACTGATCCAGGCCGCGGACCTGGCCGTGTTGCCGAGCTATCGGGAGGGCATGCCGCGGAGCCTGCTCGAAGCGGCAGCCTGCGGCTTGCCTCTCGTTGCCACCGATGTGCCGGGTTGCCGGGAAATTGTGTCGAACAGGATCAACGGACTCCTCGTTCCGCCTCTCGACAGCAAGCTTCTTGCCGGGGCGATTTTTGAACTCCTCATCGACAGCGAGCGCCGCGCTGCCATGGGGCAACGCTCACGCGCCATGGCGTGCGAACTCTTTTCCCAGGATCGCGTCATCCGGGAGACCCTGGAAGTGTACGCCCACGCGCTTGCCGACAAGGTCTAATGATTCTGACCCGGAGTCGGCCGCTGGGCGAGTGCTATCGCCCGACCAGTTAGTGCGTTTCGTTTGCACCGCCGACCGCCTCCTTGCGTGCGAGGCGCCGGTACAGCCAGACGTACAGAGCGCAGAAAGCCGCCGCGAACATCATCAACCAATTCGTGTCAGCCCAGAAAACGAGTGCCGGCACGGCGCAGCAGACAGAAATTCCCCAAACGTACGTGGCCACCATGCTGTTTCGTCGAGTCATCAACGCTGGATCAAGGGTGTCCGAGGCAACTCCTCGGACAAGGCGCATATAAATCAATTGATGCAAGTGTGAGCGATCCGGCTGTCCAAGTGATTGGCCTTGAATCAGCTTTCTGCGGTACATCGAAAAAAGAGTTTCGAAGATCGGGTAGACCAGCAGCAGCATCGGGAACCACGGCGAGACCTCGGGGTGGCGCACTACCAGAAGCACAGAGAGTTCGGCAAGCCAAAATCCGAGCAGATAGGCGCCGCCGTCGCCCAGGAAGATCTTCCCTTTCGGATAGTTCCACACCAGGAAACCGAGCAAAGCGCCCACCATGGCAAGCGTCGAAGTGAAGAGGAAGCTGTCTCCCACTTGTGCGGAAACGAAAGCGAGCGCTGCAAGGACAATTACCGCGTGACCGCCCGCAAGACCGTTGTAGCCATCGATGATGTTGATGGCATTCGCGACGCCGCCGACGGCAAAGATGGTGAAAGCGATTGCGAAAGGCGCCCATCCAAGGAGCGTGTCCAGACCGGGAACATCCAGTCTCGGGATCACTGCGCCAAGGAGCCATACGCCGCATGCGGCAGCCAACATGGTAAGCGCTAGGCGGATCGAGACACCGACATTCTTGGTGACATCCTCGGTAATTCCTCCCAGGAACGCCGGCAAGCTGGCGAATAGCAGGTAGCCGAATTGCTCGCCGGACGCGCCTTGCTCGATCGCCAGCAAGGCGGCTCCGCATACGAAAAGGCCCGCCATCACCCCCAAGCCGCCGATGCGCGGGGTGGGAGACGCATGAAATTTCTGCGGGCCAACCTCTACGGGGTCGTGGCTCCAATTTGCGTGCAAGGCCTCGTAGCGCACGATGAGGTAGCCCGTGAAAGTCGAAGCGAAGCCGGTCAGCAACAGAACGAAAAGGCCGGCTATGGCTTGCCACATTTCGATACGCGGCGGCCTCGACGAACCGGACAAAGGGCGTCTCATGTTAGGCGGGTAGCATGTTGCGCGAGACCCTCGGTCCGAGCCGGTCAGACGTTCTGTTTCCCGACAGGCGGCAAGAGCAAGAGCCTTGTCGTCCGACAGGTAAGTCACCACTCCTTGGGGCAAACGGGAACTCGGCATTTCAATCGGCTCTTCGGAGAGCAGCTTCTCGTATGCGGGCTCGAGCCTGCCG
>Ga0137455_1000376_pt1 | contig 12040 bp, 11 predicted proteins | sample EasRivERMGT600_2_FD_102334 | JGI IMG/M metagenome (GOLD analysis project Ga0137455, IMG submission 102334) | Soil microbial communities from meander-bound floodplain in the East River, Colorado, USA - East River MetaG ERMGT600_2 | ecosystem: Environmental > Terrestrial > Soil > Floodplain ... | reverse complement strand
TCGCCGCGCTTCAGTTCGATCACCACGCGCATGCCGGACTTGTCCGACTCGTCCTGGACGTGGGCGATGCCTTCGATCTTCTTGTCGTTGACGAGGTCGGCGATTCTCTCCAGCAGGGTTTTCTTGTTGACCTGATAGGGCAGCTCGTCGACGATGATCGACTGGCGGTTGCCTTTCTCGAGGTCCTCGAAGTGGGTGCGGGCCCGGATCAGGATGCGGCCGCGGCCGGTGCGGTAGCCCTCGCGCACGCCGGCGACGCCGTAGATGATCCCCGCCGTGGGAAAGTCCGGCGCGGGGATCAATTTGATCAGCTCGTCGACCGTCGTGTCCGGCTTCTTCAGCAGCGCCTGGCAGGCGTCCACCACCTCCCCCAGGTTGTGCGGCGGAATATTGGTCGCCATGCCGACCGCGATCCCCGAGGAGCCGTTGATGAGAAGGTTCGGGACCTTGGTCGGCAGCACCGACGGTTCCTGCTCCTTGGCGTCGTAGTTCGGGACGAAGTCGACGGTTTCCTTGTCGATGTCGGCGAGTATCTCGGAGGCGATGCGCTCGAGCCGGCATTCGGTATACCGGTAGGCCGCGGCCGAGTCCCCGTCGACCGAGCCGAAGTTTCCCTGCCCGTCGATCAGCGGATAGCGCATGGAGAAGTCCTGCGCCATGCGAACCAGCGCCTCGTAGGTGGCGGAGTCCCCGTGCGGATGGTACTTCCCGAGCACCTCGCCCACCACCCGGGCGCACTTCACGTAGGGACGGTTCCAGACGTTGTTCGACTCGTGCATCGCGAAGAGCACGCGCCGGTGCACGGGCTTCAGGCCGTCGCGCACGTCCGGCAGCGCCCGGCCCACGATCACGCTCATCGCGTAATCGAGGTAGGAGCGGCGCATCTCTTCTTCCAGGCTGACCGGGAGCGTTTCCTTGGCGAATTGATCCATGAGGGTGCGGTTTTCGAGCTGCAGAACAGCCGGTGAAAGGACGAAATTTTATCAGGTTAAGAACTCTCGAACCACACAGTTTGCGATCCGTATCGGGCGATTTTCCCTGCGAATTCCTGCGCTGCCGCTCGCGGATGTGGTGTATGATCCCCGCCGATAACAAGGTCTGAGAGTTCGTTTAAAAAACGACCCGGCGCGGCGCGTTTACGAGAAGGAGAGTCGAGTGAGTAAACTGGCACTGGCAGTTGGAAGCGCTGTGTTGATCCTGCTCGCATCCTGCGCCACCGCCCCCGAACCGGCACCGCAACCTCAGCCTGCTCCCGCTCCCGCTCCGGCGCCCGCACCCGCACCCGCGCCGCGTCAGACCTTGCCGGTTCCTCCTCCGCCTCCGCCGGCACCGACTCCCGCGCCGGTTGCCGCTCCCAAACGATGCGATGCCACGGTGACTTTCCAGAACGAGGAAGTTTTCGCATTCACGAAATCGGAGCTCACGCAGGCGGCCAGGGCGCGTCTCGATCGCGACGTGGTCGCAAAGCTGGTGAGCTGCGCGCGGATCGAGGCCGTCGTCATCGAAGGACATACCGACCGGCTCGGCAGCCATCGATACAATCAGAAGCTTTCCGAGAGGCGCGCCGAGAGCGTCAAGGCCTACCTCGTGAGCAAGGGCACCGATCGAAACAAGGTCGAAACGCTCGGCATGGGCAAGACCGTTCCGGCGAAGTTCTGTCCCAATATCGACAAGCGCTCGGAGCTGATCGCCTGCCTCGGCCCCAATCGGCGCGCCATCGTCTCGATCAAGGGCCCGGCGAGATAAATCACCTTGTCGTCATTCCCGCGAAAACGAGCGAAAGCGAGTTTCGAGGAACGGCCAAGCGGGAATCCAGCAACGTCAAGATCACCGGATCCCCGCCAGCCCTCATCCCTGTCCCCTCTCCCGCATAGCGGGAGAAGGGAACAAATTGCTCCCCTCTCCACGCAGTGGAGAGGGGTCGGGGTGAGGATCGCGGGGATGACGTAGATCTTTTCGAGACGGACTCTCAGAAAATGCAAGCGGTCGACCTCCTCGTCAGCGCGCGCTGGGTGATCCCGGTCGAGCCCGCGGGGGCCGTCCTCGACGATCACAGCGTTGCGGTCGCCGAAGGGCGCATCGTCGCGGTGCTGCCGCAGGCGCAGGCCGGCGAGCGCTTCGAGGCCCGCGAGCATTTGCGTCTGGACCGGCATGCGCTGATTCCGGGCCTGGTGAATCTGCACACCCATGCGTCGATGACGCTCATGCGGGGGCTCGCCGACGACCTTCCCCTGATGACCTGGTTGCGCGATCACGTCTGGCCCGCCGAAGCGAGGCACGTGTCGCCCGAATTCGTCTACGACGGGACGCTCCTCGCCTGCGCCGAAATGCTGCGCGGCGGCGTGACCTGCTTCAACGAGATGTATTTTTTTCCGGAGGCGGCGGGGCGCGCGGCGCTCGAGGCCGGAATGCGCGCGGCTCTGGGCATCATCGCGTTCGAGTTCCCCACGTCCTACGCGGCCGACGCCGACGACTACATCGCCAAGGGGCTCGCGGCGCGCGACGCCCTCAGGGAGGAGCCGCTCCTTTCTTTCTGCATGGCCCCGCACGCTCCGTACACGGTGAGCGACAGGACTTTTGCGAAGATCGTCACCATCGCCGAGGAGCTCGACCTTCCCATCCACACCCACCTGCACGAGACCCGCCATGAGATCGAGGAGAGCCTCGCCCGGTACAAGGCGCGGCCGCTGGAGCGCCTGCGCGTCCTGGGCATGCTGGGACCGCGCTTGATCGCGGCGCACGCGGTGCACGTCACGCTCGAGGAGATCGATACGCTCGCGCGCCATGGCGCCTCGATCGCGCATTGCCCCTCGTCGAACTTGAAGCTCGCCAGCGGTTTCGCGCCCGTGGCGGCCATGCTCGGGCGCGGCATCAACATCGGCATCGGCACCGACGGCGCGGCGAGCAACAACCGCCTGGACTTGTTCCAGGAGATGCGCGCCGCCGCGCTGCTCGCCAAGGCGGTGGGCGACGACGTTCAGGCGATGCCGGCGCACCAGGCTCTCGCCGCGGCAACGCTGCACGGCGCGCGCGCGCTCGGCCTGGAACGCTCGATCGGGTCCCTCTTGCCGGGCAAGTCCGCCGATCTGTGCGCGGTCGCCTTCGACGAGCCGGAGCTTGCCCCCTGCTACGACCCGGTCTCGCATCTGGTGTACTCGGCCGGACGCGAGCACGTATCGCATGTGTGGGTCGCCGGAAAACCCCGGGTCCGGGAGAAAAAACTCCTGGGATTCGATAATCGCAGCTTGAATAATCGTGTCCTTCTGTGGCAGAATAAGTTGGCAGCAGAAACAAAAGCTTAAGGTGGGCGTTTTGCGGGATTCCCAAGGTTCCGGACGGCGTACCGAAGCTGCTTGAGCCGCGGCTCGAGCCTCAACCTACGAGAAGAGGAAAGCATGAACAATAGACTGAGCACCGCGTTATCGGTGATTGTCCTGCTCGCGTTCGCGGGCTGTGCATCCACGCCGGAACCCACTCCCCCACCGCCCACGCCCGCGCCGGCACCGGCTCCAGCCCCCGCGCCGCGCCAGACTTTGCCGGTTCCTCCTCCTCCCGCTCCGGCCGCCAAGCCGGCTGCGCCCAAGCCGGAGAAAGTCACCACGGCGTCCACGGTCAATTTCGATTTCGACCGGTATGTGATCCGGCCGGATTCGAGGTCCAAGCTCGATGACCTGGTCGGCAAGCTGCGCAACGTCAACCTCGAGGTGGTCATCGCGGTCGGACACGCCGATCGCCTCGGCGGCGATGCCTACAACATGAAACTCTCGGTGCGCCGCGCCGACTCGGTGAAGGCCTATCTCGTCAGCAAGGGCGTCGCCGCGAGCCGGGTCTACACCGAAGGCAAGGGCGAGCGCCAGCCGGTCAAGGATTGCAAAGGCTCAGGCAAGAGCAAAGCGCTGATCGCATGCCTCGAGCCGAACCGCCGCGTCGAGACCGAAGCGGTCGGTTCCACAACGAAATAAGAGCGCTCCACTTTGAAAAGCCCTGCCCAGGCAGGGCTTTTTTATTGCGACGCCCGATCGTGCTTACAATGTGACGGTTCGATATGAACGCCGACCCGCAGGAACTGGAAAAATTCAGCGCGCTCGCGCACCGCTGGTGGGATCCGGAGAGCGAGTTCAAGCCGCTCCACCAGATCAACCCGCTGCGCCTGGACTGGATCGACCGCATTTCGAAACTTGCCGGGAAATCGGCGCTCGATATCGGCTGCGGCGGCGGCATCCTCGCCGAGGCGATGACGCGGCGCGGGGCACGGGTCAAAGGCATCGACCTTTCAGAAAAGGCGCTGAAGGTCGCCAAGCTGCACCTGCACGAGAGCAAGCTCGCCGTGGACTACGAGGCGATCTCGGCGGAAGATCTCGCCGCGCGCTCACCCGGCGCCTACGACGTCGTCACCTGCCTGGAGCTGCTCGAGCACGTGCCCGATCCGGCGAGCACCGTGCGCGCCTGCGCACAACTGGCGCGGCCCGGCGGCCAGGTCTTCTTCTCCACCATCAACCGCAACCTGAAGTCCTACGCCTTCGCGGTGATCGGCGCCGAATACGTGCTGAAGCTGCTCCCCAAAGGCACGCACGACTACGCGAAATTCGTCAAACCCTCGGAGCTCGCGCGCCACTGCCGCGACGCGGGTCTCGGCGTGCGCGAGATCACGGGCATGACCTACAACCCGCTCACCCGCGTCTACTCGCTCGGACCCGACACCGGCGTCAACTACCTCCTTTACTGCGCGCGCGAGTGAAACTCGCCGGGGTCCGCGCGGTTTTGTTCGACCTGGACGGGACCCTTGCCGACACGGCTCCCGATCTCGCCCGCGCGCTGAATCGAGTGCGCGCCGAGCAGGGCCTCGCGCCCCTGCCGAGCGCAATTGCGCGCCCGCACACCTCGAGCGGCGCGCGCGGCCTGCTCAAGGCCGGCTTCGATATCGCGCCGGAAGACGAGGGTTACCGCGCGCTGCGCGATCGCTTCCTCGACTTCTACGAAAAGGAGTTGTGCGTCGAAACGCGGCTTTTCGACGGGATCCCGGAGCTTCTGGTGAAAATCCGTGCGCGCAAACTCACGTGGGGCATCGTCACCAACAAGGGCAGGCGCTTTACCGAGCCGCTGCTGCGCCTGCTCGCCGTGGACCATCTTGCCGCCTGCGTCGTGAGCGGCGACTCGACGGCGCACATCAAGCCGCATCCGGCTCCGCTCCTGCTCGCCGCGTCGCTCCTCTCGCAGCCGCCGGCGGATTGCCTGTACATCGGCGACGACCTGCGCGATGCGCAGGCCGCCCGCGCCGCGGGCATGCACTTTGCCGCCGCCGGCTGGGGCTATCACGGCGAGGGCGGCGATCCGGACACCTGGGATGCGGATGCGGTGATGTCCCATCCCCGCGAAATCCTGGACTTGCTCTCATGAGGAGAAACGCATGCCGGCTTATTGGGTCGCCCGCGCCAAAGTCAACGATCCCGTGGAATACAGGAAGTACGCAGACCGCGTGCCCGCGATCCTCGCGAAGTACGGCGCGAAGGTGCTCACGCGCGGCGGGCGCTATCAGACCCTCGAAGGCCCGGAGAAATTCAACCGCTTCGTCGTCATCGAGTTCCCGACCTTCGAGCAGGGCGTCGCCTGCTTCAACTCGCAGGAATACAAGGAGGCCGCGGCGTTTCGCCGCAGGAACCAAGCGGGAGAAAACGAGCTGGTGATGATCGAGGCGGGAGAAGGCGCGCCGAAATGAGGGGGCTGAAATGAGGACTGAAATGAGGAGGCTGAAATGAGGCGGCTTGTCCCTCTCCCGCTTGCGGGAGAGGGTGAGGGTGAGGGCAAATGCAGCCGCCCTGCCCCATCTATGGGATAATTCTTCCGCTGTACGGAATCGGGGGCGACCTGGTTTCGACGTGGGTATCGAAGCAGCGCAGGGCATACCGAGGACCAGTGACCTCGTAAATCCATCTGGAAATTCTCAAACGCCAACGACGAGCGTTTCGCTCTAGCCGCCTAATACCGGCTAGACGCTGCACTGGTCTGCTGATGGGCCAGGCTCCCTAAAAGGAGTGCAGCGTCATTCACATCAGCTCCTGTGCGCGGTTTGGTCGCTTGGCCGCGCGCATCCGTCGAAGCGACTGGCTGAGCGTCAGCCTGCCGGTCGGCGGGCGCAAGGCGAGACCCAAATGACCAGGCTAAGTATGTAGGCCTGACTGCGGAGGACTTACGGACGCGGGTTCGATTCCCGCCGCCTCCACCCATCGAAAAAGCCACCTTTGCGGTGGCTTTTTTGTCTGGTTGGCGAGGTTGAATCGAACCCGAGTCCGCGGACCAGCCGACCTGCTTCGGCTGCGCATCCTCCTCGAGCGCGTGTTGCGGCGCAGTGCGCCGGGATTTCCGTTACAACGGGCGAGTATGACGGCGGACACCCGTGTCGATGAGCGCAGCAGCGGGAAATTGGACTAAACTATCTCCCGTCGCTCGGAGGCCCGGGCGGCATTCTATTTCTTTCGTCAGGAGACTCTTGTGCCAACCGGAACAGTGAAGTGGTTCAACGCATCGAAGGGGTTTGGTTTCATTCAGGCAGACGATGGTTCGAAGGACGTGTTCGTGCATGTCTCGGCGGTGGAGAAGGCCGGCCTGTCCACCTTGAACGAAGGCCAGAAGGTCGGATACGAACTGGTCACGGGCAAGAACGGCAAGACCTCAGCGGAGAATCTGAAGGCGCTGTAGTCCCTCGCGATCGCACCAGGGAGATTTTTTGCAGATGAACATCATTTGGCGTTTCTACAGCGACCCTACACACGCCTGGAGGTGGCAGCAGATTTCCGCGGACCGGACGGTCGTCTCGGAATCGCTTCGGGCTTACCAGAATTACGAGGGATGCCTGGCCGATGCCAGGGAAAAGGGCTACGTTTTCCACGCGCCTCAACCCAAGTCGAACAAGGGACGCCGGCGCTAGAGAAAAGCCGGCCCGCGGAATCGGCCGACAGCCTCATGCTGCGATAGCTGCGGCGACCCCTGCGCCGTTACTTCGCTCCGCCTACAGCGGTCCGATCTTCCGCCTGCGAAAAATCCGCGTCAACGCGGCGGCGTGCCTGCCGTTTTCAAGGTTGCGGTCGGCATCGAGTATCGCGCGCGCGCCGCGCGCGAACGTGGTGAAGCCGTCGAGCTGGAAGTGACTCTCGAGGATGACGCGGTCGCCCGTCTCGCGCCCCAGGAGCTTGCGCACTTCCCACAGCGTCGCCGACCAGATCTGGCCGTTGTCGTGCTCGTCGCCATGCGGATCGAAGTCGGCGTAGGTCATGCGGCCGTCCACCCGGCGCAGGCACGGCGGATCGAGGCGGGCGGCGATCCCGGAGAAAAGGCCGTCCCAGCTCATCACCGAAGTCGCGTAGCGCTCCGGCTTCTTCGACTCGCACAGGCTCGCGGCGAAATAGTCGCCGAAGCCCTCGCCCATCGCGGCTGATTCCTTCGACTGCCCGAAGTCGGGGCAGATCGCGTCCTGGATCGCATGGCCGAACTCGTGCAGGATGGTCTCGGCGTCCTCGGCGTCGTCGATGCTGCCGGTACCGAAGGTGAGCATACGGTCGGTCGGGCTGTACCAGGAGTTGTCGTCGCGCGTGCCGTTGACATCGACGCGCACCGCCTCGCGGAAAATCGCGCGCGGGCCGCGGTAGCCGAGGCTCTCGAGGTAGCGGCGCGCGGCGTCCACGTGGTGATAGACCATCACTTCCTCGAAGCCGCGCTCGTCCGAGCGCAGCATGAATTGCAGATTGGCGCGCCGGATGCGCGGCGCACGCGTCGGCGCAGTGGTGACCTTTTCGCCCGAGAGCGTGCCGCTCCCGTCGAGGCCGCGGAGCGTCACCTGCCGGTACGCCACGGGCGGCGGCCGGCGCGGGCGCTTCCTGCCGGTAACGAGCAGCTTGTAGTCGCCGAGCGCGGTCACCGGGTTCGGATCGAACACCTGGCCGAGGCCGTCTTTGACTTCCGAAAGATTGTCGTAGCGGCTGAGCACCTTGCCGGTGCGTGCGTGGACATACACGATCCAGTCCTCGCGCGGATTGCGGCGCGTGATGCGCACTTTCCACGCGGGCGCGACCCGGTCGTGGTGCGGAAACCACAGGCGCTCGGGCTTGTGCGCGTCTGCGTCGCGGACGTTTTTCGGCAGGCTCCGCCGCGCCTTGCTCACCGCTTTGACGCCGCTGATCTGCGCGCGGAACGCCTCGGGCAGCAGGCGCGCCGGCACCGATCGGTTCTTGGCGAGGTACACGCGCCCCGAGCGGTCCATGTGCACGGTGACGTAGCCGCGATGTACGCGGTAGTCCGCGTGGACCTGGCTGAAGATCACGTGATTCCCGCCGAGGCTGCGGATGACGCGCTGCACCCGGAGTCCCTTGAGATTCTTCTCCAGCGCGAATGCATCGGCATTGGCGCCGAGAAACGCGCGCGCTGCGCCCTGCGGCGAACCGCGCGCGGCCGCGGTGCGGAAACCCCAGACCTCCTTCGGCGTGCCGTAGTGTTCCCCGGGAACCGACTTGTGCCGGCCGAGCTTGAGCCGGATGCTCGCGATGCGTTTCGTCCCCATGCTGTCCTCCCCGAAGTCGTCCGCCCTGCCTTATGCGCCCGCCGCGCCACCGTGTCAATCCCGTCAAAACCGACAGGGTATCCGGCGGACCTGCCTCAAGTTGACATCCTCCGGCTCGCGTGCATCATGTTTCCTTACCTGACTTGACTGCCTTTCCAGACTGCGGATGAAATACAAGGACTACTACGGCGTGATGGGCGTCAATCGCAAGGCGGGCGCCGATGAGATCAAGAGCGCGTACCGGAAACTTGCCAAGAAGTATCATCCTGACGTTTCCAAGGAACCGGGCGCCGAGGAAAAATTCAAGGAGCTCGGCGAAGCCTACGAGACCCTGAAGGATCCGGAAAAACGCGCCGCCTACGATCAGCTGGGCAGCCACAGACCCGGGCAGAACTTCCGGCCGCCTCCGGGCTGGGAACAGCAATTCGGCGATGGGCGTTTCTCGTTCGACGATATCGACCTGGGGGATCTGTTTGCCGGCATGAGGGGCGGGATGCATCGCCCCGGACGGGGCGGCGGCAGGAATCGAATGGCCGGGCAGGACTACGAAGTCACGGCGCGCATCACGCTCGAAGACGCCTACGGCGGCACCGAGGTGGAGCTCAAGCTCGCAATGCCCGAGTACGACGAAAACGGTTTTACGCATGGCGTCGAGCGCAGCGTCAAGGCGCGCATCCCGAAGGGAGCGACCGAAGGGCAGCGCCTGCGCCTGCCCGGCAAGGGAGGCAGGGGCCTGAACGGCGGACGCGACGGTGACCTCTATCTCAATATCGCGTTGCATCCGCATCGGCTCTTTCGCGTGAGCGGCCACGATCTGTTTCTCGATCTGCCGCTCACGCCATGGGAAGCGGTGCTCGGCACGAACGTGCAGGTGCCCACGCTGGGCGGATCGGTGCGGCTCAAGGTCCCGCCGGGAACGCACGCCGGCCGGCAACTGCGGCTCGCCGGGCGCGGGCTCCCCAAACCGCACGCGGGAGAAGGCGACCTCTTCGCGATCGTGCAGATCGCCGTGCCGACCGTGGCGAGCGAGCGCGAGCGCGCGCTGTTCAAGGAGCTTGCCGAGGCCTCGACCTTCAACCCGCGCGGACATTTCGGGCAGGAGGCTGCGAAGTAGAAACATCTTGGCCTTCGCGGCCGGGGTTGAGCGCCTCGCCCGCTTCAGGGCGCAAACAGGCTCGCGCAATGTCCCGCCTGCGCCGGTGAGTCGGCGATGCTCCCTCCGCGCGGAACGCACTGGTCGGGCGGCAGCGGCACGTGGTGCTCGACCTGGTTGACGAGCAGGTCGAAAGCGCGCTGCGCGTGCGGCTCGATCAGCTCGAGCTGCGGGAAAACGTCCTGGAACGTTTCGATATGGTTGCCGTTCTGGATCTCGTAGAGCCGATACGCGGGCCGGTCGTCGTCCCGCTTCCTGGCGCCGCGATCATCATCATCCCGCTTTTGATTGGACGCGGCCGCGACCTTGCGCGCGTACGCGCGCGCGTGGTGGTCGATCGGCAGCAACGCATCCATGGTGCCGGCGACGGTGACCAGGGGGCGCCGGATCTTCCCCGTCGTGGCGAAAGCCGCGAACTGCGCGCCGACGTCCGAGAACGAAAGGCGGCTCACGTAGTTGTAGGTTCCCGTGCCGCTTCCGTAGGTATCGTAGGTCGGATCGAGCCGCTTCTGCCACTGGCATTGCGTCACCTCCCAGAACTGGGCGCTATACAGGCCCCACAGCGAAGCAGTGCCCGAGACGATATCGGGCGGATAGCCGGCGCCCCGGATGTTTTGCGCCGCGGTGCCGGCGCCGTTGAAATTGGAGGCGGCGTAGTCCGGGAAATTGAGGATCGCCGGCGGCAGGTCGGTGAGCAGATTGGGCGCGTGCTCATCGACAAAGGTGCCTTCCCAGTCGACGCCGCCGTCGAAGAGCTCCGGGGCCGTCTCGACGGCGCGGCGCACCTGGTAGCCGCCGTTCGAGGTGCCCACCGCGTAAGTGAAGCGCGGCGAATGGCCATAGCCCGCTTTCACGCCGTCCCGGGCAAGCTGTGCCGCCTTGATCATGTATTCGGCCCAGCGGGTAAAAGGCTGGCCGGGATCGTTGTCGAAGAAATGCACCCACACGGTGGAAGCCGGATTGAGCCGGCAGGCGAGCGGGTCCGCGGGCGGCGTCGCACTCACCGCGGCGAGAAAGAGATTGAGCACGCCCTTGTTCTGCGAGGCGTAGGCGTAGCCCTGCTGCACGACGTAGTCGCTCCAGGCGAAATCGCCGTTGAACTCGCTGCGCGTGCCGGAGGCGCCGGCAACCACCAGCCGGCCGTTCCAGTCGTTCGGAAGCCGCAGGAGGAATCGCGCCTGCCCGGTCGGGTCCGAGGCGATGCGCGCGTTGAGCTGCAAGCCCGGCACCGTCCTGGTGATCGGGGTGCGCTTGCCCGCGCTGGGCGCGATCACGCCGCGATCGGTGACCGGAGTGAAAGCGAGCGCCGGAACGCCCGGCAGCGAATTGTTGGCCGGCGTCGTCACCGGATTGTTGGTGGTGAGGTCCGTGCTCTGGAAGCAGGTGGCATCCGCGAGACGGCTCCCGAGAACCTTGAGCACGTCCGCGCAAGTCACTCCTGCGCGGGCGCAGAAGGGAACGAGGAGCAGCAGGAGCAAAACCGTAGAGCGGATTTTCGGAGACATCATGTCCTCCTTGTGCGGTTGGTGCGGCCTGAGAGGCGATCCCGGGGGTAATGGAGGCAGGAATCCCTGCCCAGGGTCAAAAGATATCACCCCGGGGCAAGAGCCGCACGGGAAAGACGCTGCCGGCCCGCGAGCGCCGTCACGCTCCCGAATCCGGTCCCCCTTCGGGCTTGACACTCTGAATTGCAGAGCGTTACACTCTGCATTACAGAGTTCTACGCCGGGGAGCCGAAGATGTCCACCGCAACGACGCAGCTCGAGGCCATCCACAGCATGCTGTCCGCGGGACATCGCAGCATCCGCATGCAACGCCACAGCCTGATCCTGTGGGGCGCGGCGGGGGCCGTCCTCACCCTCGGGACCGAACACGTCATTACCCCGGCCCGGTTTCCCGAGCACTGGGTGCGCGCGGTCGCGCTGCTGCTTTTCCTCGGCATCGCGCTGTCCGGCGTGGCCGTCGCGGATTTCCAGTACACGCGCCACCGCATCCGGACGAGCGATGAATCCCTGCCTTTCGTTCAGGCCCAGGTCACCAAGGTCTGGTGGCTGCTGGTGGGAATGGGGATCGCATTCACTGTCGGCACCGCCTTCTTCGGCGGCGGCTACATGACCTTCGTCGTCTGGCTGGTCCTGCTCGGCCTGGGGATTTACGTGATCGGACTGTTCTCCGAGCAGATTCTGGAATGGGCCGGCGTCATGATGATCGCGCTCGGCATCGGCGCTTTGGTCCTTTCCGTTCCGCACCTGGCGACGCAGTGGCTCGCGGCGTCGATCTTCGGGCTTGGCATGCCTTTGCTGAGCGCGATGCTCGATCGCGGGCATTCGAAATCG
>Ga0137455_1000375_pt1 | contig 12049 bp, 12 predicted proteins | sample EasRivERMGT600_2_FD_102334 | JGI IMG/M metagenome (GOLD analysis project Ga0137455, IMG submission 102334) | Soil microbial communities from meander-bound floodplain in the East River, Colorado, USA - East River MetaG ERMGT600_2 | ecosystem: Environmental > Terrestrial > Soil > Floodplain ... | reverse complement strand
CGAGACCGCGCCGGAACCAGCGCACGCGCTGCTCCGACGTGCCGTGGGTGAAGGCGTCGGGCACGACCGTCCCCTGCGAGCGCCGCTGCAGCGCGTCGTCGCCGATCGCGCTGGCCGCATCGAGCGCCTCGTCGATGTCGCCCTGCTCGAGCATCGGGGCCATCTTCTCGGTGTGGTGTGCCCACATCCCGGCGAGGAAGTCCGCCTGCAGCTCGAGCCGGACCGACAGCTGGTTGAACTCGGCCTCACTCACGCGGCCACGCATCGATTGCATCTCGTCGGTGATGCCGAGCAGATTCTGGACGTGGTGGCCGACCTCGTGGGCGATCACGTAGGCCTGGGCGAAGTCGCCGGGCGCGCCGAGCTGGTCGCGCATGGTGCCGAAGAACGAGAGGTCGAGGTAGACCTTCGAGTCGGACGGACAGTAGAACGGTCCGACCGCGGCGCCCGCCATGCCGCAGGCCGACTCCACGCGATCCGTGAACAGCACCAGGCTGGGCTCGACGTACTGCCGGCCGCGCCGCGTGAACTCCTGATTCCAGACGTCCTCGGTTTCCGCGAGGATCACCGACGTGAACGCCGCCAGCTCGTCCTGGACCGGATCCGGCGCCCGCTCGACCGGCGCGGAAGTGTCGAGCGTCTCCATCTGCTGGAGCAGGGCGCGCGGGTCGGCGCCGAAGAGCATCGCGACCACCAGGACGATCAGGGTCGCACCGCCGCCGAGGATCACACCGCCCGCGCGCCGTCCGCGGCGGTCCTCCAGGTTGTCACTCTGGCGTCTGCCCAGCCAGCGCATGGTCTGTTCTCTCGAGTGGTCGAACCGGATGTCCGGCGGGCATGATACCTTGCCGCGAATCCCATCGGTATCGAGGAACGAGGACGGTGCGATGACACGACCCGCACGCCGTGAGACCTTCGGGGCCATGCGACTGCTCCTCGCGGTCGTGGCCGGCCTCGCGCTCACTCCGGGCGCTGGCCGGACCGACACGCTCACCGTCGTCACGCTGAACCTGTGGCACGACCAGCAGGACTGGCCGCGCCGGCGCGCCCTGATCGTCGCCGAGCTGCGCTCCCTGCGCCCCGACGTGATCTGCCTGCAGGAAGTCCTGCAGCACGAGACGCTGCGGAATCAGGCGCACGATCTGGCCGAGAGCCTGGGCTGCCGCGTGAACTTCGTCTCGGTGGATCCCGAGTCCAGCCTGAAGCGCTACGGCAACGCGATCCTCTCCCGGCACCCGGTGCTCGAGACCCACGGCAAGGCGCTGGCCCCGCCGAACGACTACCGCGTGGTCGCCCACATGCGGGTCGACGTTCGCGGGCGCCCGGTGGACGTGTTCGACACCCATCTGCACCACACGCCCGAGGGCGCCGCGATCCGCGCCGAGCAGATCCGGGACCTGCTCGCCTACGTGAAGTCGCGCCGCGGCACCGGCGCGGTCGTGCTGGCCGGCGACTTCAACGCCCCGCCCAAAGCGCCCGAGATGGAGAGCGTCATGAAGGCGTTCGTGGACGTCTTCGCCGCGACCCATCGCGCCACCGAAACGGACACCGTCACCACGCTGAATCCCGCCAAGGGACTCCCGTCCCGCCGCATCGACTACGTCTTCGTCGCGCGCAAACCCAGTATCACGCCGCTGTCATCCGAGATCGTCTTCGACGTGCCGGCCGCCGACGGCACCTGGCCCTCGGACCACTTCGGCGTCGTGGCGAGGCTGCTCACGCCTTGATCGAGGGACGATCCCGTCCTACCGCCGCAACGGATGCGTCTCCCTCGTCATCGTCCCGGTCGCCAGCACCTCCTCCACCTTGTACGCGCCGAGCGTCCGGTTCTTCACGAAGCCGGCAAAGGCCTTCTCCGCGAACACACCGTCCTTCAGCAAGCCGCCCAGCCACTCGAGGGCCAGCAGTGGATCCTCCTGCGGCAGGGCGCAGCCCTTGTCGAGCAGCCAGTCTCGATTCCTGTCCTCCTGCGATCCGAGCGCTGGCGCCATCACGATCGGGATGCCGAGGCCCGAGTAGAACGACAGCTCGCTGGGCTTGGTCCACAGGATGTCGGTCTCGCGCATCAGGGCGTTGAAGCGGTCGAAATACACCGGCTTCGTCTCCTCGCGCACGATCATCAGGCCGTCGCCGAGCTCCGGACTCAGCCCGACGCGCTCGACGAACTCGCGGAACCGCCGCTCGATCGCGGGATGCACGCCGGCCACCAGCACCAGCCGGAAGCGCCCGTCGCGGATCCCGGGCGCGAGGCCGCGCGCCAGCGCCATGCCGATCTCGGTCTGGGCGCCGGCGCCGCCGATCGAGAAGGTCACGGTCACGCGGCTCTTGGCACCAATAGGCGCCGCGCCCAGCAGCCTCTGCACCGTGGAACCGAACACCTGGCTGAAGCGCCCGAGCGGATCGAGTCGCCCGAGCCGGGCGAGCAGGTCCGACTTCAGCGTCTCCTTGCCCGGCCCGCCGATGTTCTCGCGCGGCAGCGGAAAGCCGGTGATGAAGATCCGCTCGTCGGGCACCCCGTACTGGCGCAGCCGGAGCATCGCCTGCCCGCAGGGCGCGAAGTACTGGATCCGGCTCCGGCTCGGCTTCGACGCCACCCACACGCGATTGAGGTCGGCGTCGCAGATCACCGAGTACACCGGGCCATCGTAGGCCCCGTCCGCGGCCAGCGACGGCGCGTAGAAGGTCGAGATCAACGGCAGCCGGCGCTGCTTCAGGTGCGCCAGCAGCGACCGGCCCAGGCCGCCGCGGATCAGATGGTCGAGGATCCAGTTGTTGGGCGAGGCGTGCGAGAGATCCCGCAGCGGGTAGAACGGCGGGATCCGCAGCACGGCATCGAGCAGCCCGAACAGCGGGCGCCCGATGACCGGCACGCTCCGGGTGCGCGACAGCACGTTGTAGGACCAGTTGAGGCGGGCCCAGAAATCCATCTCGTCGGGGTCCGTGAAAGCGGCGCTCCCGGCCACGATCACCCCGCCTTCGGCCAGATAGGCCAGCGCATGAGCGGCGCGCTGGTGGCCGAAGCCCATGTCGGCGGTCACGACCCAGGCGCGTCCCGGCTGCGGCGCGTGGGTCTGCTGACCGCCCCCTACAGAAGACTCGCCGTGAACGTGTCCCCCTGCGAGAAGTCGCCCGTCGAATCCGGTACTACTTCGCGAGCTCGTACAGGTACTGCGCGAAGGACAGCACGGCGCCGTCGAAGCCCTGCACTTTCGGGCTCGAGGACTCGATCACGTAGTACTCGTCCGGGGCATGCGCGCCGCTGCCGTGGCCCAGGCCGAAGTGGCCGGAGGCGAGCTTCAGGGGCTCGCCCGTGAACACGTAGCCCGGGTACGACCCCGCGGTGCGCGGCCACAGCACCGGGTCGATGCCCGCGCGCTTCAACACCGCCACCTGCGCCTGGATGAGGCGCGCCGACGCCGGCGTGCTGGTGGGGTCGTAGCCGCCGGTCACGTTCACCTCGATGTCGCCGAAGCCGCGCGCCGCGAGATGCGACTTGAGCGCCGCCACGGCGTCGTCCTTCTTCATGTCGGGCACGAGCCGCAGGTCCAGCTTGGCGGCCGCGCGGTGCGGCAGGATCGTCTTGCCCCCGGGGCCCGTGTAGCCGCCCACCAGTCCCTCGATGTTCACGGTCGGCTGCGACTCGAGCCGCTCGTTCGCCTGCAGCCACGGCAGGTCGTCGATCCAGTGCGAGACGGAGAGCGACTTCTTCGATCTCTCCTCGCTCCGCCGCTGGGAGGACACGGCGATCATCGCGCGCTCCTCGTCCGAGAGCGGACGCGGCTTGGGATAGTGGTCGATGGTGATGGTGTTGCCGTCCTCGGAGACCAGCGTGTCGAGGGCCTTGATGAGATGCCACGCCGGGCTGTCCACCATCGCCTTCAGCGACGAATGGATGTCCTTCGCCGGCCCCCGGCCCCATTTCTCACCGCTCGAGACCAGCTCCAGCTCGACCACGCCCTTCGCGCCGAGGCTCACCGTGACGACGCCGTCGGGATCCTGCGCCGCCGACGGCATGAACACGCCGACGCAGCGACGGAGCGCCGCATCGACCTCGGGCCGGTGAACGATCTGCCCGATATGGGGCGAGCCGATCTCCTCCTCGCCCTCGGCGACGAGCACGAGATTCACCGGCAGCTTCCTGCCGGTGCCGCGGATGGCGTGCAGCGCCGCAAGCAACGCCGACTCGGGACCCTTCTGGTTCACCGCGCCCCGACCCATCATCACCTTGCCGAAGCCGGCCTTGTCGATGATCCGCGCCTCGAGCGGCGGCGACGACCACTCCGCGGGGTCGAACTGCTTCACGTCGTACATGAAGTAGAGGCCCACCGTCTTCTTCGCACCCGCGTCGAGCGTGGCGAACACGCCCGGCTTCCCGTCGGTGGGCACGATCGTCACCTTCTGGAAGCCGGCCTCGCGGGCCAACTGCGCCATGCGCTCCGCCCCCGCCGCGGAGTTCAGGCTCTCGGCCGCGATGGACGGCAGGGCGATCCAATCTTGAAGCCGTTTCACCGCCTCATCGTGCCGCTTGGCGATTTCGCGCTCGAGGTCGGCGAAGTCGTCGGCCGCGCGGGCGATGCCGGGTGCCGCGAGGGCGAGGACGAGGAGAGTCACGACGGTTCTCGTGCGAAGATCGAATCGAGCCATGGAAGACTCCGCGGATCGTGTTGCGGCACGCTCCGGCGCCGCGCGCCTCGAGGAATGCAGGCGGCAATCGCGGCCATGTGAGCCGCGCAGTCTACGTCCGCGAGGCCAGCGGGCTCCAGTGGGCGAGTGCGAACGTGGCCGCTCGTCACCAGGGACGGCCGGCTCGTCACGGCGCGAACCCCGTCGAACCCAAGCCCGTTGGTCCGCCGCCGGCCCTCGGGGATGCTCGACGCGTGCTTCGCACCCCGCCCGCCCCGCGCCTGCGCCATGCCCTCGCGGGGCTCGCGTCCCTGATCGCGTCGGTCGCCGCCGCGTCCGCCCCGGCGCCCACGTTCACGCGCGTCACCGACCCCGCGAATCCGGTCGTGACCGAGGCCTTCGAGAGCGGCGGCGGGAGCTGGTGCGATCTCGACGGCGACGGCCTGCCGGAGCTGTTCGTCGCGCACGGCAACCTCTCCAACCAGGACGACGCGCTCTTTCGCAACCTCGGCGGCATGCAGTTCGCGCGCGTGACAACCGGGACCGTGGTCCACGACGGCGGCAGCTCGATCGGCGGGACGTGGGGCGACTTCGACAACGACGGCCACCCCGACCTGTTCGTCACCAACCGCAATTTCTTCGGCAACTTCCTCTATCGCGGGCTCGGCGACACGCTGTTCGACGAGGTGCTCGCGGGGCCCGTCGTCACCGACCTCGGCAACTCGAACAGCAGCTCGTGGGTCGACGTCGACGGCGACGGCGACCTCGACCTCTATGTCGTCAACTTCAACGGCGACGACTTCCTCTACGTGAACGGCGGCGCGCCCGGCTTCGCGCTCGTGCGCGTGATCGCGCCGCCGGTCGCCGGCACCGAGTTCTCGATCGTCGGGGCGTGGGGCGACGTCAACGACGACAACCGCCCCGACCTGTTCGTCGGCAACGCGGGCGCGCAGGACGACCGCCTGTGGATCAACCAGGGCGGGCTCGACTTCACCGGGATCACGCTCGCGGACGGGAGAGCCTCGCTGGGCGCGAGCTGGGGCGACTACGACGAGGACGGCCAGCTCGATCTCTTCGTCGCCAACTTCACGAACCAGGCGAGCCTGCTCTATCGCAACGCCGGACCGCCGACCTACGCGCTGGTCCCGGTGGCCGCAGGGGCCCTGACGACCGACCTGGCCAACTCGGTGGGCAGCGCCTGGGGCGACGTCGACGACGACGGCGACCTCGACCTGTTCGTCGCGCGCGACGGCCAGGCGTGCGGCCTCTACCTCAACGACGGGCCGCCGGGCTTCACCTTCACCAAGGTGACGACCGGCGCCCTGGTCACGACGGTTGGCAACTCCTTCGGCGCCTCGCTGGTCGACGTCGACGGCGACGGGCACCTCGACGTGTTCGTGGCGAACCGGCTCAACCAACCCGACTTCCTGTTCCGCAACGACGGCAACGCGCTCCACTGGCTCGCCGTGCGCTGCACCGGCACCGCGTCGAACCGCAGCGCCATCGGCGCGCGCGTGACCGTCTTCGCGACCATCGACGTCGCTCGACGCCTGACGCGGGAGGTGGCCGCGCAGACCGGGTACAACAGCCAGGTGCTCGCGCTCCACTTCGGGCTCGGGGACGCGGCCGTGGCCGACAGCATCGTCGTGCGCTGGCCGTCGGGCGCGCTCGACGTCTCGCGCGGCGTCCCGGCGGACCGCCGCGTCGAGCTGGTCGAGGGCCAGGGCGTGGTCTCGGTCCCCACCGCCCCCGCGCCGCCCGGCGGCCTCGAGCTGCGGCTGCTGCAGTCCGGATCGTCGGTCGAGATCCGCTGGGCGATCCCGGCCGGTGGACCCGTGTCGCTCGAGCTCTTCGACGTGCGCGGACGCCGGGTGGCGACCCTCGAGGACGGCCCACGCGCCGCCGGTGCCCACGCCACGCGGCTCCCGGACGCGGCGATCGGCCCCCCCGGCCTCTACTTCTGCCGTCTCCGCTCGGGCGGCGCCACGCTCACCCGCAAGCTCGTGCACACGCGCGGACCGCCCCCTACAGAAGACTCGCCGTGAACGTGTCCCCCTGCGAGAAGTCGCCGGTCTCGAGCCCGCGGCGCACCGAGGTGCCGTGGGCGATGCTGCCGGTGAAGGTGTCGGCGATGCGGAAGTTCATCACGGACCCACGAGGACATCCTCGTCCCCGAGCAACCAGATCAGGCTTGACTACCGCCACGCCTCCGGGCACCGACGAGCCTCCGGTGTGCGAGGGGTTGCACGTTCCTGCGAGGTCGCCCGCCATTCCCTCGAGGTCACTGCACCGGTGGAAAGACCTCGGGGAACCATTGGGCCGCCAGCGAGCGATCGAGTCGTAAGTCTTGAACGAGCTTTCTCACCTGCGCGTGACGGAATCGGAATCCCTGAGAGATGCCTGGGCTCCGTACCGATGGGCCGACCAGGGCCCTTGCGAAGCACGACGGTCTTCCCCTCGTGGGTGACGAGGAGTGAATGGGTCGTGACACGGATCGTGTCGGATCGCCCGGTGCACTCCCGAAGAAATCGCGCCACATCCGCCATGTCGACGGTGCGAGCCACGCGCGGCCGGGGGAATTCCTAGGCGGCCTGGGAGGTCTCTTCGGGCAACGCCACCTCCGGACTCTCGACGAGTTCAAAGGTCACGACGTCGAAGGAGACTCTGGAATCGCGGGCCTGCATGCGCGGGAGCCTCCGAACGTCATCGTCGGCGACCTCGGCGCTGCGGAAGCTCTCGCAGGCAGCCATCCAACGCGCCGCTTCAGCGGTGTCCTGATGAAACAGCTTCCGAACCTCGGGAACGAAGTCCCCGAAGGCCATGCAGCCCTTCGAGAGATCCGTGAGCACGTCGCAGTACACCTGCTTGAAGTTCGCGAACGCATCGAGCGGCGTCGCACCAGCTTCCGTCATGCCGCCCGGCTCAACACCGTGACACCACCACTCGTCGTCCTCGAAAGTCACGAGCACACGACCCTCGGTGACGGCACTGACGGCATCGCGGCCACACTGAACACGATGAGCGATCCGGAAGAGCAGGGGATAGGACTGCGCGGTAGCTTCCACGGGAGAACGGAGCCTCCTGGTGAGGGACAGGGGCCACCGTTGCGACTATCGGTCACAACGAGGGGACAGGGCCGAACGTTGCCCTCCCTGGCACAACCCAGCGCCGAGACCTCCCAGTCAGGCACTGTAAGTGTAGAAGTATCACACGTCGGCCACGACCCCACACCCCCTTCAACGGGGGATCAAGAGCCCGGACCGGCCCCTGTCGTGGGATTCTGATCGGCCTGCCCCGGGTGCGCGCTTGATCTGGCATCCACAAGTCACATTGAGGACGGCCGTTACCGGCCCACCCGATGGTTGACCCGCCAAGCAGCCTCGGGCGTCGAGTATTACGCGGTCAGGACGGGGTTCAGCTTGGGTCTGCTGACATCGCGTGCTCTGCCACCCGGGTGCCCTCATCCCAGGTCCCTCAGCCGGCGCTCGAGGAATCGGCGCTGCGGCTCCTGCCGCGTGAGCGCCAAGGCACGCTGGTAGGACGCTCTCGCGTCAGCGGTCCTCCCCAACCGGCGGCACAGGTCGGCACGCGCCGAGTGGGCCAGGGGGTACTCGGCCAGGTCGCCGCGACCGAGGATCGCGTCGATCAAGACCAGTCCCGCAGCCGGACCATCCCGCATCGCGACCGCCGCCGCCCGATTCAACTCCACCACCGGTGAGGGGTCCGCCCGCATCAGCACGTCGTAGAGCCCGGCGATCTGCGCCCAGTCGGTGGCCGCCGCGGTGGGCGCCTCGGCGTGCACCGCCGCGATCGCCGCCTGGAGCGCGTAGGGACCGAAGCGGCGCGACGCCAGCGCCCGCTCCGCCCGGGCCACGCCCTCGGCGATCAGATCCCGATTCCAGAGCGAGCGGTCCTGGTCGTCGAGCAGCACCAGCTCACCCGCCGGCGTGGCCCGCGCCGCGCGTCGTGACTCGTGCAGCAGCATCAGCGCCAGCAGCCCCTCCGCTTCGGGCTCGGGCAACAGCTCGACCAGGAGCCGCCCCAGCCGGATCGCCTCGGCGGAGAGGTCATGACGCGTCAGCGCCTCGCCCGAGGAGGCGGCGTAGCCTTCGGTGAACACCAGGTAGATGACGCGCAGCACGGCATCGAGCCGCTCCGCCAGCTCGCCCCGCTCCGGCACCTGGAAGGGAATGCCCGCGTCGCGAATCTTCGACTTGGCTCGCACGATGCGCTGCGCCACCGTGGGCGGCGTGGTGAGGAAGGCGCGCGCGATCTCCTCGGTGGTGAGCCCGCACACCTCGCGCAGCGTCATCGCCACCTGCGCGTTCTCGGGCAACGCCGGGTGGCAGCAGACGAACACCAGCCGCAGCCGGTCGTCCTCGATCCCATCGCCGTCCCAATTCACAGGATCGGTTGTGCTCTCGAGCCGCTGGGCGATCTCGGCGAGCGAGGCATCGAAACGGGCGCGCCGGCGCATCGCGTCGATCGCCTTGAACCGCCCCGCCGAAACCAGCCAGGCCCGCGGCTTGGCCGGCACCCCGGCCCGCGGCCACTGCTCCATCGCCGCCGCGAAGCCGTCGTGCAGCGCCTCCTCGGCCAGGTCGAAGTCCCCCAGCAGGCGGATCAGCGTGGCGAGGACGCGGCGCGACTCGGATTGGTAGACGGCATCGACCGCCTCCCGCACCCGGTCGCCCGCGTCGTCGCTCACTTCCTAGCGGCTTGCGGGCAGCGTCGCCGGCACTTCCCAGACCGGCCGCACTTCGATGCTGCCCACCCGCGCCCCCGGGATCCGCGAGCCGATCTGGATCGCCTCGTTCAGATCCTTGGCCTCGACCAGGTAGAAGCCACCCAGCTGCTCCGTGGTCTCCGCAAACGGCCCATCCGTGGTGCTGAGCTTGCCGTTACGGATGCGGACGGTGGTCGCCATGCTGGTGGGGTGAAGCCGAAACCCCGCCACATGATGCCCGCTCGCCTTGATCCCCTCCCCAAACTCCCGGTACTCGACCAGCATCTTCTCGCTCTCACTCTGCGGCAACTTGGGCCACTGACTCTCATCCGAGTAAATCAAGCACAGATACTTCATGATTCCCTCCTCGTGGGGGTGGTGAACCGATTGTGGACGCTACCTAGTCGTTCGGGGAGGGGGCAATTCGACAGCCCTAGCGGACCGCCGAGACGTGGTCAGGCTCCGGTGAGGGCGGCGAGTGCTGAGGCCCTCCCCACCACCGACCCGCTGCCCCGCTCACGCGCGGGCATCCGAGTCGCGAGGCGTGTACAGCCGGAGGCCGGTCGGCTAGCGGCGTCGAGCGGTGGCGGCGGTCAAAGGCTGAGCGACCCTCTGCAGGGAACTCTTGCCGTTCTCCGATGCGATCGGCGGCGGGATCTCGGTCAGAGCCCGGGGCTTCTCATGCACGCGAACGTCGCTCAATATGGGCGGCCACTTCCCCTCGGGCTTGGTGGCGAGGAGGGCGGCGATCTTCTTCGGCGTGACGTGCCCGTCGGTCATCCAGGTGTGGCCACCCATGTAGAGGTACAGCTTCTTGCGCTTGATCACCTGCGCCACATCTTCGAGTCCCAATACCTCGATCTCGCCGGCGATGCCGAACTTCGACGCGGGGAGCGCGACGCGCGGCAGTTCGTGCGCGAGTTCCGCCGGCTCAAAGCCGGGGACTGAGCGGCGCCACTCTTCGCAGTCGGCGCCGGGGACTCATTTCGGCAACGCAACGGTTTTTGGCTCCAGTCTCGAGCAAACTCATGGCGGTGCCTCGTCCCGGCACTGCGGGGGTGCTCACCGCGGCGCACGTTCCCCGCGCTTCTGCCCGCCACCGTGCCGCTCCGCTAGGCACGTGGGTTCGAACGTTGCTCGCGCTGCATGCGGCAGTCAGGGTGTGACGGCGTCACGCGCTTCGGGGTGCAATTCTCCTCGTCACCATGGCCACGGAGTTACCAGACCAAGTGATGGTCTTGCGCTTTCAGCCGCATCCCGGGGGTGCCATCACGGCATGACATTTGCCAGTGACGCCTGGGGTAGTCTCCTGCTGTCTCGATGGATGATCCAGTCATGAGGAAACGATGACGACGCTCAGCAGGAATGCGCAAGTTCTCCGGTACTTCCTAGAGGCCGCTCCGGGAGTGGGAAGGACCAAACTCGCCAAGTATGCCTACCTTGCCGACCTTGAAGCCCGGAAGTATCTCGGCCGTCCCGTGTCCGAGTTCAGGTACGTCTTCGATCGGCACGGGCCCTTCGACGCAAAGGCGTTCTTCGCCGCGAAGCAAGAGCTTCATCACGCGGGCTTAGCGACCGAGAGCGAGGTCACGATCGGTTCTTACGTGGAACACCGCATGCATCCAACAAACCGTGCGTTCGAGTACACCTTCAGCCTCGCCGAGGCACGCGTCCTTGAATACGTCGCGAGCACCTACCTGTCGTTGAACGCTCGGGAGCTTTGTGAGGATGTTGTGTACATGACGGAGCCGATGGTGCAGGCGAAGCCGGGAAAACAGATTCCCATGAGGATTGCGAATCGGCCGACAGGCGATCGCCTTGGATTCGATCTCGAGCGCATGCTCGCCGGTGAAGTTTCCGCAGAGGCTCGACGCGTTCGTCCCCTGAGTGCTGTCACGAATGAGCTACGAGATCGAGCTCACTGACGTCGCACTCGAGGACTTCCAGAACCTGATCGACTCACTCCCGACCGCTCGGCGTCGCGATGCGATTGACGCGGTCGAGGCAGCCCTCCAACGCTTGGCCGCGAACCCCCGACTCGCCCAACACGAGCATCTCGGGCGACCATCCTACCGATTCAATTTCATCTCGGATGGGGTGAGATACCACTGGGGATGCACATTTCTGATCTCGCAGGACGAGATTCAAGTTAGCGTCACGCATATCTTTCGGATCCCGATGTAGCAGCGGCCCTACCCGCCACCGTCCCGCTGCTCCACGCCCACTGGAAGTTGAATCCCCCCAGCCTCCCCTCCACGTCGAGGATCTCCCCACATGAGAAGAGGCTTGGCACGATGCGCGACTCCAGTGTGGACGGATTGACTTCGGCCAGGCGCACGCCGCCGGCGGTGACCTCCGGCTTTCTCGTAGCCCAGCATGCCGGAGACGCTGATGGGGCGCTCGATCACCCGCCTCAACAGCACATCGCGGGCCTTGCGGGAGAACTGGCTCACCTGGGTCGCGCCATCCACGCGGGCCTCGGTGGACAGCAGCTCGGCATCGATGTCGCCCTATTGCCTTCGGGCTGGAGGCACCTCGAGCCGCCGGCGTTGACGGAGTGGGCACGAATCCCTTGCGGCTAGTGTTCCGTAAAGGAAGTCATGTTATCGACGGACCGCCTTGCGGATGATCTCGGCCGGCTCCTTGGTCCACAGGAACGGGGTGGGGTGCTCGTTCCAATGCTCGATGTAGCTGAGGATG
>Ga0137455_1000374_pt1 | contig 12061 bp, 11 predicted proteins | sample EasRivERMGT600_2_FD_102334 | JGI IMG/M metagenome (GOLD analysis project Ga0137455, IMG submission 102334) | Soil microbial communities from meander-bound floodplain in the East River, Colorado, USA - East River MetaG ERMGT600_2 | ecosystem: Environmental > Terrestrial > Soil > Floodplain ... | reverse complement strand
GTGGCAGGTCTCGCGCATGAGCTTGGCCCGCGGGTCGTGGTTCTTGTAGACACGATGGCCGAAGCCCATCAGGCGCACGCCCTTTTCCTTGTTCTTCACCTTCTTGATGAATTCGCCGACTTTCGATACGTCGCCGATCTCCTCCAGCATCTCGAGGCAGGCCTCGTTCGCGCCGCCGTGCGCCGGGCCCCAGAGCGAGGCGATGCCGGCGGCGATGCAGGCGTAGGGATTCGCGCCCGACGAGCCGCACAGGCGCACGGTCGAGGTCGACGCGTTCTGCTCGTGGTCCGCGTGCAGGATCAGGATGCGCTCCATGGCGCGCGAGAGCACCGGGTTGGGCCGGTACTCCTCGCACGGCGTGCCGAACATCATGTAGAGGAAGTTGTCGACGTAGGGCAACGCGTTTCGCGGGTACATGAACGGCTGGCCGGTGTTGTACTTGTAGGTCATCGCCGTGATCGTCGGCAGCTTGGCGATCAGGCGGAACGCCGAAATCTCCCGGGTGCGCGCATCGTGGATGTTCATCGAGTCGTGGTAGAACGCGGAGAGCGCGCCGACCACTCCGCACAACACCGCCATCGGGTGCGCGTCGCGGCGGAAGCCCGAATAGAAGCGGTTGAGCTGCTCGTGCACCATCGTGTGCTGCGTGATGATGCGAACGAATGTCTCAAGCTGCGCCTTGTTCGGCAGCTCGCCATTCAGGATCAGGTACGCGACCTCCAGGAAGCTGCAGTGCTCGGCGAGCTGCTCGATGGGGTAGCCGCGGTACTGCAGGATCCCCTTGTCGCCGTCGATGTAGGTAATGCTGGAACGGCAGCTCGCCGTGGACATGAAACCCGGGTCGTAGGTGAACTTCCCGGTCTTGGCGTACAGCGCGCGCACGTCGATCACGTCCGGGCCGACGCTGCCGGTCAGGACGGGAAAATCCACCGAAGGCGTGCCGTCGGTGAAACTCAGGGTTGCCAGTTTTTCAGCCATGTTGGTCTCCGATATCTCGGTATCTACGACATCAAGCGGCTCACGCCGTCCCCGCCCTTCCTGCCGGGGCCAGCCCCTCATCGACGCGCAACAATTCCACCACCGACCGGTAGCGCGGTTCCGGCTCGCTCCGCCCGAGCGCCAGGTCCAGCAAGTCGTTGTCGGGCCGCTCGAGCAGCTCGTCGAACAAACGGCGTTGCCCGGCGTCGAGGCGGCCGTAGCCACGCGCGAGGAATGCCTCGAGGACCAGGTCGAGCTCGAGCAGCCCACGACGGCAGCGCCAGCGTATCCGGTCGCGTTCTGACATTCGCTCGAACTAGGAATTTGCCGGTCTTACGCCCGGCACATGCCTTAAATGAAACCACATCCGGGTACCGGAAAAGATATATGTCTCGCCTCTCACTATTTTGCCTATCGTGCCCATATCGAGAAAGTCTATATAAGGAATTTGTCGGCCTCGGCGCCGACAAATTCCTAGACGATCCGCTTGACGAGCAATTCCTTGATCTTGCCGATCGCCCGCGTCGGATTGAGGCCCTTGGGGCACACGTCCACGCAATTCATGATCGAATGGCAGCGGAACAGGCGGTACGGGTCTTCCAGGTCGTCGAGCCGCTCCCCGGTCGACTGGTCGCGAGTGTCGGCGATGAAGCGGTAGGCCTGCAGCAGGCCCGCCGGCCCGACGAACTTGTCGGGGTTCCACCAGAACGAAGGGCAGGCCGTCGTGCAGCACGCGCACAGGATGCATTCGTAGAGCCCGTTCAGCTCCTCGCGGTCCGCGGGCGACTGCAGCCGCTCCTTCTCCGGCGGCGGTTCGTGGTTGACCAGGTACGGCTTCACCGATTGGTACTGCTTGAAGAACTGGGACATGTCCACGATCAGGTCCCGTACCACCGGCAGACCGGGCAGCGGCCGGATCTCCACCGGCTCCTTCAGCTCGGCGACCCGGGTAATGCAGGCGAGGCCGTTCTTGCCGTTGATGTTCATCCCGTCGGAGCCGCACACGCCCTCGCGGCACGAGCGGCGGAACGCAAGCGTGTCATCGTGCGCCTTGATGCGCACCAGGGCATCCAGCAGCATGCGGTCGGTCGGCTCGAGCGCGATGTCGTAGTGTTGCATGCGCGGCCGGTCGTCGGCTTCCGGGTTGTAGCGGTAGATCGAGAAGCGCATTCGTTCCTCGTTCCTCGTTGCTCGTTACTCGTTGCTCGTTGCCCGTCAAAACGAATGACGAGAAACGAGAAACGAGTCACTCTCAATATACACGTGCCTTGGGCTCGAACCCGTCGACCGTCAGCGGCTTCGTGTGCACCGGCTTGTATTCGATGCGGTTGCCCTCCTTGTACCACAGGGAGTGCTTGATCCAGTTGGCGTCGTCGCGCTTGGGGTAATCGGCGCGGTCGTGGGAGCCGCGGCTCTCCTTGCGTGCCTCGGCGGAGACGAGCGAGGCGACCGCCGTCTCGACCAGGTTGTCGAGCTCAAGCGCTTCCACCCGCGCCGTGTTGAAGGTCCTGCTCTTGTCCTGTATCTCCGTCTTCGCGGCGCGCCCGGCCACTTCCTTTATCTTCATCACGCCATCCACCAGCAGGTCCGGGAACCGGAACACCCCGCAGTGGAGCTGCATGACGCGGCGCATTTCGGCGCCAACCTCGGCGACGCGCTCGCCGTTCTTCTGGCCATCCAGCCGCGCCAGGCGCGACCGAGTCGGCTCTCCGGCGTCTTTGGGCAAATCGCGATGGGCCGTTCCGTCCTCGCGAAGGACCTCGATGGCCTTCTTTCCGGCGGACTTCCCGAATACCAGCAGGTCGAGCAGCGAGTTACACCCCAAACGATTGGCGCCGTGCACCGACACGCAGGAACACTCGCCCACCGCGTAGAACCCGGGCACCACGGACTCGGGGTTGCCGCTCTTCGGCACCACCACCTGGCCGTGATAGTTGGTCGGGATCCCGCCCATCTGGTAATGGCACGTCGGCACCACCGGGATCGGGTCCTTGACCGGGTCCACGTTCGCGAACTTCTTGGCAATCTCGCGGATGCCGGGCAGGCGCCTGCTGATGGTCTCCTCGCCCAGGTGGTCGAGCTTGAGGAGGATGCAGTCACCGTCCTTGCCGGCACCGCGGCCCTCCTTGATCTCGGTCGCCATTGCGCGCGACACGATATCGCGGCTGGCGAGGTCCTTCGCGTTCGGCGCGTAGCGCTCCATGAAGCGCTCGCCGTTCTTGTTGAGGAGATAGCCGCCCTCCCCGCGCACGCCCTCCGTGATCAGTACGCCCGCACCCGCCACGCCGGTCGGATGAAACTGCCAGAACTCCATATCCTGGAGCGGAATTCCGGCGCGCGCCGCCATCCCCAACCCGTCCCCGGTATTGATGAAGGCATTGGTGCTGGCGGAAAAGATGCGCCCGGCGCCGCCCGTGGCGAAGACCGTCGCCTTCGCCTGCAGGATCATCACCTCGCCCGTTTCCAACTCGAGCGCGCTCACACCGAGCACGGTACCATCGCGATCGCGGATGATGTCGAGCGCCATCCATTCGACGAAGAACTGCGTGCCCGACTTGAGATTCGCCTGGTACAGCGTGTGCAGCAATGCGTGGCCGGTGCGGTCGGCCGCGGCGCAGGCGCGGGGCACCGGGGACTTGCCGTACTCCCGCATATGGCCGCCGAAAGGCCGCTGGTAGATCTTGCCGCCGTCGAGACGGTCGAACGGCATGCCGAAGTGCTCGAGCTCGTAGACCACTTCGTTGGCATTGCGGCACATGAACTCGATCGCATCCTGGTCGCCGAGATAGTCGGAACCCTTGACGGTGTCGTACATGTGCCAGTGCCAGTTGTCATCATCGATGTTGCCGAGCGAGGCCGCGACGCCGCCCTGCGCCGCCACAGTGTGGGAGCGCGTCGGAAATACCTTGGAGAGGACCGCGACCCTGATGCCGGCACGCGCGAGCTCGAGCGCGGCGCGCAGCCCCGAGCCGCCGCCGCCGACGATCACCGCGTCAAAAGCACGAACCGGCAGCGCCATCACGGCCCCCACAGTATCCGCACCAACCATGCGGCGTACCACAGCAGGGCCCCGATCACGAGCACGTAGAGCGCCAAACGCAGCGCCGCATCCTTGATGTAGTCCATGAAAATGTTGCGCACGCCAATCCAGGCGTGCAGCAGCAGGCTCGCGATGAACAGGACCGTCGCGTAGCGCACGAGCGGGGTCTGCCACAACACCTTCCATTGCCAGTAGTCCATCTGCGGCAGGCCGGCCACCACCGACAGTATGAGCGCGGTATAGACCGCCATGATCACGGCGGTCACCCGCTGCGCAATCCAGTCGCGCAGCCCGTAATGGGCGCCAACGACTTCGCGCTTCACCATATCAGCGCTCCCACGCCGAGGGTCAGGGCCATGCTGATCACGAGAACAGCCCAGCTGCTCGCGCGCGCCGCCGCGAGCTCCGTTCCATAGTCCAGATCCAGCGCGAGGTGGCGGATTCCGGCACACAGGTGGTGCAGATACGCCCACGCCAACCCGAGCACGATCAACTTGATCGCCCCATGCGAAAATACTGCCTTGAATCGCGCAAACGTCTGGGCCGATTCGAGGCTGAGTTCAAACAGCACCAGCAGGAAAGGAAGCAGGAGGAACAGCATCGCGCCGCTCACCCGGTGCAAGATCGAAACCAACCCGGGAACCGGCAGCCGGATCTGGATCAGATTGAGATATTTCGGCCGCGGCCTGGACATCGATTTTCACGGTCTCGGACAGGGAGTAGGAGGGTCGTCCCACCACACCACGTCCCTGCGCCGGCTTCTTGCGTGCTTGAGCCTGAAATTCTAGCAGTTTCCGCTGCAGCGCATAAGCCGCATCTTGGGCTGCCCCCGGCGTATCCATCGTGGGCGTCGCTGCCTTGGAACTGTTGGGAATCTCGGCTTGTCACGGTGGCCGCTGCTTCGCTATCATTCTCAACCGAACGAGCACGCGCGTGCTTCATCCCGCCTCGCCGTGCCCCTTCCCGATACGCAAAATACCGTCCCGCATCTCAGGAGTCCATAACATGAAACGCCCCATGCACGTCGCCGTCAGCGGCGCCGCCGGCCAGATCGGCTACAGCCTGTTGTTTCGTATCGCCAACGGTGAAATGCTCGGCAAGGACCAGCCGATCATCCTCCAGCTGCTCGAAATTCCGGATGAAAAGGCGCAAAAAGCGCTGAAGGGCGTCATCATGGAGCTCGACGACTGCGCTTACCCGCTGTTGCAGGGTATGGTGCCGACCGCCGATCCCTTGGTTGCCTTCAAGGACGCGGACGTGGCGCTGCTGGTCGGCGCGCGGCCCCGCGGTCCGGGCATGGAGCGCAAGGACCTGCTCGACGCCAACGGCAAGATCTTCGCTCCGCAGGGAAAGGCGCTCGGGGCCGTGGCGAGTCGTGACGTCAAGGTGCTGGTGGTGGGCAATCCCGCCAATACCAACTGCCTCATCGCCATGAAAAACGCGCCGGGCCTCAAGCCATCGAATTTCTCCTCCATGATGCGCCTCGACCACAACCGGGCGCTGAGTCAGGCCGCGCAGAAGGTCGGCAAACCGGTGGCGAGCGTGCGCAAGATGACGATCTGGGGCAATCACTCCGCGACGCAGTACCCGGACATTTTCCAGGCCGAGATCGACGGCAGGAAAATCTGGCCCTTGATCAACGACCAGACCTGGCTCGAGAAAACTTTCATTCCGACCATACAGAAGCGGGGCGCGGCGATCATCGAAGCCCGCGGCCTGTCCTCCGCGGCGAGCGCGGCCAATGCGGCGATCGATCACATCCGCGACTGGGTATTCGGCACCCGCGACGGCGACTGGGTCAGCATGGGCATCCCCGCCGATGGCAGCTACGGCATCGCGGAGGGCGTCCTCTACGGTTACCCGTGCGTCTGCCGCAACGGCAGGTATGAAATCGTCAAAGGCATCGCGATCAGCGACTTCAGCCGTTCGAGCATGCAGGCCACGTTGAAGGAGCTGCACGAAGAGCGCGACTCGATCCGGCACCTGCTCGGGTGACGAACTTCTCGACTTTGCGTCAAGAAATTGGACCAGCATGAGCGAGACTCAACCCGGGCCGAAGCCCAAGAAGTCCGTGGCGTTGTCGGGCGTCGCGGCCGGCAGCACCGCGCTGTGCACCGTTGGCCGCAGCGGCAACGATCTGCATTACCGCGGGTACGACATCCTCGACATCGCCGAGCAATGCGAATTCGAGGAGATCGCGCATCTGCTGGTGCACGAGAGATTGCCCACCCGGACGGAACTTGCCGCTTACAAGAGCAGACTCAAGTCGCTGCGCGGCCTCCCCAACCCGGTGAAAGCGGCGCTCGAGCAGATTCCCGCGTCGGCCCATCCGATGGACGTGCTGCGCACCGGCTGCTCGGTGCTCGGGACCGTTTTCCCGGAGAATGACGGCCACGATGCGGCGGGAGCGCGCGGCATCGCCGACCGCCTGATGGCCTCTTTCGGCTCGATGTTGCTCTACTGGCATCACTACAGCCGGGACAAGCGTCGCATCGAAGTCGAGACTGGCGACGACTCGATCGGGGGGCATTTCCTGCACCTGCTGCATGGCAAGCCCGCCAAGCCGCTGTGGGTAAAGTCCATGCATGTGTCGCTCAATCTCTACGCGGAGCACGAATTCAATGCTTCGACCTTCGCCGCCCGTGTCGTCGCCGGCACCGGCTCCGACATGTATTCGGCGATCACCGGCGCGGTCGGCGCGCTGAAGGGCCCCAAGCACGGTGGCGCCAACGAAGTCAGCCTCGAGATCATGGGCCGCTACGAGACGCCCGACGCGGCGGAGCGCGACATCACGGCGCGCGTGCGCAACAAGGAAGTCGTGATCGGCTTTGGCCACCCGGTCTACACCATCGCCGACCCGCGCAACAAGATCATCAAGGAAGTCGCGCGGCGGCTGTCGCAGGATGCCGGGGAAATGGAGATGTTCGAGATCGCCGACCGCATCGAGCAGGTGATGATGCGCGAGAAAAAGATGTTCGCGAACCTCGACTGGTTCTCCGCCGTCTCCTACCACCGCATGGGCGTACCAACCGCGATGTTCACGCCCGTCTTCGTCATCGCCCGCACCAGCGGCTGGGCGGCGCACGTCATCGAGCAGCGCATCGACAACAAGATCATTCGCCCGACAGCGGTCTACACCGGCCCCGAGCCGCGCGCGTTCGTGCCGATCGACAGGCGTTGAGCAATCCTCACATAGAGCATACCGCTCACCTTGATTTTCGCACGCATACCGTTTTTCAGTAATCGGATCGCGTGGTCGCGGGCAGCCGTGATCTTGGCGCTCGCCTACGCGCTGTTCGTACCCGCGCCCGCCGTGATTCCCCGCAGCTGGCTTGCCGTCTCCGAGTTGCTGGGATTCGCGCTCCTGATCGTCGCAACGCTCGGGCGCGTGTGGTGCCTGTCCTACATCGCCGGCGTCAAGAACGACGTGCTGGTGACGGAAGGCCCCTATTCCATGGCGCGCAATCCGCTCTACGTCTTCAATTTCATCGGCGCGGTTGGATTCGGCCTTGCGGTCGAAAACCCGGTCCTGGCGGGTCTGCTCGCCACCGCGTTTGCGGTTTTCTATCCGTCCGTGATCCGGCGCGAGGAAGAGGTCTTGACGCAGGCATTTGGGGAACGCTTTGCTCGATACTGCGGCGCGACGCCGCGCTGGTTTCCGCGCTGGTCGAATTTCCACGAGCCGGAGTCCTGGAGCATCAATCCGCCTCGGTTCCGCGCCGGCCTGCTCGACGTCATGTGGTTCCTGTGGGCATTCCTGATCTGGGAAATCCTTGAGGAATCCGGGGCATTGCAGTGGATTCGGGGCCTGTAGACAGAACATGAGCTCTCGTACTTCCAATAGCCGCCCGAATCCAGACAAAGTTCTGATCGACATCGCCGATTACGTCACGGGCTTCCGCATCAGCAGCCAGGAAGCGTATGCCACGGCGCGGCTGTGCCTGATGGATACCCTCGGCTGCGGACTGGAGGCACTGGAGTATCCCGCCTGCACCAAGCTGCTCGGTCCCATCGTGCCGGGCACGATGGTGCCGAATGGCGCAAAGGTGCCCGGCACGCCCTTCCAGCTCGACCCGGTCGCCGCCGCGTTCAATATCGGGACGATGATCCGCTGGCTGGATTTCAACGACACCTGGCTCGCCGCCGAATGGGGCCATCCCTCCGACAATCTGGGCGCTATCCTCGCCACCGCCGATTGGCTTTCGCGCACCCGCCTCGCACAGGGAAAGACGCCGCTCATCATGCGCGACGTGCTGACGGGAATGATCAAGGCGCACGAGATCCAGGGCGTGATCGCGCTCGAGAACAGCTTCAACCGCGTGGGACTCGACCACGTGGTGCTGGTCAAGGTCGCCTCCACCGCGGTCGTCACGCACATGATGGGCGGCACGCGCGAGGAAATCGTCAACGCGCTGTCGAACGCGTGGGTGGACGGGCAGAGCCTGCGAACCTACCGCCACGCGCCCAATACGGGCTCGCGCAAGTCGTGGGCGGCGGGTGACGCGACCAGCCGCGCGGTGCGGCTCGCGCTGATGGCGGTGAAAGGCGAGATGGGCTACCCCTCCGCCCTCACCGCGAAGACGTGGGGCTTCTACGACGTGCTATTCCGCGGGAAACCGTTTCGCTTTGATCGATCCTACGGTTCCTATGTAATGGAAAACGTGCTGTTCAAGATTTCGTTTCCCGCGGAATTTCACGCCCAGACGGCGGTCGAAGCCGCGATCCGGGTGCACCCGCGGGTCAAGGACCGGCTCGACGATATCAAGAAGATCGTGATTACCACCCACGAGTCCGCCATCCGCATCATCGACAAGAAGGGTCCGCTCAGCAATCCGGCCGACCGCGACCATTGCATCCAGTACATGGCCGCGATCGGGCTGATCAAGGGCAATCTCACGGCCGCAGACTACGAGGACGCCGTGGCGCTGGATCCGCGCATCGACCGCTTGCGCTCGAAAATGACCTGCGTCGAAAACAGGCAGTGGAGCCGCGACTATCTTGACCCTGCGAAGCGCTCCATCGCCAATGCCCTCCAGGTCTTCTTCAATGACGGCTCGACGACCGACAGGGTGGCGGTCGAATACCCCCTCGGCCACCGCCGCCGGCGCAGGGAGGGCGTGCCGCTGCTGGAGGCGAAGTTCCGCACCAACCTCGCCCGCCGCTTCCCGCCGAAGCAGCAGCAAGCGATCATTTCTCTGTGTGGCGACCCGCGCCGGCTGGAGGCCACGCCGGTCAATGAATTTGTGGACCTATTCGTCGCCTGACCGGATGTGGGGTTCAGCCAAGATTGGCGCAGGCTATAGCGGCTTGATCTGCACCTTGCGATACTTGATGGCGCCACCGGGTTCTTTGCCGTGGTTACCAAACTGGAGCGCGATTGGCCCACTTGCAAACTTGGTGTCCGTTGCCTCGGCGGTGCGGACGCCGTTCAGCACGACGGTCAGTTGCGGGCCTTTGACCGTGATTTCGTAGGTGCTCCATTTGCCGCCGGCCTTGAGCATGGGTGAGGCTTTCGTCATATGCTGGATGGCCCCCGTGCCGAAACTCGGGTCGGAGCGCTCGTCGTAGATATTCGCCTCATAGCAGCTCTTGTCGGTGATGACGCCGGGATTGGCGCATCGCATGTAGATGCCGCTATTGGCGTTGAGACTGGCCCAGAACTCGGCCCTGATCTGAAAGTCCTTGTAGGAGTTCTTCGAGACGAGGAAGCCACCCTTCCCCTTGTCCGCTACGATGGCGCCGCCCTCCGCTCTCCAGTTGGCGTCGCCGACGCGGTCCCAGTTCTCCAGGCCCTTGTCGCCGTCAATCAGCGTGACCCAACCCGTGTCCATCAGAGTGGACATCTGTGCGCAACCGAAAACGGTGAGCGCGATAACCAGCAGCCCCATGGTGATGACAGATAAGCGTTTCATAGTGATCTCCCCCTAGGTTAATGACGATTCCCCCGTCCCTTGCTGTGGAAAGCAGGATAAATGGCAGGATAAAGGATAAATGCAGTCAGAGTCAGATTTTCAGATGCCGGAAAAGTGACTCTGACCCCATTAGCCACCATTAGCCGGAGACCATGTTACGCCGGGAAGGGGGAAGATGGGTTGAACGAAGGCGAAAGGCAGAACCACAAGTCGCCGATGGTGGGGCGTGCGATCGATCCCAACTAACTGAAGTTATTGCTCTTTAAAATCGGGTCTGAACCACTGCTGTCCCTGCGAACTGATTACCGACCGCCTGATCCGCTGTTCATTATTGTTCGCATTCCTTTGCGGGTTGTCGGCTTTGCGTAGAGGTGTTCAGCGTAAAGCTCCCGCTACTCGGGAAGCGCCGCCGATGGCGGCGTTGACAGCAGGCATGACTTTTTCTGCCATCAGCTCCATCGACCGGCGCGCGAGCTTAGGATCGGCCCAGTCGTGCCCGCAATAGAGCAACGTACCGAAGTCACCCACGGTTTCGCGAAACGCCAACAATTGGTCCACTACGCTCGCGACGCTGCCGCTGATCACCAGCCGGTCGAGGATGTATTCCACCGTCACGGCGCCGTCGGGCAGCGCGAGGTCGTGCTTGAAGATCTCCACGCCGCCCGTGCTCCGGCGCTTGGTGAGCAGATTCCAGAAGTAGAATCCATAGGGTCCATCGACGCTTTTCGCGTAGCGCCGGGCGGTCGCATCGTCGTCCGCGACGAAGACGCTCTTGCAAACGCGCCAGTCCCGCCGATCGGCGCGTTGCCCTCCGCGCTCACAACCTTGCTCAACCATCGGCCAGTGCGTGGCGACCCAGCGAGGCTGAAGAAAATTGGCTGACACCGGCTTCCATCCCCGCTCCGCCGCCGCGGCGAGGCCCTTTGAATGCGGGACCACCGCGGTTACCGCGATCGGGGGATGCGGTTTCTGGTATGGCTTCAGCATCACGCCCTGCCCCGCCTCGCGGATCAGCGTGCGCCCGGTGGAAATGTTCCAGAACCGGCCCTTGAGATCGTACGGCGCATCGCTCGCCCACAGCGCCAGGATCTGGTTGATGGATTCGACGAACATCGCGTTGCGGTCGGCGTCGAGGTTGCCGCAGGCCTCCATGTCGGAGCGCAGCCCCCCGGGGCCGATGCCGAAAATGAAGCGTCCTTCCAGCATGTGGTCCACCATGGCGACGTGCGCCGCGACTTGCGCGGGGTGGTTGTTGGGCAGGTTGACGGTGCCGCTCCCGAGCTTGATGTGCTTCGTCTCGTGCGCGACGCTGGCGATGAAGCTCAAGCACGACGGGATGGTCTCGCATACGTCGGTGATGTGCTCGCCGATGAATGCCTCGCAATAGCCGAGCCGGTCCGCCAGCAGCACCGCCTCCCGGTCCTCCTTCAGGGTCTGCGTGTAGTCGCGCCCGGGAGGATGCATGGGCATGGTGAAGAATCCAAGTTTCATTTAGCCGCCGAAAAACGCCGATAGAAACCAACCCTGAATCCAATACGAGCCGCAGATAAACGCAGATACGCGCGGAGGAAATGAACAACCCGACCCAGTGGCATGGCGCCGTCTCTCTCCCCGTAACGGGGCGAGACTAAGTTGTCACCTCATGACTGTCAAATGCGCGTATGTATTATCATGGTCACGACGACCAACGTTGTTCCATTCAGTTATCTGTGTCCATCTGTGTTGATCTGCGGTTCCATTGTTCCCGAATGACGATCGTCGCTAAATTCGAAATCCGCTATTCGCAGTTCCTCGACCCGCACGGCAAGGTGGTTGCGCCACTGCCCGAATTCGCGCGCGCGCCGAAAGACCTGGTGGCGCTCTACCGCTGGATGGTGCTCATGCGCGCCTATGACGCAAAGGCGATCGCGCTGCAGCGCACCGGCCAGATCGGCACCTTCGCCTCCATGCTGGGACACGAAGCCATAAACGCCGGCGTCGCCTCGGCAATGGAGAGGGACGACGTCTTCCTCATGACCTACCGCGAGAGCGGCGTGCAACTGATGCGCGGGGTCACGTTGAAGGAAATGTTCCTCTATTGGGGCGGCGACGAGCGCGGCTCGGACTTCGCCGGTCCGCGCAGGGACTTCCC
>Ga0137455_1000373_pt1 | contig 12073 bp, 6 predicted proteins | sample EasRivERMGT600_2_FD_102334 | JGI IMG/M metagenome (GOLD analysis project Ga0137455, IMG submission 102334) | Soil microbial communities from meander-bound floodplain in the East River, Colorado, USA - East River MetaG ERMGT600_2 | ecosystem: Environmental > Terrestrial > Soil > Floodplain ... | reverse complement strand
GAGGATCACCTTTCCGTAGTCGTCCAGCTGCTCGAGGATCTTGCCCGCGCCGAGGACGACGCAGGTCAACGGATCCTGCGCGACCCGGATGTTGAGGTTGGTCACCTCGCGCAGCAGCAGATCCAGCCCACGCAGGAGCGCGCCGCCACCGGTCAGGAAGATGCCGCGGTCGACGATGTCGGCCGCCAGCTCGGGGGGCGTGCGTTCGAGCGACTCGCGCAGCGCATTGACGATGTTTCCGATCGGCTCCTGGAGGGCCTCACGGATCTCGACGCTCGAGACGCGCAGCGTGCGGGGAATGCCGCGAACCAGATCGCGTCCCTTGATCTCCATGTCCATTTCCTCGGCGAGCGGGAACGCCGAGCCGATCTCGATCTTGATGCGCTCGGCGGTCTGCTCGCCGATCAGCATGTTGTAGGCCTTCTTCGCGTAGTTGGCGATCGCCTCGTCCATCTCGTCGCCGCCGACGCGGATCGAGGTCTTGGTCACGATCCCGTTGAGGGCGATGACCGCTATCTCGGTGGTGCCGCCGCCGATGTCGACCACCATGTTGCCGGTGGGGGTGTCGACCGGGAGGCCGACGCCGATCGCCGCGGCGATCGGTTCCGGCACCAGCATCACCTTCTCGTGGCAGCCGGCGCGCACGGCCGAGTCGATCACCGCACGCTTCTCGACCTCGGTGATGCCCGAGGGAACGCAGATGATGATGCGGGGCCGCACCAGGAACTTGTGCTTCTGAACCTTCTGGACGAAGTCCCGGATCAGATCCTCGGTGACCTCGAAGTCCGCGATCACGCCGTCCTTGAGCGGCCGGACGGCGCTGATGTCGTCCGGGGTGCGGCCCAGCATCAGCTTCGCCTCGCTGCCGACGGCGAGCACCCTCCCGGTGTGCTTGTCCACCGCCACGACCGAGGGCTCGTTGAGCACGATGCCGCGGCCTTTGACGAACACCAGCGTGTTCGCGGTGCCGAGATCCATGGCGACGTCGGTGGAGAAGAATCCCATGACGCTGTCGAGGAACATCCGCCTCTCCGGATCGTGAGGGTTGGGACGTCGTGGAACGGGGAGATGACACCGGCGCGGAGGGGTCCACGGAGGGCATCCATGCCCCTGAGAGCTTCGGCACGCTAGCACCTGAAACTTGAGCCCGGCAAGCGGTTAGTTGCTCCGACCGGCGCCCCGGGGGGCGTTCGAGAGAGGTGGACGCCAAGGCGTTCGCTTCCGTCGCGCAGGTGTCACGCGAAGCAGCGCTGAAAACGGCGCGAATCGCGGCCCATGCAGGTCGCCGAATCCGCGGCTGGACCAGCGCCGTCGGCGACGCCGCGCCGCCACCGTCGGGACCGGCGACGCTTCTTCCGCGACCGCCCGCCGCGCCGACCGCCTCGGCGCGCGCAGCGGCATACGGCTCATCCGCTTGCCGTCGCCGGCGCCTCGTGGCCGGCTCCTTGCCTCCCTCTCGAACGGGCCGGCGGGTCCGTGCCCGCCTGGTCCCAATGCGCCCTGAACGGCTCTCCGGGCGCGTCTTCGCACACCGGCGCCCTTCCCCGGCGCCGGTTTTTTTCCGTCCCGGTATGCCCCGGCGGGGTATCCAGAGGCAGCCCAGCTGCCCCGGAGCGCCCATTGACCGGGTCCCCCGGGGCGGCTAGACTCCGTCGGTCCTGGAGCCTCCTCTCCGCCTCGATGAATCGCTGCCAACGACTCGCGTTACTCCTTGTTCCTATTGTACTTGGCGCGATTTCGGCAGCCCTGCCGGGCCGTGCTCAGACGCCGTCCTCGTCGCGTTTCGCATTCGCCGACACCACCCTGCTGCGGGACACCCTCGGGATCTCCTTCACCGATCTCTTCGAGCTGGCAGACAGCCTGCGACTCACCCCGGACACGCTGCGGGCGCTCTCGGTGCGCTATCGCTTCCCTCCGGTGCGCATGGTCCATCTCGCCGACAGCCTGGGGATCCCGGTCGACAGCGTCGGGGTGGTGCTCGAGCGCGAGCGCTTCAATCCCCTCGCCCGCACCGGCGACGAGAACGTCACGGCGATGCTCTACACCACGAACTACAACGTGCAGCAGACGCAGAGCTCGTGGGGCAACAACCTCGACTTCAACCTCGAGCGCGGTCCGCTGTTCCTGCGCAACCTGACGCTGATCAGCATCGACCGCTACAGCAGCGGTGCGATCGACACCCGGCGCAAGACCCGCAACGCCAACACCGAGGCCGGCTGGCGCCTGAACCAGGACATGTCGCTCGGCGCGCGCGCCATCGTGGAGGTCTTCGACTCCGACGACCCGAGCAGCGGCGTCATCACGGACAAGAGCAACGACTTCCAATTCTCCGGGCGCAGCCGCCAGGCCCCCACCCGCAACTTGTCGACCGAGCTCAACATGTTCGCCGGGATTCTCGATCAGACCGGCTCGCAGGTGGAGAAGTTCGGCATGACCGGTGAGGCCAATGCCCGGATGCTCTACCGGCGCGGCGCGTGGTTCTCGAACGAGCTGCGCGGCACCTTCAGCGGCAACGCCGCCCGCACCCGGCTGCCCGGGGCCCCCGAGCATCAGCGCACCCACGACTACAACCAGCTGGCCACCGCCAACCTGCAGCTCTATCCCAACTCGCCGGTGGGCTTGATCGCCAATGCGAAGTACCGCGACGGCCGGGTGGAGACGCCGAGCGCGGTGCCCCAGGACAGCGGGCGCACCCGGCTCGCGCTCAGCTCGGGCCTCGACGGCAGCCTCGACATCCGCATGCGGCGAACTGCCGACCGCTATCTCAACCTGACCTCCAACTTCGGCACGACCGATGCCGGGTCCGCGTCCTACACCGGCCAGACCGAGCGCTTCAACCGTGTGCTCGGCACCGACGGTCGCTACGACCTGCTCGGCTGGGTGCTCGAAGGCCGTTTCTCGAACGGCTTCAACCGCACCGAGTCTCCGCGGGTGACCGTGGACGGCGGCTATATCGAGGAAGTCGAGAACCGCAACCTCGACGGCAAGCTCAACCGCCGACTGACGCCGAAGCTCAACCTCCAGCTCAACGGAGGCATATCGCTGGCGCTCTACCGCTACACCGTCGTCGATAGCTACCCGAGCCCGCCGGTGTCGCGCGACAACTACCGCCAGTCCTATCGGGTCGATGTGCTGTACAACTACTCCACCCGGTTCAACACCGGCGCCGGCCTCGAGGTCGCCCGCACCCAGCTGGTCAACATCGCGGCGACCAGCACCAGCGCCAACAACATCACCCGCACCTACCGCGCGGACTGGCGCTGGACCTACCGGCTGACCACCGGCCTCACCGCCACGCAGCGCAACACCCTGAGCGCGAACTACCTCGCCTACACCTTCCGCGAGGGCCAGGACCGGCTGAACCTCGAGTACGGCAACGTGACCACGCTCAACGCCGTGCTGTCGCCGCGACTGGTGCTCAACCTCACCCACAGCTCCAGCCTCGCCCCCAGCGGGAGCTATCTCCAGGACGACGTGGACGGGGAGTGGTTCTTCAGCCCGTCGGACCGCAGCCAGGTGTTCGAGCTGCGCAGCGACCTGTCCTACACCCCCACCCCCGGCTTCTCGCTCACGCTGGCGCCGTTGTACCGCTCCGTCGAGCGCGAGGGCACGGTGAACGGCGTCACGGCCCCCCAGCGCCAGGACCGCACGTTGACCGTCGACGGCGGGGCCGTCGTCAGCCTTCCGGTCGCACAGCGCGGACGGCTCGAAGGCAACTTCGGCCGCCGCTTCCAGGGTCAGCGCACGGCGACTTACACCGCGGGCGTGGCGGAGATTGCGCCGGTGACCGAGCAGGACTTCTGGAGGGGGGCGCTCACGTTCTCATGGCAGCTCTAACGCTTCGCGTCGCCTTCCTGGCCGGGCTGGTGGCCGCCGCCGGCTGCAACTACTTCCGGCCCACCGAGCCGGAGACCCCGACCAACCCGCCGCTGCGGACCAACTACGGCCACCCCGACTCCTCGCTCCAGTCGATGAACGTCGGTCTGGCCGACAAGAGCACCCAGGGGAGCGGCGCGTACATCACCGCTTTGGCCGAATCGATCTCGACGTCGACGCCGGCGTTTCACCAGCTGTTCTGGCCGGAGGACGTCGTCACCTGGTCGGGACTCGTGCCCGGGGATTGGAACGCGAGCTTCGAGCAGCGACTCTACAGCTATCTGATCGGTCTCCGGCCGCTCGACACCTACAAGCTGATCTGGTCGGACGGCCGGACGACGGACAACATCGACTTCATCGGCGGCTTCGCTCAAATCGAGCGCCGCTACCGAGTCGTCACCTACAACAGCGACGGCGACTCGACCATTCTCGCGTTGGGCTTTGCCGACCTGACCTTCTACCAGGACGCACTGGATCGCTGGGTGATCACGCTCTGGGTGGACAAGTCGGACGACGATCCCGACGTTCCGGATCGCTTGACCCTCGGGAAGCGCCGGCTGCAGGCGCAGTCGGAATGAACGGAGGACTCCCATGACACCGGCCCGCGCTCGATCCATCGCCGCCCTCGCGCTGCTCGCCCTGGCCGCCGCGGGCTGCTTCAACCCCTTCGACCCGCTGACCCGCGGCGTCGGCGCCTCCAAGCCGCCGCCGATCGCCGATTCGCCCTCCGGCGTGCTGCGGCGATTCGAGTGGGCCTACCGCAACCGCTCGGTCGAGGTCTACAAGGAGCTGTTCACGGCGGACTACCGATTCGTCTTCGCGGCGCTGGACACCAACGGCAACGCCTATCGCGACCGCCCCTTCACCCGCGACGACGACATCGAGAGCACGACCAACCTGTTCCTCGGCGGCCACGCGACCGAGCCCGCAGCCAGCGACATCCGCCTCGACCTCGACAACAACTTCAACGTGTTCCCGGATCCGCGCCCGTCCCCGCCATCCCGGGATCCCGGCTGGCACAGGAACATCCGGACCACGGTCTCGCTCCAGATCACGACCACCACCGGGGAAGTGACCACCGTGGAGGGCGCGGCCAACTTCTTCCTCGTCCACGAGGACTCGGCCAACGTCCCGGAGGAGCTGCGGGAGCGCGTCGCCCTCGACCCGGGGGTCACGTGGTTCATCGAGCGCTGGGAGGACGAGACCTATCAGCCGGGCGTGGGCCCGCTCGCGTCATCGCCGGTGGCGGCGGCGGCGCGACGAACCGTCGAGCCGGCGGCGACCACTCCCGAGATCCGCCGTACCTGGGGGTTCATCAAGAGGGTCTTCCGCGGGCCGATCTGAGCGGCGCACCGGCTGCGCTATACTGCGGCCTCTTTTCGATCGCTCATTCGATCTCCAGGCCGCCCCATCACCCGCGCGACGCGCCGGGCCGCGGGGCTGCGGACGACGGAGGCCTCATGCCTGCAGAGGGCACGAACATCCAGAAGGACCTCAATCCGCTCGCCAACGCCGAGCGTCAATTCGAGGAGGCCGCGGCCCGGCTCAATCTGCCGGAAGGGATCAAGGAGGTCATCAAGCGGCCGCGGCGCGCGACCATCGTCTCGCTTCCGGTAGTGATGGACGACGGCTCGCTCAAGGTCTTCACCGGCTACCGCGTCCAGCATTCGATCGTGCGCGGGCCCGCCAAGGGCGGCATCCGTTATCACCCGCAGGTGTCGCTCGAGGAGATCGAGGCGCTGGCGGCGTGGATGACGTGGAAGTGCGCGGTCGTCAACATCCCCTTTGGCGGCGGCAAGGGCGGCGTCATCTGCGACCCCGACAAGCTCTCGAAGGGCGAGCTCGAGCGGCTGACGCGTCGCTACGCCGCCGATCTCTCGGATCTCTTCGGGCCCGAGAGCGACGTGCCGGCGCCCGACGTCAACACCAACGCCCAGGTGATGGCGTGGATCGTCGACACCTACTCGATGCACGAGCGGCGCACGGAGTACGCGGTGGTCACCGGCAAGCCGCTCGAGGTCGGCGGCTCGCAGGGCCGCCGGGAGGCGACCGGCCGCGGCGTGCTGTTCTGCGTGCGCGAGGTCTGCGCGCATCTCGGGATGCCGCTCGCGGGCGCGCGCGTCGCCGTGCAGGGCTTCGGCAACGTCGGCTCGGTCTCGGCCGACCTGATGTCCAAGGACGGCGCGAAGATCGTCGCCGTCTCCGACGTGACCGGCGGCGTCCACGACCCGGCCGGGCTGGACGTCCCGGCCCTCATCCGCTGGGCCGCCGATCACCGCGGCGTCACGGGCTTCCCGGGCGGCCAGCCGCTCTCGAGCCCGATCGTCGAGTACGACTGCGACATCCTGGTGCCGGCCGCGCTCGAGAACCAGATCACCCACGAGAACGCCGACCGGGTGCGGGCCCGGGTCATTGCCGAGGGCGCCAACGGGCCGACCACGCCGGAGGCCGACAAGACCCTCGAGAAGAACGGCGTCATGGTCATCCCCGACATCCTGTGCAACTCCGGGGGGGTGACGGTCTCGTACTTCGAGTGGGTGCAGAACCGGATGGGCTTCTACTGGCCCGAGCGCGAGGTCAACGAGCGGCTCGAGCAATACATGGTGGAGGCCTCCCGCGGCGTGCTGGCGAAGGCGGTCGAGCACGGCGTCAGCCTGCGCGTCGCGGCGTTCATGGTGGCGATCGAGCGGGTGGTCAAGGTCATCATGCTGCGCGGCGTCTACGCCTGAGCCGGCCCGGCACCGCCGGGAAAGCGATGCGGCCCGCGGGATCGCTCCCGCGGACCGCATTCGTTGAGGCTGGGCCCTAGAACTTCACCCGCAGACCGATCTCGACGATGTCGTCGAAGATGTCCTTGACCGGCCGGTAGGCCACATCGAAGCCGAGGCGCGTTCCCCCCGCTCGCAGGTCTGCGCCGGCGCCGAAGGCGAAGCCCTCGTAGAGGTCGTCCCCGCCGTCGAACGAGCCGTCCTCCTCCCCGGTCGTCGGGTCGGTGCGGCTGGTGATCGAGCCGAACCAGGAGCCGCGCACGGCGAACATGTTGCGGAAGCTCCATTCCAGGCCGCCGGTGAGGTTGTCACCGACGAAGTTGTTGTTCTGGAACGACCCGAGCACCGCCAGCCGCTGATCCGCCGAGGACATCGCGTCGTACGACGCCGACAGCGTGAAGTACGACGGCATCTCGAACGACGACGAGATCGAGCTGAACGACCTGTTCGCCGCCGTCGGGTCCGAGTCGGGGGGCCGGAAGTTGCCCTCGAAGTCCTCGCCGGCGAAGGTCATGCTGGTGCCGAAGTTCTTCATCACCATGCCCAGCTTCAGCCCGCGCCAGCCGGTGAGGTACTGGACGCCGAAGTCGAAGGCCATCCCCGACGCCGACGTGCTCAGGATGCGCTCGTTGACGAAGTTGATGGTCGCCCCCGCCCGCACCCGGTCGGTGAACTGCCGTGCCAGCGACGCGCCGAGCACGGTGAAGGTCGGCTCGAGGATCTCCCCTGTCCCGTCGGGAGCTTCCTCGGTGGTGACGATGATCTCCCCGATGGAGAGGACCTTGGCACTGAGGCCGAGCGACGCCCAATCGCCGAGCTTGGTCGTCACCGCGGCGTAATTGACCGTCATGTCGGCGAAGTACTGCGTATTGGTGAACAGCACCTCGGTCCCATCGATCCCGGCGATGCCGGCGGGATTCCAGAAGATCGACTCCACGCCGGTGACGTCGCCGACGACGGTGCCGCCGAGCGCCGTGCCACGGGGCCCGACCGGCATCCTCAGCTCGTGAGCGCCGCTGGTGCCCTTGCGATCCTCAGACCCGGCGCCCGCCACTCCCGGAACAGCCACCAGGAGGACGAGCAGCGCGAGCACGCGTGTCAGGACGCGCCGCGGTCCGGCCATATCCTGCATGTGTCTCTCGAACATGTTCGCCATCCTCCTAGAAGTTGTTCAGCCGTTCCTTTTCCATGAACACAACCATGCGTCCGAACATGCTGCCGACGCCTGGCGAATCGACGTGGAAGATGTAGACGCCGCTCGCCACCGGCAACCGGTTCTCGGTGAGGATGTCCCATTCCAGCACCGACGAGGTGACGTCGGTCTTGTCGAGCGTCCGCACCAGCTCACCGGCCAGGTTGAAGATTCGGATCGTGGCCGTCTCAGGCAGGTTGACGAACCGGATCTTGCGGTTGAACTGGTTGATCTCGTAGCGCGAGCGGTTGTAGTAGGGATTCGGCACCGCCCGGATGCTCTGCAGGCCGCCCTTGGCCAACGCGGTGTTGGAGCGAACGAGCTGCGACGTGCCGAAGGCGTACACGTCGTTGACGGTCGGAGGATTCGCCCAGACGAAGTCGATGCGATCGTCGTCGTCGATGACGTCGGTCCCGGAGCGCAGTTTCGTCCAGGCCGCGTAGAGGACCGGCATCGCGGACTCTCCGGTGGCCGTCGTGTCGAACAGCGCGTCGTCGTGGGCGAAGTTGGCGTTCTCCGCCCCCGTGTACGGCGTATTGAAGACGAAGAGGTACTCGCGACCGCCCGCCGGACTCGCCTCGGCGGTCGGCCCCCACGTGGAATCGTGCGACGCGGGCTGGGTCGGGAGCAGGTTCCCCGAACCATCCACGACCGCGCGCTCCACGAAGGCCGCATCGAGCTGAACGTTGTTGATGGCATCCCAGGCCTGGAACGGCACCGTCTGGAAACGCCCGTACTGGTAGAAGCCCAAGCCGGCGCCCGCGGCGGTCTCGTGACGCAGGAAACGGTGCGCGAGCTGGGTGTTGGTCGAGCTGAAGCGGATCTCGACGGTCATGAAGGAGTCGGGCTCGGTTGCGGGGTCGAGCGAGCTCCCGAAGAACCGGTCGCCCGTCATGCCCCCACCCATGAGCCAGTCGATCTCGCCGCCCGAACTGACTCCATCCAGGGCGCGGCGGTGGGTCGCATCGACGTTGCGATAGACGACTGACTGCAGCTCCGGAAAGTAGGCCCCGACGACCCGCACCTGAATGCCGTCGATGACCACGTAATTGTCGTCCCCACGGAGGTTGAGCTGGCGGCGGATCAAGGTGTCACTGGCGGTCGAGTCGACCAGGCTCCACACGTGCGTGACGGTCGCGGTGTCCGAGCCGACCTGGCGGACGTAGACGGACTCGGGAGGGAGTGCCTCGAAGAAGACCTTGTAGATGTGGCCGGTCACGGAGTCGGGCTTCGTCACCACGACCTCGACGACGGTCGTCGACGGCGGGAGCGACGAGTCGCGCTGGAGATAGGTCACGTCCGTCGCCGAAGCGGTCCCGGGATCGGTGCCCGACGCCGGCCGCTGCGGCATCACCGTGATCGGGTCCTGCGCATTCTCGACCACCGCAAGCTTCTCGGTCGAGCTCACGGCATACGCCGTGACGGCGTAGTAGTACTCCGTAGCATCCTTGAGTGGACCGCCCCGGACGACGTCCTCGGTGGCGGTGAAGGTGAAGTGCAGGCCTGCGTCCGTGCCGGAAGCGACCGGGTAATCATTGATGGTCTGGCCCAGCTCCACCACGAAGACCGTGTCCCGCACGTCCAGGATCCCGTTGACTAGGTCGTAGGTCGCGAGCAGCCGCCACGGCCCGGCGACCGACTCACCCTGGTACACGTTGTAGCCCTCGAACGCGTAGCCCGGCTCGGCGTAGGTCCGCGGCGCCGCGTCGTCCCAGCTGAGCGTGACCGACTCGTGCTGCTCCAGCACCTCGACCGTGGGCTGCGGCGGCGGGTTCGGGAGCTGGAAGCCCTCGTCGAAGGCGAGCTGCGCGAAGTCGTCGTAGAAGAACATCGCGTCGATCGACGAGAGCCGGTTGGTGCCGTTGCCGATGATCAGCGCGGCCACGACCTCCTGCGTGTCGCCGGCCGCCATGTAGAACGGCCCCGAGGACAGCAGGTGGCGCCGGTCAGCCGGATTGGCATCGAGCCAGCCCTGGCCGGTCGTCGGGTCTCCGGGGTGGAAAAACAGCGTCGGCTGGCCGGTCGTCGGATCGATGACGTCGGTCCCGTCCGGGTTGATGCCGTTCATGTAATTGTACGTGTCCGACGTGGAGGCCGGGTCCGTGCCGTTGATGTACTTGTTGAACGACGTCATCGGCAGCCGCGGCGAGGTCGGGTCGGACGCGATGTAGCGCGGCCCCTGGAAGAAGTCGAAGCCCACGGCGGGCGGCGCCGTGCCGTAGAGCTGGTCGTTGTTGGTCGAGTTGTAGGTGTAGCCGAGCGACAGGGTGGTGTCGACGCCGACCAAGTCGTCGGCAGCGCCGCCGAGGTCGGTGTCCGACCACAGCGACACGAACATGCTGTCGAGCTGCTGGCCGCCCTTGTTGATGATCCGGTACTTGAGGAAGATGATCTGACCGAGCGCACCCTGGCGGTTGAAGGCGAACGTCGTCTGCTGGACCTCGAGCCCCAGTGGGTCCGAGTTGCCGGCGTCGTTGGTGTGGTTGGCGACATCGGCGTCGTTGTAGACCGACCACAGCATCTGGTCGCCGAGCACGTCGGGCCCGGGTACGTCGATCGAGTCGGTCGGTTCGCTCGTCACGGTGAGCGGCAGGCGGTGCAGCTTCCACGGCGCCCCGTAGGGCGCCGCACCCGCCATGTACTCGCTCCACGAATGGTGGACCAGCTCGTCCTCGACCGCGGCCTCGTTCGGCTCGCGCTCGACGTGGGCGGAGTCGGCGTCGCCGCTGAAGCGGACGACCTTCCAGGTGCGGAAGTCCGGGTTGTTCGGGTCGAGGGTCGGTTGAAGGGGACCGGGGGCGTACTCCTGCGAATACTCCGCGACCAGCGTGCGTTGGTCCGTCCCGACGTAAGCGCCGAACCAGAGACCTGAAGCGAACACCGCGGTCTTGGTCGTGCCCTTCGGCCAGATCAGGCCCGCGTTGCCGCTCGTCAGGTCCCAGGCGAACGAACCGTAGTTGGTCATGAACATGTTGATCGTGTTGATGTCGATGCGACGCACGTTGTCGATCGACGCGACCCGCGACGGCGCCTGAACGCTGGCCGGCCGCGTGACGCGCCGATTCGTGGCGTTCCTGGCGTTCGGCTTCGCCGCCTCGGCCGCCCCGCCGATCGCGACAGCGGCGCAGGCCGCGACCAGCAGCGCGAGCCATGCACGACGGAAGTCCATCATTGGCCTCCTGGTAGTGGGGCTCATCGCCCTAGAAGCTCGCGCGCAGGCCGAAACGCACCAGACGCGGGTTCGAGTAGAGATTGGGATTGTTCTCGGCCAGCCGGTAGAGCGCCATGCCGTCCTGTCCGTTCGCCTCGGCGGTGGAGAGGAAGTTGCGGCCGTCCTCCGTGTTGAGCCAGCCGGTGGTGTTCGGGTCGCTCGACGAGCTGTAGACGGCGATCGGGTTCTGCGAGTCGAACAGGTTGAGCACCCAGACGAACCCCTCCAGGTTGATGGCCCCGAGCGAGAAGCCCTTCGTGGCCTTGAGGTCGAGGTTGCTGGTCCACGGGCCGTAGCGCGAGTTGAGCGGGCCCGAGGGCACACCGGCCACGGCGGCCAGCGTCACCTCGTCGTAGGTGAACGTGGGCGTGTGGGGCGTGCCGCTGGCGACGTTGAACAGGACGTTGATGCCGAAGTTCTCGAACGGGCGCAGACCGCCCCAGGTCGGGCCCTCTTCGTTCCCGAGCCGCCAGTCGACGTTCGCCGACAGCTTGTGCCGCTGGTCGAAGTCGAGCGGCGAGGTCTGCTTCGGCGGCTGCGTCGCCTGCCACGCGATGTTGCGCTGCGTGTTCGACACCGAGCCGGTGCCGCTCGCGTACGAGAGGCTGTAGGCGACGTTGGTCGAGATGTGATTGATCGGCCGCATCGTGAAGCCGAGGTCGATTCCCTTGATCGTCGCGAAGTCCCGGTTGCGGTAGGACGAGAAGTTGTTGGGGAACGAGGCGATCGTGGTGATCTCGACCAGGTCCTTGACGTCCTTGTAGTAGGCGGTCACGTCGAGCCGGATGTCGTCGCCGATCTGCCGGGCGAAGCCCACCTCGTAGGCCGTGGTCAGCTCCGGCTTGAGGTTGGGGTTGCCGAACCCGACGAAGTAGCCGCCGGTCTTCACCTTGTGCTCCAGGAACCGGTAGGAGACGTAGAGATCCTGGAGGTTGGGCTGCTGGTAGAACTGACCGTAATTGAAGCGGAGCAGCGTCCGCTCGTCGACCGGGAAGGCCACGCCCAGTCGCGGCGACAATCGCGAGT
>Ga0137455_1000372_pt1 | contig 12078 bp, 6 predicted proteins | sample EasRivERMGT600_2_FD_102334 | JGI IMG/M metagenome (GOLD analysis project Ga0137455, IMG submission 102334) | Soil microbial communities from meander-bound floodplain in the East River, Colorado, USA - East River MetaG ERMGT600_2 | ecosystem: Environmental > Terrestrial > Soil > Floodplain ... | reverse complement strand
TGTTGGCCCGCCGCGACGTGCGCGACTGCATGCGATTCGACGAAATCACGATGGTGGCCATCGCGATCACCACCATGCCCAGCACGCCAACCGTGACCATCAGCTCGACCAGCGTCATGCCGCGGGCGCGCGAGTGCTTCGGGACGAGAGGGGTCATGGGGCTCACCGGTCGGACATCAGGGTGTCGAGGCGGAGCGAGCGGGTGTTTTCGGCGTCCGCCCAGGTCACGGTGACCGTCACCTGGCGCATGTCCGGGCTCAGCGAGTCCACCTGCGTCGTCCAGTTCATGTTGTCCACCACGCCCGAACCCGGCGCCAGCAGGTCGAAACCGCTGGCCCGAGCGTTCTCGAGCTGCGCCTGGGCGAGCGCGAGCGCGCGCGTCGACCGTCCGGTGGCGTAGACGTCCGACGACGACCGGGTCTGCACTGCCGAGAGTGCGAGGATGCCGACGGCGAGGATGACCAGGACCACCATGACCTCGACCAGCGTCACGCCGGCGCTGCCGGAGAACGGGCTCGATCCGCGGCGGTCAGTCATTGGAGACGTGCCCGTTGGCCAGGAGCTGGACCGTCCTGGTCCGCGAATACCCCGAGACCGTGACGGTGACCGGGGCCGTGAGCCCCCAGGCGAAGAACGTGGCCGTGTCGGTGGCCGCGCACACGACCCCGTTCGGGAACACCCGGTTCACGATGGTCGTCAGGGGAGACACGCGGACGAGCGTGTATCCGTCGGATCGGAACCGGATCTCGTGGGTCGCGCGCTGGGTGTTGGCGAGCGCCCGTCCGTGGTGGAGGTCGGCCACCAGCACGTTGGAGGAGCCCGCGAGCCGGTTCGAGCTGATCATGCTCGACATGGACGGCCCCGTGATCGCGATCAGGATGCCGAACACCCCGAGCACGACCAGGAGCTCCACCAGCGTGAATCCGTTCCGCTCGAACCTGGACTCGTTCACCCGCGAACCTCCGACGGCAAAGTGATCCACTGGCGTCGCGCCGGCCAGGGCAGGCGGCACAACACCGGTGCTCATCCGCGACCGAAGATCGCAAGAGTCAAGCCATGCGTGCGCGCAGAGGAAGGGCGTTGGCGGGCGCGAGCTTGAGGGGTCCGTGCGGTGCGCGAACCCACCCATCACTGCATTGCGCAAGCGCGGTCGGGCAGAGTTCACGTCGACGATCGTCGATCCGGAGCCGTGGGCCCGATGGCCGCCGGCACGTCACAGCCCAATCCGCGGGCGACCCGTTCGTCGCCGAGCGGTTCATGTCACTGCCGGTCGCTTCGCCGCGACCAGCTCGCAGCCGGCGGAGCATGTGATGCGTCCGCGAGACAGGCGCCGTTGGAGCGAGAGTCGTGCCAGGCGTGAGCGCCGTCTTCTCAAGGCCTCGCGGCGTCGTCAACGCCGCCATGCGAGCGAGACCCGGTCGTTACGCGTACGGCGTCGCCGGGCGCTAGCCCGACGAGGCCGCGACGATCGGGAGGCCCCTCCAGCTACCGCATCCGCACGACGCGCTCGCTGAGCGTCCTCCCGTTCGCCATCAGCCGGACGAAGTAAACGCCGGCCAGGCTCGCGGAGCCCGAGGACGAGCGGCCGTCCCAGGCCTCGACAAAGCGCCCGGCCTCGCGGGGCCCCTCGACCAGGGAACGGACCAGCCGCCCCGCGACGTCGTAGACCGCGAGCGACACCCGCCCGGCGACCGGCAGGTCGAAGGCGATACTCGTCCGGGCGAACGAGGGATTGGGCGAGGCCCGCAGCGCCAGCGCCACCGGCGGCGCGTGCTCCGGAGCCGACACCACGTCCTCGCTCACGGCGCCGAACGCGAATACGGTCCGGTGCCCGGTGCCGATGTTGGCGACCCCGCCGACTCCGGGAATGACCCATGGCGCCGGGACGACGTTCGGAGTCGGTGCGCCGAAGGCGTGCTGATCGTTGTACCCCCACATCCGCACGGTGCCATTCGACATCAGCGCCACGCCAAAGAGGCCATAGGTGGCCTCGATCCTCACCGGGTTGACGAGCCCCGGCATGAGCCCCGGCACCAGTCGCTCCGTGATCTGCGAGACGCTCTGGCCGTCGCCGAGCATGCTGTAGGTATTCTCGCCCCACGACCACGCGGTCCCGTCGTGCTTGATCGCGTAGCCGTTCCGATAGCCCTTGCAGATGGATCGCACGTTGGACAGGCCGACGACCTGGGTGGCGACGGGCGTGTCTGTCATGGTGCCGATGCCGAGTCCGCCGGACTGATTCCAGCCCCAGGCCCAGACCGTCCCGTCGCTCTTGAGCGCCATGCTGCTGTAGCCCTCCGAGGAGATCGCGATCACGTCCGAGAGTCCGGTGACCGGCAGCGGCTGCTGGGACCAGCCCCCTGTCGTCCCACGGCCGAGTTGCCCGAAGATGTTGTAGCCGAAGGCCAGCACGGTGCCGTCATCGAGCAGCGCCAGGCTGTGCGAGAACCCGCACGAGATGGCCTTGACGCAGCCCTCGATCTCCTTGGCCAGAGTCGGGCGGGCGGGGCTCACCTGCGTGCTGTCGCCCAGGTTCCCGAAACCGTTCCAACCCCAGCCCCAGACGGTGCCGTCACGCCTGAGCACGAGGGTGTATTCGTCGCCCGTCGCGATCTGGGTGACGCTGTCGAGATCGGCGACCTGGGTGGGTGTCGTGACGGTGGCAGAGGAGAAGCCGTTCCCGAGCTCGACGTGATTGCCTGGAGTACCCCACGTCCACACGGTGCCGTCGCTCTTGAGCCCCGCGGTGTGACGGCTGCCGCCCTCCACGGCGACGATGTCGGTGAGCGCTCGCACGCCCGGGGTGGGGAACGCGTCGAGGTTGCCGGTGCCGGCCTGCCCGAGGCCGTTCGCTCCCCAGGAGAGCATCGGCTGAGGCGTCGACGATTCCAGGATCGTGACCCGCACCGGGAGGCTGATGACCGAGAGCGACTCGCTGCAGGTCGAGACGCGGCAGGAGTAGGTGCCGCTCATGTGCGCCCGGGCCGGCGAGAACGTGAGCGTCGGCGACTCGGTCCCGAACATGACGCCGTCGTCGAACAGCTCGAACCCGTTGAGCCGCCACTGATATTTCAGCAACGACCCGTTGCCCACCACGCTGAGCTGGAGCGTCTCTCCCTCTCGCGCGACGATGCATGGCACCGGCTGCGACAGCACGACCGGGGGCGGGGCGGAGAAGCCGACCCGCGTCGTGACGTTGCGCGCCGTGCTCCAGAGATTCTGGTCGTGCTCGTTGTACCGCAGGCGGAACGAGTGGATGAAGCCGAAGACGTCCTGCGGGTCGTCGTCGCGGAACACGGTAAGGATCTCGTCGGGGCCGAGCCCCAACGCGTCCATGTCGCAATCGACGGCGCCATCCCCGTCGTGGTCCTCCCAGACCGGCGGGGTGGGATTGGCGTCCTCGATGTCCCGCAGGAACGCCGTCACGTAGCCCTCCGACGTGTCGTAGGCCTGGTTGTCGGCGTCACACAGCCAGATGCCGTCCCAGCCGTAGAGGGTCTCGTTGGGGTTGCCCACGGCGTCCAGGCCCGCCGCCCAGGGCTGGATGCCGTACATGAGTCCGTACCTTTCGGCGACCATCCGCCCGAACCAGTTCGCCACGCCCTCCTGCCAGGCGTCGGAGTCGCTGAGCGGACACCCGAGGGAGTGTCCCGCGTCTCCATAGTCCGGCTCGTCGTGGATGCCGTAAGTCTTCTCGAGATGGTGCATGAACTCGTGCGCGTGCACGACCTCGTCCCAGGTATGGATCGGGTTGACGTAGATCTCCTCGAAGTAACCGCTGTAGGAGGTCCAGTCGTCGTCGGGCCACTGGACGTCGACGAGCGGCGGCCTCATGCCGCCGAACATATCCCCGCAGCGATGCGCGCGGATGATGCTCGAATAAATGTGCACCGCGCCGTACTCCGCCGGGTCGCTGGGCCGCATCGTGCCGAAATCGAGGTCGCTTCCCGTGTAGTCGTCCCAGGGGTCGTCCTCCGAGGTCCACTCGTAGGTCGTCTCGAGGATGTCGTCGGCCTGCACGTCCACCAGCGGGCCACCGGCGTCGAACTCGACGTAGAGGTCGGGGTCGTCGCACCCTCCGGCGTCGCAGTCGTTCCAGTTCACGACGACGTCGAAGTTGCCGTTGATGTCGGTCGTGCCCGCCCAGACGGTCTCGTCGAACGGATCGGGCGAGTCGTCGTCGCGGACCCGCACGACGATGTTGTCCGCGCCCAGCTCGACACCGTCCGCGCGGGTGTAGACGAACCGGCCGCGCAGGCGGATGGTCTGGCCGGTGACGCGCGGCGTCCCTTCCGGGGTGGCGGCCTGCGGCGGGCCGTTCACGAACGCCAGCGGCCGCGGCCGCGCCGCCTTCGCCAGCGACGCGGCGTCGAGGCGGAGCGTCCGGCTCAGTGGCTTCCCGTCGTAGGTGCAACGGACGACGAGCGGGGCCTTCTCGTCGGCCGGCACGCCGCGGAACGTGAACACCCGGCGCTCCCCGGTCGAGAGGATGGACCTTGACGGAGCGTCGAGCGTCGAAAGGGTCCACCCGGCGCCTTCGATCGAGACGTTCTCGAGCGCGCCGGGGGCCGCGGCCACGACCTCGAACCGGCCGACGAACTCGGTGCCCGCCTTCGCGGCAGACGGCACCTCGCCAACCCACCGGATCTTGGCGCGCACCGAGGAGACGGTCGCGCCGGCGACGACGGGAACGAGGAGCAGCGCGGGCACGAGCCACATGAGGATGGACCCGGCCCGGCCGCGGGCGGGAACGTGAACGGTTCGGCGATGCATGGGGCCTCCAGGGCGGGGGCGGCGTCAGGCTCATCAGGGGAAATGCCAGAGGCCTCGCGAACCGAACGGAGGACCGAGGGCGCTGTGCTAACGGTGAACGCCCGAACGCCTTCGTCCGCAGAGGCCCCATGGACGATCGACACGCCGCCGACCGCGCCCCGACCTCGAAAACACCGGAACGCCGCCCCTCACATCACCGCATCCGCACGACGCGCTCGCTGAGCGTCCTGCCGTTGGCCACCAGCCGGACGAAGTAGACGCCCGCCAGGCTCGCGGTGCCCGCGGACGAGCGGCCGTCCCAGGCTTCGACAAAGCGCCCGGCCTCGCGGGGCCCCTCGACCAGGGAACGGACCAGCCGCCCCGCGACGTCGTAGACCGCGAGCGACACCCGCCCGGCGACCGGCAGGTCGAAGCCGATGCTCGTGCGCGCGAACGAGGGATTGGGCGACGCCCGGAGGGCCAGCACGGCCGGCGCCGCGTCCTCGGGAGCCCCGACGATGTCGTCGCCCAAGGCGCCGAACGCGAAGACCGTCCTGCTCCCTGTGCCGAGGTTGGAGACCCCGCCGACGCCGGGGATGACCCACGGGGCGGGTACGACGTTGGGGTTCGGGCCGCCGAAGGCGTGGCTGTCGTTGTATCCCCACATCCGCACGGTGCCGTTCGGCATCAGCGCCAGACCGAAACCGGCGAAGGCGGATTCGATCAGCACCGGATTCACCAGCCCGGGCATCAGGCCTGGGACGGTCTGCTGCGTGATCTGAGAGACGCTCTGGCCGTTGCCGAGCAGGCTGGTGGCGTTGGTGCCCCATGACCAGGCGGTCCCGTCGTTCTTGATCGCGTAGCCGTTCTCATAACCCTTGCGGATGTACCGGACCCCGGTCAGGCCGACGACCTGGGTGGCGACCGGCGTGTCGGTCGTGGACCCGATGCCCAGCGCGCCGGAGAAATTCCACCCCCAGGCCCAGACCGTGCCGTCACTCTTCAGCGCCAGATTGCCGTAGCCGTCCGCCGAGATCGCGATCACGTCCGTGAGACCTGTGACTGGAAGCGGCTGTGGGGACCGCCCCCCGATCGTGCCGCGACCGAGCTGGCCGAAGTTGTTGTTGCCCCACGCGAGCACCGTGCCGTCCTGGAGCATCGCGAGGCTGTGGCTGTTGCCGCAGGAGATCCCCCCGATGCAGCCCGCGACCTCCTTGGCCAGAGTCGGGATCGCGCGTGACGTCTCCGTGCTGTCGCCGAGGCTTCCGTAGCCGTTGTAGCCCCAGCCCCAGACCGTGCCGTCTCGCCGCAGCGTGAGCGTGAAGTCGTCGCCCGCGGCGATCTGCATCACGCTGTCGAAGTCCGCGACCTGGGTGGGCGTGGTGACCATGGTGAACGAGAAGCCGTTGCCGAGTTCGAAGCCGTTGGCCGGATAGCCCCAGGTCCAGACCGTGCCGTCGCTCTTGAGTCCCACGCTGTGTCTGCTGCCCCCGTCGGCGGCCATGACGTTGGTGAGCGCACGGATCCCGGGGGTGACCGTCCAGTCCGAGTTGCCAGCGCCGGCTTGCCCGACGCTGTTCGCTCCCCACGAGAGCAGCGGCTTCGGAGTCGTCGATCCCAGGATCGTGACCCGCGCGGGGAGGCTCTGGGTCGACAGCGTTCCGTCGCAGGTGTAGACGAGGCAGGCGTAGACGCCGGACATCGCCTCCGTCGCCGGCGAGAACCTGAGGACCGGCGACAGCGACCCGCTGACACCCTGGCCGTCCATCAGGAACACTCCATCCTTCTTCCAGCGATAGACCAGCAGCGAGCCTCGCGCATGCACTGCGAGCGTCACAGTCTCCCCCGCCATCGCCACCGTGCAGTCCTCGGGCTGCGTGGTCAGCACCGGAGGGGGGACCGGGAAGCCGAACGCCGTGTCGACGTTGCGCACCGTGCTCCACAGGTTCTGGTCGTACTCGTTGTAGCGCAGACGGAATTTATCGATGAAATCCATCAGCGTGACCGGGTCGTCGTCGCGGAACACGGTGAAGATCGCGTCATCGCCAAGGGCCAGGACGTCGATGTCGCAATCCGTGGCACCGCCATCGTGGTCGTCATTTGTGGCGTCGTCGATGTCCCGCAAGAGGGCGGCGACGTATCCGGGAGCGCCGTTCCAGAAGGCGCCATCCTGGGGGCAGGTCGAGAAGCTCTCGTGATCGTACCGGCTGTCGTCGAGCGAGAGCGGCTGCACGCCGTACTCGGAGGCCGAGGCCCGATTCACGATTGAGGCCAGCCAGTCGCACCAGCCCTCCCGCCATGCCACGGCCGGCTCCTCCGGACACCAGGTACAGGCGTAGTGCGGGGCCACGTCGCAGAAGCCGTTCAGATAGTTCATGGGCTGGAAGGTCCCGAAGATGTTCTGCAGATGATGGCCGAACCAGTGCGCGTGCGTGCCCTCGTTCCAGGTGTCGTCGATGCCGACGTAGATCTCGTACGCCGTGGGGTGATAGCCGGTGGCGGCGGTTGGCCAGAAGATGGCGACCGGAGGGGCGGGCATGGCGCCTCGCATCGCGGCGTGCCGCCAGGTGCGCATGAAGTCGTTGTAGATGTGGATGACGGCCTGCTCACCCGACGGGGGGACCAGCGTGCCGAAGTCGATCTCGCTCCCGGTGAAGTCGTTCCAGATGTTGGGGCTGGTCCAGGCGTACACCTCTTCGGAGGGGTCGAAGACCGCGAGACGGCTGTGTCCCGCCTGGATCACGAGGTAGACGTCGGGGTCGTCGCAGAAGGGGTCGCAGTCGTCCCAGTTCACGGTCACGTCGAAGTTGCCGTTGGCGTCCGTGTAGCCCGCCCAGATCTCCTCCGGGAACGGGTTCGGGAAGTCGTCGTCCAGGACGAAGACCACGATGCTGTCGGCGCCGAGCACGAACTGGTCGGAACGCTCGTAGGTGATGCGGCCCCGGAAACGAATGATCTGGCCGCCGGCGACCCGCGGCCCGGACGCCTGCGTCACATGTGGCGCTCCGTCACGGAACACGATCGTGCGCGAGCGGGTCACCCGCTCGTTCCCGGCTCGAGACGGATCGCTGGCCGGTGCGGAGACCGCCGGCTTGGCGGGGCGGAAGTCGACCCTCGTTCCCAGCGACGCGCTGGCGGGCTCCGAGAGCAGCAGTCCAGCGAGCGCCAGACCGGCGAGACGAGCCGCCGGCGTCGGCACGATGGCCGATGGGTGAGCGATGTGGCGGTCCATGGGCACCTCCGAGAGGGCTGCGGATGAAGGCTCACCCAGGGAAATGACACCCCGCGCCGAACCGAACGCCGGTCCACCGCACCAGGACGAGCATCGTGACCCGCGTCCCCTGTCCGGTCGCCAGCCTCGCGGAGAACACGCCGCTCGACCCCGGGAACCGAACGCCGCGGGGAGCCGGTGTGCTAGCGTAGTTCGCTGTCACGCCTTCCGATCTGGAGGGGCGCGGTCCCCCGGAGACTCGATGGACGACCCCCACGGCGCTGGCCGGCCCGATCTCGACAACACCGCGTCGCTGCTCGCCCGGATTCGCGAGGGCAACGTCGACGCGCGCGAGCGACTGTTCGCCCGGGTGCTCCCGGTGCTCCGGAGCTGGGCGCATCGGCGGCTCCCTGCCTCCGCCCGTGACGCGCTCGACACCGACGATCTGGTGCAGGTCGTCCTGCTGCGGGCGCTGGTCCGCCTCGACGACTTCGAGTACCGCGGCGAGGGAGCCTTCCTCGCCTACCTGCGGCAGATCCTGCTCAACGCCATCCGCGAGCGCATCCGCCGCACCGCCCGGCGCCCCGGCCACGTGGCGATCGACGAGTCGGTCGTCGACCGCGCCCCGAGCGCGCTGGAATCGGCCGTGAGCCGGGAGGCGCTCGGCCGTTACCAGGCGGCGCTGAACCGGCTCGAGCCGGAGTTGCAGCTGGCGGTCGTGCTGCGGTTCGAGTTCGAATACTCCTACGAGGAGATCGCGGAGGCGCTCGGCCGGCCCAGCCCCGACGCGGCGCGGATGATGGTGTCTCGCGCCCGCGAGCGTCTCGTCCGCGAGATGGGGGATCCCGGCGCGGACGCGGCATGAGCGAGGGACCGGCCGCACCGGCTCCCCGGCGCCTGGGAGCCTACGACGTCGAGCGCGAGCTGGGACGCGGCGGGATGGGCGTCGTCTACCTGGCGCACGACCCCCGGCTCGAGCGCCGCGTCGCGCTGAAGACGCTGCCCGAGGAGATGGCGTTCGATCCCGACCGGCTCGCCCAGTTCCAGCGCGAGGCGCGGGTGCTCGCCTCCCTCAATCATCCCGGCATCGCGATCCTCCACGGCATGGAGGACGACGGCCGCGGCTCGCGCTTCCTGGTGCTCGAATGGGTGGACGGCGTCACGCTGGCCGAGCGCCTCCGGCGCGACCCGCCGCCGCTCGACGAGGCGCTCGGCGTCTGCGCCCAGATCGCCGAGGCGCTGGCCGCGGCGCACGCGGCCGGCGTGGTCCACCGCGATCTCAAGCCGGGCAACGTCATGGTGCTGCCGGGCGGGCGGGCCAAGGTGCTGGACTTCGGACTGGCGCGCCGCACCGGCGCCCGGCCGGTCGCGATCGTCGACGCGCAGGGCTGGATCGACAGCGGCATCTCGGGCCTCGACGGCTCGCACGTGCTGTTCGGCACCGCGGGCTATCTCAGCCCCGAGCGGGTCATGGGCGAGGCCGAGGACGCGACCACCGACATCTTCTCGTTCGGATGCGTCGCCTACGAGTGCCTGAGCGGCCGTCCCGCCTTCCACGGCTCCAGCGTGCTGGGCGTGCTGACGCGGGTGGTGCGCGGCGAGCCGGACTGGTCGGCGCTGGCGCCCGATCTCCCGGCCGAGCTGCCGGCCCTGATCAGGGCCTGCCTCGAGAAGTCGCCGCCCCGGCGGCCCGCGTCGATGGAGGCGGTGGCGCGCACGCTGCGGCAGGTGCTCGAGCGGCGCCGGTCGGGACCGGCGGTCCGCGACGAGACCGCGACGATGCGCCTGCCGCGGGTCCCGACCAGCTTCGTCGGCCGCGACCGCGAGGTCTCGGCCTGCCTGCGCCTGCTCGAGCGCACGTCGCTGCTCACGCTCACCGGCTCGGGCGGCTGCGGCAAGACCCGCCTCGCGCTCCGGGTCGCCGGCCTGGCGTTCGACCGGCCGGAACGCGGTCTGTGGTTCGTCGCGCTGGCGCCGCTTCAGACTTCGGCGCGCGTGACCGATGCGGTCACGGCGGCGCTCGAGGTGCGTGCGCAACCGGGCGCGCCCCCGCTGGACGCCGTCGTCGCGCGAATCGGAGACGGGCCCGGGCTGCTCGTGCTCGACAACTGCGAGCACCTGCGCGCCGCGGCGGCCACCGCCGCGGCGGAGCTGCTCTCCCGCTGCCCCGGTCTGGCAATCCTGGCGACCAGCCGGCAGGAGCTGGGGATCGTGGGCGAGACGGTCTTCCCGGTGCCGCCGATGTCGGTACCCCGTGGCGACGGCGCACCCGGCGTCGCGGCGGCACTCGCCCACGAATCGGTGCGGCTGTTCGTGGAGCGGGCGGCGGCGGTCGATCGCGGCTTCGAGCTGTCGCGGGGGAACGTCGGCGCCGTCGTCGACGTGTGTCGCCGGGTCGACGGCATCCCGCTGGCGATCGAGCTGGCGGCCGCACGAGTCCGCGTGCTGGCGCCGGCCGAGATCGCGACGCGGCTCGACCGCCAGCTCCGGCTGCTGCGGAGCGACGACGCGGTCGAATCGCGGCACGAGACGCTGCGGGCCACGATCGCGTGGAGCGTCGAGCTGCTCGAGCCGGACGAGCGTCGCTGGTTCCGCGGATTGGCCGCGTTCGCGGGCGGCTGGACGCTCGAAGGCGCGGCGGCGGTGCTCGGGCTCGACGAGGACGAAGCGCTCGATGCGATCGGCAGCCTGGCGAGCCGCTCCCTCGTCGAGACCGAGCGTCGCGACGACGGCGTGTCCCGGCACCGCTTCCTCGAGCCCGTCCGCCAGTACGCCCGCGAGGCCCTGGTCGCCGCCGCCGAGGATGCTGCGGCTCGCGCACGCCATCTCGACTTCTTCCTGGCCCTGGCCCGGCGGGCGAAGGATGGGCTGTCGGGCTCGGAGCAGGGGCGCTGGGTGGAACGCCTCGAGGCCGATCACGAGAATCTGCTGGCCGCCCTCGACGGCTGCGCGGGCGATCCGGGTCTCGCGGAGACGGCTCAGGACCTCGCGGCCGATCTCACCAAGTTCTGGTATCTGCGCGGACACGTCGCCACCGCGCGCGCGGTGCTCGCCCGCGTGCTGAGCGCCCCGTCGGCCCGCGCCGCGACGCGCGCGCGCGGGCGTGCGCTCTACGCCGCCGGCGCGTTCGAGGCGTTCGGCGACCAGGCGGAGGCGGCGGCGCCGCACTTCGAGGAGGCCCTGGCGATCGCGCGCGCGCTCGACGACCGGCGGGAGGCGGCCCGCTGCCTGAGCGCCCTCGGCGCGTTCGCCAGCCGGCACGGCGACGAGGAGCGGGCCACGCGCTACCTGGAGGAAGCCGAGTCGTTCTTCCGCGAGACCGGCGACCCGCTCGGCCAGGCGGCGACGCTCGCCAACCTGGCGGCGAACGCCTGGAATCGCGGTGACCACGGCCGGGCGGTCGGCTTCTACCGCTCCGCGATCGCGCTGCTGCGCGGCGCCGGCGAGCTCGGCAACCTGGCCCAGGCCTGCGTCGGGCTCGCCTTCGTCTCGATTCGCTCCGGCGACACCGGCGGTGCGGGCGCGGCCCTGGCCGAGGCCTTCCGGACGCTGGAGGCGCTCAAGGCGCGCAACACGCTCTTCGCCGGCGCGCTGCTCGCGGCGGGTGAGCGTGCCTCGGCGCTCGGCCGTCACGAGGAGGCGGCGCGGCTCCTCGGCGCGGCCGACGCGCTGCTCGGAAAGCTCGGTCTGCGCTTCGGCCCGACCGACGTCTGGTGGATGGAGCGCCCGGCCTGCGAAGCGCGCGGTCGCGCCGCGCTCGGTGACGAGCGGTGGAGCGCGCGGCACGCCGAGGGGGCCGCTCTGCCGGCCGACCGGCTGGATGCCGCGATCCGCGCGGAACGGCTCGACGGGTCCGGCGAGGGGAGGTAGCGGGCGGAGGTCAGGTCGGGAAGCAGATCACCATCGTCGTTCCCTCGCCCGGCGCGCTGTAGCGGACGTAGATCCGACCACCGTGGTAGTCCTGCACGACGCGGCGAGCGAGCGCCAGACCGAGACCCCAGCCGCGATGCTTGGTGGTGTAGCCGGGCTCGAAGGCGCGCCGCTGCTCGAGCGGCGCCATGCCGTGGCCGCTGTCGCTGACGACGACCTCGACCTCCTCGGTCTCCTTGCGCTTC
>Ga0137455_1000371_pt1 | contig 12080 bp, 9 predicted proteins | sample EasRivERMGT600_2_FD_102334 | JGI IMG/M metagenome (GOLD analysis project Ga0137455, IMG submission 102334) | Soil microbial communities from meander-bound floodplain in the East River, Colorado, USA - East River MetaG ERMGT600_2 | ecosystem: Environmental > Terrestrial > Soil > Floodplain ... | reverse complement strand
TCTTCATCTCAACCCTCCATCACGGACTGGATGCCGGCGACGACGCGCGCCGTGGACGGCATGTAGTCGTGCTCGAGCTTGAACAGCGGCATCGGCGTGTCCCAGCCGGCGACGCGCACGATCGGCGCCTCCAGCGAGTACAGCGCCTTGCTCGCGACCAGCGCCGCGACCTCGCTGCGCCGCGCGGCGGTGACCATCGCGTGACTCGCGCCCAGCGACGTGCCCCAGAGCGCCACGCGACGCGCGTCGATCGACGGCTGCTCCAGCGCGAAGCGGAGCGCGCTGTCGGCGTCGACCAGCATGTCCTTCACGCGGATTCGCTGACGCGGCTCGCCGGGGGATTCGCCGATGCGCCGGAAGTCGAACGACAGCACGGCGAGACCCGCATTCAGCACCGACTCCGTCATGAATTGCGCGCCGATGGCGACGACCAGCTGCACGACGCCCCAGGCCACGGTCGCCTGCTTCGACACGCGCATCTGCGTGCTCTGGTCGGCGGTCGGATTGAAGTAGGGAAGGTAGAAGTCGCTGACGGTGGTCGCCGCCATAGCGTTGAGCGACGGTGACAACGCCGCGGCCACAATCGCCGCGACGATGAAGCCGGCGAGGCCGTTCTTCAGTTCATGGACGACGAAGATCGGCAGGATCTGATCCGGGCGCCCCAATGCCTGCGGCAGCGGTACCTGTTGATAGTACGTATAGAGCATCACGCCGATCAGCAGGAAGAGAATGAACTGCGCGAAGACGATGAAGCCGCTCAGCACCAGGCCCAGCGACGCATCCTTCTGCGTTTTCGCGGACAGCAGGCGCTGCACGAGGTATTGATCGGTGCCGTGCGTCGACAGCGTGAGCGCAACGCCGCCGAGCAGGCCGGCCCAAATCGTGTATGGCTTGGTGAACACCAGCGTCGGATCGAGGAAGACGAAGCGGCCGGTCTCCGAGCCGACCCGTACGACCTCCGCCCAGCCGCCGTCGATGCGGCCGACGAGCGCGATCGCGACAGCACCGGCGCCGGCGATGTAGACGAACATTTGGACGACGTCGGTCCAGATCACCGCGGCGACGCCGCCGCGCATGGTGTAGACGATCATCGCCGTGCCGAGCACGATCACGACCCACGTGATTGGCACCTGCGTGACGATCGAGATCACGAGGGCAGTCGAGAAGAGGCGGATGCCGTCGGCCAGCGACCGCGTGATCAGGAAGATCACCGCCGACAGCGTCTTCACGCGCGTGCCGAATCGTCGTTGCAGCAGCTCGTACGACGTGAACAGATCGCCGCGAAAGTAGGCAGGGATAAAGAGGACGCTGACCAGGATGCGGCCGATGATGTAGCCCATCGCCAGCTGCAGGAACGTCATGTTGCCGGGGCTGCCGTAGGACTGCGCCGGGATGCCGATGAACGTCAGCGTGCTGGTTTCGGTGGCGACGATCGTGAAACAGATTGCCCACCAGGGCACGCTGCGGTCGGTCAGGAAATAGTCGCGGGTCGTCTTTTGATAGCGCGCGAACCACGACCCGAAAGCCGTGATGGCGACGAGATACGCGCCGATGACGAGGTAATCGACCTCGGACAGGGTCACTACGGAGAAGCTTACTCTGGAGCCGTTCCGAATGCGGCGCGCCCGAGCTCGCTGACCGAGTCGGCGCTGTTGGGCGGCGCCGCGAGCGATTCGTACGAGAAGAGGATAATGCCGGCGACGCCGAGCTTGTTGGCGGCGGCGATGTGCGCCAGGGTTTGCGCCGGCGACATTTGATAGGCACCGATGCCCGCCCACACCGGGCGCGATCCCGCATACGCGCGCGCGGCCGCGATCTGCTTCTGGAAGATCTCGGACTCGATCGTGTAGGCCATCGGGCAGATCACATCGAGCAGCGACTGATCGATCCAGCCGCGCCAGTCCTGCATCCGGCCAGTGAACGCCATCTGCGCGTCGGGAACGACCGCGGCGCTGACGAGCGTGCCGGGTCGCGCGGTCTTCACGGCGGTGCGAATCTTGATCACCAGCGACGTCAGGCGCGAGCGGCGGAAATCGCTCCAGCGCTCGGGGAACAGGTTCGGATACGCGGCGGGATCGATCAACTCGCGTGCAGCGGCTTCGCGCCTCTCGCGATCGTTCAGGTCGGCGGCGATCGCCGTCTTGAACTGTTCCATCGCGCCCGGGCTGTAGTCGAATTCCTCGTTCGGGAACCGCACGTAATCGAGATGCACGCCGTCGATCGGATACTTTGCGGCGATCTCGCCGATCACCGCCGCGGTGTGATCCTGCGCGGCCGGGTGCAAGGGCGAGGTGTAGAGACCTTCGACGATCGACGAGTGCGCGCGCGTCCACCGCGCGAGCCGTCCGAGGTAAGCGGGACTCCGCAGATCGATCTTCTTCATCTCGGCCGCGAGCTCACGCGGCACCATCAGCCACTCGGGCGCGCGATAGATCACGTGATCGCGCGACGCCGGCAGGCTGACGGAGCTCGAGACGAGATTCACCGCGACCCAGGCATGCACCTTCAGGCCGGCGGCATGTGCGTCCGCAAGCACGGTGGCCAGCGGATCGAACGACGGTTTGGCGGTCAGCTCCGCCGCGCGGGGCTCGATCGTGCCGGAGTAATAGGCGTCGCCGCGCCCGCGCACCTGCACGAGCAGCGTGTTAAAGCCGCCGGCTTCAGCCGCGGCCACCATTTGCTTGATGGATTCCGGCGACGTCAGAGTCGTGCGCGTGATCCAAAGTGCACGCGTTTGCTCAGGCGCCGCGGCGCGAAATGAAATCGTCGATGAGAAGACGACGAATGCAAGAGCGCAGGCTCTCGCAATTGGGGGACAACTGCGCAACATCGGGAACTACTCAATCTAACATGCTTGTAAGCTAATCAGGTGCACGTCCTAGGTATCGACGCGGGCGGATCCAAGACCATAGCCCTGCTCGCCGACGGCGAGGGCCGCGTCGTCGGTGAAGGCCGGGCCGGGGCGGCCAACCTGCAGACCGAGGGCGAGCTCGAGGTCGAAAAGATCCTTCACACGGTCATCGAGCGCGCTACGGACGGGCAGCCATCGAGCCCAGCCGCCGTCTGCCTCGGCATGGCCGGCGTCGATCGACAGGACGACGCGCGCATCATCCGCGACGTGATGCGGCGGCTCGGCTTCCGCACCAACGCGCTGATCGTCAATGACGCGTTGATTGCGCTCGTCGCCGGCGCCGGTTCGAGTCCGGGTGTCGTCGTCATTTCGGGAACGGGCGCAATCGCCTACGGAGTCAGCCATCACGGCGTCGCCGCTCGAGCCGGTGGATGGGGCCCCACGCTCGGCGACGAAGGCTCCGGATACTGGATCGGCCGTCGCGCGCTTGCGGCGGTGATGCGCGATGTTGACGGCCGCGGTCCGCAAACCGATCTGACCCGGCTGGTGTTGCATCATTTGTCGCTGGCGCGGCCCGAGGAACTGGTCGCGGAGGTGTATCACCAGCCGCAGGCGCGGCGCACGATCGCTTCGCTTGGCACCGTGGTCGATGGCGCGCGCGAAGACGGCGATCCGGTGGCGATCGACATCATGGCGCAGGCCGCCGACGAGCTCGCACTGGCCGCCGCGTCCGTCATTTCCCGCCTCGACATGCGCGGTGAACAATTTCCAATCCTGCTCGCGGGCGGTATGCTCAGGGAAAGCGTCTGGCTGTCGGCGGAAGTCCTGCGGCGGATGGCCGAAGTCGCCCCGCGCGCCATCGTCGGTCCGTTGACGCAGGAACCGGCCATCGGCGCCGTGCGGCTCGCGATTGCCGAGGCCCGCGGCGGCGTGCGCGTGCCGCCCTATGTCGACTCCTTTCGATCAACACCGCAGTGAACATCGAACGCTTTGAAGATGAAGATGCGCTGTCGTCGGCGCTTGCGACCCTGGTGCTCGAAGCGATCATCGCGCGCCCGTCGTTAGTGCTGGGACTGCCGACGGGGCGTACGCCCCTGGGTTTGTATCGCGAGCTCCGCGAGCGGAGCGGCGGCAATCGCATCGATTGGTCGCGCGTGCGCACCTTCAATCTCGACGAGTTCGCCGGTCTCGAACCCTCGAATCCCAACAGCTATCGCGCGTTCATGCAGGAGGAGCTCTTCGATCACGTTTCGATCGCTCCGGCCAATGTCGGATTCCTCAACGGCGTCGCCCCCGATCTGAAGGCCGAGTGCCGGCGCTATGAAGAGGCGATCGAGGCGGCGGGCGGCATCGATCTGCAGATCCTGGGCATCGGCTCGAACGGTCACATCGGCTTCAACGAACCGGCCGAAGGCCTTTGCTCACACACCCACGTGGCGGAGCTCGAGGAAGCGAGCAGGGAAGCGAACGCACAGTGGTTCGGCGGCGACTGGACCAAAGTGCCCGAGCGCGCCCTGTCGATGGGCATGGCCACGATTCTCAATGCGCGGCTGATCGTCTTGATCGCGACCGGCGGGGAAAAGGCCGATGCCGTGTACGGAATGATCGAGGGATTGATTACGACGCGGCTGCCCGCGTCGCTCCTGCAGGTGCACCCGCGCGTGACGGTGATGGTGGATCGAGAGGCAGGGGAGAGATTATCCGGCTAAAGCCGGACACCACATCAGCTCCCGATGAGCGCGCGCAGCCGCGGCTCGATGTCTTCACCGATCGCCTGGCGGAGCAGATCGTCGGACTTCTTCAGGCGCGCGATCGCTTTCGGATAGCTCAAGCCGGTCTTCTGCATCACGATCGCGATCTTGACGTTCCAGCGCGCTGACTTCAGGAGCTGGTCCGCGTCTTCGTAATCCAGGTCGGTGACGATGTGGACGATGCGGCGGGCGCGGTCGCGCAGCTTCTCCGAGCCGAGCGCGTTCACGTCCACCATCAGGTTGCCGTAGGTCTTCCCGATCAGGATCATCGCCGACGTCGTCAGCATGTTGAGGACGATCTTGGTCGCGGTGCCGGCCTTGAGTCGCGTCGAGCCGGCGATGATCTCGGGACCCACGGCCGGCGCGATCGTGAGATCGACGAACGCCTGGAGCTCGTTGCGCGGATCGCAGGTCACGAACACGACACGCGAGCCGGCCTTGCGCGCGCTGGTCAGCGCGCCGCGCACGAACGGCGTCATGCCGCTCGCCGACACGCCGACGACGACGTCTTTCTTGGTCGGGTCGAGGCGCGTGATGGCGCGAGCGCCTTCTTCGTAGTTGTCCTCCGAGCCTTCCTTGGCGCGGATGATGGCGTTCTTGCCGCCGGCCATGATGCCCTGGACCAGGTTGGGACTGGTCCCGAACGTCGGCGGCATCTCGGCCGATTCGACGATGCCGAGGCGCCCGCTGGTGCCGGCACCGACGAACACGATGCGCCCGCCCTTGCGGAGCGCCTTGGCGCAGATGTCGGCACCGAGCGCGATGCGATCGCGCTCCTTCTGCACCGCGGCGAGCATGCGCCGGTCCTCGGCAAGCATGAGGTCCACGATGCCGCCGGCGTCTAGCTTGTCGATATTGAGCGAAGCGGGATTGATGGCTTCAGTCGGGAGTGCTTGCCATCTCGATTTTGTCGCGGCCACTCGTATGCTGTCTCTTTCGTCTCGCGGAGGAAAAACTGATGCTAGTCCTCGTGGTTCTCGCTGTCAATCTGGCATCGGCTAGACTTTGAGGCGCGTGAGCGCTCTGGTCGACGCCTATTTGACGCATCTTGCCGTGGAGCGGCGGCTGTCGCCGAACACCGTCGAGAGCTACGGCCGCGACTTGTCCCAGCTGTCGACGGCGGCCGCGGCGCTCGAGCGTCCGGTTGAGTCGATGGACCGCCGCGCGCTCGAGCAGGTCGTGCGCCAGATGATGGGGGAGGGACGATCGCCGAAATCGGTGGCGCGCGCGGTGGCGTGCTTTCGCGGCTTCTACCGGTTTCTCGTCGTCTCCGGGCATCGCACCGACAACCCCGCCGCCGATGTGCAGGCGCCGCGCGCCTGGAAGGCGCTCCCGAAATTCCTGTCCGCCGAGGAAATCGAAAAGCTGCTCGGCGCGCCGGACACGACGCAGCCGCGCGGCTTGCGCGATCGCGCGCTGATCGAGCTGTTCTACGCCACGGGATTGCGCGTCTCGGAGATGGTCGGGCTGCGTCAACAGGATCTGAACCTCGAGAGTGGCTACCTCACGTGCACAGGGAAGGGCCGCAAGCAGCGCCTGGTGCCGATTGGCGACGAAGCGTCGGCGTGGCTGACCAGGTATCTGAAAGAGGGCAGGCCCGCACTTCTGAAACGGAAGGCCTCGCCCAGGCTGTTCGTGAACGCGCGCGGCGGCGCGGGACTGTCGCGCGTCGGCTTCTGGAAGATCCTGAAAGAGCATGGGCGTCACGCCGGACTGCCGCGCACGCTCAGCCCGCACGTGTTGCGGCATTCGTTCGCCACACACCTGCTCGAGCGCGGCGCGGATCTGCGCGCGATCCAGATGATGCTCGGCCACAGCGATTTATCGACGACGCAGATATACACACACATCCTTGATGCGCGCCTGCGCGCCGTCTACGACAAGTTCCACCCGCGAAACTGATGACGCGTCGACTCAGGGTTCCCGCGATCGTGCTGGCCGTCTTCGCGCTGGTCCTGTTCGCGCTGCTGCCGCCCGGCACGAAACGCACTGACGCGCCACCCGCATCCGTGGTGCGCGGCGCGTTTCACATTCATTCGAATCGCTCCGACGGCAGCGGCTCCGTCGATGCGATCGCGGCAGCGGCGGCGCGCGCCGGACTGCAGTTCATCATCCTCACCGATCACGGCGACGGGACGCGATCGCCCGATGCGCCCGCGTATCGGAATGGCGTGCTGACGATCGACGGGGTCGAGCTCAACACCACCGGCGGCCATTACGCCGCGATTGGACTGCCGGCCGCGCCGTATCCGATCGCCGGCACGCCCGAAGACGTGATCGAAGACGTGCATCGGCTCGGCGGTTTCGGCATTGCGGCGCACTCCGGATCACCGCGGCCGTCGCTGGCCTGGCAGGACTGGGCGGCGCCGATCGACGGACTCGAGTGGATCAACGCCGATAGCGAGTGGCGCGACGAGCCGCGCATGCCGATCGCGCGCGGGTTGCTGACCTATCTCCTGCGCGGGCCGCAATCAATGGCCACGCTGCTCGATCGACCCGACAGCGTGATGCAACGCTGGGACGCCCTCACGGCGACGCGACCGATCGTCGGTCTCGCGGGTGCCGATGCGCATGCCCGTCTGGGCTTCAACCAGCGCACCGATCCGGACGTCGGGGCTTTTCATGTGCCGTTGCCGGGCTATGAAGCGTCCTTTCGAACGTTCTCGAATCATGTCGCGCTTGACGATCCGCTGTCGGGCGAAGCCGGCGCAGATGCCGGCCGATTGATCGACGCGATCCGAAGAGGCCGCGTCTACTCCGTGATCGACGCGCTCGCGACGCCAGGGAGCCTGACATTTTCGGCGACCAGCGGCGATCAAACTGCGCAGTTCGGCGAGAGCCTCACGATCGGCGGCGATGTGTTGCTGCACGCATCGGCGAGCGCGCCGCCCGGGACGACGCTCGTGTTGTTACGCGATGGGCAGCGCGTGCACGAAGTCACCGGCGGCCCGCTCGAGACCAACGGCGGAAAGGACCCGGGCGTGTATCGCATCGAGGCCTATACCGCGAATCCGCCCGGTGGCCCGCCCGTGCCGTGGATCGTCTCGAATCCAATTTATGCGGGGCTCGCGGTGAGGCCGGCGGTTCCGTCGATTCCGGAACCGCGCTCCAGGATTCCAGCGCGCGCCGGTGAAGCGGCCACCGAGTTCGGAGCGAAAGACTCGAGCACTGTCGTCGAGATAGACCCCTTGACTGATCCGCGTGACAGGCAATTCACGGGCGATCCGGTGATCACCTGGAAGTTTGCGTTGTCGCCAGGCACGCCGGCCGGACAGTTCGCGGCTGTGGCCGTTCCGGTTTCGGGCGGACTCGCGGCGTTCGATCGTGTGCGGTTCCGCGTCTCCGGCTCCGCGCCGATGCGCGTGTGGGTCCAGCTGCGCGCGCCGGTCGGCGACACCGAGCGGTGGGGAAGGACCTTCTACCTCGACGAAGAATCACGCATCATCGATGTCGCGTTCGCCACGTTTGCCGCGATCGGCGTGACGTCGAGTCCACAGGCGCCGCTCGATAAGGTCGACTCGCTGTTATTCGTGGTCGATACGCTGAACACGCTGCCGGGAAAGGCCGGCAGCATGACGATCTCTGAAGTGGGCTTCGTGAAGTGAGTTAATGGCGAACGTTATACCGCACGCTCAATTCCCATATGAGCAGTGCCATCCCAAGCCCGAGCAACGCGCCGCCAAGCCCTAACCAGGCAAGCGCGAGGGTGTTGCTGGACGTTCCGTAGCCGCCGCGCTCGAGCGCGACAATCATTTGAACGAATCCGGCGGGGAGCGTGACCATCGCGGCGATCAGGCACACCAGGCCGATCACGTAACGCGCCGGCGATCCGCGTTGCGGGCCTTCCGGTTTCATGTGCGCACCGTCAACAGCAAATAGACAGCGGCGGCGCCGAAGATCAGATTCGGCGCCCACGCCGCCAGCGCAGGATCGATCAAGCCCCCCTGGCCGAAGGCCGCGAAGATGCTGATCATCGTCCAGTAGACCAGCGCCAGGACGATGCCGACGCCGATGCCGTACATCGCGCCGCGACGACCCGTCGTGACGGCGAAGGGGACCGCGATCAGGGTCATGACCAGCGTCACGAACGGGAAGGCGATCTTGCGGTGCAGGCCGACCTCGTGTTCGAGCACGTTGTAGCCGCTCGCCTTGAGCTCGGTGATGTAGCGGCGCAGCTGCCCGAAGTTCATCAACTCGGGCTCGCGCGCCTCGGTCACGAAATAGTCGGCGGCCTCGAAGCGCGCGCCGACGTGATCGAACGCCTTGAAGGTGTTGGCCTGCGTCGCCGAATCGAACTCGCGCTTCCAGCCGCGATCCAGCGCCCACTTCGGAACCTCGCCTTGCGGCTCGCGATCCGGATCGTAGGTCGCCTTATTCACGAACATGCGCGACTTGAGCGCGTGGGTCTGCGGATCGAATTCGAAGACCGACAGGCTGTTCAACTCGCGCTTGCGGGGGTCGTAGTACTGGTAGTGGTAGACCTGCCCGTCGTTGCCGACGATCCACTTGCGATTGAGGACGCCGAAGGTCTGCGGCTGGCCGGTGCGGATGAGGTGATTCAAGCGATCGGCCCGCTGGTTCGCCGTGGCGAGCACGCGCTCTTCCATGCCGAACAGCATCACGCTGCCGGCCAGCGCGAACGCGACCATCGGCAGCGCCGTGCGATACAGGCTGATGCCGCACGCGCGCATCACGATCAGCTCGCTGTTCTTGGTCAGCAGGCCGACCGTCACGAGCGCCGAGAGCAACACGGCGAGCGCGATGATGTACGACAGGAATTCCGGCGTCGACCAGAACAGGAACTCGGCGATTATGCCAATCGACGTCTGGCCCTTGAACAGCTTGTCCGACTTGTCGATGAACGTCGAGATGTAGAACAAGCCGAGCATGCCGATCGTGGTCATGGTCAGGATGCGGAGGTACTGCTTGGCAATATAGATGTCGAGGAGCGTCGGCCTCGGCAGCTCGAAAGGCACCCGGATGACGAGCCGCGAATGGCGCCGCTTCGGGCCCGTCGCAGGAGCGCTCTCGACCGCATCCTGGTCGCGCCGCCAGCGCATCAGCCACTTCGGTACGGGAATGCGGATCGGCTGATCGGCGGAGCGCGCGCGATTGATCAGCAGGAAGACGCCGGCCGCGCCGAGCAGGATGTTCGGGATCCACATCGACAACCAGGCCGGCACCCAGAAGCCCTTGGTCAGGGCCTCCGCGGTGAACATGATCACGTAGTAGCCGAAGATCACGGCGATGCCGAGCACGAAGGCGGCCAGCTTGCCGTCCTTGCGATTGCTGGCGCCCAGGGCGAGTCCGAGGACCGCGAACACAAAGCACGCGACCGGCACGGAAAACTTCTTGTGAATCTCCATGATCGGCCGATGCGGCGAAATGCCCTGCGCCTGCAGTTCGACGGCGCGCGCCTGGAGCTCTTCGACGCTCAATTCGCGCTCGCCTCGAGCCGGGCCAGTGCGGGGAAACACGCTCTCGGGATTGAGCGACACGATCGTCCGCTCGAACTTCGACACTTCATAGAACGATGGATCTTCGAGCTTCGTGCTGTGGCGCGTGCCTTCCTCGAGGACCATATCGATCGTGCGGGCCTGGCGGTCGACGATCATGCGGCCGCTTTTCGCGATGAAGATCACCGGTGACGAAGGATTCGAGGTATCCGCGGCCAGCACGCCCAGCCAGCCCTGGCCGTTCGTCGGCACTTCGCGCACGTAGAGGACGATGTTCGGGAAGTCTTCGAAGAAGACGCGCGGCCGCACTTCGCCTTCGGCGCGGTTCATCGCGATCTCCGTGCTGATCTCGCGGAAGCGCTGGTTGCTGTCGGGCATCGCCTTGAGCATCACCCACGACGTGAGGCCCCAGCAGATCACCGAGAACACCAGGATCGGCTGGAGCAGGCGGTACGGGCTGATGCCGCACGCCATCATCACGACGAACTCGCGATCGGCCGAGAGGCGGCCGAGGGCGACGAGCAGGCCGATGAGCAGCGCCATCGGAATCGTCAGGGCCAGCGCCTGCGGCAGCAGCGTCACCGTGAGCTGCAGGATCGTGCCCGCGGGCACGCCCTTCGCAATCAGATCCTCGGCGAGGTCGATCAGGAAGGGGATAATCAGGATGAACGTGAACACGAGCAGCGCGAGCAGGAACGGCGGGACGATCTCCCGAATCACGTACCGATCGATGATGCGCGGCATTCCCCTCCATTATCGGTCAATCGCCGCGCCGGGGGCTGGGCATCGGCCAATCGCCCCGCCGGAGGCGGGGCCAGAATGATCGTGAAGTTGGCCCTCCTGTGGCACATGCACCAGCCCTATTACGAGGATCTCGCGACCGGCGAGCACATCCTCCCGTGGGTCCGGCTGCACGCCATCAAGGACTACTGGGGCATGGTCGCCATGCTCGAGGGGTTTCCCGGCATTCGTGTCACGTTCAACCTGGTCCCGTCGCTCATCAAGCAGGTTGAGGCCTTCGCCGAGGACCGCGCCCGGGACCGGCATCTCGACATCGGGTTGAAGGCCGCCGCCGACCTGACCCCGGACGAGGCGCGATGGATGGTCGCGAACGGATTCCACGCCCCGTATGCGCGGATGATCGGTCCGTATCCGCGATACGCGCAACTGCATGCCTCGCGCATGGAGCGTCGAGCGTTCAGCGAGGACGACCTGCGCGATCTCCAGGTGTGGCACAAGCTCGCGTGGATGGATCCCGATCTCCTGATCCGCGATGCGCGGCTCGCGTCATTGATTGAACGCGATCGCGGCTTCAGCGAAGCCGACAAGACGCTGTTGAGACAGGTGGAGCTCGAATTGCTCTCGCGCGTCGTCCCCGCGTATCGGCAGGCGAGCGCCCGCGGGATCGAGCTGGCCACGTCGCCGTTCTATCACCCGATCCTGCCGCTGTTGTGTGACTCGGATACGCACCAGCACGCGCAGCCCGGCGCGCCGAAGCCGCGCCAGCGGTTCACGCGGCCCGAAGATGCGTGGCTGCAGATCGAGCGCGCGATCACGTTTCACGAGGCGACGTTCGGGAGCCGGCCGTCAGGCATGTGGCCCTCGGAGGGATCGGTTTCGGATGAAGCCGTGGCGTTGATGGGCGCGGCCGGCCTGAAGTGGATCGCCACCGACGAGGACATCCTGTCGCGTTCGCTCAAGATGCCGATGCGTCCGGAGCTGTTGTACCGGCCGTATCGCGTCGGCGCGAACGGCCCGGTCGCGTTGTTCCGCGATCACGCGATGTCGGATCGCATCGGCTTTCAGTACCAGTCGTGGGACGCGGGCGCGGCCGCGGCCGACTTCGTCGAGCACGTCCGTGCCGCGGGCCGTCGATTCGCGGCCGGCGGCGGCGGGGAAGTCGCCACGGTCCCGGTCATCCTCGACGGCGAGAACGCCTGGGAGTACTACGACGGCGGCGGCCGGCCGTTCCTACGCGCGCTTTACCAGGCCCTTTCGGATGCGCCCGACATCGAAACCGTC
>Ga0137455_1000370_pt1 | contig 12088 bp, 8 predicted proteins | sample EasRivERMGT600_2_FD_102334 | JGI IMG/M metagenome (GOLD analysis project Ga0137455, IMG submission 102334) | Soil microbial communities from meander-bound floodplain in the East River, Colorado, USA - East River MetaG ERMGT600_2 | ecosystem: Environmental > Terrestrial > Soil > Floodplain ... | reverse complement strand
GTTGGTCAGGATCAGACCGTCGGGGGTGAAGACGAAGCCGGAGCCGGCCGCGGCTCCGCGACCGCGGGCGCGCGGATTCCTGGCGTCGAGCCTAACCTCGAGGTGAACGACGGACGGACTCACCCGACGCACGGCGCGGGTGACGGCGTCGGAATAGGCGTCGAGCAGCGCGCCGTCGTCGACCGGCGGCTCGCCCGTGCCGGGCCGGAGGCCCTCGCCCGGGGCCTCGGCCGCGAGCAGGTGGAAGCCGTTCTCCATGCGGGTGCCGCTCATGCGCCGCCTCCCCTCGCCTTACCGGAACAGAACCTGGACAGGCGGCGTCGGGCGCCGCCGCAGAATCGAACGTTGGATGCCGCCAGACTCCCGGGAGGATATCCAAGCGACGAACGCTCGCCAGCATCCTAAGTTTCGACCGCCAAGCGTGGGAGAATGGCCCGCGAGGCAGCTCACACCCGAACAGCGGCACCCGGCGGGCACGGGGCCGCGGAAGTGGGGGAGACCATGCGCCTGCGCGATCGCGAATCCAAGGCGGGGCGGCGTTCGGCCGGCGCCGGAGTCACCGCGGCGGACGAGTCGCTGCTCGCGGCCGAGCGAGAGCGGGAGGCACGGCTCGACGAGGCGCTGATGGGCACCTTCCCGGCGAGCGACCCGATCGCCGTGCCGAACCCGCGGCGAACGACCTAGCCTGGTCGCCAGTCTGAACGTCTCGGAGGCTGTCGGGGCGCAATGCCGGTTGACTCGCTGACCGGCGCGGGCGTCTCATCAATGCTATTCGACAGCCCTTCCCAATGTCCGCTGCTTCACGAGAGATGCCAAGATGCCCCCCGTTCAGGCGAGCCGAGCATCGATCCGGCAGCCAGCACTGCGGATCGCAAGGTTCTTGGCGGCGCTGTTCGCAATCGGGGCGGCGGACGCGTCGCGCACACCCAACACTTGCGCGCAGGTGCTCGGGCCGGAGGTGATCCTCGGGTCCACGCCCGATTCCAAGAACGAGCCCGATGTGGCCATGTTCGGCGATCTGGCGGTTGCAGCGTGGTATCGGGACCCCTTCGGGTCACCTCGAGTATGGGTGGGCACGGCCGTGTCGACAGACGGAGGCACGACCTGGACTGACGGGCGATGGGTTCGAGTTCTTCGTCGCCGCCTACAGGGGACGTTTCGAGAACGGGACTTTCAGCTGGTCGGGTCCCTGGCGCGCGACACCGGGATTCCAGTCCCTATTGGGCTTCCCGAGATTCGATGCTCCGCGCGTCGCTTGCGACCCGATTCGAGGGCACCTCTATATCGCGTACTCACTGGTCGAAGGCACCCCTTCGGGGACAATCGCGACATATGAGTCGACGATCCAGTTCGTGCGGTCCCTCGACGGTGGGCAGACCTGGAGCGCGCCGCAGGCGCTGAGCAGCGCGGACTGCAACGGCGCGCAGGTGGCGACCGGACCCGACGGCGAGGTGTACGTGGTTTGGGAGGAGTTCGGCAGCCGCGAGGTGGTGGGGCGGCGGTCGCTCGACTTTGGTGTCAGCTTCGGTGAGCCGTTCGTAGTGGCGACGATGCACGACAACCTCTCTGGCACGTGGATCGGGTGGCTTTCTTCGAGCGAGCGAAAGAGCCCCGCCTATCTTTACCCAGCGCTGCCTACCAACTTTCCGTCGCTGGCGGTGGACCGCAGCGGCGGGCCACGGCGGGGGGCGGTGTACGTGACTTGGCCGGAGCACAGCGACGGCGCCGTCCAGCCGGTCACCAGGTTTCATCACGACACGGAACCAAACGACGGATTGGGGCAAGCGAATCCAGTCGAGCTGAACACGCGGATCACCGGCAGCGTGCGAGCCGACCCAAATGGCAACCTGGATAGCGACGTCTACACGTTCGAGGGCACGGCGGGGACCATGGTGTGGTTGGACGGCTACATGGCCCAGACGATTCCGGCGCAGTCGGAGCCGAGGTTTCGCAGCATCGCCCTCTATTGTGCCGAAGGCCTGACGACCGTGGGTTCGTTCACGATCATGCAGCCGTCGTTCGGGACGCTGCCGCCGCTGATCTGCACGCTGCCGGTGTGACCGGGCGATACTACTTCGACCAGGCGGGAGGGCATCCGTTCGGGTTCGATTATCAACTTGAGCTGAAGACGCTGACGCCCGGGTCGGAGGCGGCGCGGGATCATCGCGACATCGTGCTGGTGAGTTCGACGGATCGCGGCGCGAGCTGGTCGGCGAAGACGCGGGTGAACGACGACCCGCCACGCTACGACAACGGCTTCCCGCGGGTGGTGGTGGACGGCCGCGGGCGGGTGCACGTGGCGTGGTACGACCGGCGCGATAGCCCGGGGTGCGACGACCTCGTGAACGCGTACTGGGCGCAGTCGAGGGACGGTGGCGTTACGTTCGCTCCGTCGGTACGGCTGAGCGAGGCGGGAACGTTCTGGCTGAACATCACTCGAATGCTCCGGAGCTCGACGACCGGGGACCATCTGGGTCTGGCGGCGTCGGGCGAGGGGGCGATCGCGCTGTGGATGGACGGGCGCGGCGGGGACCCGTCGCAGATCTACGGGCGGCGGATCGGCGACCTGCCGACCGGGATCGCGGTCGGGGGTTTTGCGGCCGAACAGGCGGGTGAGCGAGCGCGGCTATCGTGGCAGGTGACCACGGCGGGGGGAGTCGAGGGGTTCCAGCTCCATCGCTCGGTGGATGGCGGGTCGTACGGGCCGGTTGGGGCGCGGGTGCCGTGTGGGCAAGAGGGGCGGTACGAGGCGGAGGACCCGCTGGAGCCTGGCCATACGTACGCCTACCGACTGGAAGTCATCGGGCGGGACGGATCCTCGACTTGGGAGGGGCCGGTGGAGGTGACGTGGCCGGCTGCGGCGAAGCGGCTGGAGTGGGGGCGGATCGGCCCCAACCCGTTCGCGGCCGAACTGGTGATCGAGCTGGCGTCGCCGGAGGAGGCCAGCGGCGAGGTACGGGTGTTCGACGTCACGGGGCACGAGGTGAAGATGCTCCACCGCGGACCGATCGCCGCCGGGCTCAATCGCTGGGTCTGGCACGGAAGCACTGCTGGGGGCGCGGCGGCCCCGGCCGGGGTCTACCTCGTCACGGCGCGGATCGGCACTGATCGCCTCGCGCGTAGGGTGGTGCGGATGCGATAGCCCGATTCCCTGGAGAGGTGTGTTCACCCGTCCCGTCAACGCCCGACCTCCCGCCGTGAAACCGGGTGTGTACCTGTATCGCCTCACGGCCGGGCGGTTCCGAGCTCAGAGCAAGATGATCGTCCTGCCGTGACTTCTGGTTCCGCGAGGATCGAAGAAAGTCATCACCTGCTGTCGAGACAGTGGGACTTACGTCCACATAACCTAGCTGGCGCGGAGCTTCGGGACTCGGGCGTCGCGCTGCAGGCTGGCGGCCAGTTCGGCGGTGCGGCCGTCGAGCGCGAGGGCGCGGTCCTGGGGCGAGAGCCGCCAGGCCGAGAAGGGGATCGAGGAGGTCTCCGGCGCGGGGAGCGCGAGCACGAGCGCGACCGGCAGCGTGCCCAGCCAGCCGCGCGCGAGTCCGAGGTCGCCGCGCGCGATGCGCGCCAGCCAGCGCGGCACCATCGACGCGGCGTCGGGGGCCACCACCCCGGCGAGCACGCGTGGCGCGGGCTCGAGCGCCTCGATCGCGATCGAGTCCGCGCTCACCCCCGGATCGACCGCCACCACCTCGGGGTGGAGCGTGCGCAGCGCCGGCACCAGGAGCTGGGGCGCGACGCGCACGACCAGGCCCTTGTCGTGGCGATAGGTCGAGTCGCTGGACGCGAGCAGGATGGTGTCCGAGAAGCGATCGGCCAGCTCGGCGATCAGGGCATGGAGCAGCCGGCGGGACGACTCGGGGTCGGGTCCGCCGACCAGCACCCAGCCGTGCGGCACGTCGAGGATCGATCCGAGTCGCGTGAGGTCGCCGTCGAGCCCGGCGGGGTCGGGGGCCGGCAGCATGACCGGCCGCAACCAGATCGATTCATCGGGGCCCTCGTTGACGAACTCGACCGCGATGGTGCGGCCGTCGGCGAGCTGGATGCGTCGCGTCGGCACGTCGCCCGGCACCTCGACCGGCCCGGGCGCACAGGCGTCGAGCAGGCGGGACCGGACCTCCGCGTAGGCGGCCGGGCCAAGCGGCTCCGGGCTGGGCACGCTCCAGCCGTCCTTCTGCCGGATCTGCGGCGCCTGGGTGGCGCGGTAGACCAGGCGATCACCGGGATTCGACAGCGAGAAGAGATCGACGACCGGCGCCGGTCCGGCCAGCGACGGGTCCATGCGGGCTTCGCCGGTCACCCGCTGGAACACGTCGCGGAGCGCGTCGAGCGCGCCGCGGTGCTCCTTGAGGCGCGCGGTCTCGCTCGGCGCGCCGTCATGGCGCCCGATCCCCGATTCGTCGATCCGCCGCGCCGCCTCGAGCAGGATCGCGTCGGTGCCGACGTCGATCGTCCCCGATTCCCCCGGAGCGTCCGGCGAGAACTCGAAGGTGCCGTCGCGCCAGGTGAGGATGTTGTAGGCCGCCAGCTCGCCTTCCTTGTAGGTGTCGTCGACGGCGTTCACGATGCGGCCTTCGACGAAATACAGGTAGCCCTTGCGTGGCCCCGTGACGGTGGTCAGGCAGCCGGTCGCACGGTTGAGCTGGAGCAGCTGGGCGAGGTCGAAGAGCGAGACCAACCCGAGGTGGCCGCCGAACGATCCGGCCGTGCGGGTCATGCGGCGGTGGCCGGCCGCGCCGCGCCGCCGGGCATGACGTCGCGGCTGGAGACCTGGGCCTCGGCGTCCTCGGGGCTGATGATGCCGTCGCGGAGCAGCGCGAGCACCGAGTCGTCCATGGTCATCATGCCATCGCGCCTGCCGGTCTGGATGACGGAGCCGAGCTGGAAGGTCTTCTTCTCGCGGATCAGTGCCGCCACGGCCCCGCTGCTGGTCAGGATCTCGAGCGCGAGTGCCCGGCCGCGCCCGTCGGCGCGCCGCAGCAGGCGCTGCGCCAGCACACCCTTCAGCGACTCGGCGAGCATCAGCCGCACCTGGGTCTGCTTCTCGCCCTCGAACGAGTCGATGATGCGATCGACGGTCTGGGCGGCGCTCATCGTGTGCAGCGTGGCGAACACGAGCTGACCGGTGGCGGCGGCGGTGACCGCGAGCTGCATGGTCTCGGGGTCGCGCATCTCACCCACCAGGATGACGTCGGGATCCTCGCGCAACGCGCCCCGCAGCGCCTGCGCGAAGCTCGGCGTGTTGCGTCCGACCTCGCGCTGGGTCACCAGGGACTTGCGGTTGGTGTGGCGGAACTCGATCGGGTCCTCGATCGTGAGGATGTGCTTCGCCGCGGTACGATTGATGTGGTCGACCATCGCCGCCAGCGTGCTCGACTTGCCGGTTCCCGGCGGGCCGGTCACGAGCACCAGCCCGCGCGTCGCCTCGGTGAGCCGCGAGACCTGCGGCGGCAGGCCGAGCTGCTCGAGCGTGAGGATCTGGCTGGGCAGGATGCGGAACGCGCCGGCGACGCCCTTGACCTGCTCGTAGACGTTGCAGCGCACCCGCACCACGCCGGGCACTTCGTAGGAGAAATCGACGTCCTTCAGGGCGTCGTAGCGGGCGCGGATCTCGGGATCCATGATCTCGAAGAGCAGCAGCTCGTTGATCTCGCGCGTGACCTCCTCGTAGGGGATGGGCGTGATCTCGCCGTTGATGCGAACGATCGGCGGGGCGCCGGTCGTCATGTGGAGATCCGAGGCGCCCTGCTCTTTGACGAGCTTGAGGATCGCGTCGATACGGGCCATGTCGTCGGTCGGACGGGCGGGGGACGGGTCGGAAGGTCGGAACGCCGGCGCGTCCCAGTGCCCGAGGGACCGCGGCCGGTGGGCCGCCACCCGTGTTTTCGGTCCGGCGGGGCCGCGGCTGTAGCGGGAAAACCCCCAGGCTCTGCGCGCTCAACTGCGGGCGCGCCGCGCCCGATAACCGCCAGACGGAGGCCTATGTCCACCTACGTACAGAAGCGGATGGCGGGGGTGCGGGTCGCGGTGGTGGGGCGCTCGCCCGTCGATCTGGTGCTGATGCTGGCGCCCCAGACGATGCTCCATTCCGGACCGGAGACCATCCTCGAACGGCTCAATTCGGCCGACCGCGTGATCCCGTTCCGCCGTCCCGAGGACGACGCGACGCTGCTGATCTCGCGCGCGGACATCGAGTGGGTGCTGGCCGGGCGCGGTCTGAGCACCGAGCTGGTCTGCCCGCCGACCTACCTGGTGACGCGCGAGGAGCGCGTGGTGGCGAGCTTTCGCAGCGGCGCGCAGCTCTCCGGCCTGATCCGGATGGAGCTGCCGCCCGACTTCAACCGCGCCTCGGACTTCCTCAACCTCGCCGACGACTGGTTCCCGCTGGTCGTCGACGACGGCATCGTGCTGGTCAACAAGCTCCAGTTGATCGAGACGCGGCTGTTCGAGACGTCGCCGCTGCCGATCACGCCGACCGGCGACTGACGTTGGTAGTGGTCTGGTTGACCACTACCCTGACCTTCTCCGGGTTGCGGCCGCCGCGCGGGCCACGCTAGCATCGCTCGTTCGTCTCTCCCGCTGACGACGAGGAGCCCCCCGCATGCATTCGATCCAACCCGCACGTCTCAAGCCCGGCGTCGCGCTCGATCGGCTGCCGGCCGCGCCGGCGCCGGCCGGGGGCGAGGCCGCGGGACCGGGGCTGGTGCGCGGGCGCGCGCTGATCTTCTGGGATCCCCGGGTGCCGGGGAAGAAGCTCGACGCCATCGACACCGACCAGATCACGCCGGCGGCCGACTGCGTCTCGGAGAGCCTCGAGACCCTCGACGAGAAGTGGAAGGCCGGATCGTTCCGCCACCTGATGCCGGACTTTCGCGCCCGCGTCCACCGCGGCGAGACCTTCGTCATCGCCGGGGACCGGTTCGCGATCGGGTCCTCGCGCGAGATGAGCCCGGCGGGCATGAAGGGCGTGGCCGAGGAGGTCGGGCTCGAGCTGGTGGTGGTCTGCGGCGCCAACATGGGCGACATCTTCCGCCGCAATGCCTTCAACCTCGGGCTCCACGTCGTGCAGAGCCCGGAGGCGGTGGCGGACGCGCAGGAGGGCGACGCCTTCTCGTTCGATCCCGCCACGCGCCGGCTGGTGAACGAGACCCGCGGCCAGACCTACGATCCGGTGCCGCTCACCGCCAAGGAGGACGAGATCCGCCGCACCGGCGGCATCTTCGCGGTCGGGCGCCGCGAGCTGCGGCGCTCGATCGAGGTCGCGCCGCGGATCGAGTGGGCGCCCCCCGAGACCGCGCGCCACCTGACCACGACCGAGCAGATCGTCTGGGCGCATCGCGTCGACAAGGACGCCGAGGTGCGGCCCGGCGCGACGCTGCGGGTATACGCGGATCTGCTCCCGGCCTCCGACGGCACCGCGCCGTTCGCGATCCACACCTTCAATCAGATCACCGGCGGCGACGCGATCGATCCGCGACAGATCGCGATCGCCAACGACCACTTCGTCTTCACCGGCAAGCCGGCCGACGAGCGTCAGACCTCGATCGGCCGTGAGTTCGCGCGGCTCCACGGCATCGAGAAGCCGTACTACGCGACCCCGGGCGACGGCATCTTCCATTTCTACTTCCCCGAGCAGGGGCTGGTGATGCCCGGGCAGTTCATCCCCGGCGCCGACTCGCACAGCCGGGCCTATGGCGCCTACGGCGCGGTCGGCATGGGGGTCGGCTCGACGACGCTGGGCTTCGGCTGGTCGACCGGCTACGTCTACTTCACGCTGCCACGGCAGCGCCGCGTCGTCTTCTCGGGCGCGCTCCAGCCCTGGGTCTCGGGCAAGGACATCGTGCTCGCGCTGTTGCGGCGCTGGGGGTCGAAGCAGTCGCAGGGCATGTCGGTCGAGTTCATCGACCGCGATCACCAGCTCCCGATCGCCTATCGCAACACCATCGCCAACATGATGGCCGAGGGCGAGGCCATGAACGGGATCTTCGCCGCCGACGACATCACCTATGCCTGGTACCACGACAAGAGCATGCGCACTCTACCGTACCCGCACATCGTGCCGGGACCGGACGCCGTCTACGAGCTCGACGAGACGCTGGAGCTCGGTGAGATCGTGCCGATGATCGCGAAGCCGTTCAGCCCCGGCAACGCGTTCCCGGCCGAAGAGGTCGCCCGCGAGCGCATCGCCTTCGACAAGGCGATGATCGGCTCGTGCACCAACGGCAGCTACGACGACCTGCTCTCGGCCGCGCTCGTGTTCCACGCGGCCCGCGGCCGCGGCATGGAGCGGGTGGCGAAGGCATTCGTGGTCTTCCCTGGGTCCGGAGGCGTCAAGCGGAGGATCGAGAATCCCGACCCGCGGCTCGACGGCGCATCGATCGCCGAGGTGTTCCGCTCGGTCGGCGGGGAGATCCGTGAGTCGTGGTGTGGCCCCTGCTTCGGCCAGGGTCCGGACGCGCTCGCGCCCGGCCAGCGCGCGATCACCTCGTTCAACCGCAACTGGACCAACCGCATGGGGGTGGGCGGCGAGGGCTACCTCGCCAGCCCCGCCGTGGTCGCCGCCTCGGCCCTGCTCGGCTACATGGGGCCGCCGAGCGAGCTGGGCCTGGCGTGGGAGCCGGAGCTGTTCGGGGCCTGAGCCCCCGGCAATCCGTTGCGGATCACGACGTTGTCGTCCGCCTGACGGCTCGTCCTGCACCGGCCGGGCCGACGACTGGTCCCCGAGCGCTTTCCACCGGCGATCGGACGCATCAGAATGGCCGGGCTGCGGTCTCATCTCCCTGAAAGGAAGGAAGCGCACATGCTCTGCCGTTCGATTCCGATCTCGTTGCTCCTGGTCGCCGCCCTGAGCGCGCCCGCGCTCGGTTCCTTCGGCGGTGGCAGTCCCAAGCCTGAACCGCCCCAGCAGCCGAGTGTGCCGAGCTCGGGGTCCTCCGGCGCCGCGTCGTCGCCGCGCATGGAGGCCGAGCAGAGCTACGCGCTCGCCTACGAGGAGGTGGCCAAGGCCAAGAAGGACCTGGCCGAGGGCAAGGCGAAGAACGCCGAGAAGAAGTTCAAGAAAGCCCTCGAGCGCGGCGAGAAGGCGGTCGCGCTGGCCGAGGACTATCACGAGGCCTGGAACCTGGTCGGCTACTGCGCGCGGCGGCTGGGCAACCTCGACAAGTCGTTCGCGGCCTACGAGAAGTGCCTGAGCATCAAAGGGGATTACGCCCCGGCGCGCGAGTACCTGGGCGAGGCCTGGCTCGACCGCGGCGATGCGAGCAAGGCGCGCGAGCAGCTGGTGCTGCTGGAGAGGATGAACGCCCCCACCGAGGCCGCCGAGCTCAAGGCGGCGATCACCGCGTGGGAGGCGAAGCAGCCCGGCGCCTCGGCCAAGGCCGACTCCATCGGCGCCGCGCCGGCGGCGGCGGATAGCGCGCGCGGGGGTCGCTGAGCCCGCGGCTCGCGGCAACACAACGGCCCCCGATTCGTGCATCGGGGGCCGAGTGCGCTCTCGCAGCCCGTCGTCGGTCTTCCCCTGTTGCTTGCCCAGTCGATTATCGAGCTGGCTCGAGCCGTTTCTTCATGAGCACCTCGCTTCGCTACGGGGCCAGTTTCAGCAGTTTCCTGGTGAGCACTGCTCCGCCGGCCGAGAGCCGCGCGAAATAGGCGCCCGATGCCGCCGGCCGGCCGTGGCCGTCGCGGCCGTCCCACACCCAGGCGTGGAATCCGGGGTCCTTCGCGCCGAGCCGCTCGTAGCGGACGACGCGCCCGCCGATGTCGTAGATCGCGAGGTCGACCCGCTCCGCGCGGCCGGGAAGGACAAACGCCAGCCTCGTCGCCCCGCGCGACGGATTCGGCGAGGGCCCCAGGAACTCGAGCCGCGCCGGATGTCCGGGATCGCCGACCGCCACGTTGAGGCAGCTCGGGTCGCTCACCGTCACGTTGTCCACGGTCCAGCCGTCGAACTCGAGGTTGGGGTCCGACTGCAGGCGGAATCGGATGTTGACCTCCTGGTTCGCCCAAGGCTGGAGGTCGATCGACTCGTGCCGCCAGTCGCCGGGCCCGGCCACGAAGTCCTCCCAGCGCGGGTCGGAGGCCTGGTCGTAGCGTGCGAGCTCGGTCCAGCTCTGCCCGCCGTCGGCCGAGAGCTCGACGATGCAGAAGTCGAAGGTCGCCTCCGTGATGCAGATCTGGTCCCACTCGAGCGTCGAGTGGGCGCGCAGCTTGGACGGTACGGCGAACTCGGCGATCGTGTTGAGCGGGCATTCGCCAACCGGACAGCCGCGATAGAGCCCGGCCGGGCTGTCGGTGAAGCCGAGCGTGCCGGCCTCGGCGAACGGCGTCACGTCCCAGCGGTTGCCCGGAGCGCTCTCCTCGCGCACCCAGAACGCGGCGAGGCCGGTCTCGAAGTCGTCCGCGGCATAGCACGTGATCGCGCCGGCGAAGGCGTGGTCGCCGACGCGCGAGGTCTCGGCGCCGCCCACGACGCCCGCCACCTCGTAGCGGTAGAGCCCGCGGTCGGCGTGGTCGGTGTATTGACCCGCGTTGCCGGGCAGCCCGGCGATGCGCGCCCCGTCGCGATAGACCCGCACCGAGTCATAGGCGCTGGCGTTGGCCCACTGGAGCTGGACCTCGTCCTGCGCGTCGGCCTCGTGGGCCGCGGTGGCGCTCAGCCCACCTGGCGGCAACAGCACGTTGGTCGCTGGCCGCACGAAGGCGAGCAGGTCGTATTCCGCCCAGTCCGTGTTCTCGCCGACGTGGGTCACCCGCAGGTAGTAGGTGTCGCTCGACGGCGCGACGAAGTCGAGCCGCGCGTCGCGCACCGTGGGGTCGAGATTGTCGTTGGAGCCGATCGACGAGCCCGAAGGCCCCAGCAGCTCGAGGTGGGCGTCGCTGGCGCTGTAGAAGCTCCGGGCCTCGAAGCCGTACCGCACGCCGGCGGTCGCCGTGAACGCGACCACGTCCTGGTCGCCGATCCCGAAGACCGTGCCCGAGCGCGGGCTCGGATGGTTGGCCGAGCCGATCGAGCCGTAGTGACCGGAGAAGTCCGAGGCGGCGTCGGTCTCGGTGCCGTGGAGGTCGCGGGCGATCGTCCGCGGCGCGGGAGGGGTGTCGAGCGACCCGGTGAAGGCGAGCCCGGCCGGCGCCGGCGTGCCGTTCTCGACTCCCTGGGCGTCGCGCCAGCGTACGAAGTCGATCGCGGTGCCGGCGGCGTTCTTCAGGATGACCGCGCCGTCGATGCCGTGGTTCCAGGCGGCGTTGAAGACCTGCTGGTCGCCGGCGTAGAGGTGAACCTGCCCGTCGTCCGCGACCGGCGTGCCGCCCTCGTGCACGGCCACGACCTCGCCCGGATTCAGGACGAAGGCCGGGAAGGTGTAGACATTGAGCGACTCCTCCGGTGCGGAGCCGTTCGCGAACACCTCGATCCTCCAACCGGTGAGGTCGACCGCATCGGGCGAGCCGTTGTAGAGCTCGATGGCGTCGAGCGGCCCCAGCTCGAGCTCGTTGATCACCACTCGGCCGGCCGCGAGCAGATGCACCAGCGGCGTGATCGCGCCCGCGGTCGCGGTGGCGTTGTCGGGCTCGTTTCCGTCCGCGATGAAGGGCATCTTCGCCAGCGTGACGAAGACGTGGTCCATGCCCGCCTGCAGGTAGCCGGCGCCGTTGAGCGCGAACCAGCCCTGGTAGTAGTCCTCGACCGTCACCGCGTTGGCCGGGGGGATCGACGGCAGGTAGTCGTGCTCGATGTCCCAGGCGAGTGCGTCCGACACCTCGATGGCGTCGTCGTCGGCCCCTGGCGATGCGTCGGGCGTGGCCGGGCCGTCGAGCAGGTCCCAGAGCGCCGAGGTCACGTTGGTCTCGTTGGCCGAGCCGCGCTGGCCGATCGGGGCGCCGGTGTTGGCGAAGTTCCCGGTCTCGAAGTCGTAGGAGAACGAGAGGGCGCCCGGCGTGCCCACCGGCGGCGGGATCTCGAGGTCGGCGTACAGGCTCACCAGCCGGTCGACGGGCTGCCCCAGGCCGTTGAGCCGCGAGGAGCGGAACTCGCGCACCTTGGCGCAGTGGTAGGTCGCCGCACCTTCGCCGTAGGCGAGCAGCACGTTGGCGT
>Ga0137455_1000369_pt1 | contig 12096 bp, 14 predicted proteins | sample EasRivERMGT600_2_FD_102334 | JGI IMG/M metagenome (GOLD analysis project Ga0137455, IMG submission 102334) | Soil microbial communities from meander-bound floodplain in the East River, Colorado, USA - East River MetaG ERMGT600_2 | ecosystem: Environmental > Terrestrial > Soil > Floodplain ... | reverse complement strand
TCGTGATCGTAACGGTGATGTTTTCAGTCATCGTCTCTTCCTTTTCCTCACCAGTCAGGCGAGCCTGAAGGCTCGCCTCTACAAGCTCGCCAGCAGCGTGTCCAGCCGCTCGTAGAACGCGCTCATCCCCGCGGGCGTCAAGCCGGCCTTCATCACCGCATCACGCAATTCCTGCGTTGGAAACAGGAAACTCTGCGTCATGGTCGTCTTGCCGTTGCGCTCAACGAGCTCCACGGTAAGGAGCGCCTCGTACTCATCCCAGCCTTCGTACCGTTCAGTGCGTACGAACCGGCGCGGCGCGTCCATTTCGTTGTAGACGCCGTACTTCGCCATCTGCTTGCCGCCGACCGTAAACGCGAAGCGCCACGATCCGCCGACACGAGGATCGCTCTCACATGAGTCGAGCGATCCTGACGAGCCGTACCAGCGCTTGATCAGATCCGCCTTGGTCACCGCTTCGAAGACGAGAGCGGCCGGTGCATTGAACTCGCGCGTGACGACGGCCTCGCGATCGGACGGCGTCGTGATCGTAACGGTGATGTTCTTGATGTTTTCAGTCATCGTTTCTTCCGCTTCCCTTCCTTTTTTTCTGTTTTGAGCTCCTCGAGGACTTCGTCGAGGCGCTCGAACGCGGCCTCCCAGTGCTTGCGGTAGTTCTCGATCCAGTTGATCGCATCGGCGAGCGGCTTCGGCTCGAGCTTGCGCGGCCGCCGCTGCGCGTCCTGCCCGGCGACGATCAATCCGGCGCGCTCGAGCACCTTGAGGTGTTTCGAGATCGCGGGCTGGCTCATGTCGAACGGCTCGGCCAGCTCCGTCACCGTCGCTTCACCGGAAGCCAGCCTCGCGAGGATGGCGCGCCGCGTCGGATCGGCGAGCGCGGCAAACGTCGCATCGAGCAGGTCGGCTTTCATAACCATATGGTTATACACGAATCGGGTTCAAAGTTCAAGGAGTTCAAGAAGTTCAATGGTTCGATGTGTCAAAATGTGAATCCCTCATGAACGCATCCCTGATGTCACGCACACTCGCGCAGTCCGATCCGGAAATCGCCGCGGCCATCGCCAACGAGACGGGCCGGCAGGCGCACGGATTGGAGCTGATCGCGTCGGAAAACTTTGTCAGCTCCGCAGTGCTCGAAGCCGCCGGCTCGGTGATGACGAACAAGTACGCCGAGGGTTACCCGGGCAAGCGCTATTACGGCGGCTGCGAGTTCGTGGACGTCGCCGAATCGCTGGCGATCGCGCGCGCGAAGGCGCTATTCGGCGCCGATCACGTCAACGTGCAGCCGCACTCGGGCGCACAGGCGAACCTGAGCGCGTATCTGACGCTCCTGAAGCCGGGCGACACCGTGCTCGGCATGAACCTCGCCCACGGCGGCCACCTCACGCACGGCCATCCACTGAACTTTTCGGGAAAGCTCTACAAGATCATCCCGTACGGCGTGCGCAAGGACGATGAGCGCATCGATTACGAGGAGTTCGAGAAGCTGGCCGATCAGCACAAGCCGAAGATGATCATCGCCGGCGCGAGCGCCTATTCCCGCGTGATCGATTTCGCGCGGATGGGCGCGGCCGCCAGGCGCGTCGGCGCGCCACTGCTGGTGGACATGGCGCACATCGCGGGCCTGGTCGCCGGCGGCGTGCACCCGAGCCCGGTGCCGCACGCCGAGTTCGTCACGACGACGACGCACAAGACGCTGCGTGGCCCGCGCGGCGGGATGGTGTTGTGCCGCGAGAGCTTCGCGAAGGACCTCGATCGCACGGTGTTCCCCGGCGTGCAGGGCGGGCCGCTGATGCACATCATCGCGGCCAAGGCGGTCTGCTTCAAGGAAGCGGCCACGCCGGAATTCGCCGCGTATCAGCGACAGATCGTGAAGAACGCGGCGCGGCTGGCCGGCGCGCTCGCGACCGCCGGCTTTCGCATCGTCAGCGGCGGCACCGACAATCACATCGTGCTCGTCGATGTGTTCTCGAAGGGCATCACCGGCAAGGCCGCGGAAGACGCCTTGAACGCCGCCGGCCTCACGGTGAACAAGAACGCGATTCCATTCGATCAGAACCCGCCGATGGTGGCGAGCGGCATCCGTCTCGGCACGCCGGCGGTGACGACGCGCGGCATGGGCGTGGCGGAGATGGACCTGATCGCGGAGCTCATCTCGCGCGTGCTCGCATCACCGGAAGACTCCAACGTGCTCGCCAAGGTCAAGGCGGAAGTCGAAACACTGTGCCGGAAGTTCCCGCTGTACCCGGAACGCCTGGCCTGACGCGCGCGGTCGACGCGGCGTTCGCCGACGATGGACCGCTCGCACGGGCGGTCGATCAGTTCGAGCCGCGCGCGGGGCAGCGGGCAATGGCCGGCGCCGTGGCCGACACGCTCGAGCACGGCGGCGTGCTGCTCGCGGAAGCGGGCACCGGCACCGGCAAAACGCTCGCCTACCTTGTGCCGGCGATCCTCAGCCGGCAGCGCGTGCTGATCTCCACCGGCACCAAGAATCTCCAGGAGCAGATCTACTTCAAGGACATTCCCGCCTTGCGCACCGCGCTCGGCGTTCCGTTCACCGCGACCTACATGAAGGGCCGCGCCAACTATCTCTGCCTCCATCGTCTCGATCAGCTGCGCGCGCATCCGGCGGCGCCCATGGATTTCATTTCGACGATCGACGAGTGGCGGCGCGCGACCGATACGGGCGATCGCGCCGAGCTTGCCGGCCTCGAGGAAGACTCATCGCTCTGGCACGATGTCTCAGCGCAGGCGGAGACGTGCCTGGGCAACGACTGCCCTCAGTATCGCGAGTGCTACGTCACCAGGATGCGGCAACGGGCCGCCGAATCCGACCTGGTGATCGTCAACCACCACCTGCTCTGCGCCGATGCATCCGTGCGCCAGAGCACGTACGGCGAGGTCATTCCCGAAAGCCACTACGCGATCATCGACGAGGCGCACCACCTCGAAGATGTCGCGACGCAGTACTTCGGCGTCGCGGTCAGCAATTATCGGATTAGCGATCTCGTCCGTGATGCCGAGCGCGCGCTGAATCTCGGCATGATCGAAGACTTCGATTCGGATCTCCGTCACGCGATCACACGCGTCGACGATCATTCGCTGACGTTCTTCGGCGCGCTGCAGACGGCGCGCCACCCTTCGACTCGGAGCTGGAATCGCGATTCCAGCTCCTCGCTCAGGGCAGGCGCCTTTAGCGAAGAGCGGCTGCGCATTGGGCCCGGCTGGTTCGGCGACGTCCTCGACGACGGCCTCGGCTTGATCGCCGCGCTCAACGGCCTCGATGAAGCAATGCGGAAGCGGGCCGGCACCGAAGAAGCCGGCGCGCAGGTCAACGAGGACGCCGCGACGATCGCGCGCCGCGCCGCCGAGCTGCGCGATCACCTGACGTTCCTGCTCGAGGCCGCCAATCCGTCGTTCGTCTACTTCCTCGAGACCAGGAACCGCGGCGTGTTCCTGCGGGCCGCGCCGATCGACGTGTCGCACATCATCAACGAGATGATCTTCAACCGCATGCGCGCGACGATCATGACGTCGGCGACGCTGACCGTCGAAGGCTCGTTCGATTACGTCAAGGGCCGCCTCGGCGTGCCGGAGGCCAACGCCCTGCGCGTCCAGTCGGAGTTCGACTTCACCGAGCAGGCGATCCTCTACCTGCCGAAACAGATGCCGCCGCCGAAGTCGCCACAATACAGCGACGCGGTGGCGCGCGAGGTCCGTGACCTGCTGCTGCGCACCGAAGGCCGCGCCTTCGTGCTGTTCACCAGCTACTCGATGCTGCGCACCGTGCGCGATCTGGTCGAGCCGGACCTGCCGTATCCGGTGATCGTGCAGGGCACGGCGCCTCGCAGCACCCTGCTCGACCAATTTCGATCGACGCCGAACGCGGTCTTGTTTGCGACCTCGTCGTTCTGGCAGGGCGTCGATGTCGTCGGCGAACAGCTGAGCTGCGTGATTATCGACAAGCTGCCGTTCGCATCGCCCGGCGATCCCATCACCGCGGCCCGCATCGAGGCCATCAATGCCGAGGGCGGCGACGCCTTCCAGGATTACCAGGTCCCGCTCGCCATCCTCGCCATGCTGCAGGGATTGGGCCGCCTGATCCGCCACCGCACCGACCGGGGGGTCCTGGCCGTCCTCGATCCCCGGCTCCGGACCATGGGCTACGGCCGCCGGTTCCTGGATTCGTTTCCGCCCGCCCCGGTGACCCAGAATCCGGAGGCGATCACGCGGTTTTTCGCAAGCTGATTTAGACTGTTAGCCACGAGGCACCACTTCAATGAGACAAACGCTTACGACACGTGTGACCGCGTTCCTGATCGCACTCGCGATTGCCGCGCCGGCGCTTGCCCAGTCGACGATGGTTCGCGGCAAGGTCATCGACGCGAAAAAGGAAGGTATTGCGAACGTCCAGATCATCGTCGAATCGATGGGCGGATCCGGACGCAAGCTGACGACCAAGACCGACAAGAAGGGTGAGTTCGTTCAACTCCTCACCGAGTCGGGCCCGTATCGCATCACCGCGACCGATCCGAAGATTGGATCCGCCAGCGCCGACACGCGTGTCGTCCTCGGCAAGGTGTCGGAGATGACCATCGTGCTGGTGCCGTCGACGGCCGCCAACGATTCCGCGAAAGCCGCCGAGTTGAAGAAGGTGTTCGAAGAGGGCGTGACCGCGAGCCGCGCCAGCCAGCACGACCTCGCGATCGAGAAGTTCAACGCCGCGCTCGCCATCTCGCCCGCCTGCTTCGACTGCCAGTTCAACATCGGCGTCGCGCTGATGGCGAAGAAGGACGAGAAGGCCGCCGAAGAGGCGTGGAAGAAAGCGCTCGAGATGAAGCCCGATTACGCCGAGGCGCTCAACGCGCTGTCGACGCTCTACAACAACCAGAAGCGCTTCGACGAAGCGGCAGCGATGAGCGCGAAAGCGGCGACCGCCGGCGGCGGAGCGGGCAGCGCGGACGCCACCTTCAACCAGGGCATCATCCTCTGGAACCAGGGCAAGATCGCCGAAGCCAAGGTGAAGTTCGAAGAGACGATCAAGATGAACGCCACGCATCCCGAGGCGCATTATCAGCTCGGCATGGCGATGCTCAACGAAGGCAAGCTCGCGGAAGCAGTCACGGAATTCGAGACCTACGTGAAGCTCGCGCCGGACGGCCAGTACGCCACGCAGGCGAAGGGAATGATCGCGCAGCTCAAGAAGTAGCCGGTAGCCAGTAGCCGGTAGCCAGAGTGTACGAAGACATACCCAGACGGCTGGCGGAGGTTCGGGACAGGATCGCGAACGCCGCCGGCCGCGCCGGGCGAAGGCCGGAAGACGTCCGGCTGATCGCCGTCTCCAAGACCCATCCCCTCGACGCCGTCAGGGCGGCCGCCGAGGCGGGGCAAATCGACTTTGGCGAGAACAAGGTCCAGGAAGCTCTGCAGAAAATTGCACAGTCGGCCGATACCAGACTGAGGTGGCATCTCATCGGTCACCTGCAATCGAACAAGGCTCGAAAAGCCGCAGGGGCGGTCGGCGTCATTCACGCCATTGACGGCGTCGACCTGCTGAAGAAAGTCGACCAGGCGGCCAGCGAGGCGAGGCGAACGGTCGACGTGCTGATCCAGGTCGATCTCGCCCTGGAGGAGACGAAGCATGGCGCGCCGCTCAGCGAGGTGCCGGAGGTCGTGAGAGCCGCTGAGGGCTGCAGGGCCGCCCGGCTCACCGGGCTGATGCTGCTGCCGCCGCTGGCCGAAAACCCGGAGGACGCACGTCCCTGGTTCCGCCGGCTTCGGCAGCTGCGGGACGATCTGGTCGGCTCAGGCGTCCAGGCCGATCGGTTGCGCGAACTGTCGATGGGCATGAGCCACGATTTCGAAGTGGCGATCGCGGAAGGCGCCACGATGGTACGGGTCGGCACCGCGATATTCGGAGAGAGGCATTACGTATGAAAGTGACACCCCTGGATCTCAGGCAGCAGCGCTTCAAGACCGTGATGCGCGGCTACGATCGCGGCGAAGTGCAGGCGTTCCTGCTCGAGGTCGCCGACGACTACGAGAACGCACTGCGCGAGATGGACAAGCTGCGCCAGGACGTGACCAAGCTCGACGCGGTGCTCGCCGAGCATCGCGGCCAGGAGCGCAACCTGCGCAACACGCTGCTCACCGCTCAGAAGCACGCCGACGACATCAAGGAACACGCGCAGACCGAGGCCGGCCTGATCGTGCGCGAAGCCGAAGGCCAGCGCGACCTGCTGCTGCAAAAGGCGCAGGGCCGCCTCGAAGACATCCAGCGCGAGATCGATGCGCTGCGCCACAAGCGCCGCGAAGTCGAGAACGACATCGAGGCGCTGGTGAAAAACCTCAACAGCTCGCTCGAGTTCATCCGCGATCAGGACCAGCGATCGCGCGACGAGCGCGTGCTGCTCCACCGCCCGCGCCCGCAGGAGGTTCCTGCCGCGCAGCCCGCGCCGGCGGCGCCGCCACAGGCCTTCCTGCCGAAGGCGGACACCGGCACGGGCAGTTAATCGATCATTTGACGACGGTCAGCTTGACGCTGACGCGATAGACCTCCCCGGTCAGGCGATCGGTGGCCATCGTGTAGTCCAGGCTTTGGCCATCACGCAGCGCAATCACGTTGCTGCTCTTGAAGCTGCGAAACGCCGGCGCGCCGGTGGACTTGGTCGTGGGCGGCGCACCGTCCGGCGGATAGATCGAGCTGTCCTCGACAGTGAGACTGATCCGGTATTGCCCGTCGGCAACGTTTTGCGCCAGGACGTCGATATTGGTCCCGACGGTGCGATAGCCGTACGACGTCAGCGGAGTTGCCGGCTTCGCGTCATCCTTCTGCGCCGGCGTAAACACGGTGCTTGGCACCGGCACGTCGCCGCCCATGCGCAGCGACGCCCGATTGTCGGGCACCACTGCAATCGTGTACGGCGTTCCACTCAGTTTTTTCTCGCCCAGGTACCGCGCCAGCGTTATATCGACCATCACAGCCGTGATGGTGGGCTTGGCCGTCACGACCGGCTTCGCGGGTTCCTGCGCGAACGCTCCCGAAACGCCGCAAGCCAGAACGATCAGGGATATCACTGCCAGTCGGCGGGTCATTGCTGCTCTCCTTCCAGAATCGCCGGCAACGAGATGACGTCGATCGCTAGCTCAGGAATCGACAGTTCATCCGGGACGGGCGCTGCGGCTGGCGCGACGATCGCGCCCGAGAACAGGCGCTGCAACGCCAACATTTCAGATTGCGATACGAAAACGTCTGATCGTGTCCCGTGCGTCTCGGGTGCAGATTCGATTCGCGGCGTGATCGACGGCGGCGCTGCGCGGAGCAGCACGACCAACGCGAAGTTCTGATGCGGCAACACGGGCGCGACGGCAGGCCTGTTCGACCGTGCCGGAGCGAGCATCACATTCACCGCCAGGGCACCGAGAGCCAGTCCTCCGGCCACGAGCGCGAGCCCTGGCACCCTCCATCGATCCGCGGCCGGCTCGCTCGCAATTCGCGCGCGAACCCGCGTGGCAAAGCCGGCCGACGGCTCGACCTGCAGCGCCGCCATCACCTCACGATCCAAGTGGTTCAGCGGATCCATTGCAAGCGCTCCTGCAGTTGGCGACGGGCGTTGAACAGGCGCGACTTCACGGTGCCTTCCGGAAGCCGTAACAGCCGAGCGACCTCCGCGACATCGTGTCCGGTGATCGAGAACATGACGAGCGGCATTCGTAACTTCTCCGGTAAGGCATCGATCGCGCTCCAGAGGCAATCGGCCCGTTCACGGGCCGCCGCTGTCTCATCGGCCCCGTTGGTCGCGTCCAACTGGTGCGCGAATTGTCGAACCAGCCGACGCTCTTCGCCGCGGCGATGATCGAGCGCGAGACGCCAGGCCGTACGGACCAGCCAGGCGCGAAAGCCATCGCGATTGCGCAGCTTGTGGAAATTCCTGTGGGCCCGGATCAGCGCGTCCTGGGCAACATCTTCCGCGTTCTCGCGATGGCGAAGCACCGAGAATGCCACTCGAAACGCAAGCGTCGAGCACTCCGTCAGACGCGACTCGAACTCACGCTCGAGCTCGTCGTCCACGGCCGTGATCGGCAGCCACAGGGATTCCGCGCGCATTCGCGTCATCTGGCACCTGCTAACAAGACGCCGCACTCGACGGATCGGTTCGGTAGAATTTAGCTGATCCCCGCATTGGCAGCCATCGACCTCGACATTCGCGTCATCCCCCGCGCCGGTCGCAGTGGATTCGGCGGCCTGCGCGACGGCGCTCTTCTCGTCAGGCTCGCTGCGGCGCCCGTAGACGGCGCCGCGAACGACGAGCTGATTGCCCTCCTCGCGAAAACTCTTCGCATCCCCAGGCGCGCCATCACGATCGTGTCCGGCGAACGCTCGCGATCGAAACGCATCAGAATCGCGGGCATCGACCGCGAGCAGGCGCTCGCAAAACTGATCCCTGATCCCTGATCCCTGATCCCCGATCCCTGATCCCTGATTTAATGGAAGCGTGCTGGCCGACGTCCTGATTGACAACGCCGATCTCGTCGCTACGTGTGCGGGTTCCGGACCGCGCCGCGGTTCCGCGCAGCGCGAGATTTCCACGATCACCAACGCCTCGATCGCCGGCTTCGGAGGACGCATCGTCTTCGTCGGCTCCGCCCACGATGCCGCGGCGGTCGTGACGCTGACGCCGCAGGCGCAGGTGATCAACGCCGAGGGATGCACCGTCGTACCCGGTTTCGTCGATCCGCATACCCATCTCGTGTTTGCCGGCGATCGCCGCGACGAGCTGCGCCGCCGGCTCGCCGGTGCCAGCTATGCCGAGATCGCCGCCTCCGGCGGCGGCATCGTCAAGACCGTTGACGCGACGCGATTCGCCAGCGAGCACGATCTGATCGACGGCGCGCGCAAGCGCCTCGCGGAGATGCTGTCATTCGGCACCACGACGGCGGAAGCGAAGAGCGGTTACGGCCTTGGCCTGGCGTCCGAGCAGAAGATCCTGCGCGCGATTCGGACGGTCGCCGGCGGACAGCCGATCGATCTGACCGCGACGTTCATGGGCGCGCACGAAGTCCCGGTCGAATTCCGTGGCCGGCGCGGCGACTACGTCAAGGAGCTGATCGACGTGATGATCCCGGCGGTTGCCGACGAGGGCCTCGCCGAATGGTGTGACGTCTTCTGCGAGCAGGGCGTGTTCACGCCGGACGAGTCGCGCGACATCCTCAAGGCCGGCACCCGCCACGGGATGAAGCCGCGCATTCACGCCGACGAGCTCGCGTTGAGCGGCGGATCGCGCGTCGCCGCGGAAGTCGGCGCGCGATCGGCGGATCACCTGATCTTCGTCGACGAATCGCACGCGCGGATGCTCGCGGAGAAAAACGTGGTCGCGACGCTGCTGCCGTCGGCGGCGTTCTTCCTGAAGCTTGGGCGCTACGCGCCGGCGCGGATGCTGATCGAGCAGGGCACAGCCGTGGCGCTCGCGACCGATCTCAACCCCGGCGGCGGCTTCACGACGTCGATGCCGTTCGTGATGTCGCTCGCCTGCTTCGGCATGAATATGACGCTCGAAGAGGCGCTGAACGGTGCCACGATCAACGCCGCCGCGTCGATCGATCGACAGGACACGATCGGCAGCCTCGAGGCGGGCAAGCAGCTCGACGCGGTGATCGTGTCGGGGATGCTGACCGATCTGATTCGCGTCGGCGGGCCGGTGATCAAGCACGTCATCAAGCGCGGCCGCGTCGTCCACAGCCGTGCTGCTGACTGTTAGGGTAGCAGTTGGTGCCTGGCACCAACTACAACCCCGAGATCGCAATCGTTGCGAACGAAAGGCAGAATCTTAGGTATGAAACGATTCGCTGACATGACCGTGGCGCAGCTGCTCGCTGCGCTGGCCAGTCCCGATCCCACTCCGGGCGGCGGCACCGCGGCGGCGATTGCCGGCGCGATGGGCACCTCGCTCCTGGTGATGGTCGCGGGACTGGCGAAATCGAAGAACAACACCGACGCGGAGAAGGCCGCGCTGGCGAAGGCGCGCGCGGCGATCGGGCCGATCACGGGACAGCTGACCGATCTCGCCGACGCCGATGCGGCGTCGTTCGACGCGGTGATGGCGGCCTATCGCCTGCCGAAGGCAACCGACGAAGAAAAGGCCGCGCGCACGCAGGCGATTCAAGCGGCCCTGCGCGGCGCCACCGAGATCCCCCTCGAGACGCTGCGCGCCTGCGCCAACGCTCTCGAGCACGCGCGCGTGGTGGCCGATTGCGGCAATCGCTCCGCGGAGAGCGACGTCGGCGTGGCGTTCGGCCTGTTAAAGGCCGCCGCCAACGGCGCCGCCGCCAACGTGCGGAGCAATCTGGGGGGATTGAAGGACGAGGCGTTCAAGACCGCCACCGAGGCGGAAACCGCCCGTCTACTTGAGCCGGCCGCCCTTTGAAAATATTCGCGTTGACGTCGACGGCGTGAACGTCCATTCGCGCTCGAAGACGCCGGGTATCAGCACGACGGTGTCGGTGTACGACATGCTGATGATGAGGTCCGACCCGCGCGAACTGATTTTGATGTCATTCGCTTCCATCGGAATCGCGTATTCCCGCGAGAGCTTCATCACCATGTCGACAAGCTTCTCGTCAGTGGCCCCCGGTTCGAACAGCAGCCCCTCGTGCACCGCGTCCTCGAACGCGTAATTATTGAACGCCGCCCGGGCCGCGTTGAACATTACGGTCACCACGAGCACCGCGACGACGATTTTGAGGATGGTCTTCATGCTGATCCTCTTTTCGGCTTTGGCCCGCCGTAGCTTTAGCGAAGGCGGGTCAGTGAATCTGGTGGAATAGCCTGCGCCACCGGGGCGCAAATCCCCCACCGGATCCGTCGTCCGGGACGTCGAAAGACCAGTAAATGAAGAGGGCGCGGCCCTTGACGTAGGACTGCGGCAGGAAGCCCCAGAACCGGCTGTCCTGCGAGTCGTCCCGGTTGTCCCCCATCATGAAGTAGTGCCCCGGGGGCACGGTCACCGGGCCGAATTTCCGGCGCAGGTCGAAGCCGTCGGTCTGGGTCTCGTCGGCCGGCGGGAACAGGTAATGCGCGTAGGGCTCGACCAGCGGCTGGCCATTCACGAACACGGTCTGGTTCTTGAGCTCGATGGTGTCGCCGGGCAGGCCGATCGTCCGCTTGATGAAATCGCGCTCCGGCTCCTCGGGAAACTTGAACACCATGATGTCGCCGCGGCGGATCTCGCGCATCGGCAGCAGCGCGCGCTCGATGGCGCTCGCCGCCGGCGCGAAAATGAACTTGTTGACGAGCAGGTGATCGCCGACCAGCAGGTTCGGCTTCATCGATCCGGTCGGGATCTTGAACGCCTGGAAGACGAAGGTCCGCACGAACAGCGCGAGGATCACCGCGACGACGATCGACTCGAAGTATTCGCGCGCCGTGGACTTCTGGAACGTGGTCGTCATTCGTCGTCGCCAATCTTCAGCACCGCGAGAAACGCTTCCTGCGGGATATCGACGGTGCCGACGCGCTTCATGCGCTTCTTGCCTTCCTTCTGTTTCTCGAGCAGTTTGCGCTTGCGCGAGATGTCGCCGCCGTAGCACTTGGCGAGCACGTTCTTGCGCAGCGCCTTGACCGACTCGCGCGCGATGATGCGCGCGCCGATCGCCGCCTGGATCGCGACCTCGAACATCTGCCGCGGGATCAGCTCGCGCATCTTCGAGGCGAGCATCCTGCCCCGATCATACGCCCGGTCGCGATGGACGATGATCGACAGTGCGTCGACGGGCTCGGCGTTGACGAGGATGTCGAGCTTGACGAGCGGCGACTCCCAGTAGCCGGTGACGTGATAGTCGAGCGAGGCATAGCCGCGCGAGATGGTCTTGAGCTTGTCGTAGAAGTCGAGCACGACCTCGTTGAACGGCAGCTCGTAGGTCACCAGCACCCGGTTCGACGACAGGTACTCCAGCGTTTTCTGCACCCCGCGCTTCTCCTGGCAGAGCTTGAGGATGGGCCCCACGTGCTCGGAGGGCGTGAGGATCATGGCGGTAATCACGGGTTCTTCGAGCTTGGTGATGCGTCCCGCGTCCGGCAGCTTGGCCGGGCTGTCGATC
>Ga0137455_1000365_pt1 | contig 12119 bp, 7 predicted proteins | sample EasRivERMGT600_2_FD_102334 | JGI IMG/M metagenome (GOLD analysis project Ga0137455, IMG submission 102334) | Soil microbial communities from meander-bound floodplain in the East River, Colorado, USA - East River MetaG ERMGT600_2 | ecosystem: Environmental > Terrestrial > Soil > Floodplain ... | reverse complement strand
GGCAATACAATACGAGCAGACGCGAACGCAAACCGCGGACGCATCGGTTCCGGCGCAATACCATAAGCGCGGACAGGCTGTCCGCGCTCCGGCTCAGGCCTTCATGTGCTTCTTATAGAGCTCGGTGACGAAGTCCCAATTGATGACGTGATAGAAGGCGTCGACGTAATCGGCGCGGCGGTTCTGGTACTTCAGATAGTAGGCGTGCTCCCAGACGTCGATGCCGAGCAGCGGCGTCCGCCCCGCCGAGAGGGGCGAGTCCTGGTTGGGCGTGGTCTCGATCGCGATCTGCTTGCCCTGGGCCGCCAGCCATGCCCAGCCGCTGCCGAAGACGCTCGCCGCCGCCAGGGAGAACTTCTCCTGGAAGGTCGCGAAGCCGCCGAAGGTCCTGTCGAGCGCCTCGGCGAGCGCTCCGCCGGGTTTCGCGGCCCCGCCCTTGCGCAGGCTGGTCCACAGCAGCGTGTGGTTGGCGTGGCCGCCGCCCTGGTTGCGCACCGCCGTCCGAATCGACTCGGGGACGGCGCTCAGGTCGCGCAGCAGGTCCTCGACCGGCCGCTTCGCCAGCTCGGCATGGGCGGCGACCGCCTTGTTGAGGTTGGCGACGTAGGCGGCGTGGTGCTTGTCGTGATGGATCTGCATGGTCTGCGCGTCCAGGTGCGGCTCCAGCGCGTCGAACGCGTAGCCGAGTGGCGGCAGGACGTAGGGTCCGCTGGCGGCGGGGTCCGGTGGCTTCGCCGGCGCGGCGGCGCCGGCGCCGGACTGGGCCCAGGCGGACGCGGACGAAGCGGGGAGGACGGCGGCGGACAACGCGAGGGCCTTGAGGGCTTGACGGCGGGTCATCATGGTCCGTGGCTCCGGTCGGTCGGCGCAGGTTATGGAATCAAGCTACCGAGCGGCGAGCCTAGCACGCCGCGCCCACCGGAGGCGGCTACGAGAGCCCGTGCCGGGCACGCTCCGCGGCGCGGCCGGGATGGATCAGCTCGAGGAAGAGGCCGAGACGCGCGGAGGCCGGCGGCAGCCCCTCGGCTTCGAGCCGCGGCCACAGTGCGTCGATCGCCGCGAGCAGCGGCGCCGGCCGGCCGGTGGCCACGGCTTCGACGATCCGCGGACCGGCGCCGGCGGGATCCTCGAGGGTCCGCAGCTCGGCCTCGAGCCAGTGGTCGAGCGGCGCCCAGCGGCGCTCGAGCGCGAACACCACGCGCACCAGCGCCTTCGCGCTGCGGGCCACGTTCATCCGCACCGCGGCCTCGCCGGCCCCGCGCTCGAGCGTGCGGGCCGACCGGCGGGCGGCGGTGACGGCGTCGATCACCCCGTGTCGCAGGCGCGCGGCGCGGAACGCATCGTCCATGGTCGCCAGGGTTTGGACCGCGGCGGTCGAGCGACCGTCGCGGTCGAAGAGGATGCGGGCGCGCTCGTAGGGCCAGTGGTCGAGGTCGAACGGCGAGTCGACTCGCGCCTCCAGCTCCGCCAGCCCGAGGTACTCGGCGTCCCAGACCAGGCGCCGCGTCGGGCCCTCGCCCTGCTCGAGCAGCTCGAGGCATTCCGCGGGGCCGAGCCGCGCGTAGGCCGCGGGGGCCAGCAGCACCTCGAGGTCGTCGTCCGAGGTCGGGTCGTCGTGACCGCGCGACCGCGAGCCCACGAGCAGGACGCCGAGCACGTCGGGATCCTGCCTCCAGCGCGCGACTCGCGCCGCGGTCTCGGGATGGATGTCGCGCACCGGTGCACGATCGCAGAAGCCTGCGTGCGGCACCAACCCCGCCCCACCAACGCCGAACCCCGGCGGAGGACCGCCGGGGTTCGGGTGGCGAACGCGGGATCGAGCCGCGCCGCTAGTTGAGCACGACCATCCGACGATCGAGTCGCTTGCCGTCGAGGAGCAGCCGATACCAGTAGACGCCGGGGCCCACCCGAGCGCCCGCCTCGTCACGGCGATCCCAGTCGGCGTTGTAGGAGCCGGCCGCCAGCTCGTCCGACACCAGGCGCTTCACCAGCCGGCCCTGGATGTCGTAGATGCCGAGGTCGACGCGCGCACGCGACGGCACCCCGTAGCGAATCAGCGTCGAGTTGCCGAACGGGTTGGGCGCGTTCTGGGCGAGGAATGCCATCGCCGGGACCGTGCCCTCGACTCCGACCAGCGAGCTGCCGTTGATCTGGAGCTCGAGCGCGGAGGCCGGTCCCCAGTTGCCGTCCCCGTCCTGGCCGCGCACCCAGATCTTCTGCAGGCCGCCGGCGAACGAGGTGGTGTTGACGCCGGTCGCGCTCACCGCGACGGTGGTGGTGCCGAAGGCCCCCGTCATCGCGTTGCCACTGCCCGCCGCCGCCGGGGCCGGTCCGAACGACCACTCCGCGGCCGTGACCAGACCGCCGCCGGTGAGCTGGTCGGAGACGCTGGCTGTGAAGTCCGCCGGGTTGGGCCGCACGATCGGGTTCGGGGCCGACTCGATCGAACCCGCGACCACGAGCGGACCGCCCGAGTCGCCGCCGGCCCGGGTGATGCTGAAGTTCGCGTTGCTCACGTCCGACGCCGCGAAGGCGGGCGTGCCGTCGTCCTCGATGCGGATGCGCACTCGCCCCGACCCGGTGTTCGGCACGCCGGTGAGGTCCCAGTTGTACGGGCTGGGGCCGACGCCGGCGGCGAGCAGGCTCCACGAGGTGCCGCCGTCGGTCGAGTACTCGAGCGTGCGCGAGGCGATCGCCCGCCCGGGGCCGACCGTCTCGTTCCAGAAGACGTCGACGGTACCGGTGGTGACGACCTCGGCGCCGTTCGGCGACGTGATGGCCACCGTCGGGCGCTCGCGGCCGAGCAGCCAGACGATGCTCTTGTCGAGGATGTCGCGTCGGATCGTGCTGTTGTTGGTGAACGGCGGGTCCATCACCGTCCACTCGAAGAACATGTTGACCAGGCGCGACGGTGCGCCGCCCCAGAACGCGGTCGACGCGTTCCCGTTGGGTGTGTCGCTCTCCCAGCGGAAGCCGATGTTGTTGGGGGTGGCTTCGTTGTTCTTCCAGGTGTAGTTGCCGGTGCCGCCCGAGCCCGGGGCGATGCTGATCTCGTCGCCGGCGCCGCCGCTGCGGAACGGGATGTAGTTGACGCTCGCGGCGCCGACGTAGTTACCCGAGATCGGATCGCCGACGAAGCCGGAGTCGCGGCTCCAGGTCAGCGGGTCGGCCTGGAACAACGACTTGAGCGTGTTCTGCACCCACTGGGCCTGGACCAATGAGTAGTAGGGCGAGGTCGGATCCGCCATGCCCCAGACGATGTCGTGGCCCACGACCAGCAACCGGCCGCCGCCATCCAGGTAGGCCGTGATCGAGTCGCGCTGCTCGAGCGTGAACCCCGGATACTGCTCCTGGCCGACCTGCCACACCACCGCCTTGTAGGAGCGCAGGCCGGTCGTCAGGTCGCCGAGCCGGGCCTCGTCGGTGAGCGCGCCCGACCAGAGGTCGAACGCCCAGCCGCCGGCGTTGAGTGCGCTGTCCCAGGCCACCGCGTGCTCGTGCTCGCCGAGCCCGTAGACCAGCAGGATGTCGCCCTGACCCTTGGCGGTGAACTTGTAGTGCGCGCCGCCGAGATCGTCGTGCGCCAGCGCGCCGGAGAGGCTCACCGACTCGACGTCGAAGTAGTAGGTCGTGCCGGCCACCAGGCCCTCGAGCACGACCTGGTGCGCGGTCACGGCGTCGCCCACCGCCACCGAACCCAGCTCCAGCGCCGGCGTGGTGCCATAGAAGACGCGGGAGTTGCTGCTGCGGTCCGTGGTCCAGGTGACGAGGGCCTTACCGACGCCGGCGCCCGCCGCCTGGACGTTGGTGATCGCCGGGGTGTCGAAGTTGACCGTGGCCCCGGTCGTCAGCAACAGCGCGGGCGAGGCGTCCTGGTAGGTCACGGTGATGGCGTCACCGTTGCTCACGCTGAGCTGCCCGTCGTCGCTGCCGGTCTCCGTCGGGGTCAGGGCCAGCGTCCCGGTGTAGATCCCGGCGCCGCTGCCGGCCAGCGTCACCGTCTCCGGCGTCGACTCCGTGGTGGAAACGATGCTGACGTCCACCGTCGGGCCGGCGTTGATGTCGGTGACCTGGATCTCCATCGTGCTCGACGAGCCGTACTCCGCCCGATCGATCGCGAGCAGGCCGGCGCCGTTGCCGACGTCACCCGTGATCACCAGACCGAACGGCTGCGGGCCGATCGGCACCGCCTGCCCCGTGACCCGGACGGTCCACAGCCCGACCGGCGGGGTGTTGATGCGGACGTTCTCCTCGACGTTGACGTTGTCGAACGAGCCGCCGGTGGTCGAGAAGGTGCCGGAGTAGACGTTGCCGCGGTAGGTCACGACGCCGTTGGTCACGGTCAGATTGAGGTTGTTGACCAGCTGGGTCGCGGCCGCCGGATTGCCCGGGTAGTCGGTCCACACCAGCGAGACCTCGAGCGGGATGGTCGTGCTCTGGACCTGGACCTGGTACTCGAGGAACTGTCCGGGACCGAGGCCGTCGGTGTTGTCGACCAGCAGCAGCTTCTGCAGGTCGCCGGCGAAGTAGAGGGCGCTGTCGGCCTTGAGCTTGCCCCACCCGACGTTGAAGTCGGGGGCGCTGGTGCCGGTGACCACGCTGTTGGCGCAGTTGACGCCGATCGCCTTCATCAGCGCCGCCGACGGCGAGAAGCTGTGCGCCGGCACCGGAGCGCCGGTGGGATACCAGCCCTCGGTCAGGTACTGGCGAACCAGCGCCATCATGCCGGTGGCGGTCGGCGAGGCCATCGACGTCCCGGTGTACGAGAGGTAGGAGGTCGGCGTCGTGCCCACCGACGAGGTCACGCCCTGGCCCGGGCAGACGTAGGTCGGCTTGCGGCGGTTGTCCAGCGTCGGCCCGCGGCTGCTGCCGTTGTACATGCCCAGCGCGGTGCTGTTCTGGGTGCCGCCGATGCTGCCGATGTTCTTCGCCGTGGCGGGCGGGGCGACGGTGAGCAGCGCCGGCCCGCCGTTCCCGTTGGCGAACTGGATCAGGTAGTCCTTGTGCGCCCACATGAACTGGTCGCACTGGAGCGAACTCAGGGAGTAGGCACCGGCCGCTCCGCCGCCCCACGAGTTCGAGGACAGGCGCGCCGCGCCGGCCGCGTTGCCGATGTAGCTCGGCAGGAACAGGTCGTTGAGATCCGCGAAGGCGTCGACGCCGTTCTGCAGCGCCGGGCCCGAGATGTCCATGAAGTAGAGCCGGGCGTCCTTGGCGATGCCGTCGTTGACGTTGGTGCCGCCGTTGGCGGAGTCGTCGCCGGCCACCGTGCCCGCGGTGTGCGTCCCGTGCCAGCCGGCCCCGGGCGCGTGGTCGCCGAAGGCGACCTGCGGGTTGCTCGAGCCGAGCTGGTAGGCGATGACCTTGCGGTGGGTGGGGTAGTCGCCGAAGCCAGCGATCGGGGTGCCGGAGTGGAGGAACGCGAGGTGGTTGGTCTCGATGCCGCTGTCCGAGGTCATCACGATCTGGCCGCCGCCGCGAATGCCCATGTTCCACAGCCGGCGATTCTGGACGACGTTGGTCTGCACCACCCACTGCGCGTTGCCGTTGAACAGCTCGGTCCGGTACACGGGCTCGACCCACGCGACGCCGGGGAGCGCGGCCACCGCCGCGAGGCGGGCGCCGGTGGCGCGGAAGCGCACCAGCTTGTTGATTCCGTTGTCGGACTGGGCGACGACGGCGCCACCCTGCCGCCCGATGCCGGCCGTCGCCTCGGCGATGTCGGCGTCGGGGAAGAGCAGCACCATGTAATCGGACTCATCCATGCGCGAGCGATCGGCGAAGGCGCTCAGCCGGTAGGCCGGCTGGTACTCACCCACCCACGTCACGCTGCGCTCGACGCCGAGACGACCGCGCGCCGCGCGGCTCATCCGCACCAGGTAGGCGTTGTCGGGCAGGTACGAGTAGACGGCGCCGCCCGCCTTTGCGATCGACTCGAGCTCGGCCTCGCCGGGCGCGTGGTCGAACTGGACGATCCACGATTCGAGCGCCTCGGAGGCGATCTCGTCGCCGGGCCGCGTGGCCCGCGCGAGATCCGCCGGCACGACGGGCTCGCCGTCGGCGGGCGCGAAGTCGTAGCCGGCCGACAGCCGGATGCGCGGCGCGCCGACGGTGGCGGCCGCGAAGTCGTCGGCGAGCTCGGCGGCCGTGAGCCGGCCTGAGCGCGCGGGCGACAGATAGGGCGAAGGCGCCACCACGTTCCGGAACTTCCGCTTCGCGTCGAGCGTGCGCACCTCGCCGAAACGCAGGCGACCGGTGCCTTCCTGGCGGATCGCGACCGTCCACCACAAGGTCGCGTCCTGCTCGAGCACGATGCCGAGATCGGCGAGCGAGAGCGCGCCGCGCGCGGCGTCACGCACGATCAGACCGGCGTCTGCAGGCAGCTCGGTCCACGCCGACGGATCGAAGACCTGGCGCGAGACGAGGAGCTGCGGGCGCGAGTATCCCGTCGGAACTTCGAACGCGAAGCGCACCGCGCTTTCCACCAGCTGCTGACCCTGCGCCGGGGCGACCAGCTCCGGGCGGCCGACTTTCTCGAGATCGCCGGGGCGCAGGGAAGCGCTGGCGGCGGTGACGAGGAGAGCCGACAGGACCGCGAACAGCGGAAGGAACCGAGTAACACGATTCATGGGAAGTACTCCTTCTCGCCGAGGAGGCGAGGACGGCACGCCGACACGACGCGCGTCCGGGCATCGAGTGCTCAAAATCGCTGCGTTGAGACCGGACTTGCCCCGGATCATCTGGCGGCTGCGGGGGAGGCGGCCGGGGCGGCCGCGGCGCTGCATGGGAACGCGAACGAGCCTAACAGAGCCAGAACACGGAGCCAATAAGTCCCTTGTGGCGCGAGGATTGTGTCCGGAGTCCCGGGGCGTGTATCAGGGCACTGCGGATCCCTCGAGGCGGGCCAGGACTTCGACCTCGGCGAGCCCGGAGCGGGCGCCGGCCGCGCGTCCGCCGGGCGCGGTCAGTCGGATCTCGATGGCATCGACGACGATCGGTGCGTCCGGGCTCATCCGGGTTGCGCCCCGCCCCACCGAGCGGGCGCTGAGGCGTCCGACCTCCCGCCCGGCGCGCTCCAGGCGGACTTCGCACGGTCCCGCGCGGGTCCCGGGGGTGGCGACGCCATGCAGCACCAGCTCCCGCAGCCGGATCGGCACCGGCCATTCGAAGATCGCGCCGGCGGCTCCGGAATCCGCGGATACCCAGGCCACCTCGACCGGGTCTCCACGGGTCCGCCGGTCGATCAACGCCTCGGCGCGGTGGCCCGGGGCCAGGCTGGTCACCCGAACCCGTGCCGCGGGCGCGGCGTTGAACCAGGCGGGGACGGCCGGCTCGCTCTGACGCAACAGGGTCGAGTGGCCGGCGTGGCAGCCGATGCACCGGCTGGTGCCGCCCGGCACGCCGGCATTGAAGCCCGCGACGTGGGCGGCCCCGTGCGCGGAGAGCAACACCCGGCCGGCCGCGTCCACGACCTGCTCGAACATCGGCACTCCGGCGGGCAGGCCGCGCTGGTCGATCGAGCCGTCGGCGGCGACGGCGGCCTCGCGCACCAGGATCAGGGTGTCCCCACCACGGGCGCCGGGGGCCGCCAGCGGCGCGAAGAACCGAACGCGCGCTCCGGAGGCGGGCCGCGGCGGATTGCCGCCGCCGCCATCCATCGGGCCGCCGGCGAACACGTTGAGGCAGAGGAAGCGGAAGGTCCCGTTGCGCGCCAGCGCCCCGCGGTCGATGGGGAGCGATGGCCCGATGAGCCCGGGCACGGCCACTGCGCGTGCGGCGGCGGCCTCGAGCGCCGGCGTCAGCGGACGACGCACGACCGGCGCCGCGTCCAGCTCGAGCGTGCCCGGGAGGTCGATCACCTGGCGTGGCTCGGAGCCGTCGGTCGCGACGACGTAGAGCCCGAAGTCGCCACGCCCGCCCGGCGCGTAGGACAGGAGCAGCCGGCCGTCGGGCAGAGCCGCGGGCGCGCATGCCGAGGGCGGCGCCAGCCCGCGCGCCGCCGCGTAGGGGTCTCCGCCGCGGTCGGGCACGATCGCCCCCAGCACATGACGCGGCCGTCCCAGGCGTGGGCTGAAGAGCTGGACCGCGGTCGCGGCCGGGCCCGGAGAGAGCCCGAGGTTCAACCCGACCACCGCGGCGAGACCGCCGGAGGGAAGCGGCGCGGGTTGATAGGCGCTCGCCGTGCGCCTCCCGCCGGGCTCGCCCGCGGCGAGGCGCGGATCGCCGCCGTCGGGCGTGATCTCGATCGCCTGCCAGAGGTTCACGCTGTCGCCCGGGACCGCGCGACCGGGATCGAGCGTCCAGCCGGCGGGATCGCCGAGCGAAGGGCGACGCCGATTGAACCACCAGCGCGCGAAGGCGACCCGGCCGGTGCGCGGATCGAGCGCGGGCTCGTCGGCGCCATTGCGCTCGGCCGTGATCCGTCGTGGGACGCCGTCGGCATCACGGGCGTCCAGCACCCACAGGTTGGTGGCGGGGACGTCGGCGTACTCGGAGCGCGGCGCGTCGCGAGTGGAGGAGAAGCAGAGCGCGTAGGCGCCGATCCAGCACGGGTCGAGGTCGTCGTGGCGCGCGCCCGGGACGACGCGGGTCAGCGGGCGCAGGCCGCGGCCGTCGAGCCCGATCTCGTAGAGCCGCCACGCGCTGTCGGCGTGGCTGAGGCCGGCAAACGCGACGCGCGTGGCGTCGAGCGACACCGAGGGGTCGGCGACGTCGAAGAACGCGCCCGGCGGCGCCAGCTCGCGGAGGGTGCCGTCGCGCTCGCGGAGCAGCAGTCGGCCGCCGGCGGCCGCGGCGCGATGATGAGGCCCGAGGCCCGGCACCGCGCCGCCGCCGCCGGCCAGCGGCGCGCGCGAGACCAGGACGATCGCCGGCAAGGAGCCGGCGCGGGGTCCGAACCCCGCGGCCACCAGGGCGAGCAGCAGGCCGAGCACCGTGGCGGGTCGTGTCATGGACCGATGCTACACTGCGCCCAATGACCGAGATGCTGATCGTGTTCACGTCCTTCGCCCGCGAGGAGGACGCCGTCCGCGCCGTGCAGACGCTGATCGAGGAGCGCCTCGCCGCCTGCGGGACCGTGCTCCCCGGGGCGCGATCGCTCTATCGCTGGCAGGGCCGCATCGCCGACGAGCGCGAGGTTCAGGTTCTGCTCAAGACCCGCAAGCAGGACTGGGCCGCGTTGCTCTCGCGGCTCCACCAGCTGCATCCCTACGAGACCCCCGAGTGCCTCGCGGTCCGCGTCGCGGCCGGGGCGCCGAAGTACATGGCGTGGCTCGAGGAGGCGCTCGAGCCGGAGGGCGCGTGACCGCGGGTCGCGAGCGCATGGTGCTCGGCATCGAGACCTCGTGCGACGACACCTCCGTCGCCGTGCTCGAGGACGGCCATCGCCTGCGCTCTCATCTCATCGCCGCCCAGGACCTGCATCGACTCTATGGAGGCGTGGTGCCCGAGCTGGCCGCGCGGGCGCACCTCGAGCTGCTGCCGCGGATGGTGGCGCGCGCGCTGGAGGAAGCCGGCGTCGGGGCCCGAGAGCTCACGGCGGTGGCGGTGACCCATGCGCCGGGGCTGGTGGGCTCGCTGGTGGTCGGCGTCTCGTTCGCGAAGGCGTGGGCCTACGCGCTCGGCATCCCGGTGATCGGCGTCAATCACATCGAAGCCCACCTCCACGCCGCCACGCTCGAGCTGGGCGAGAGCCCGTGGCCCGCGGTCGCGCTGGTGGTGTCCGGCGGTCACACCGAGCTGGTGGAGCTGAACGGCTTCGGCACCTACCGCTGGCTCGGCAGCACCCGCGACGACGCGGCGGGGGAGGCGTTCGACAAGGTCGGGAAACGGCTCGGGCTGGGCTTCCCGGGCGGACCGGCGATCGAGGCGATCGCGGCCGAGGGCGACCCACTGGCCCACGCGCTGCCGCGCCCGATGCTCGATCGACCTGGGTGGGACTTCTCCTTCTCGGGCCTCAAGACCGCGGTGTCTCTGGCTGCCGCACGGCTCGAGGAGCGGGCGCCGGCCGACCGGCGGCGGGCGGTTGCCGACCTGGCGGCCTCGTTCCAGGCCGCGGTGCTGGACGTGCTCGAGCACCGCGCGATGGGCGCGGTGGATGCGGTCGGCGCCTGTGCCCTCACGCTCGGGGGCGGCGTCGCCTGCAACGGCGGGCTCCGGAGCCGGCTGGCCCAGGCCTGCGCCACCCGCGGGATCCCGCTCCGCGTGCCGACGCCTCGGCTCTGCTCCGATAACGCGGCCATGATCGCCCTGGTCGGCGCCCGTCGGCTGGCACGCGGCGAGGGCGGCGACCCCGGGCTCGACGCCATCGCCTCGCTCGAGGAGTCCGGGCTCCCCCTGGCCGTCTGAAGCCCGCGGCTCCCACCCGGGGTCGCCCGGCTCCCCGGAAAATCGTGCCGTCGCAGGAAACTGCGACGTACGAATGACTTCAGCCCCGCCACCCGGCCGCCGATAACCGGCTCGGAAGCCGTTCCACGAATGGCCGCCCGGGATGGCCGCGTCTCGGGCGCCGGTCACCCCTTTTCGAGGAGCCACGCCCGAGCCCGTGTCCAAGCCCCGCATCCTCATCGCCGAAGACTCCTCGAATCTGCGCGACATCCTGCGTCTCCAGCTCAGCATGGCCGGCTACGACGTGACCGAGGCGCCGGACGGCCAGGCCGCACTCGACGCGGTGCGCGCCAGCGTGCCCGACGTCGTGCTGCTCGACGTCATGATGCCGCACATCGACGGCTACGAAGTCTGTCGCCGGCTGCGCCAGGCGTTCGCCACCCGGCACATCCCGATCATCATGCTGACGGCGAAGACCGAGGTGGAGGATCGCCTCGAAGGTCTGCAGGGCGGCGCCAACGACTTCATCACCAAGCCCTGGGAGGCCCGCGAGCTGCTCGCCCGCGTGCGCAACGCGCTGGATTGGAGCCGCCAGCAACGCTCGGCGAGCCCGCTCACCGGTCTCCCCGGCAACATCGTGATCGAGGAGGAGCTCAAGCGCTGCATCGAGCGCCAGTTGCCGTTCGCGCTGCTGCAGCTCGACATCGACTCGTTCAAGGCCTTCAACGATCACTACGGCTACGCGCGCGGCGACCAGGCGATCCAGACGCTGGCCCGCATCCTGGTCGATCGCGCCGAGGGCGACTTCGTCGGCCACATCGGTGGCGACGACTTCATCGTCATCACGCGCACGGAACGCGCGCAGGCGCTGGCCGAGACGATCATCGCGGAGTTCGACCGTGAGACGGCGCTGCTCTACGACGAGGGCGACCGCACCCGCGGCTTCATCGAGGTCGCCAACCGCCGCCACGTCACCGAGCGCTTCCCGATGATGAGTCTGACCATCGCGCTGGTCAGCTCCGACCGCTACGCCGTCACCCACCAGGCCGAGCTGGCCGACATCGCCCACGAGCTCAAGGCGCAGGGCAAGTCGATCCCCGGCAGCGTGGTGGTCGGCGAGCGCCGACGCGTCGACGCCGACGACGATCGCGCCCAGGACGTCGCATGAGGGCACGGAGCCGCCGATGAGCCCGCCGAGCCAGACGCCGCCGCGCAGCGCGCCGGCCGTGACTCCGGCGCTGGGGGGTGAGGCCCTGGCGATGCTGGCCCAGGCGGTGCTCGCGCTGCGCAGCACCGCCGAGCTGGGCACCGCCTGCGCGATCGCCGGCGACTGCGCGGTCGGTGCGCTCGAAGGCACCGAGTACCGTCTGCTCCGCGTCGACCCGCGCTCGGGGGCGCTGCGGCTGCTCGAGCCGTCGGGGGTGGAGACGCCCTACCTCGCCGAGTCCGGTGGTCCGGTCGAATGGGTGATGCGGCACGAGACGGCGCTCTACGACGACGGGCACTCCGGCATGTCGCGGCCGCGCGAGACCCTGCTCTGGATCAACCCGCCCGCCGCGCTCGCGACCCTGCCGCTGTTCTCGGGCAGCACGATGTTCGGCTGCCTGCTGGTGAGCTTCCGCGGGCCGACGGCGCTGGCGTCCGAGACCCGGCTGTTCCTGCAGACGCTGGCCGACGCGCTGGCGATGGCGCTCGAGCGCGCCGAGCTGCAGCGGCAGCTCGAGGAGGAGCGCCGGCGCCGCGACGACCTCGAGCGCCGGCTGGCGCTCGACGAGGAGACGTCGGCCAGCCTG
>Ga0137455_1000364_pt1 | contig 12120 bp, 12 predicted proteins | sample EasRivERMGT600_2_FD_102334 | JGI IMG/M metagenome (GOLD analysis project Ga0137455, IMG submission 102334) | Soil microbial communities from meander-bound floodplain in the East River, Colorado, USA - East River MetaG ERMGT600_2 | ecosystem: Environmental > Terrestrial > Soil > Floodplain ... | reverse complement strand
TGCTCGCCGTTGTCAGCGCCCGTGTATTTCAGGTCGAAGCGCTCGGGCATCTGGTAGTCGAGTTGAATCGTCCCGCACTGCCACTTCCGGCCGAGCGCGTCCGTGATGTCGAAGTCGATCTTGGGCCCGTAGAAGGTACCGTCGCCCGCGTTGAGCGTGTACGCCTGCTGCGAGCGATCGAGCGCGCGCACGAGCGCCGCCTCGGCGTCGTCCCACGTCGCGATCGCGCCGAGAAACTTCTCAGGCCGCGTCGACAGCTTCGCGGCAAAGGCCAGTCCGAAGTCGCGGTAGACACGCTGGATCAGTCCGATGAGCTCTTCGACTTCAGCGCCGATCTGCTCCTGCGTCACGAAGCAGTGGCCGTCGTCCTGCGAGAACTGGCGGACGCGTGTCAGGCCCGAGAGCGTGCCGGAGGCTTCGTTGCGGTGCAACGGCGTCTGCTCGTGAAACCGCAGCGGCAAATCCTTGTAGCTCCGCATCTCGCTGCCGAACAGCAGGAAGTGTCCGGGGCAGTTCATCGGCTTGAGGCCCATCTCCTCGCCGTCCGACGACTTCACGAGGAACATGTTGTCCTGGTAGTAATCCCAATGACCGGACGTCTGCCACAGCGCCTTGTTGAACACGATCGGCGCTTTCACTTCCTGGTAGCCGGCGGGAATCAACACACCGCGCATGTAGTTCGACAGCGTGTTGTAGAGCGTTGTGCCTTTCGGCAGCCAGAACGTGGCGCCCGGCGCCCACTGATGGAACGTGAACAGGCCGAGTTCCTTGCCGACTTTCCGATGGTCGCGCTTCTTCGCTTCTTCGAGGCGCGCCAGGTGCTCGTCGAGCTCCTTTTGCGAGAAGAACGCCGTGCCGTAGACGCGCTGCATCGGCGCGTTCTTCGCGTCGCCCTTCCAGTACGCGTTCGACGTCGACGTCAGCTTGAACGCCTTGAGGCGCCCCGTCGATGGCACGTGCGGGCCGACGCAGAAATCCAGGAACGTGTCCTTGTCCTTGATCGTGTAGACCGACACTTCCGGCTGGCCGGCCGTTTTCTCTTCGATCAGCTGCACCTTCAGCGGCTCGCCGCGCTTGGTGAAGAAGTCAATTGCTTCCTGCCGCGGCCAGATCTGGCGTTCGTAGACGTAGTCCTTCGACGCGAGATCCTTCATCTTCGCTTCGATCGCCTCGAGGTCCTCGGGGACGAACGGGCGTTCGACGACGAAGTCGTAATAGAAGCCGTCTTCGATCGGCGGGCCGATGCCGCATTGCACTTTCGGAAAGAGCGCCGTCACCGCGGCCGCGAGCAGGTGTGCCGTGGAATGGCGATACAGTTCGAGCGCCTCGGGGCTCTTGTTCGTCACGATGCGGACGGACGCGTCCCGGGTCAGCGGATAGGTGAGGTCCACCATCTTGTCGCCGACAAATGCCGCCAGGGCCGCGTCGGCAAGACGTGGCGAGATCGCCTCGGCGACCGCTTTTGCAGGAGCGCCGTTCTCAACCTGTTTCGTTGAGCCATCCGGTAACGTGATTGTGACCATTAGATGCAGTCCACCTTCGCGCTTCGCGCTACGGTGGACACCCTTCGCCTGGAGGTGGCTCGCCACCCGTAGCTCGCTCGCGTGACAGGCGAGCGAAGGGTGGTAGGCGCGAATAGATTCGAACTATCGACCTCCTCCGTGTCAGGGAGGCGCTCTAACCAACTGAGCTACGCGCCTATCTCTATCGATTTTCGACCGCAGGCCGAACGAAAAGTATAGCAGAGACTAGTTCAGCGTGGTCTTGAGCGCCTTGCCGGCGCTGAAGCGAACCGTCTTGCGCCGGGGGATCCGGATGGCGCCCCCAGTCAGCGGGTTCCGCCCCTTGCGGGCCTTGCGGATGGCGGTCTTGAAAGTGCCAAAGCCGACGAGGGTGACGGCATCACCTTTCTTGAGCGACTTCGTGATGGTCGCGAGCGTCGTCGCCACCATTTTCGATGCGACGGACTTGCTGACGCCGGTGTCCTTGACGATGCGTGCGATCAGCTGCTGCCGATTCATTCTGTGCGGTCTGTGCCTTCTGTGGCCTACGCAGCGGCTTTGACGGTCAGCGACTCGATCGCCTTGTCGAGCGTCGCGTCCTTTGCCGCAGGCGGCTGGCCGAAATCGAGGTCGGGTTGTTCGACGGCCACGTCGGGGATGATGCCCTTCTCGTGGATCGCGACGCTGGCCGGCGTCAGGTAGATCAAATGCGTCAGCATCAAGCCGCTGCCGTCGGGAAGGCGCACCAGCTTCTGCCGTGCCGCGCGGCCGAGCGTGCGCTCGCCGATCAACTGGGCGCGCTTGTTGCCGCCCAGCGCGGCGGCGAAGACTTCCGCGCCGTTCGACGTGCCGTTGTCGGTGAGGATCACGGTCGTGATCGTGATCGCGCCGTCGCCGGCGACTGCCGACACCGCTTCCTTTTCCTTGCCGCGATCCTGGCGATACACCAGCACGCCGTTCTTGACGAACAGGCGGGCCGCGGCGAGTCCGGCGTCGATGTCGCCAAACGCGGTGCCGCGCACATCAATGACGACGTGCTTCGCGCCGGCTTTGGTCACCGAGTTGATCTCGCTCTTGATCTGATCGGCCGTGCTCTTCGAGAACTCGGCGATACGCAGGTAGCCCACGCCCGGCGCGGCGATCCGCGACTTCACCGCGACCGCGGGCAGCTCTTCGCGCGCGAGATCGATTTCATGCGGCTCCGCGGCGTTGCCGCGCAGCACCGTGAGATGGACCTTGGTGCCCGGCTTGCCGCGCAGCAGCCGCTGGCCTTCGTACACCGTGGTGTCGCGCGTCGACTGGCCGTCGATGGCGCGGATGTAATCGCCGGGCATCAACCCCGCCTTCGCGGCCGGTGAGCCGTCGCGCGCGGCGATGACGCGGAGATAGTACTGGCGCGTCAACTCGAGGCCGGTCTGCGCCGTGCCGCCGAGATCGCCCTTGTCGAGCACCTTGACCTGGTTGACGTCGAGATACGCGCTGTCGGGATCGAGGCCGTCGGCGAGCCCGTGCATCGCGCCCAGCATCACCTTGTCGACGTTCACTTCTTCGACGTAGTTGTTGAGGATCAGCGAGACGACATCTTCGAAGATGCGCAGGTACTGATAACTGTCTTCGCGCGCCATCGCCTTGCTCATGAACCCGCCGACGACGGCAAAGGCAATGACCGGCATCGACACGGCGAGGACGAGAACGCGCCCGCGAATCTTCATCTTTTACCTCTCAGATGGCTTGACTGCGTCAAGCCATTCACAGCGTTGCTTTGCCGCGCTCCGCGCGGGGGCTAGCGAGGCCGAGCCCACATGATCAGCGCCTCGCTAGCCATTGTAGCGGGTCAACCGGGCGGCCGTCGATGCGGACCTCGAAATACAGGGCGGCTCCGCCGGAGGGCGACAGCCCGACGTGCCCGAGCGGCGTGCCGCGGCTGACGTTCGTCCCCGCGCTCACGGACGCATCCAGCAGGTGGCCATACAGCGTGAACGCCGCATTGCCGTGATCGATGATCACCAGCGTCCCGAATCCGCTGAACGGCGCCGCATAGGCGACCGTGCCTTCATGCACGGCCGTCGCGGCCGTCCCCTCGGCCGCGGCCACCTCTATGCCATTTCGGACGATGGACGTCCCGAAACGGCCTGATGACTGGCGTCCGAATCGCGTGCTGACGTCGCCGGTGATCGGCCACGGCAGATCGCCCTTGAAGGGACGAATCGGCAGCGCGACCACCGAGGATCCGGCCCCCGCTGTCGCCAGTTTTTCTTCGAGCTGCAGCTGCGCTTGCTGGAGCTCGACGACGTACTGCGCGGCGAGATCGCGCTCTCGATCGAGATTCTCGATCATCTTGTTGCGCGCCGCGACGGCGGCGACGACGGCGGTGCGCGCCTTCGCGGCGTCCTTTTGCAGCGCTTCGACCATGTCGTACTTCTGATCGAGATCGTTGAGGGCGTCACGCTCGGCGGCCAGGATGCGGCGATGCGTTTCGAGTCGCACGCGATCCATTTGGGCGACGGCGGCCACGCCGCGCGCCATGCGCCCGAGCGCGCGGACATCGTTGGAGGCGAGGAGCAGCTGCACGTAGCCGGCGCGGCCGTGCTTCGACAGCTCGACGAGCCGCTCCCTGATGCCGGGTGTTTCCGCGATGCGCGTCGCTTCGAGTGCCTTGAGCCGCCGCTCGGCGCGATCGCGATCGGCGGTCACGCGCGCCAGCTCCGTATCGGTCTTGACGAGTTCCGCCTGCTTGATTTCGCGATCGATCTCGAGCCGCCGCAGCTCGCCGAACACGGTGCGCGCCTGCGCGGCCAGCTTGTCGGACTCCGCCTGCAGCGCCTTGATTCGCGCCGTAATGCGATCGGCCTGCGTTTTGGGATCAGCTTGCGCGAAGAGCCCGGTCGCCGCAATCGCGACGATTAACGCGACCCGTAAGGGATTAGTCAATGCGCCGATTATACTGACCGAGTGCGGGTGTTGGGCATCGACTATGGAGCGCGCCGCATTGGCCTGGCGCTGAGCGATGCCACCGCGACGCTCGCGTCCCCGTGGCGCCTCGTGCAGCGCCCGCCGTCCGAAGCCGAAACCCTCCGCCTCATGATCAAGGAAATCGCCACGCTCGCCGGGGAAGACGATGGCCTCGAAGCCGTGGTGATCGGCTGGCCGCGGCGCCTCGATGGCTCGGCCACCGATCAAACGAAATTTGTCGAAGCGTTCGCGCGCGCGATCGAGGCGCAGGTCACCGTTCCTGTCGTGCTGCAGGACGAGCGGCTGTCGAGCCACGAAGCGGAATCGCGGCTCGCGGCGCGCGAGTCGGATTGGCGGAAGCGCAAGGCCAAGCTCGACGCCGCCGCGGCGGCGATCATCCTGCAGGACTACCTTGACGGACGCCGGCGAGAGATACATGAAGTGGATTAAGCGGCTGTTTCTCTTCGTCGTGCTCGTCGCCGTGATCGCGGGCGCCGGCGGCTACTGGCTCTATCGGCAGGTTATCGAGCCGTATCGCGGCTACGACAGCGCCGAAGTGTTTGTCGACATTCCAAGCGGTTCGGGGCCGGCGCGCATCGGCGACAAACTTGTCGACGCCGGCGTCGTCCGCGATCCAACGATCTTCCGCGTCGCGTTGTTCGTCAGCGGGCGGGCGCGCGCGCTCAAGGCGGGCGAGTATCGCTTCACCGCGCCGATGCACGCGCTCGATGTGATCGACAAGATCGCGCGCGGCGATGTCTACAAGCGCCTGCTGACCTTTCGCGAAGGCCTGACGATCGCCGAGATGGCCCAGGTGTTCGAAGAGAAGGGGTTTGGCAAAGCCGCCGAGTTTCAGCAGGCGGCCGCGAACGTGAAGTTGATCGCCGATCTCGATCCGGCCGCTCGCGATCTCGAAGGCTACCTGTTTCCGGAAACCTATTCGCTGCCGCGCGACACGCCGGCCGCGGTGGTCGTCGAGCAGATGGTGATGGGTTTCAAGAACGCGCTCACACCGGAGATGCGTACCGCCGCCGAAACCGACGGTTTGAGCGTGCGTCAGCTCGTCACGCTCGCGTCGCTCGTTGAAAAAGAAACCGGCGCCGGCGACGAGCGGCCCCTGGTCGCGGCCGTGTATCGCAACCGGCTGAGAATCCGGATGCCGATGCAGGCCGATCCCACCGTGATCTACGCGCTGCAGAAGGCCGGCCAGTACAACGGCAATCTCACGCGGGAACACTTGCGCGAGCTGGATTCGCCGTACAACACCTATAAGTACGCGGGCCTGCCGCCGGGACCGATCGCCGCGCCCGGACGCGCGTCGCTGCAGGCCGCGGCAAAACCCGCCGACGCCGACTATCTCTACTTCGTGAGCAAGAACGACGGCACGCACGTCTTCGCGTCAACGCTCGACGAGCACAACCGCAACGTCTTTACCTGGCAGGTGGAATACTTTAGAAAGCAGCGTGGATCGCGCTGATCCTCATCGCTCATTCCATTTCAGCTTTTGCCGCAGCACTTCGAAGTAACTACGCGTCGTCGAGCGGATCAGCCGCAGCGGACGCTCCGACTTCGCGATCGTGATCTCGTCGCCTTCGTGCAGGCCGAAGCCGGTCTGGCCGTCGACCGTGACATAGACTTCATCGCCGGCATTCGAGCTCGTTGACTGCACGCGGACCTCGCGCTCGGTGGGAATGACGATCGGGCGGTTGGTCAGCATGTGCGGCGCGATCGGCGTCAGCACGAGCGCGTCCATCGCGGGATGGACGATCGGCCCGCCGGCCGCCAGGTTGTAGGCGGTGGATCCCGTCGGCGTCGCGACGATCAAGCCATCCGCCTTCACCGCCGTCACGAACTGATCGCCAACCGATACCGATAACTCGATCATCCGCGACAGCGCCGTGCGCGTGAACACGACGTCGTTCAGCGCCATGTGCGAGAGCGGCAGCTGTCCCTTCCGCGTGGCCGTCGCGCGCAGCATCATCCGCAGATCGTGCGTGGCCTGACCGTTGATCGCCGCCTCGAGGGCGGTGAAGATCTCGGGCCGCGTGATCTCGGTCAGGAATCCGAGCGATCCGAAGTTCACGGCCAGGATGGGAATGTCGCGGCCGCTTTCGGCGATCGCCTTCGCCATCGCGAGCAGCGTGCCGTCGCCGCCGAGCACCACGACGAGATCGACCTGCGCCGGCAGCTCCGCGCGGTCGGCGACCGTGAGCTCGGCGCCGTCGCTCAGCATCGCGGCCTCGGTGGTCCAGATCGCATCGACGCTGCGCTGACGCAGCCAGTGCGAGAGCTGCGCGAGCGTCGCGCGCGCTTCGATCAGCTTCGGTTTGACGGCGATGCCTATGCGCATCTGAGGTGCATCAGAAACTCGGTGTTGCCGTGGGCGCCGGTAATCGGCGAATCGATCAGCCCGAGGCGCCCCAATCCTACTTCAGCGGCTGCGGCGGTGACCTCGGCGATGACGCGCGCGTGCACATCGGGATTCGTGACCAGGCCGCCCTTGCCGACATCCTTGCGGCCGGCTTCGAATTGCGGCTTCACCAGCGCGACGATCTCCGTCGGTCTCGCGACGAGGGCTGGAAGAACCGGGAAGATGTGCCGCAACGAGATGAACGAAACGTCGATGCTGATCCGCGTGATCGCCGCGCCGACGTCCGGCAAGCCGCCCGGCTTCAGATGCCGCGCGTTGGTGTTTTCGATCACGGTGACACGCGGATCGCTGCGCACTTTCCAGTGCAGCTGGCTGTGTCCAACGTCGAGCGCGATGACATGGCGCGCGCCGCGTTGCAGCCACACGTCCGTAAATCCACCGGTCGACGCGCCGACATCCAGCGCGATGCGATCGGTGGCGTCGATGCCGAACGCCTCGAGGGCGGCCGCGAGCTTGATCCCGCCGCGCCCGACCCACGGATGATCGGGACCGATGACCCTGATGTCGGCATCGATCGGCACCATGGTCCCGGCTTTCGCCGCGCCATGTCCGTCGACGTCGATCTGTCCGGCGAGAATCAACGCGCGCGCCTTCTCGCGGGTCTCGACGAGTCCCTTCTCGACGAGGAGCGTATCCAGCCGCTGGCGTTTGGGTGATTTCAAGCCCGTAGCCCGTAAGCCCGCAAGCCCTTATGTCTTTCGCTCAATGATCCAGCTCGCAATATCCGCGAGTCGCGAATCGAGGAGGCCGGCTCGCTCGAGCGCCGCACGGGCGTTGGTGTGACATTCCGCCGCGAGCTCTCGCGATCGATCGAGCCCGAAGAATGCTGGGTAGGTCGGCTTCCCGGCCGCGCGATCCTTGCCCGCGGTCTTGCCGAGCGACGCCGCCGATCCTTCTTCGTCGAGAATGTCGTCGACGATCTGAAAGGCAAGGCCGATCTCGGTGCCGTACTGATCGAGGATGGCGAAGAGCGAGTCGGTGGCGCCGCCCATCACGGCGCCGGCGGCCACCGATGCGCGAATCAGCGCGCCGGTTTTCCGCGCGTGCATATCACGCAACCCCTCCGGTGTTAGTGACGTGGAGGGTTGGCGCGATATGCCCCCCGCAGCCTTGGCGGAGGGGGGCATCGAATCCAAATCAATCGCCTGTCCGCCGACCATGCCCGGCGCTCCGGCCGCATCCGCGATGATCGACATCACCTTCAGCTTCCGCATCATCAGCGTCGGGTGATGGCCCTGCGGCTCGCGGGCAAGGAGGCGGAACGCTTCGGCCTGCAACCCGTCGCCCGCGAGAATCGCCATCCCCTCGCCATGCACGACGTGTGAGGTCGGCCGCCCGCGCCGCAGGTCATCGTCATCCATCGATGGCAGATCGTCGTGGATCAGCGAATACGTGTGGATCATTTCGATCGCGCACGCCGCCGGCAGCGCGGCATCGCGCGCCGCGGCTTCGGATGCGCCGATCGCCTGCGCGACGCCTTCCGCGCTCGCCATCACCAGCAGTGGTCGCAAGCGCTTGCCGCCGCCGAGCAGGCTGTAGCGCATCGCCTCGACGAGGACCGGTGGGACGGCGGGAGAAGTGGAAAGGAATCCGGCGAGCGCGGTCTCGACCTGTCTGCGGCGCTCGTTAAGATACGCCTCGAACGTCATTCGTCTTCGTCGTCGGGGAGGCGAAGCGAGGCCGGCGCCGGCTTCAGCTCGCCGCGCTCGTTGACGATCTCGATGCGGCGCTCCGCTTCCTCGAGCCGCGAATGACAGAACCGCGAGAGCTGCACGCCGCGCTCGTAGAGCTCGAGCGATTTCTCGAGCGCCAGATCGCCTTCTTCGAGCTTCTTGACGATGCCCTCGAGCTCGGCGATGGCCGCCTCGAAATCCTTGATGGTTGGGTCCTTACTCACGCTCTCCACTCACCCGGTTCACAGTGGCGTCAAACGCTCCGCGCTCCAACGTCACACTCACTTTGTCACCCGCATTCAGCGTTGATGCGTCACGAATGATACGCGTTCGCGACGCGTCCCATGTTACCGAATAGCCGCGGCCGAGGACGGCAAGCGGGCTGAGGCCATCGATGCGTGCGGCCAGCGCGCCGAGCCGGGCCTGCGCCGCGCTCATCCGGCGTCGCACGGCCGCTTTCAGCTGCCCATCGCGCGACACCAGCCGCGTGCGAACCGCGGCGAGCCGGTGGCGCGGATCGAACTGATCGAGCGATCGCCGCAGTAATTCGTGTCTCCGGCCGCGCCTCGCGACGCCCTGGCTGATGCGCTCCCGCAACGCCGCCGCCAGCTCGGAGACATGGCGGCCCCGGACCGCCAATCGTCCTTCGAAGCCCGCATAACCCGGACGCGCTTCGAGCACGTGCAGGCGCGTCTCCATGCGCCGCAGGCGGTGATGAATCGCCGCGTCGAGCCGCTCGCCGATGCGATCGATGTGCGCGAAGAACTCGTCCTTCCGCCGCACCACGAGCTCGGCGGCCGCCGACGGCGTCGGGGCGCGCAGATCGGCGACGAAATCGGCGATGGTGAAGTCGGTTTCATGGCCGATGCCGGAGATGATCGGCACTTGCGACGCCGCAATCACACGCGCCAGGACCTCCTCGTTGAAGGCCCACAGATCTTCGAGCGAGCCGCCGCCGCGCGCGAGGATGATGACGTCGACGGCCTCGATGCGCTCGACCTTGCGGATGGCGTGCGCGATCTCGCGGGCGGCGCCGTCACCTTGCACGCGCGTCGCCGAGAGCACGAGGTGCGCGTTCGGATAGCGGCGCCGCAGTACGCGAATGATGTCGCGCAGCGCCGCGCCGTCGAGCGACGTGACGATGCCGATGCGGCGGGGCAGCGCCGGCAGAGGCCGTTTGCGGGCCGGATCGAACAACCCTTCTGCCGCGAGCTTCTTCTTGAGCTGTTCGAACGCCTGCTGTAGGGAACCGAGTCCCTTCGGCTCCAGATGCTCGCAGAGGATCTGATACTCGCCCTTCGGATCGTAGACGCTGATCTTGCCGCGAGCCACGACCTTCAACCCGTCTTCGGGTTTGAACTTCAGGTAGCGCACCGCCGAGCGGAACATCACGGCTTTGATTTGCGACGCGCCATCCTTCAGCGTGAAATACATGTGCCCCGTATTCCACACGCGCGCGTTCGAAATCTCGCCTTCGACCCACACGTTGGTCAGCGAGTTCTCGAGCAGATCACGAATCGTGGCGTTGAGCTCGCTGACCGTGAGGATCGTTCGCGTTGGCGCGGCCGCCTTTGGCACCTCAGGCACCCTAGGCACCTTGGACTCGTCGTCGAATGGAAGCCGGCTCATGTGCGCGCCGCGACGACCGTCTCCGTGATCTCTTTCAGTTGATCTTCGGTCAGCGAAATGCGTTCGATCGCCGTGGCCTTTCCCGTCGTGTGATCGACGGCGATCAGCACACCGTGCATCCTGGGATCGCCGCTGGCGGTTTCGAATCGTGCCGGCAATCCCGAGACGAAGCGGCTGATGATCGCCTCCTTCTCGATGCCAATTACGCCGTCGTGCGGTCCGGTCATGCCGACGTCGGTCAGGCACGCGGTGCCTCCCGGGAGGATGCGTTCGTCGGCGGTCTGCACGTGCGTGTGCGTGCCGATCACCGCCGTCACCATGCCGTCGAGATAATAGGAGAGCGCAATCTTCTCTGACGTCGTCTCGGCGTGCATGTCGACGAAGATCACCTGCGCGCCGTCGGCGCGCACCCGCGCGATCTCGCGCTCGGCGCCGCGGAACGGATCGTCGATGGCGTGGAGAAACACGCGGCCCATCACGTTGATCACGCCGACCTTGACGCCGTTCTTCGCCGTGACGACACAGGAGCCGGCGCCGGGCGTGCTCTCCGGATAATTGGCGGGCCGCAGCAGGCGCGGTTCGTTGCCGATGAACTCGAGCGTCTCGCGCTTGTCCCAGACGTGGTTGCCGGTGGTGATGACGTCGACGCCCGAGGAGAGGATCTCGAGCATGTTCTCGCGCGTGATGCCCGCGCCGCCGGCCGCATTCTCGCCGTTGGCGATCACCAGGTCGGCGTCATGCCGCGACGCCAGTGCGCGCACGTGGCGCCGGATCAGATCGCGGCCCGGGCGGCCGACGATGTCCCCGAGAAACAGCAGCTTCATCCGCGTGACGGAGTGTCGATCGGAATGATCAGTCCGGCGCCGCGCCGGTCGGTGATGCGCGGCAGCACGACCCGCAGTTCGCCGTTGGCGAGACGGGCGCGCGCCTGCGCCCCGTCGATGGCGGCGTTGATCCTGACCGCGCGCGCGAAGCGCCCGAAATCGCGCTCGACGAGGTGGAAGCTGGCAGGCCCCCGCTTCGTGAGGTCGGGCCGCTCTTTCTCGCCGACGATGAGCACTACGCCGGCCTTGAACAGAATGCGGATCGCGTCCGCGGCGACGCCGGGTAGATCGAGCACGATCTCCACGGTCTTTTCCGTCTCGAAGACGTCGACGACGGGCATGCACTCGCCCGCCACGACGTGCCGCCGATCCGGCCGCCGCTTGGCAAGGTCATCGAGCAGCCGATGGACGTCCTGGGCGAAGTCCGCCGGTTGGTCCATCGATCCCGAAGAAAAGGCAGCCATCTAGACATTCTAATCAGGGATCAGGGATCGGGGATCAGGGATCAGGTATTGCTCCCGATTTGAAGGATCGCCGTAAGGCTCAGTTTCTGTAACCACTTAGGCCGCACTGGCGTCATATGAGTGTATACCACTAAAGTAAAGTGATTTAAAAACACTCATGGTGATATACTTGAAACCGTTCCGCCTTCGCGCTAACGCGCTTCGGCGGGACACGCCTGGGAGGGCTATCAGGTAATGAGTAAAGGAAGAGTCATCGGAATCGACCTGGGCACCACCAACTCGGTTGTCTCGGTCATGGAAAACGGCCAGCCGGCCGTCATCGTCAACCAAGAAGGCGCGCGCACGACGCCGTCCGTCGTCGGGTTTGGCAAGGACGGGGAGCGGCTCGTCGGCCAGGTCGCGAAGCGGCAGGCGGTGACCAATCCGGAAAACACCGTGTTCTCGGTGAAGCGATTCATGGGCCGCAAGGTCAACGAGGTCACGGAAGAAACCAAGCGCGTGCCGTACACGGTGGCCGCGGGCACCAACAACGAAGCGCGCATCTCGGTGCGCGGCAAGCAGTACTCGCCGCCCGAGATCTCCGCGATGATCCTCCGCAAGCTGAAGGAGGCCGCGGAAGCCTACCTCGGCGAGAAGGTCACACAG
>Ga0137455_1000363_pt1 | contig 12140 bp, 12 predicted proteins | sample EasRivERMGT600_2_FD_102334 | JGI IMG/M metagenome (GOLD analysis project Ga0137455, IMG submission 102334) | Soil microbial communities from meander-bound floodplain in the East River, Colorado, USA - East River MetaG ERMGT600_2 | ecosystem: Environmental > Terrestrial > Soil > Floodplain ... | reverse complement strand
GGGCGAGACGGTGACGCTGACCTACGTGCCGACGACGCCGCAGCAGGTGTCGGGCATTCAGCAGGACTTCCGCGGCGCCAACAACTATCGCCCGAACGTCAACGGCGATCCGTACGTGCCTGAGAGCGAGCGTAACATCAACAACTGGCTGAGCCGCACGACGGTGACCGTGCCGACCGATAATAGCCAGCCCTTCGGCAATGCGCCGCGTAACAGCGTGCGCGGCCCGCTGCTGTGGACGGTCGACATGGTGTTGTCGAAGCGCTTCGACATGCCATGGTCGAACAACGGCGCGTTCGAGTTCCGCGGTGAGTTCTTCAACCTGCTGAACCGCACGAACTTCCGCGCTCCGAACGGCGTGCGCACCGCGGGCGCCTACGGCACGATCACGACGACGTACGATCCGCGGATTATTCAGTTTGGGTTTAAAGCCAGTTTCTAACACCTGACACGGACGTTAGCCACGGAGACACGGAGAACACGGAGACTACTTTTGGAAATACCCGTGCCGCTTAGCAGCACTGGCGTTTAGAAACGATTCCTCTGTGTCCTCCGTGCCTCCGCGGCCAACGTACGTGACAAGCAGTAACTAAGCGGCTCTTACCAGAAGCCGAGGAATTTCCACCAAACAAAGCCTGCGGTGAGCCAGATCAACATGTTGGCGATCGAGACAAAGAAGCCGACGCGCCACCATTCCGTGCGCGTGACGTAGCCGGTGCCGAACAGAATCGGCCCCGTCGTCGTGCCGTAGTGGGTGAGGCCGGCCGTCAGGTTGGCGAGGCACAGCAGGCTGTAGACCGCCAGCAGCGGCGGCACGCCAATGCCGATCAATACCGCGACGAACGGCGGGAACATCGCCAGCATGTGCGCGGTGATGCTCGCGAAGAAGTAGTGCGTGTAGAAGAAGATGATCAGGATCGCGACGAGCACCACGACCCACGGAATGCCGACAAAGAGGCTGGCGACGTGTTCGGCGAGGACCCGCGTCGAGCCCGTGTTGTTGAGGAGCTCGCCCATGCGCAGCATCCCGCCGTACCACACGAACACATCCCACGCCGACCGTTCGCTGGACGCCGTCTGCCACGACATCGTGCCGGTAACGAGGAGCACACCCAGGCCGATGAACGCGACCATCGTCACGTCGAGGCCGTGCCACACCGTCGTCAGCCACGTGATGCCGACGCCGGCGAAAACGATCAGCGTGATCCATTCGTTGCGGCTGAGCGGTCCCATGAGACGCAACTCTTCGCGCGCGAACGACGGCGCCTCGGGTGTGTGCGTGATCTCCGGTCTGAGCGTCCGATAGGTGATCCACGGCACGACGAGGCAGGAGAGAAGACCCGGCACGATCGCCGCCATGAACCAGCTCGGCGCCGTGACCTGTATCCCCGTCAGCTTCAACGCCAGGTTCGCGCCGAGCAGGTTGCTGGCCTGGCCGGTGATGAACATCGCGCAGGCCACCGCCGACCCTTGATACATGGCCGCGATCAGGAACGCACCCAGCCGCAGCCGCGTGTGATCGGGCTTCGATTGAAAAAACTCCGCGATGCTGCGCGCCACCGGCAGAATCATGCCGGCGCTTCGCGCGGTGATCGAGGGCACGCCGGACGCGAGCGTGACATCGGTCATCTGCAGCGCGTAGGCGATGCCAAGTGGCGTCTTGCCGAACGCGCGCACGAACAGCAGCGCGATGCGGCGAGCCAGGCCGCAGTCGAGCATCGCCTTCGCGATCAGCATCGCGACGATCACGAGCCAGACCGACGGATTCGCGAAGCCGCCGAGCACTTCGGGCATCGGCGTGCCGTTGACCGCCATGGCGGTGAGACCGAGGAGGACCAGCGCCGAGGCCGGCAGCGGATCGGTCACCATGCCGGCGATTACGCAAATGAAGATCGCGGTCTGCCGCCAGCCCTGGGCCGTGACGCCGTCGGGGGGCGGGATGAGATGGCCGATGACGAGATAGAGGACGACGAGCGCGGCGAGGCCGCGAGTGCGGGACATGAGCCGGGCGATTGTATCCCCGCCTCCGCTTAAGCGCGAGGAACATCGCTTAAGCTACGGCGGGGCAAGCTGCAGCAATGTCATTCTTGGTCGCTGTCATCGTCTCGGCGGTGATCGTCCTGGCGTCGCCGTTCATGGGACAACTGCAATCGTTCCTGCGGCGATCGCTGTCGACGCGCAACTACGTCCTGCTGTTCGGTGTCGGCGTCCTTGCGGCGGTGGGCCTGGCGATCTTGATTGCGTTCGTGCGCATCCGCGAGCGGCGGATGCAGCGGTTCGCGCTGCTGGTGATCGCGCTGATGTTCGGCGGGACCTATATGTGGTGGACCGCGACGCCGTATCCAGAGGTCAACGCCGTCGAGCGCGTGCACTTCGTCGAGTACGGATTGATTGCGTTCCTGTTCTATCGGGCCTGGAGGAGCGCCGGCGATCCGTCGATCGTGATCCTGCCGATGCTCGCCGCGTTCGCGGTCGGCACGTTCGACGAGTGGCTGCAGTGGTTCATCCCGTTCCGCGTCGGCGAAGCGCACGACGTGTTCATCAATCTCGCCGCGATCGTGTGCGGGCTGCTGTTCTCACTGGCGCTGCAGCCGCCGGTGGCGTTTTCAGCGCAGCTGCGCGCGGAGTCCTGGCGCCGAATCGGGGTGACGTCGGCGATCGTCTGGATGATCTTCGCGACCTTCGTCAGCCAGGTACATCTCGGCACCATTGTCGAGATCGCGGAGATCGGCCGCTTCAAGTCCCATTACAGCGAACAACAACTGAACGATTTGCAGGGTGATCGTGGCGTGCTCTGGAAAACGCGGCCGCCGGTGAAAGTGCAACGGCTGTCCCAGGAGGATCAATACCTCGATGAAGGCCTGGCGCACGTGCGCCGCCGGAATGGCGCCGAGGTGGACGAGGCCTGGCGCGAGAACCTGATTCTCGAGCGCTTCTTCGTGCCGGTCCTCGACCTGCCGACGTACGCGTCGCCGAACGGCAATCGCTGGCCGGCGGAGCAACGCGCCGATTTCGGCAATCGCGCCGCTGCCGGCAACGCGTTCCTCAGCGCGGCGGAGCCGTATCCGATCCTGACGTGGTCGCATACGGCGTTCTGGTCGGGCGCGGTGGCGATCGCCTTTGTGCTGTTGGTGGTGCCGCTGGGTTGGTCGCGCCGTCAGCGGGGTCCAGAGAGTAGCGCCGCGAGCTCTTCGTACTGATCGGTCGCGATCAGATCGACGCCGGTGGCGATCGCCGCCTGCCAGCGCGCGCGAACCGCATCGAGTGAGCCGAAGTTGTAGGACGCGGTCCATTCCGGATGCGTTTTGGGATCGTGACCGTTCAGCGTGTAGAAGCGAATCCCGAGGCCCTGTCTGTGCGCGCGGTTGACGATCGCCGCCAGGCGCGTGCGATCGGCAGCGCTCCAGTCGCCGGCCTGTCGCGGCCCGCCCTGCTCGACGACCTGCCACGGAAAATTGACCCAGCGGCGATAGTTCGTCGCGGGCGAGGGAATCAACGCGTCCGGCGCCGCCGCCGCGAGCGCACGTGTGCGTTGCTCCGCGTTTTCGATTCGGAAGACGTCGGCATTCGGCACGCTGCCAAAGATCAGCAACGGCTGGCCGGCCAGTTGCGTGGTAAAGAAGTCGGCTTCCTGGTTTTCGCCGCTCTCCGTCAACACCAGCAGCGGACCAGGATTGAGCGGCATCAGCTGATTCGGATCGGCGCCGCGGTTCGCGGTCGTCAGCCATCGACGGTATTTCTGCAGCAGCGCCAGCACCGCGCGATGGTGCGCGGGCTGGTTGGTCTTGAAGTCGAGATGCAGCACGACGAGCGGCCACCGATCTTCGCGCCGCTCAGTCAGCGCGCGTTCCATCAGCGGCCGCACGCGATCGAAGAAGTATGACTCGAGCGTCGGCTCACTGCCGGTCAGTTCATCGTCATGGGACACGACGGTGCGCGCCGATGCGCCCTGGCCGGCGAGGGCCACGTCCTGTTCGATGACGATCGGCGTGGCGCCCGTCGCCAACGCGCGCTCGATGCGATCGCCCCATTGGCCTTTTTCGGGATAGGCGTTGTGCGCGTGCATCATCGAGCGGCCGGTGAACAGGGCGCGCTGCGGCTGTGCACCAATGGCAAACGTCGCCGCGACGGCGAAGACGGTGATCGCGAGGTGTCGAATCATGCGAACGCCTAGTTTACGCTGGCGGCGCCTCGAGGCACCGACTCCTCGGACGCGATGCGCTGGATACAGGCGACGAAGTCGGGATCCTCGCCTTCGAGCAACTGCGGCAACATGGCGCAGAAGTCGGGGCGGCGGCACCACTCGCGCATGTAATCGTCCCACGAATGCCAGCGCCGCCGCTGCTTCTCGGTCATGTGATCGTCGTACGCCAGCAGATACGCGCGCTCGAACAACGACACCAGCATTTCAAACACCACCTGGCGCCGCTCGTGCTGCTCGTCGCTCAGCTGCGGCGCGGCCCGGCGCGATCGCAGTTTCAGATCCGTATTCTCCATGACCAGCTTCAGGAAGTCCGTGTAGGCGTCCGATAGCAGCTGGTAGGTTTCTTCGTCTTCGTTCTCGCGTTCCTTCCGCTGCTGCTGCCAGTAGGTCACAATCGCGAGCGGCAGGCCGATGACGGTGACGATGTAGCTGGCCAGCTCCCAGAATTCCATTCCCGACATGACATCCTCCGGCACCCACGCTGTAACAATGGCGTAACCGCCCGCATCGCCGTTGTCACGGCGTTAGCATGAGGCATGGCAGCCAACCAGTCCGAACGGCGCCTCGCATCCAGCCTGGCGGAGATCACGCGGCTCCTCGAACGCCATCGCGTGCTCGAGTCGCTCGCCCATCAACAGGATAGTCCCAAGCGCGATCTCGTCGAGCAGCTGCAGCATCGACAGAACGTCGCCGAGCTGGGGAAGCGGCTGCGCGGCATGCACGCGGCGGATCTCGCGTTCGTGCTTGACGCGCTCAATCCCGACGACCGCACGACGGTGTGGGAACAGGTCGCGCCGGAGCAGGCGGGCGACGTGTTCGTCGAAGCGTCTGACTCGGTGCGGCGCTTTCTGGTCGAGATCACGCCGCCCGATGTGCTGGTGTCGCGCCTGTCCGGACTTGACGCCGAAGATCTCGCCTACGTGTCGGTGTCGCTCCCGCCGGAGATCCGGGAACAGATCGCGGTCGCGCTCGAATCCTCAGAGCGCAGCGTGTTCGAGGAGAGCATTCAATATCGCGAACAGTCGGTGGGCCATTACATGACCCGCGAGTGGGTGGAGATCAACGAGCGCCGTTCGGTGGGCGATGCGCTGATCGAGCTGCGGCAGCGCGGCTCGCTGCCCCCACAAACCGATCGACTCTTTGTCGTTGATGCCCGTCACGTGCTGTGCGGCACCATCCCGTTGCCCGTGCTGCTCGTCCAGGATCCGACGGCGACGGTCGCCGGCCTCATCGAGGAAGACATCGTGTCGTTCAAGCCGGGCGACGAGGCCAGTGATGCCGCCGCCGTGTTCCAACGCTACGATCTCATTTCCGCGCCGGTGCTCGACGATCGCGGCAAGCTGGTCGGCCGGCTCACGGTGGACGCGGCGATGGACGTGCTGCGCGACGAATCGAGCCTGCAGGCGCTGCGCAGCGCGGGACTCAACCGCGACGAGGATCTGTTCGCGTCGCTCTGGGACAGCGCGCGCAACCGGTGGCCGTGGCTGGCGATCAACCTCGTCACCGCGTTCATCGCCTCGCGCGTGATCGGCCAGTTCGAAGGCGTGATCCAGCAGCTGGCCGCGCTGGCGGCGCTGATGCCCATCGTCGCGAGCATCGGCGGCAATACCGGCAACCAGACGATGGCGCTGGTGATCCGCGCGCTCGCGACCGACGAGGTCGCACCCGAGCGCGCGCGATATCTGCTCACGAAGGAGCTGTGGATCGGCGTGCTGAACGGATCGGTCTGGGGCCTGCTCGTCGGCGTCTTCGCCGTCATCATCTATAGGCAGATTGGCCTCGGGCTCGTGATGACCGGCGCCGTCATCCTGAATCTCGTGGTCGCGGCGATTGCCGGTGTGCTGATCCCGCTCGGCCTGCATCGCAGCGGCCGCGATCCCGCGCATGGGGCGAGCGTGCTGCTCACATTCATCACCGATGGCATGGGCTTCTTCCTGTTCCTCGGCCTCGCCAGGGTGTTCCTGGTCTAGGCGGAAGGGTTTTGTTCGGCCTCGTGGTCCGTGTTCCCGTTCAGCCAGTCGTTCATCGCCCGAATCGCGCGCCCTTCGGCTTCCTGCGCCGTTTCGCCGTACTGCTCGTTGATCACCGGCACTTCGAGCTCCTGCTCGGCGCCGCTCATCCCGTGACGACGCAACGCGGTGATGTCGGCCACGAAATTGTTTCCGCCGACCACCTTCATGCGCTGCACGCTGACGCGGAAGCTGTAGATGCCGTGCTTGTGAAATGCCATGTCGGGCTCCCTATGAGGTCTGGCTGCCTGGCCGGCCCGCTTCGACAATCATCGAGCGCGCCGTGCGCGCCGGCTGGTTGGGGACGGTTACGCGATCGACGATGCGGAAGTCGGCCCGCATGGCGTGGGCGCTCGCCGTGCAGGCGACATACCCGCGCTTGTTGCCGTGGAAGGTGATGTGCGGGTTGTCGCGATGCATCGCCTCCCACGTCGGCTGGACGTCGGTGCCGTCGCCGCCGGAGGTCACCGACGAATTGGTGAATTCGACGCCGATGGTCGGCGACCTCGGATTCCGGAAATCGGCCTTGAGATCCGCGCACCAATGCGCGTGCACGTCGCCGGACAACACGATCGGGTTCGGCGTCTTGCTGTCGCGCAGGTGAGCGAACAGACGATTTCGGGACTCGACGTAACCGTCCCACTTGTCCACCGAAAAGCGCGACTGCGGCGTCGCACTCGCCATGTCACGCGCGAACGTCGGGACCTGCTGGCCGATCACCGTCCAGGTCGCGCGCGACTTACCGAGTGTCTCGAACAGCCACTGCTCCTGCGCCTCGCCGAGGATGGTGCGCTTGACGTCGATCAGTTCGGGGCACGTCACGGGGTCGCCGCACCGCGCCTGCTTCGATCGATATTGCCGCGTGTCGAGCACGCTGAAGTCGATCAGGTTGCCGAACGCCAGCCGGCGATAGAGCGGCAGGTTCGGCCCGCTCGGGAACGTCGCGGCGCGCAGCGGCATCGATTCGTAGTAGGCCTGGTAGGCGGCGGCGCGACGGAGCAGGAAGACTTCCGGCGGCGTGTCGCGCTCGTCGTGATCGCCGGCGTAATCGTTGTCGACCTCGTGATCGTCCCAGGCCATGATGAACGGCGCCGATACGTGCGCGGCCATCAGGTCCGGATCGGATTTGTACTGCGCGTAGCGGTTGCGATAGTCGACGAGAGTGTAGATCTCCTGGCCGGCATGGCGGCGCACGTTGTTCGGATTGCGATTGACGTCGCCGCGGCCTTCGTAAATGTAGTCGCCGGTGTGGAAGACGAAGTCGAATTGCTCGTCGGCCATCCGCCCGTAGGCGGAGAAGTAACCAGTCTCGTAATGACCGCAGCCGCTGATGCCGAAGCGCAGGCGATCGACCGGCGCGCCTTCCGCCGGCGCGGTTTTGGTGCGCCCGATTTGACTGGTCTCGCCGCCGCAGCGAAAGCGATAGAAGTATTCGCGATTGGGTGAGAGGCCTTCGGCCTCGACGTGCACGCTATGGCCAAGCTCGGGGCGCGCCAGCGTGGTCCCGAAGCGCACCACCGACCGGAACGCGCGATCGGTGGCGACCTGCCACGACACTTCGACGTTGGCGGTGGGCATGCCGCCGCCCTCGAGCGGCTCCGGCGCGAGTCGTGTCCACAGCACGACGCTGTCCGGCCACGGATCTCCGGAGGCCACGCCAAGGGAGAACGGATAGTTGCGGAAAACCGGTTGCGCCCACGCCGTTCGGGTGGTCATTGGCAGCGCGGCGATGGCGCCCGCGCCGAGCTTCCACGCGATGTTCAGCAGTTCGCGCCGCGACATCGTCGCCAGCAGGCGGCCGTAGGGATGGGCCACGTCAATCGGCATATCGTCCTCCGCACGCCGACTGTATCCGGACGACATTACGTGTTCGCGACTTTGGTGCAACGCCCGAATCGTCTTGGTCCAGTCACATCGCTGTGACATGCTGGCCGGATGGCGATTAACGTCGACACCATTACGGCGCTCACCCAGGAAGTCATCAGTCAGCAAGGACGCGCGTTGGATGTCGTGACCGTGACGACCACCGGCGGCGACAGCCAGCGCGTTGAGATCCTCGTGACCGTTACCGGCTGTCACAAAGATCCGTGCCGCTTCATTTTGAACGTCAGTCGCGCCGACAGCCAGGAATTCGCTCGCGAGTTCCGCACCAAGCTGAGCGGCGCGCTGCTGAAGCACGTCGAGGCGCGTTAGGCCAGTCGTTCCGTCGCGATGAATTGACGCACGCGCGCGTCGATGTCGTCCGCAATCGCGCTCACGGTCGTGGTTGATTGACCCTTCGGATCGAGGATCGGCCAGTCATCGCGCTTCGCGCCGGGAACGACGGGGCATTCATCTCCACAACCCATCGTGATCAACCAGCTCGCAGTCGAGGCGAGTTCTGGCGTCAGCTTCTGCGGCGTTTGCGAGGACAGATCCATGCCACGCCCACGCATCGCGTCAACGACTTCGGGATGCACGCGCTTACCTGGTTGCGTGCCTGCGGAGATGGCTCGCGCTTTCTTCGGATCGGCGTGGCGATTGAACAGGGCAGCGGCGATTTGCGATCGCCCGGCGTTGTGCACGCAGGCGAAGAGGACAGTGATCACGACGCCTGCAGCGCGACGTGCAGCCGCTTCTCGTCCTTGACGCTGATCGTCGTGTGGGTCAGGGCATGCAAGGCGGCTTTGACGACGGCGGTGATTACCGGGTTGTCGATCGGCGCCAGCCGGTAGTGCATCCAGATGCCGTCGCGACGCGCTTCAACCAATCCAGACTTACGCAGATACGCGAGATGCCGCGATGCCGTGGGCTGCGGGACGTCAAGGCTGGCGTGGATGTGGCACACGCAGATCTCGTCTTCGCTGAGGAGCGAGAGGATTCGCAGTCGCGTCGGATCGGCGAGCGCCGCATACACAGTCGTGAGGGCGTCGAGGTCCTTGATCGCTGGCACCGGCTTGGATGTGCAGCAGGGGCTTGACATATTCGTTAAGGCGAATATACCATGCCTTCAGACATTCGCTAAGGCGAATACGTTCGAGCCACACACCTGCCGGGGAGCGGATGCTAGCCGGGGGACGGACACTTGCCGGGGGGCGAAACTTGTCGGGGAAAAACATATTGCCGGTGGCGGTCATCGGCGGGGGGCCAGTCGGCCTGGCTGCGGCGGCGCATCTTCATGCGTATCAGCAGCCGTTTGTCGTCTTTGAAGCGGGGAGTGAGGCCGGGGCTGCCGTTCGGGAATGGGGCCACGTGCGTACGTTCTCGCCATGGCGATACATGGTCGATGGCGCGGCAAAGAGTCTGCTGGAATCGACCGGCTGGTCGTCGCCGGACGAGGATCACCTGCCAACCGGCCATGAGCTGATCGATCAATACGTGACGCCGCTGTCGATGCATCCGGCCCTGCGACCGCACGTCCGTTACAACTCGCGCGTCACGTCCGTCGGGCGCAAGGACTTCGACAAGGTCAGGACCAAGGGCCGCGATCAGCAGCCGTTCGAGATTCGCCTCGAGAGCGGCGAGACGATCGAGGCGCGCGCGGTGATCGATGCCAGTGGCACGTGGCGAAAACCCAATCCCGCTGGATCCGGTGGCGTCGGCGCCGCGGGAGAGAACTCGCACGGCGATCGAATTGCCTACGGCATTCCCGACGTGGCCGGGCGAGAGCGCGCGCGATACGCGGGTCAACGCATCTTCGTCGTCGGCAGCGGTCACTCGGCATTCAACGTCATCCTCGATCTGATCGCGCTTGCTGATGAAGCGCCTGGCACGCGGATTCTCTGGGCGATGCGCCGCGACAATCTCGCATCGGTGTGGGGCGGCGGCGCGTCGGACGCCCTCGAAGCGCGCGGTGAATTGGGGCAGCGGGCGAAGCGTGCCGTCGAGGCCGGACGCATTCGCGTCCTGACCCCGTATCGCATTCGCTCGATCGCGAACCGCGGCGGCGATGCGTTGAGCATTGCGGGCGTGCTCGGAGATGACGATGTCAGCGTCGATGCCGATCAGGTGATCGTCTGCACCGGCTTCCGTCCGGATCTCGAGATGTTGAGGGAAGTGCGGCTATCGCTCGATCCATGGCTCGAATGCCCGACGGCGCTCGGACCGCTGATCGATCCCAACGAACACAGCTGTGGCACGGTGCGTCCGCACGGCGCCCGCGAGCTCGCGCATCCCGAAAAAGACTTCTACGTTGTCGGCATGAAGAGCTACGGCCGCGCGCCCACGTTCCTGCTGGCCACCGGATACGAACAGGCGCGCTCAGTGGTCGCGATGCTTGCGGGCGATGTTGCGGCGGCCGAGCGAGTCGAGTTGGTGCTGCCGGAGACGGGCGTATGCAGTACTGACCTCGCGGCTGCCGCTGGTGGATGCTGTGGCGGCCCTGCACCTGAAGAAGCGAATGCCTGTTGCGTCGACGATGCGGTGGCGAAGGCGGAAGGGAAGAGCGGATGCGGGTGCGGCACGAGTGAGCCTGCGCTGCTTCAGATCGGAGTACGCTCGAAGACGTGATGCACCCACTGGCGATCTGGGCGATCGGCTGCGGTCAGCTGGTCAACTGGGGCGTCCTGTTCTTTGCGTTTAGCGTCCTGCTCGTGCCGTTGCAGGACGCCTTCGATGCGCCGCGATGGCTGGTGGCCGGTGCGTTCTCTCTAGGGCTGTTGGTTTCCGCGATCGCGGCGCCCGCGGTCGGGCGGCTCGCCGATCGCGGACAGGGACCGGCGGTGATGCAGACCGGTGGCTTGCTCGCCGCAGGGCTCCTGATCGCATGGGCCGCCGTGCCGACGATCTGGATGACCTATATCGTGTGGGCCGCGCTCGGCCTGTGCATGGCCTCCATCCTCTACGAACCGGTGTTCGCGATCGTCGGTCGCGCGTTCGCAGATGCGGAAGGCCGCTTGCGCGCGATCGCCACCGTGACAGTGACGGGCGGTCTCGCGAGCACCGCATTTCTCCCAGGGACGTCAGCCCTTGTCACGCGTCTCGGTTGGCGCGGCGCCGTGGTGGCGCTGGCGATCATCATCGCGGTCACCACGCTGATCGTCAGCCGGTTCGCCTTCCGCGATCTCGCGTGGTCGGCGCAGACGATCCGCGACGCGATCGTTGGCGCCGCCGACCCGCATCACAACAGCGAGTCCTTGCATGGCCTCGGACGCATGGTCGTCCTCTTCTCGATGTCGATCATCGTCAACTCCGCGGTGTCGTCGAACCTCGTCGCTTCGCTGATCGATCGCGGCCTCGCGCCGACGTTTGCCGCGACCGTCGCGGGATCGTTCGGCATCATGCAACTACCCGGGCGGTTGCTCCTGAGCAACGCGCGCATCGCGCCTCAGCCTGTTCCGCTCCTTCTGGTGAGCTTCGCCTTGCAGATCGTTGGTCTCGTCACGTTGATCGTCCACGGACCGATCGCGATGTGGATCGGCGTGATCGTGTTTGCGGGGGGAACGGGATTGACGACGTTGGCGCGGCCGTACCTGGTGCTGCACCAATACGGACCCGAGCGGGCCGGATACGCGAACGGCGTGATCGCGCGCGGCCAACAACTGGCGCGCGCGGCCGGCCCCGTCGCCGCCGCGGCGGCCGGCAGCGCTCTCGGATACAACGCGGTCTTCGCCTCGCTTGCCGTCCTCCTCGTTGCCGCCATGTTGTTGACTCGCGGCGAGGGCGATCGACATTAAGGTGTCAGTCCCCCATTTTCTCCCCGCCACAGGGATGATCAGGGACGGAGCAGTTCGCAAGAATTGGTAGCTGTTGTTATCCTTGCCAGTTGCTCCGTCCCTAATCATCCCCGTGAGAGGGAGAAAATGGGGGACTGACACCGACTTTATTAATCAGGTGCGTCCTCGTCGCCGGTGAGGCTCGGATCGACTATCGACGCGAGTGTCGGCGTCTCGCGCTCGAGCACCCACTCGTGCGTACACGCGCTGCAGCGCACGCGGACAATGACTTCC
>Ga0137455_1000362_pt1 | contig 12152 bp, 5 predicted proteins | sample EasRivERMGT600_2_FD_102334 | JGI IMG/M metagenome (GOLD analysis project Ga0137455, IMG submission 102334) | Soil microbial communities from meander-bound floodplain in the East River, Colorado, USA - East River MetaG ERMGT600_2 | ecosystem: Environmental > Terrestrial > Soil > Floodplain ... | reverse complement strand
TTCGTAGCAGTGATGGACATCGCCGCCGACACGCTGCTGACGCTCAACCGCCTCAACGAGCCCGGCTCGGCCACCTTCGATCCCTGGCTCAACGGCGATGGCACGCTCATGGTGGTGGCCTCCAACGGCACGCGGACGACGGGCGCCTTCGACATCCTGCTCTACTCGGTGGCGCTCGACTCGTTCCTCGCGCTCCCCGGCCTCAACTCGACCCACCAGGAGCTGTCGCCATCGATCAGCGCGGACGGCCGCTACATCGCCTACCAGTCGGGCGACCCGGCCGGCGTCGGCATCGTCGACGTCTACGTCTACGATCGCCAGACCGGGACCAAGCTCGACCTGCCCGGCGCCAACACCAACCTCTCCGAGTACCAGCCCACGATCTCGGCCGACGGCCGCTGGCTGGTCTACACCACCGACTCGGAGGGCGGCGGCGACGTGGTGCTCTACGACCTCCAGGAGCGCCGGCGGGTCCCGCTGCCCGGTCTCAACGACCCGCTGTTCGGCGACGAGTTCCCGGTGGTTGCGCCCATTCCAGCCGCGGCGATGCGAGCGCCGGTCGCCGACCTGCGTTGACCCGGCTCGGGCGGCGTCGCTTCCTCAAGACCGCCGCGGCCGCCTCGGCGGCGGCGCTGGCGCCCGGCGCGCTGGATGTCCTGCTCGCCGGCGTGGCCCACGGCGCGACCGCGCGGGCGACCGGCTACGGCCCGCTGGTACCCGACCCGGCGGGCCTGCTCGACCTGCCGGCCGGGTTCCACTACCGCACGATGTCGGCCGCGACCGTCTCCACGCTGACCGACCCGCGCTTCGCCGACCGGCTCGATGACGGCGTCACCGTGCCCGCGCTCCACGACGGCATGGCGTCGTTCGCCGGCCCCGACGGGATCACCATCCTGATCCGCAACCACGAGATGGAGCCGGGCATGGAGCCGGCCGTCGACCCGCTGGGCCGGCGGCGCTACGACCGCCTCGGCACCGGCGGCACCACTACGCTGTGGGTCGACGCCGAGCGCCAACTGAAGCGCTCGTTCGCCAGCCTCTCGGGCACGCTGCGCAACTGCGCCGGCGGGCCGACGCCCTGGGGCTCGTGGCTGACCTGCGAGGAGTGCACCTACATGCCCGGCCCGCTCGACGCGACGGTGCACGACCGCCGCCCCGACGTCGCCGAGCGGCACGGCTACGTGTTCGAGGTCGACGCGCGCGCCGAGGGACTGGTCGAGCCGGTGCCGATCCGCGCCATGGGGCGCTTCTACCACGAGGCGCTCGCCGTGGACTCGCGCACCGGTTTCGTCTACCTCACCGAGGACCGCATCGACGGCCTGATCTACCGCTACCGGCCCGAGGTGGTGACCAGCGGCGCCAAGCGCGCTGCGGACCTGGCCGTGGGCGACCTGGCCCGCGGCGGCACACTCGAGGCGCTGCGCATCGTGACGCGACCGGCGGCGATCACGCGCAACTGGGCCGATGGCCAGCCGATCTTCCCGCGCGGGAAGTCCTTCGACGTCGACTGGGTCACGATCCCCGACACCGACCCCGAGGTCGACATGGAGCGCGACGCCGAGGACACCACGACGGACGACCCGCTGCAGCGCCCGCCGCGCACGGCGCCGGGCTCGATCCGCGGCCAGGGCATCCGGCTCGGCGCCGCACAATTCGCGCGCGGCGAAGGCGCCTGCTGGCATGGCCGCAGCTTCTTCGTCTGCTGCACCAACGGCGGCCGCGAGCGCGCGGGGCAGGTCTGGAGGCTCGACCCCGACCACCGCCGGCTGACGCTGCTGGTGGAGCCCGACGACCGCGCCCTGCTCGACGGCCCCGACAACGTCGTCGTCGCCCCCAACGGCGACCTGGTCGTCTGTGAGGACGGCCGCGGCGATCAGCATGTCGTCGGCATCACCCGCAACGGCCGCTTCTACATGATCGCGCGGAACGCCATCAACCGGAGCGAGTTCGCCGGCGCCTGCTGGTCCCCCGACGGCCGCACGCTGTTCGTCAACGTGCAGGAGCCGGGAGTGACCTTCGCCGTGTGGGGCCCGTGGGAGGCGCGGCGGGCCTAGCGACCGGCTCGCTTCTTCGCCGTCGCCGGGGACGCTGACGCTGCGCCGTCCTTCAGGTCGATCGTCACCTTGTCGATCGTGCCCGTGAACCTGAACGGCAGCTTGTAGGTGAAGTCCACCGGCGACCCCACGTCCATGCCGACGTCCAGGCCCTCGCCGAGCGAGATCTGGAGCGGGATGGTCCTCGCCAGCTTGCCCTCGGCGACCCTCTTGCCGTTCACCGCCATGGTCACCGCCGCGGGCTTGCCGCGCTCGCCGGCCCTGCCCTCGTACTTGAAGTCGACGACCAGCTTCACCTTGCCCTCGGGCAGCGGATCCTGGCCCGCGATCGTCGGGCGCTCGAGCTCGAGGTAGTTGTAGACGAACGTCGGCTTGCCCTCGCGCACGTAGAGCCCGTATCCGCCCACCAGGCCGCCATGCGTCACGATCATGCCCTCGGCCCCGCCCGCGGGGATGTCGAGGTCGGCCGTCAGCGTCCACGACTTGTTGAGCACGCGCGGGGCAGCCTCGTTGGGGAGGCCGACCTGGCCCGGGTAGTAGGTGAGCGTCTTGCGATCGCCGCCGAGGCTCGGCCGGCCCATCAGCTCGGCGCTGAGGCGCTCGGTGCCGCGCCAGTCGAGCGGCAGGACGTTGTAGCGGGCCGCCTCCGACCACCAGAGATCTTGCAGCTCACGGAGCTTCTGCGGCTCGGCGGACGCGAGATCGCTGGCCTGCGAGAAGTCCTCGTCGACGTTGTAGAGCTCCCACTTCTGCTTGTCGATGTCGAACCCGGTGCGGACCGGGTTCCACGGCGCGAATGCGATTGCCGACGCCATCCAGCCGTCGTGATAGAGGCCGCGGACGCACCCCATCTCGAAGTACTGGGTGGTCCTCCGACCCTTGGCCTTCGCGTCGCCGAATGTGTACGCGAAGCTGATGCCCTCGATCGGCTTCTGCGGCGCCCCGTTCAGCTCGACCGGCGGCGTGATGCCGATCAGCTCGTAGAGGGTCGGCACGAGGTCGATGGTGTGGATGAACTGGCTGCGCAGCCCGCCCCGGTCCTTGATCCGGGCGGGCCAGGAGATGATCAGAGGATTCCGCGTGCCGCCGAAGTGGCTGGCCACCTGCTTGGTCCACTGGAACGGCGTGTTCATCGCGTGCGCCCAGGCGGAAGGGAAGTGGTTGAAGTACTTCGGCCCGCCCAGCTCGTCGATCGCCTCGAGGTTCTCCTGCCACTTCTCGGGGAAACCGTTGAAGAACAGGTTCTCGTTGACCGACCCCTCGATGCCGCCTTCGGCGCTGGCGCCGTTGTCGCCGGAAATGTAGATGAAGATCGTGTTCTCGGCGCCCGGCAGCTGCTTCACTGCGTCGACGATCCGCCCCATGTGGTGGTCGCAGTGCGCGCCGTAGGCCGCGAAGACTTCCATCATGTGCGCGTAGAGCCGCTTCTGGTCCGAATTGAGCGTGCTCCATGCCGGCAGGCCGGGCGCGCGCGCGGTCAGCTTCGTGTTCGCCGGGACGACGCCCAGCCGCTTCTGCCGCTCGAGCGTCTCGACGCGGTACTGGTCCCAGCCCATGTCGAACTTGCCCTTGAACTTGTCGATCCACTCGCGCGGGGCGTGGTGCGGCGAGTGGGTCGCGCCCGGCGCGACGTAGAGGAAGAAGGGGCGGTCCGGGGCGATGCTCTCGACCTTGCGTGCCCAGGCGATGGCGTGGTCGGCGAGGTCGGCGGTGAGGTGGTATTGGGGGTCTGCCGACGCGGCGACCAGGTCGCGGTTCTCGAACAGCACCGGGTTCCAGTGGTTCATGTCGCCGGCGTTGAAGCCATAGAAGTAGTCGAACCCGAGGCCGTTGGCCCAGCGATCGAACGGGCCCGCGGCGCTGGTCTCCCAGGCCGGCGTGTTGTGGTTCTTGCCGATCCACGCGGTCATGTAGCCGTTCTGCCGCAGGACCTCGCCGATCGTGCCGCAGCTGCGCGGCAGGACGCAGGTGTAGCCCTCGTATCCCGTCGCGGCCTCGGCGATCGTGGCGAAGCTGGCCGAGTGGTGATTGCGGCCGGTGATCAGGGCGGCGCGCGTCGGGCTGCACAGCGCGGTCGTGTGGAAGCGGTTGAAGCGCAGGCCCTCGGCCGCGAGGCGATCCATCGTCGGCGACGGCACGCCGCCGCCGAAGGTGCTGAACTGTCCGAAGCCCGCGTCGTCGATCAGGATCAGGACGACGTTCGGTGCCCCCTTGGGCGCCTGTACGGGTTGTGGGAATTGCGGCGGATCCGAATCCAGGTAGGTTCGGCCCACGTTGCCCTTGAAGTGGAAGTCGGGTCGCGGCAGGGCGTCCGGCGTGCTCGCGGGCGTCGGGGTTGGCGTCTGCGCCCGGGATGCCGTCGTCGCGAGCGGAACGATCAGCGCGCACAGCGCGATTCCGAGAACGGCACGGTGAAGGGCTAGCCGGCTCATGGGACTTCTCCTCGGCTGGCCGTCGAAGTTCGACTTCCTCCGTCGGGGGCGGCATGCGAGCGCGGCGGTGCCAGCCGATCCGCCGTCGCGTAGGTGCCCCGGAGAACCCAGAAATTGAGCACGGCCGACCCGGCTCGTCTACGTCGTTTCGCGGATGCGACCTACCGCCACTCCCCGCTGAAGATGAACGCCCCCCAGGTCGCCGGGTGCAGCGTGTCCCCCCGCTCGCGCAGCGCCTTGAGCACCTCGAGCGAGGCGGCGCGGGCGGCGCGGTCGGCGCTCAGGCCGCGACGCATGCGGGCGCGGTAGAGCTCGTGCATCCAGTGGCGGGTGGCGGCGTCGCCGACGTTCCACAGGCTCATCACCAGCGTGCCGGCGCCGGACAGCGCGAAGGCGCGGCGCAGGCCGAACACGCCCTCGCCGGCGACGATGGTGCCGAGGCCGGTGTCGCAGGCCGAGAGCACGACCCAGGTGGCCCGTGACAGGTCGAGCGCGCCGATTTCTTCCGCGGTGCGCAGGCCGTCCTCGCCGCCGGCGGCATCGGGCGCGCGCAGGTTGGCCCCCGCCAGCACCACGCCGGATCGCAGCAGCGGATTGAGCGAGCCCTCGTCGCCCGATTGCTTCAGGCACTCGTCGTCGACGAAGAAGCCGTGGGTCGCGACGTGGATCGCCTCGGCGGCCGGGGCGAGCCGCTTGAACTCGGCCTCCGACGCCTCGACGCCGGTGCGGCGCACGACCTGGCCCCGCGCCCCGGCGGTCCAGGCCTCCGCGACTTCCGCGACCTCGCGCTCCGAGCCCTTGAGGAACGCGAAGCGCTGGGCGCGGAAGGCTTCGCAGCTCGGGGCGACGCCGCGGTCGTCGGCCCCGCCGCCGCGGGCGGCCAGGGCCGCGGTCGCCGCCGCGTGGTCGAAGTCCACTCCACCCATCACCAACAGCTCGCCGCCGGTCCGCGCCGCCGGCGCCGGCGCCGCCAGGTCACGCTCGGTCGCGAGGTAGTGGATCAGCGGCCCGCTCTCCACCAGGTAGCCGGTCTTACTCGTCGGCAGCGCCTGGAAGCTCACCAGCTGGAGTGCGCCGTCGGGCACGAGGAACACCCGCTCGGCGTCGCGCACCGCCGCGGACACCGGATCCCAGACCGCGGCCCGCAGCCGCGACGCCAATCGTCGATAGCCCTCCTCGTCGCGCGAGCCGGCGCCCAGTGCACCGCGCCAGGCCCCGACCAGCGAGTCGATCCGGGCCGCCGCGCCGAGCTCGTACGCGACCGGGTCGCGTCCGGCGCGGGTGACGTAGGCGAGATAGTGGGGCGGCCCCGCGCCGGTCGGGTCGACGGCCGGCGTCGAGTAGCGGACGAAGCTCACCAGCGCCGCCTTGGCCGGGAACGCCGCCAGCACGTCGTCGAGCCCGACCCGCGCGCGCCGCTCATCACGGCGGAACTCGGCGCTGCGCTCGGCCAGGCGGGTCTCCGCCTCCTCGGCGGCGCGGCGCGCCCGCTCCACGGTGAGCCGGTAGCCGGTGTCGGCGACCGCGCCGCGCACGCCGCGCAGCGCCAGCGTCGCGAGCCGGTCGCGGGCCTCCTCCCATTCGACCCGCAGCCGCTCGGTCGTGCTGTCGCCGGCGCCGGTCACCGCGCGCCGCCGCGCCGCGACCTCGTCGAGCATCAGCGACCGGGTCTGGATCACGGCGTCGAGGGCGCGCCGGACCCGCGCCGGGTCGGGGCGTCCGGAGACGGCGTCCTGCGCCACCACGTGGGTGGCGACGTGGATGCCGGAGATGCGATAGCCCTCGTAGACCAGCGCGTCCTCCTCGGAGAGGCTGCGGGCGGTGAGCAGCAGGTGCTCGCGGGTCAGCCGCTCGCCCCGCAGCGCCTCGTCGAACGCCTCCTGCCAGCGGCCGCGGCGCGCCAGGATCGCCGCGCGCGTGGTGATGAACTCGGCCGCCTGCGGATGGCCCTGGCCCAGCGCCGACTCCATGATGTCGAGCGCGCGGTCGATGTAGGCCAGGGCGCCGGCGTCGTCGCCCATCACCTCGGCCAGCGAGGCCATGTTGTTGAGCGTCAGCGCCACCCGCGGGTGCCGCGGCCCGTAGAGGCCCTCGCGGACGGCGAGCGCACGCTCGTAGAGCCGGCGCCCCTCGACGTAGTCGCCGAGGTCCGACACGACGTTGGCCAGGTTGTTGAGCACGATCCCGAGCCGCACGCTGTCGAGCGGCGCCTGCGCCTCCTCGAGCCGCAACAGCCGCTCGTACATCGGCCGCGCCGCCACGAGATCGCCGCCCTGGGCCACCAGGGTGGCGAGGTTGTTGAGCGTGATCCGCGATTGCCGGCTGTCGGGGCCGTGATGGCGATCGCGGATCGCCAGCGCGCGCTCGAGCGTGGGGCGCGCGTCCTCGCGGTTGCCCATCAGCGTGTAGAGGCGGCCCACCGCGTTGAGCGCGGTCCCGACCTCGGCCGAGTCGCGGATCGGCGGGCCCTCGAGCACGGCCAGGGCCTGGCGCAGCAGCACCAGCGCGCCGGCGAAGTCGGAGCGCTCGCCGCGCGCCCGACCCAGCGCCGAGCGCGCGATCGCCACCTCGACGCTGCCGGCCGGCAGCCGCCGCTCGCGGATGCCCGCGGCGATCCGCGCCAGCGACTCGGCCGCCGCGAAGTCGGAGCGCTCGACCCGGGCGTCGAACTGGCGCAGCAGCGTGGTCGCGAGCGCCAGCGAGTCGTCCGGCGCGGCGGCCGCCGCGGTGGGCCCGCCGGTCGCGAGCGAGAGGAGAAGAAAGAGGAAAGCGAGCGGGACCCGCGGCCGGGGGCGCATGGCCGGGATTGCAGCACAGACGGACGGCGCGGGCCAGCCTCGGCTGGCCGTCTCAGTCGATCGCGGCGTGCTCCAGCACGAACCCGGTCGCCAGAGTCTCGGGTGGCAGCGTCGACCCTGGCTCCGGAGCGACGGTCACGCTCAGCACGTAGCGCCCTGGCTCGAGCGCGCGGTCGGCGCGCCCGAAGATGATGCGGTGGTGGGCGCGGAGCTCCCGGCGATCCCGGCGCTCGCTGGCGAGCAGGCTCCCGTCGGGCCCGAGCACCTCGATCAGCACCGACGAGCCCGAGAAGAGCGTGGGGGTCGGGAACTGCACGAAGCGGGTCTCCGGGGCCACCCGCAGCGTCACCTCTGGCGGCGGCGCGGGGCCGCCCGAGCGCGGCGGGTCGTTGAAGGCCGGCACGTCGGGCGCGGGCGCCAGGATGTCGAGCCGATAGGCCGGCTCGCTGGCCGGAGCGGGAAGCGAGGGCGGCGCCGGCTCGCGGCGGCCGACGCCGGGGACGATCAGCAGCATCGCGGCCGCCGCGGCCAGGGCGCCGACCGCGCCGCCCATGAGCCAGTCCCGCAGCCGATCTCTCACCAGCACGGCTGGGGCCGCGGGCGCCACCGGCTCCTCGGCGAGCACCGGCTCGAAGCCGAGGCGCCGCAGATCCTCGCGGCATTCCGCGCACGACTCCAGGTGCTCGCGCACCAGCCGGCGCTCCACGCCGCGCAGCGCGGTGGAGGCGCGCTCCCAGCGGGCCAGCAGTCCCGGCGGGAGGTGACCGGAGAGGTCGGGCTCCGGCAGGTTCGCGGCGTGGACCTCGGCCGCGCGGCGGCAACGCCCGCACTCTGCCGCGTGCTGGTCGAAGCGCTCCTGCTCGGCCGGGGTGAGCAGCCCGCTCGCCTGGGGGTCGAGCCGGGCTCGGAACCAGCGATGGGGATCGCCGCCGTGCGGCGGACCTTCACTCCCGCTCATGGATCCAGTCCCAAAGCGGGTCCCCCGGCGCGATCGCGCCGCGGAGCGCCACCACGCAGCGATGCCACTGCTGGCGGAGCGCATCATGGGAACGACCCTCGCATTCGGCGATCGCCCGAAGCGTTTCTCCGGCCAGGAGACGGCGAGCGACGTCAAGGCAGCGGGCATCGCGGCGCTCGAAGTAGGTCAGCAGCAGCCAGCGCTGCCGCGTCAGCGGGTCTTCGGCCTCGCACTCGATCGCCGGCTCGGGGGTCGGCGGCTCGACGCGGTCGTCGAGCGCCACGTTGCGGGCGGTGCGGCGCCTCCAGCCGCGGATCGCGTCCGACTCCTCGTCGCCCGCGATCTTCGAGATCAGGCCGTGGAGATGGAGCGCCGGTCGCGAGCGGAGGGCGCGGAGCAGCCGGACCACCGCCTTCGAGGCCAGCTCCTCGTGCTCGTCCGCGCCCCAACGCGGGAAGGAAGACCGGAAATGACGGCGGAAACGCTCGCGCGCGTCGTTCCAGTCGAGGGACCGTTCGTCCACCGGACCGACAGACATGGATGTATCTCGCCGTGAGAGGGAATCGGCCTCCGCGGGCCGGCCTGGAGCGCAAGGCCGCGCGGATGGCGAGTCGGAGGAAGGTTGGCCGGGCCGGGACAAGCGAGACGCAGGTTAGCGCCGCCCCCGGGCCGTCGCAAGGCGGGACGGCCCCGAACGCCGGTGGCATCGAGTCCATGGGTCCTCGGAGAGAGTCTGGGGTGCGGCCCCCGATTTCATCTGTGAAGTCGCCGGATGGGGCCTCGCGTGACAATGCCCTGGGCGCCCGCCCCTCCTTCGCCCCTCGGCTAACTGCCGTGTTTGGAACAGGGCGGCGTCGGAGGCGTCGGATGGGGTCGGATTTCGGCTCGGCGGGCCGCTCTCGTCGCGAGAAAAAAAGGGAGCGGATTCGCGGCTCTTTTCCGCATCGATCGGGCAGGAGTGGCTTGGAGACCGCTTCGATGCTGGAGAATTTCGCGCTTGAAAGGTGGAGTTGCGAAAGTGTTATAACGCTCGGCACCGTTCGCGTGAGGCCGACTCCTCGCGCGCGAGCGGCGGGCGGTTTTCCTTCACGCGCACGATCAGGTCAGGGTGTTCGTTGCAGCGGGCGATATCGCGTCGGTTCTGGCGTCCCCTCGGGAATCGTCGCGACATCGCGCAGTCAGGGAAGATTGCCTAGCGAGCCGCGAGGAGTTTTTCGTGCGCAGGGCGCGCACCGACACGGAGGTCCTCGATGACCGAGACCATCGGTAAAGCCGTTCATCCCACGCAGCGAGTCGATTCGGACGCCCCCCGCGCAGGACTCCGGGTACCGCGGCGTTACACGCGCCCCGGCGTGAATCCGCTCGACGCCACCACCTGGGAGAAGCGGCGGACGGTCATCGCCAATCCCGACGGCTCGGTCGTCTTCCAGATGAACGACGTCGAGGTGCCGGCCGGCTGGTCGCAGCTCGCGACCGACATCGTGGTCAGCAAGTACTTCCGCAAGGCCGGGGTGCCCGGCACGCCGGGGCACGAGACCAGCGTCCGCCAGGTGGTCCACCGGATCGCCCACACCATCCGCGCCTGGGGCGAGCGCGAGGGGGGTTACTTCGCGGCCCGCGAGGACGCCGACGCCTTCGAGGCCGAGCTGGTGCACATGCTGGTCCACCAGATCGGGGCCTTCAATTCGCCGGTGTGGTTCAACTGCGGGCTGTTCCACGAGTACGGAATCGGCGGGTCGGGCGGCAATTTCTTCTGGGATGCCGACGCCACGGCCGTGCGCACGACCTCCGACTCCTATTCGCGGCCGCAGGTTTCGGCCTGCTTCATCCAGTCGGTCAACGACGACCTGATGTCGATCTTCGAGCTGGCCCGCAACGAGGCGAGGGTCTTCAAGTTCGGCTCGGGAACGGGCACGAATTTCTCGCGGTTGCGCGGGCGGATGGAGAAGCTCTCGGGCGGCGGCACCTCGTCGGGCCTGATGTCGTTCCTCGAAGTGCTCGACAAGGGCGCGGGCGCGACCAAGTCGGGCGGCACGACCCGGCGCGCGGCCAAGATGGTCGTGCTCGACATGGACCACCCCGAGATCCTCGACTTCATTCGCTGGAAGATGCGCGAGGAGAAGAAGGTTGCCGCCCTGGTGGCGGGGGGCTACTCCTCCGACTTCAACGGCGACGCCTACGGCACGGTGTCGGGTCAGAACTCGAACAACTCCGTGCGCGTGCCCGACGCCTTCATGCAGGCGGTCACCGGCGAAGGCACGTGGCAGACGACTTATCGCACCACCGGCCAGGTCTACGAGACCCACAAGGCGCGCGAGCTGTGGAACGAGATCGCGCAGTCGGCGTGGCAGTGCGCGGACCCCGGCGTGCAGTTCGACGACACGATCCAGAAGTGGCACACCAGCAAGGCCACCGGCCGCATCAACGCCACGAATCCGTGCTCCGAATACGTCTTCCTCGACGACACCGCCTGCAACCTCGCGTCGATCAACCTGCTCAAGTTCATGCGCGAGGACGGCTCGTTCGACATCGAGGGCTACCGCCACGCCAACCGGGTGTTCTTCCTCGCCCAGGAGATCCTGGTCGGCCTGGCCTCGTACCCGACCGAGCGGATCGCGCAGAGCTCGTACGAGTACCGCCCGCTCGGGCTCGGTTACGCCAACCTCGGCACGCTGCTGATGATGCAGGGGCTGCCCTACGACAGTGACGCCGCGCGCGCCTACGCGGCCTCGGTCACGGCCATCATGACCGGCGAGGCCTACGCGCTCTCGGCCGAGATGTCCGCCAGCCTGGGGCCGTTCGCGGGCTACGAGAAGAACCGCGACTCGATGCTCGGGGTGATGGAACTCCATCGCGAGGCGGCGCGGGGGATCGACGCGACGCTGGCCCCGCGCGAGCTGCGCTCGGCCGCGCTCGAGGTCTGGGACCGCGCCGTCACGCTGGGCAAGCTCCACGGCTACCGCAACGCGCAGGCCACGGTGCTGGCGCCCACCGGCACGATCGGGCTGCTGATGGACTGCGACACCACCGGGATCGAGCCCGACTTCGCGCTGGTCAAGTTCAAGAAGCTGGCGGGCGGTGGCTACTTCAAGATCGTCAACCAGTCGGTGCCGGGCGCCCTGCGCCGGCTCGGCTACGACGACCAGCAGATCCAGCGCATCGTCCACTACGCGATGGGCACCGGCAGCTTCCTCGGCGCGCCGTACGTCAATCGCGTGAGCCTGGCGCAGAAGGGCCTGACCGAGCCCGAGATCGACCGCATCGAGCAGGCGCTGCCGAGCACGCTCGATGTCCGCTTCGCCTTCGTGCGCGGGCTGTTGAGCGACGACACGCTGACCCGTCTCGGGGTCGCGATGCAGGAACGCGAGAAGCCCACCTTCAACGCGCTGCCCTTCCTCGGCTTCACCGACCAGCAGATCGACGACGCCAACGCGGTGATCTGCGGCAGCCTCACCGTCGAAGGCGCGCCGGGGCTCCGCCCCGAGCACCTGCCGGTGTTCGACTGCGCCAACCGCTGCGGCCCCAACGGCACCCGCTACATCAAGCCGATGGGCCACGTGCGCATGATGGCGGCGGCCCAGCCGTTCATCTCGGGCGCGATCAGCAAGACCGTCAACCTGCCCGGCGATGCCACGGTCGACGAGGTCGAGCGCATCTACTTCGAGTCCTGGAAGCTGGGGCTCAAGGCGGTGGCGCTCTACCGCGACGGCAGCAAGCTGTCCCAGCCGCTCGTCACCGGCAAGAAGGCGGAGGAGAGCGACGGGCCGCCGAAGCTGCGCCGGCGCAGGCTCCCCAGGCGCCGCCACGGCTTCACCCAGGAGGCGCGGATCGGCGGCCACAAGGTATTCCTCCGCACCGGCGAGTACGAGGACGGCACGCTGGGCGAGATCTTCATCGACATGCACAAGGA
>Ga0137455_1000361_pt1 | contig 12165 bp, 11 predicted proteins | sample EasRivERMGT600_2_FD_102334 | JGI IMG/M metagenome (GOLD analysis project Ga0137455, IMG submission 102334) | Soil microbial communities from meander-bound floodplain in the East River, Colorado, USA - East River MetaG ERMGT600_2 | ecosystem: Environmental > Terrestrial > Soil > Floodplain ... | reverse complement strand
GGCCGGTGCACGATCACGGGGATCCCCATTGTCAGCGAGGAGACCGGGCGGGAAGGGGTGCCACCGGGGCTGCTGGTGTGTCCGATCTGGCAGTTCCACGACGCGGTGATCGAGCGCGAGGCGGACTACCTGCGGGCGGGCGGGAAGATTTACTTCCCGCTGCCAGTGGGGGAGCTGTATCAGGGCGAGAGGATAGTACGTACAGAGGGTACCTGAGGTACGCGAGTGGCATTCTGTCGGTGTCCCCCTGGTCGTTGTTATCTGCACCCGACGCTCTCCGAGTGCGGGATGAAGCGGGATAACCCGTTTCTGTCGGCGTTCATTGAGAGCGGGGATGTTCCCCCAATTCCGATTCCGAGGTGTCCAGCGATGCAGAGTTTCAAGTGTCACAAGACCGTGCAGGCGGGCAAGATCATCTCAATCAACCCGAGCGCAGAGGCGTTCGACCTCCTCCTCGACTCAGATCGCGTCATGGTGCCGAAGGCGTACATGGAGAAGCATTCGCCGGAGGTCGGCGGCTACTTCGTGCGCTACGAGGACGGCTATGAGAGCTACTCCCCGGCGCAGGCGTTTGAGGCGGGGTACACGGCCCTCGATGTGTCGGGCGCCCAGGGCGGCCAGGACGCGCGGCCAGCAGGAGGCGCGGGCGTCGCCGCCGCCCCCGATCGCATGCTGCAGTTCTTCCAGTACGCGCACCTGCCCGAGCACCTGCAGAACATCTCCCGGCCCTTCTGCGACATCGCGCAGTGGGTGGCCGACAACCTCCCCATGAACCCTGAAAGGACGGTGGCCCTGAGGAAGCTCCTCGAGGCCAAGGACGCCGGAGTACGCACGATGCTCTACAAGGGATAACAATGCCATAACAATGCCATTGTTATCGCCGTCACCAATCCACCCCGAATGTCAGCGAGAGAGGTACACGATCATGGAACACGACACCCTTCATCCCTTCACCACCGAGCAGCTCCACGAGGAAACCCGACGGCAGCTCAGAGACGAGATCCACATCCAGGCCGGCGGCAACCACATCGCCCAGGGCGGCCTCTTCAGCGGGCAGGACGTGGAGCTGATCCAGGAGCGGGCGGCCTGCCGCGCCGTAGTGGCGCTCACCGCGGGTTGCGTCCGCGCGTCTGACTGCGAACAGCTGGTGCAGCGGGTGAGCCAGGCGGCCCTGCCGTCCAAGGACGAGCCGCCGGCCGCTGGATCCGCCCCCGCCTTCACTTTCGACAGCGACAAGTCGAAGAAGCAGGCGAAGAAGCAGGCGGCGAAGAAGTCCGCCAAGCGAGTCCGCCGGTGAGCCCCGGCGCCGGCCTCATCGTCATCCCCTTTGTGGACCTCCCAGGGGAAACGGGAGATGCGCTCCACGACGCGCTCCTGCAGCTCGAGGGGCAGTGCGATGTCCTGCTGATAGACCAGGGCAGCACCGCGAAGATGTCCCACGGCTGGCCCACCGTGCAGGCCTGGGCCGAGAGCTGCGCGCTGGGTAGTCCACATATCCGGCTGTGGCGCCACGCACCACCATTACCGAGCCTGGCCGCGACCTGGAACGTGGCGCTCGACTTCGCCTGGAACATCGGCCATGAGGACTGCATGATCTGGAACAATGACATCAGGGTGCACCCGGACATGTACCGGCGGCTGCGGGCGATTGCCGAGCTGTCAGGGCTGTGGTTCGTCACGCCGGTGAACTGTTCCGGAGACATCGAGGAGCGGTGGAAGCTCCCGCTGCCGGCGCTCAACGGCGAGAACCTGGCAGCGAACTTCGGCGGCCCCGACTTCTCCTGCTTCCTGATACACCGGGAGGCGCACCAGAGGTACAGGTTCGACGAAAGATTCCAGCCCGCCTACCACGAGGACGGAGATTTCCACCGCCGGATGTGGCTGGGCGGGGATGGCAACCGGATCGCCGGCGTCACCCTCCCCTACCTGCACTACGGCAGCCGCACGATTCATCGGTCGGAGGAGGCCTACGCGGCGTTCCAGCCGCAGTTTGCCGCCTGCAGGGCGAGGTACGTCGCCAAGTGGGGCGGCGAGCCACACCACGAGCGCAAGATCACTCCTGACTCAAACGAGGATCTCGACGGGGTGGGCACGCCTGGCGGCTACCTCGACATGGAGGTGCCCCATGCCTAGCGTCCGTGTGGAACAGGAGCGCCCGCTCGTCTGGCGCGGCCCCTTCACGTTCAAGCGCGCCGGCGCCTTCAACCACGTCATCATCAACCGCTACGGCGAGGTCGAGCGGACGGGGTACGGGACGCGCGCCGGCGCTCAGGAGGCGTGCGATCTGCGGAACGCAGCCCGTCCCGACTGCGACGAGGTGAAGCGTGGCTAGCATCGACGACCTCAGCAAACGCGCCCTCGACACCCCGGCAGGCCGCCCCGCCCACCACCTGCAGAACGAGAGCGAGCTGCAGATTAGGACGAGGAACTGCGAGACCAACGACTTCCTGCAGGCGCTAGCCGAGATGCAGGACCAGCGCAAGTACACCTTCGCCTCAGACACCATCGAGGGGATCTACACCACGGTGGAGCACAGCGGATACGTGTCGGCTGGCCAGCGCCGGGCGATCAACAACATCCGGAAGAGCATGGGCGAGGAGGAGGTCTGACATGCCATACCCCGATCCTGCCTCGCCGTACACCTTCGGCGAGGCCTACATGCTGATGACTTACGAGTGCCGGGTGTGCGGCGGCCGCGAGATCCTCTACAACAGCCGGGACGGCGTGACCCCCTTCGGGATCAACTGCCGCACCGCGGCCTGCAACGAGGTCGACAAGCTGGGCAGCCCGATGCTGCACGTCCTGTGGAACGTGGACAAGCGCCTCCCGAACTTCACGCCGCCCAAGGGGATGCGGATATTCCGCGACGGTACGCTCGAGGAGGCCCGGGCGATCATGGCTCGGCGGATCGAGCGCTGCAAGGGGACGGAGTGGGAGTGCACCCCGGAGTACGCGGCGGAGCTACTGGCGTCGATCACCGACGCCGAGGGCGAGTTTCGGCGCGGCTGGCCGATGGTGGAGGAGGTCTAGCGATGTCGATCACCTTGCTCAAGGTCAACATCCTGACCGACGACACCGGACTCCCCGAGGAGCTCAAGGACAAGCTGGTGGTGCTGGTGAAGGAGCTTGCCAACGACGATCCCGAGGGGATCGAGCGCGCGAAGATCGTGCTGGAGTGGAAGCAGTCGATCATGCCCAGGAGCTACATGGAGAGCCTGCCGATCCCGCTGAAGGCGGAGGCGGTGGTGACGCCGAAACCGCTGAAGGCGGAGAAGCGCAATGAGCGCAATGAGCGCAGCCGGAGGCAAACCTAGTGGGCGCCGTAGACGGGCTCGACGGCCGCGACCTCTCTCCCGAAGAGCGGGATCTCATTCGCAAGTATCGCGTGTCGCGCAAGCAGCGCGCCCACCGGCTGGGCGAGCTGCGGAAGGAGCTCGAGAAGGCGCAGAAGGCGGTTGCGGTATGGACGGAGCAGGTGAAGCGGGCGGAGAAGGCGCTGGCCGAAACCCCGCTGGTGGACCTGGAGTAGTCCCATGCCGCAGCAGTAGACTCGCCCAGAGGAGAACCCCCTATGAAATCAGTCACGCAGTTCGTCTTCACCTGGCTGTTCTGGCTGTTCTGGCTGGGCGTCATCGTCCTCGCCACGACACTGGTCAGCCAGCACGCCGCCGGCCAGGTCCTCGCCGTCGACAACCAGATGGTGGTGGAATACAACGCCTTCGAGAACGCCATCAAGCTCAGCTCGAAGGTCGACTTCTCGACCGTCCACATCATGTTCGACGACATGCCCGGTCACTGGCTCACGCTCAAGGAGCTGCGCGACGTGCTGCGGTCGCAGCGGCCCAGGCCGCCGGCGCCGCCGGTGACGCCGCCCAAGCCGCCAACGCCGAAGCCATGAGGATCGTCTTGTCCCGCGTGAGGCTAATTCTGGTGCCACGCACATCGGTGCGGCTGGTGGCGGCCGGTCACAATCGGCTGCTCTCGCGCGGGACGAGATGATCGGCAAGTACCCCAAGCCGGCAGGCTGCCGCCTCTGCCCGCTCGACGGCATAGGCGCCGGCTACGTGCCCGGCGAAGGCCCCTTGGGCTCGCCCATCACCCTCCTTGCAGAAGCCCCTGGCTACGACGAAGTGGCGATCGGACGGCCGATGGTCGGGGCCGCCGGCGGCATGCTCAGCCGGATCCTCAAGCGGACATTTCGTACCCGCGAGCAATTCCGCATCGAGAACGTCCTGCGCTGCTGCCCTCCTGGCTACGAGATCAAGAAAAGCTGGGCGGAGCAGGCGGCCGAGCACTGCTCCCAGTACTCGAGAGAGCCCTTGAGCCAGTCGCCGGTCGTCCTGGCGATGGGCGGCACGGCGATCCGACAGGCGCTGGGGCTGTGGGACTGGGATGTAAAGTCGTTAGTCAATAACTTCCACGGCACCGTAACGGAGCTGGCTTCAGGCCAGAAGGTGGTGTGCACGTTCCACCCCTCCTACCTGCAGCGGGGCGCCGCCAACCTGATGGGCACGGTCGCGTTCGACCTCAGTGTGGCGCAGGATGTAGCTGATGGCCGCTGGCAGTTTGAGCCCCTCGACCTCATCGTCGACCCCGACCCCTACTGGCTGCGCGCCTACATCGACAACTACAAATCCGCTCTGGAGCGCGATCCCCTCATCCCGCTGGTCACCGACATCGAGACCCCCGACAAGGCGAAGGGGAAATCCGAGGACGAACTGGACGAGTCGGATCAGTCCTTCGACGTGCAGCGCGTCAACTTCTCGGTCAACGACGACGAGGGGATCACCGTACCCAACGTCTACCCCTACACCGAGCTCGTCAAGGAGCTGATCGAGCTGGCTCGGCTGCACTATGTCTGGAACGGGCCCTACGACCTCCGCCGCCTCCGCCGGCTCGGAATCCAGTTCCAGGGCGAGGTCTGGGACGGCATGTGGCTCTGGCACCACTACATGACCGATGTACCCAAGGGGCTGGGATTTGTCGCGCCGTTCTGCTCGAATTATAGGGCCTGGAAGCACCTCTTTACCAGCGCGCCGGGGGAGTACGCGGCCACCGACGGCCCGCAGACCCGCAGGAGTATAAACCGTACCGTGGAGGCGCTACAGATGCGCGGCCAGTGGGAGATGGCCCACCGCCATACCGTACGCCTCATGCAGGAGGTCCTCGAGCCGGCGCAGGTCGTCGGGATCCAGGTCGACCGTCCGGCGCTCGACGCCTTCGAGGCCGATCTCGCGCGCAAGACCGAAGTCCTGCTCGCCCAGCTCCAGACCTTGGTCCCCGAGTCCGATCGCATCCTCACCGGCGGCATACAGCATAGCGGATTTAAGAAGGCGCCGGAAGGTCCCCACCCCGACGCGACACTCCTGAAGGCCGATGGCACCAGCAAGAAGGGCAGCGAGGACTGGGACCCCTTGAAGGTCGCGCTGTACGCCAAGCACGCGAAGGTAGTGGCGCGAGAGGTACGCCGCAAGGTCTATGTCTGCCGCACGTGCAAGCAGGCTGAGGTAGTGGCGAAACATCGGTGCGCCGACAAGAAGCTCGCCCCCAGGGTGGAGGCGACTGAGATCGTGGTGCTCAGGTACTTCTGGCAGGAACCATTTAACCCCGACTCCCCACAGCAGGTACTGAAGTACATCAAAGCGCGCAAACACAAGCCGGGGAGGAATAAGAAAACTAGGGGAGAGTCCGCCGACCGCGAAACCCTCACCCGTCTCAAGGCCACCACCAAAGACCCGATGTATCAGCACCTGCTGGACTACCGGGGGATAGCCAAGGTACGCGGAACCTACGCCATCGGGGTACGCAAGCGCCTGGACAAGGCCAACCGCTTCCACCCGGTGCCGACGCTGAAACCGAGCACCCTTCGGACTTCGTACAACAGCCCGAACATCCAAAATGTCGTAGCCGACAAGGACAACACCAAGACCTTAGCCGCAGGCTTCAGGAAGTGCATTGTCGCGGCGCCGGGCTGTCGGCTGATGGAATTTGACTTCTCGGGGATCGAAGCGCGGCAGCTCGCGTGGTACGCGCGCGACCCCCTGCTCTACCGGCTGAGCGGCCTGGGGATCCACGCGTATCTCGCCTCTCACCTGCTGAAACGTCCCGCCGACCTCTCCTGGAGCGACGAGGATCTCCTCCTCTACTTCAAGGAGATCAAGACCTCCCAGCCCTTTGTCTACGACCAGGCCAAAAGGAACGTCCACGGCAACGGCTACGGCATGACCCCCCAGGGCATGTACATGATGTTCCCCGAGCTGTACCCCACCCTCGCCGCCGCCAAGAAGGTGCAGGACATCTACTTTGAGATCGCGCCGGCGGTGCCGAAGCTCCAGAACCAGATCCGGCTGCGGGCCTACGACCAGACCTACATCGGCGGGCCGAAAGGGCATCAGTACTCCAGCATCCTGGACGACAGAAACGCGCACCCCTACGGCTACCGCCACGACTTCTTCGATGTAGTGAGCCTGCGACCAGTAGGCCCGGAGGCGGTCAAGCGCCTGGAGTTTGAGCGCATCCCGGTGATCGAACTCAATAACCGGCTCTACGCCGCCACCTGGGGACCGGACTCCAAGCGCTGCCTGGCCTTCTACCCGCAGAGCACCGCGGCTGGCAACCTCAAGGAAGCCTGCATCTTCCTGTTTGCGGAACCGGATCACCCCAGCTACATCGGGGATGCCTACTTCGGGCGTACCCCGCTTAGAGCGCCCATACATGATTCCCTGCTGCTGGAAGTGCCCGAGCGCCAGGTGGACCGCGTGCAGGAGGCGGTGTTCAGGGAGATGCTGAGGCCGATTGAAGAGCAGCCGCTACCCCCTGCGTGGAAGAAAGGACCCTACCTGACAATCGGAGTCGAGGCCAAATACGGGATCAACTGGGAGGATCTACAGAAGTTGAAGACCCCCAACCCCAAGAGCTTAGGATTAGATCTGATGCACTACCTGCCCGACTCACTCGCTTTCGACCGTACCTACTTCCCGCCGATGGAGGACGAGGAGGAGGATGTAGCCGACCTGGGGATCGTGGTGCACTGATGCCCAGCCACATTGGCCTTCACAACGACCGTAAGCTCGCGCGGACCATCCAGTACTTCATCGAGGTCTGTGGTTGGGAACAAGCCGTTGTCCGCGCCGCCGAGATCGCCTGCCTCCCGGTGATCTACTTCAAGGGCGAGCCGCTCCGCCAGGTGATGTGCTGCGGTACGACAGGGAAGGGCAACCACCTGCAGAACGTCCCGGAGTGGAAGCTCTGGGCCCGGATGGTAGTGGCGCCGTACTACTGCCCGTACCATCCGAGGGAGCTGGAGCCTGATGTCTAAGCCGGGTAGGCAGGCGCGCGGATCTCAGCGCCCTCCGCTCCCTCAAGCGCTTCGTACCTGGGTGCCTGCAGTCCCGCCTGTGGCGGACCCGGCGGCGCTGGAGGCGGCGTACCAGGCTCTATTTCAGGCTCGAGACCGGGCTCGTCGGCGTCGGGGGAAGCGTCCGAATCGCTGGCGCCTCCCGGCTCCTCCAGACTGATCCCCTCCTCGCGCGCCAGCTCGTAGATCCTCTCGGTCCGCAGTCTCCGCCGGCGCTGCTCGGGCCCTTCGCGATCTTCCCGCATCCTCGCCCACCCCACCGACATCAGCGCCTCACCCATCGCGATCTGCTTGAGCGCCGGAAATACGTAGCTCTGCAAGTAGTCCCGCCTGGTCGCCGGCGAGTCGAGCTGCAGATAGTGCTCGTTGGCGAAGATCAGAGGGTCGGCGTACTGCGAGACCGCACGGGAGTAGGCATGCCCGATGAGCCGATCTAGATAAGGATCGTGGGTGGCGCGGATATATACCGCGCTCCCAGGGACTCCGGTGGTGTTGATCTCTCCCGCTACCCGCTGCCACTGCCGCAGCGTCACCCCGAGGCTCGCCCTGAGCCAGGGCATGTGCGCGTCGAGCGGCTGCCCGGTGAGCTGGTTGTAGGTCGGCGGGATGACAGCGGCGCCGAGGAAGGGGAGATTCCCTACTGGCTGCATCAGCGGCGCCAAGGTGCCTTGGTCAGTCGAGGTGATTCGGGCGTTGCTCTCCTCGGGCGAGACTAGATCACTCAACCCTTTAAATTGCGCGAAGGGGATCGTAAACCTCGCCAGCAGGTTGCCGATCGCGCTGATCGTGGCGTCGCCCAGGCGCTTGGGATCGAATCCGCGCTCGCCGAAATTGGTGAACTCTTCCAGCACCGCCAGCGTGGTGCCGGCGGCCTGAGACATCGACAGGAAGGCGTTGAGCGCCTGCTGCCCCAGGGAGGCCACGGTGTATTTCCCTTCGTAGCGCCCGTAGATCGCCTCCGCCATCCCTATCCCCTGCTCGAGATCCTCCGCCACCCCCGCCCAGTTGGTATCACGGTCCAGGCTGTTGATCACGTCGGCGAAAAAGAGGTACTGCGTAAACGGAGCCATGGGGCGAGTGTCGATGATCGTGTCCCCGAGCCCAGGGATGTCATAGCGCAGCTCGTACCACCTCGTCCCCTTGTCAGCCTGCTCCGCCCGCAGGAGTATCGCGGGCATCAGCATCGCCCCCACGCCCACTCCCGCTCGCCCAAAGAGCTCGGCGTACGTCTCAGGCGCGCGTACCGCCTTACTCTGGTCCACGATCTCCTGCAGCGCCACCTCCTGCGCCTTCAACCCCTTCATGCGCTGCTCGGTGTGTTCGAAGCTGTCCATCTCCCGCTTGAGCGCGAGCTCCAGCGCCTCAAACCTCGGACGCTCGGCCGCCGCCGCCGCCGCCAGCCCCTTGCGCTCCAGCCGCGCGATCATCCGTTTCCGGATGGTGAACTCCCGGCCAAGCGCCTGCACCGTCTGGAGCTGCTGCCCCAAATCCGCCTGAGCATCACGGAACTTCTGCCGCGCCTCGGGGATCTGTTTGCTCTCGTACCCCGCTGCCTTCTTCCCCAGGTAGAACCGCCCGCGCTGCACCCCCAGCGCCGATGCGCCGCTGGCCTTGTCGGCCGTGGCCTGCAGCAGCACCATGTTCATGCCCTCGACCATGGCGTTCACTCCCGAGTGGTCCCAGATGAACCGGGGAGCGGCACTGAGATTGAACCTGGGCCAGGGATATCCCGCTCGGATCCCCGGGACCTTGTTTATCAGGTCCACCAGCATCGTGTTGAAAGCGGCCTTGGGGTGGTTGAGCGCGTCCCGCCCAAACCCCTTCTTGATGAGCGCGCCCGAGAAGGTGAAGTCGAGCGCGCCGCCGATGGAGTGGTGGAGGACCCGGCGCATCTCCTCGGCGCCACCGAGCCTGGCGGACAGGTCGGCAGGCGGCAGCTGCCAGAGCAGATCGGGATCCAGGCCCTTGAGGCGGAGCTGATCCTTCAGGTTCACCACGTACATCGCCGAGCGCGCGGTGAACTCCTGCGCGCGGTTGAACATCGTCAAGGTGTTTTGGACTCTCGGCGTGGAGAGCGCATTCAGCACGCGGTACTTACTGGTCCCATGCGGCGTCGGCTCGCCAAACAGCGCGCTCCCCAAAAAGTGCGCCTGCTCCTCGGGAATGCCCTTCACCAGCGCCTCGGCCGCCAGCCGCTCCTTACCCTTGAACCCGGCCAGATACGCGGTCGAGGTGAATACCTGCTCCCACTGCGCCTGGCGGGCGTGCCACGGCATCACCCAGCCCTCGGGACGCAATATCGGCGTGTAGCGGAGGAGATCCCCCGCGCGTTTGAGGTGGTTGAGCGCGCGGCCCGGCCTGAGCAGCCCGGTCGCCGCAATGGCGTTGCCGATCTCATCGAACATCTCGATGCCCCAGCGCGCATTGACCGACCAGAAATTGCGCGCGGCGGTGGCCCACTGCGAGAGCATGAACGCGCGCGAGGCGGACTCGAAGGTGTCGAACGCGCCTCTCTCCCCCTTGGTCAGATCGTTGAGCAGCATGGCGCGGTCCCACGCGCGCCCCGGCGCCACCACATCGGTGAAGGTATCGGCCGGCGCGAGATCGCCCAGCCGCCCAATACGTCTCCCCTTCGCCCCGATGATCATGATGTCGTCGATCTCGCCGCTGGCCCCGCGGATCCCCTCGATCCGCGTTATCGCGTCGGCGTTGCGCTGCTTCCACAGCCCGAGCGCGCCGAGCAACCTGCCCGCGTCACTCACCGCTTTCTGCATGTGCGCGGCAATTTGCCGGTTTATTTCGCGATCGCTCATGCCGCGCTGCCGCATCGCCCCCGACCAGGCCTTGAGCGCCGCGTAGCTGCTGGGCGAGCGCATGAACATCTGCTCGCCCACCTGGCGGAAGAGTCGAGTCGCGGAAACCTTAGTGGGGTCATCCAGGATCAGCCCGGCGTCGGTATCTTTGAGAATGTCGTTCAGCGCCCCCACCGTCATGGAGATCACCTGTTGCTCGCTCGGCAGCTCCACGGTAGTGCGCCCTGGATGCAGAATGCCCCCGGGGCCCGCGGTTACTCCCTTGCCCTGGAGCGCCGGCGGAATCTCCGGCGCGACAACCACCCGCCCCACTCCCTCGACCCACTGGGTTCGGCCGTCATACAGCGCGAAGAGAGCGCCGACCGGATCCTGAGGGCCAGCTGCCGTAGCGCGGTCAACGCGGTTGAGGAGGGCGTCCCGCACAGCGTCATCGAAACCGGGGGTACGCGCGGCATTCCTGCCGACCTTGCTGTACGCAAGCGTCGCAGCTTGGACTTCGATCCACGCCTGTCGCGGATTGCCTTCTTCAATCGACTGCTGGGCGCGAATGTACCACGGCTCGGTGGAAAATTCGTCCCGGTGGGACTTGAGGTAACTGAGCAGCGCCGGGGTGTCCCCGGGCGCGCCGACGAACCGCGGAATCGCCTCCACCATCTGCGAGGCGGTCTCCGGGGAGATCGCGTACCTCGGCTCACTAGGCACGTCTCCCAGGTGCACCGTCCCCTCGAGCCACGGCGTATGGGTTCTCCCCTGGCCCAGGGGGGTTGGTTGCCACACTTTTACCGCGCGCAGCGAGCCACCTTTGACTCCCAGGATCAGCAGCGGGAGGTCGGCAACCGAGCCCTTCAAGTCCAGCTTGCTGGGATCGGCGCTGCCGGTCGGCTGGGAGTGGAAGGATCCCAGTACCTCCCACCCTTGATACGCAGCGAGTTTCTGCGCCCGGCTGATCACGTCAGCGCCGATTTCAAATTGAGCGGCGGGGTTGGCGGCCGTGTTGGGGGAGAGGACGACGCGGCGCACATTGCCGGCGGCGTCGCCTAGGAGCAGGCCCGCGACCTCCTGATCGCCGGCGGCCTCTACTGTCTGCTTCAGCTCGGTGATATCCTCGTTGGAGAAGCGCAGATCCCTGAGCGCCCGGGCCTTCTGCTCGCGTACCCCCTTGACGTTGCCCGCCGCCCCGGTCTCATCGAACAGCCCAGGCGCCTGCAATCTCGCAGCGCGGCTACCCTTCTTCGGCTCGGGGTTGGCGATCTCCCCGGTCAGCGAGAACGGCAGATCCTTCTCCTCGACCAGGAAGGGCGACTTGTTCTCCTGGGTGCGGACCTCGGGGAGGAGATCAGGCTGCAGCTCAGGCTGCAGCTCGGGCGCCTTGACAAACGGTCCCTCCGTCGGTCCCGCCGGCGCCTCGGCCTCCTTGATCAACTGGTCGACATAGCGGTTGGCCGCCTGCTTTTCTGCCGCTGTTCGCGCCGGCAGCTTCACCCCCACGTCTTTGAGCCGCACGGCCATACGGACGATGTTCCCAGTGCCAACCCGTCCTTCGTTGTAGAGTCGGATGGCCTCGGCGCGCTGCTCGGGAGTGGCGAACGGATCGCGCCCTTCGCGCGATCCTTCTCCCCCGCCTCCCATCCGTTCCGGCGCCATCATCAGCTCCGGCCCTACAGGCAGGCTCCCAGGCGTCCCCGGCCCCTCAGTCACCAAATTCGGCTGCCGCAGCTCCCTCAGCCCCCGCCGCTCGATCTCCTCCGCCAGCACCGTCCTGGGCAGCTCCTCCAACCTATCTATCAGCCCGGCAGGGAGATCGCCAGGGCCGGTGTTCCCGCCGAAGCTCACGCTCTCGTCGTAGAGCCGCAGCAGGTGGTCGTCGTCGGCGCCCGCAACCAGCTTCCTCAGGTGCGCTAATTCGTCAGGCACCGCCGCTTCAGGGCGGAAGGGATCCGGCGGCGGCTTCCTGCCATACCTCGGCGCCAACTGATCAACCAGGTCCTGCGGCTG
>Ga0137455_1000359_pt1 | contig 12186 bp, 9 predicted proteins | sample EasRivERMGT600_2_FD_102334 | JGI IMG/M metagenome (GOLD analysis project Ga0137455, IMG submission 102334) | Soil microbial communities from meander-bound floodplain in the East River, Colorado, USA - East River MetaG ERMGT600_2 | ecosystem: Environmental > Terrestrial > Soil > Floodplain ... | reverse complement strand
CGATCGCCGCACGTATTACAAACAGGCCGAGAACGAGACTAAGAAGTTCAAGTTTCCGCAGCTCCGCGCCTTCCTGACATGGAGAATATCGTGAGCCAGAGTCCCATCAGGATGGCTGCGCTGATCATCGCGCTCGCATGCGTGACGCCGATCGTGGCGCGCGCGCAGGCGACCGAAGCCGGCGAACAGTCGAAAACATGGATCGTGCTCGGCGGAACATCGACGACGTTACGGGGTGATTGCCAGGAGGATTGCGTGGCGCATGGCACCGGTGATTACCTGCACACCGGCAGTTTCATCGCCATGGCCGGCGCTCGACTGAATCGCAAGATGGACGCAGGAGCCGAGGTGTCCTGGATCCCCGCCACCGCGAGAGACGGGTCCGACGTCCGCACGACATTTCTCCTTGCCGCCGTGCAGTTCAGGCCATGGCAGTCACAAGGCTTTTTCCTGAAAGGCGGGATGGGGATGGCCTTCGTTCGCAACTTCATTTACGACGGGACCGGCACGCTGCCGCCGATCACGTCGAAAGCCCTGGGGCTCAGCTACGCCGCAGGCTGGGTGTTCCGCCGCGATCATCGCGTCGGCTTCGAGGTGTTCGGCGCGCAGCACGCAGCCGCGCTCGGCGATTTCCAAACCGGCGGGACCACCGCCACGGACGTCATCGCGAACTTCTGGTCGGCCGGCGCCGCGATCGTGATTCGTTAGGATTTCGACGGATCGACCGTAGCGTACGGATGGAGCCAGTAGGCTTTGGGGTGCAGTTCTGTGGCGAGCTGCGCGCCGGCACGCCCGAACTCGCTCTGCCGGAAGTGCGCGAATGACTCGCGATCGCGCCACTCCACCATGCTGATCACATTCTCGCCGTCTTCACTGAGGAACACGCGGCCCCTCACGAAGCCAGGCATGCTGCGAATCGCGTCTTCCGCCATGCGCAGCAGCGTATCGGCCTGGCCGATCTGCGTGGGCCTGGTTGACTGATAGATCACGAGCGCGACGAACGATGCTGTCGTTTCCACGTTTGCTCCCATCACGGTCTGCCTTCACGGATCGTTTCGGTTCCCGGGCTGCCGGCAAGCACTCTGCTGAGCACCGCAAAGAAGAGGCCGGTCGACAATCCGCACATCAAGATACCGGTCAACCCCTCAACCGGCCCGAGCATCCGCCACGGTTTCTGCAAGACCAGGTCGCCATAACCAACCGTTGCATAGGTCACGCCGGAAAAATAGAACGCCGACTCGGCGTCCGGCAGCAAGCCGGCCCACAGATAGAACAACGCCCAGACCGCGATCTCGATCAGATGGATCAGGAGCAGCATCCACGTGACGCGAATCAGCAGCCATGAGATCGGCCAGAACCCCGACGGCAACAGCGCCTGCGATCGCATCAACGGTCTCAGTAACGCGGAGAGACCCCACGCGTGCACCGCCACCGTGATCGCGACGAGAACGCAGCCAATGAGCGTCTTCGCGATCATGCCTTCCCCGCGTGCTGCGCGAACGCCGCCTTCTTGTCGCTCCCGACGGTGTCGGCGTCGACGGTCCCGAACATCTGCGCCAATTCGGCAACGAGGCCGGTCCACCCGGTCTGATGACTGGCGCCGAGCCCGGCGCCGTTGTCGCCGTGGAAGTACTCATAGAACGGCACGTGATCTCGCCACAGCGGATCCTGCTGGAACTTCTCAGTGCCGCCAAAGACCGGCCGGCGGCCGTGCTCATCCAGCAGGAACAGGCTCTGCAAACGATCGGCGATGTCCTTCGCCACTTCGAACAGCGTCTTGCTCTGTCCCGAGCCGGTCGGACACTCGATCTTGAAGGAGTTGCCGTAGTAGCCGTGAAACTGCAGCAACGCGCGAATCAACAGCACGTTCATCGGAATCCACACGGGCCCGCGCCAATTCGAGTTGCCACCGAACATCGCCGTATCCGATTCGGCCGGCGTGTATGCGACCCGGTACTCCTTGCCGCCCACGTGCAGGACGTATGGATGCTGCTCGTGATACTTCGACATCGAGCGGATGCCATGCGGACTCAGGAATTCCCGCTCATCGAGCACTCGCGAGAGGATTCGACGCAATCGATCGGCACTGACGAGCGCCGAAATGTTGCGGCCCGAGGCGCTCGTGTGCTGGGGGCCCATCGGGTGCACGCCGCGAAGCAATTCGGGAATGTGATGGAAGCGCGTGTTGAGCGATTCGACGACGCGAGGCACGCGCTCGCGCTGGGCCGGATCGATGATCGTCGTGGCGCAGAGCGGCAGCAGGCCGACGAGCGAACGAACCTTGAGGCGCGACGCACTGCCATCCGGAAGGCGGAGCACGTCGTAGTAGAAGCCATCCTGTTCGTCCCACATCCCATCGTCGCCAACCTTGTTCAATGCGGCGCCAATCCAGAGAAAGTGCTCGGCGAACTTGAAGACGAGATCGTCATAACTGGGATCGTGCGCCGCGAGTTCGATCGCGATCTCGAACATGTTCTGGCAGAACATCGCCATCCACGCGGTGCCGTCGGCCTGTTCGAGATGGCCCCCGGTCGGCAATTCGGCGCTGCGATCGAACACGCCAATGTTGTCGAGGCCGAGGAAGCCGCCCTCGAACACGCTCTTCCCGAGACGGTCCTTGCGATTGACCCACCACGTGAAGTTGATCACGAGCTTGCCGAACGCGCGCTTCAGGAACTCGACGTCGCCTTCGCCGCGCATCGCCTGCTCGGTGCGGTATTGAAACAACACCGCCCAGGCGTGCACCGGCGGGTTGACGTCGGAGAAGTTCCACTCGTAGGCCGGCAATTGCCCGTTGGAATGTTGGTAGCGCGCCTTCAGCATCAGCGTGAGTTGATGCTTCGCAAAATCCGGATCGATCCGCGCCATGCCGATTGCGTGAAACGCCAGATCCCAGGCGGCGTACCACGGGTACTCCCACTTGTCCGGCATCGAGATGACGTCGTCGTTGAACATGTGGAACCACTGGCGGTTCCTGACATGCGTGTCCGACTGCGAGTCGAACGGATCGACGTCGTGCTCGCGCAGCCACATGTTGACGTCGAAAAAGTAGTACTGCTTGGTCCAGAACAAGCCGCCGAAGGCTTGCCGCATCATGTGCGCGGTGTCGTCCGAGGCGGATTCGGGCGTGCAGTCTCGATAGAATTCGTCGGCCTCGCGGCGCCTGGCCTGGAGTGTCTGGTCGAATGAGCCGAACGGGGTCTTCTGAGCTGCATCGGTCAATGACAGGCGAACACTGATCGACTGCCCTGCGGCGACGTCAAGGGTGTAGTGAGCGGCAGCCTTGGTGCCGGTTTCTGCCGGATTCACGGCATCAGCATTTCCGTTCACGACGCACGAGTGAAACGCGTCCTTGACGTACGGCGCGGTGTTCGGCACGCCGACGAGGCGCTCGGTATTGGTCTCGTTCTCCGTAAAGAGCAACGACGGCGCGCCGTCGCAGTACAACCATCGATCGCCAAGTTCCGGGTGGATGGCCGCGACGACGCTGGTGCCGCCTGGGCCCGTCGCCGCCGCCATCGTCGGCTTGCCTTTGCGTGGCCACCAGGACCACGTGTTGCGGAACCACAACGTGGGCAACAGGTGAATTGGCGCGGACTCGGGTCCGCGATTCGTCACGGTGATCTGAACGAAGCAGTCCTCCGGTGACGCCTTCGCATATTCGACCACGACGTCGAAGTAGCGGTCATCGCGGAACACCCCGGTATCGATCAGCTCGTACTCGTAGTCGTGCCGCGAGCGCCGGGCGTTGTTCTCAATGAGGTCGGCGTACGGAAAAGACGCGTGCGGATACTTGTACAGCCACTTCATGTAGGAGTGGGTTGGCGTCGAATCCAGATAGAAGTAGTACTCCTTGACGTCCTCGCCGTGATTGCCCTGGCCGTTGGTCAGGCCGAAGAGCCGCTCCTTCAGGATCGGATCGTTCCCGTTCCAGAGCGCCAGCGCGAAACACAATCGCTGCTTCAGATCGCTGAAGCCGGCGAGGCCGTCTTCTCCCCAGTGATAGGCCCGCGATCGCGCGTGGTCATGCGGGAAATAATTCCACGCGTCGCCGTCCGGGCTGTAGTCCTCGCGCACGGTTCCCCACTGCCGCTCGCTGAGGTACGGCCCCCATTTTCGCCACGGCGAATCCCACTCGCGCGCGTGCTCCAACCGCGCGAGCTCGGCGCCCGGTTTGCCGGAATCAGTCATGCGCGGCCTCCTGCATCGCCGGATCGGCCCATCCTCCGGGCGGTGCGATGTCTTCGACGCGTGGTGCGGGGCCCCAGCTCCCCGGCTCGTATTCGCGAGCCGGCAGGTTCATCGTCCGGAGAGAATCGACAATGCGCCACGCCTCTTCGACGTAGTCCATGCGCGCAAACAACGTGGCGTCGCCCGCGATCGCGTCACTGAGGACGCGCTCGTATGCGGCGCGCTCGTCAGCCCCGGGCTGACGGCTGGCCACGAGCTCGGCCCGCCGCCCGATCATCTGATCGGCGTCGTCCATCGCGGTGATGCCGAATGCCACGGTCTGCCGCGGCATGATCTGGAATCGGAAGTAGTTCGGGAGCGGCAGCGCACTCGGGAACAGCGTTCGCGGCTGGCGCAACCGGAGCACGATCTCCGTCGCGGTCACGGGCAGGTTTTTTCCCGCTCGGATGTAGAAAGGCACGCCCTCCCATCGCGACGAATTCACCTGCAACCGGACCGCGGCATAGGTTTCGACCTGCGAGTCAGCGGCGACGCCGGGTTCAGCGCGATAGCCGCGGAACTGTCCGCGCACCACGTCCTCCGCCTTCAAGGCTGGAATGGATTTCAGGACCTTCACTTTTTCGTCGCGCAGGCACTCGCTGTCCATCCTCGCCGGCGGTTCCATCGCCAGGTTGCTCAACACCTGGAACAGGTGGTTCTGAATGACGTCGCGGATCGCGCCGGTCGCGTCGTAAAAACCGCCACGGCCCTGGACGCCGAAGTTCTCCGCCATCGTGATCTGCACGCTCTCGACCAGGGTTCGATTCCAGAAGGCTTCGAAGATCGGATTCGAAAAGCGCGCGAACAGCATGTTGTGAACGGGGCGCTTGCCGAGGTAGTGATCGATTCGGAAGATGTCCTGTTCAACGAAGGCGCCAAGCAGGATCCGATTGAGATCACGAGCCGTCGTCAGGTCCTGGCCGAATGGCTTTTCGACCACCACGCGGGCGCCCTTCGCGCATCCCGATTGCGCCAGTTGTTCGACGACCGGACCAAAGAGCGGCGGCGGAATCGCGAGATAGTGCGCGGGGTGGGCGGCGCCGCCCAGTTCGCGGCGAAGCGCTTCGAACGTCGCCGGATCCTTGTAGTCGCCGTCAACATAGCGAAGCTGCGACGAGAGCTGGTCGAACGCATCGCGATCGAGCCCGCCGTGCCTGGACACGCTGTCCTCGGCTCGAGCGCGGAGCTGGTCGAGATTCCAACCCGCTTTGGCCACGCCGATCACGGGCACGGTGAGCTCCCCTCTCTTGGCGAGCGCCTGCAATGCCGGAAAGATTTTCTTGTACGCGAGATCGCCCGTGGCTCCGAAGAACACGAGCGCATCCGATTGCCTTGGGGTCATCTCACTGTTTCGCGATCACTTCGGCTTGTCGTGGGTCTTCTCCACGTGGCCGCCGAACTGGAACCGCATCGCCGACAGCACCTGGTTCTGGAAGTCCGCCTCGCCGCGCGAGCTGAAGCGTGAATAGAGCGCGGCCGTCAGCACTGGAGCCGGTACCGCTTCATCGATCGCGGCCATGATCGTCCAGCGTCCCTCCCCGGAGTCGGAGACGCGGCCGCCAAACTTCGACAAGTTCGGATCTTCGAGCAACGACGTGGCCGTGAGGTCGAGCAGCCACGAGGCGATCACGCTGCCGCGGCGCCAGAGTTCGGTGATCTCGCCGAGGTCGAAATCGTACTTATAGTGAGTGGCATCGCGCAGCGGCGTAGTCTCGGCGTCGACGGCATGCATGTCCTTGCCGACATTCGCGGCCTTCAAAATGCCGAGGCCCTCGGCATACGCGGCCATCAAGCCGTACTCAATGCCGTTGTGGACCATCTTGACGAAGTGTCCGGCGCCATTGGGCCCGCAATACAAGTAGCCTTTCTCGGCGGTGCCTTTGGTTGCGGGACGGCCCGGTGTGCGAGGAATGTCGCCGATCCCGGGCGCGAGTGAAACGAACAGCGGATCGAGGTGTTTCGCGATCGCCGGCTCGCCGCCGATCATCATGCAGTAGCCGCGCTCGAGCCCCCACACGCCGCCGCTCGTGCCGACGTCAACATAGTGGATGCCCTTCGCGGTGAGCGCCTTCGCCCGGCGGATGTCGTCGACGTAGTGCGAATTGCCGCCGTCGATCAGGATGTCGTCCCTGTCGAGCAACGGCACAAGGTCGTTGATACTCGCATCGACGACCGCTGCCGGCACCATCAGCCAGATTGCGCGAGGCTTGCTGAGTTGCTTGACGAAATCGGCGAGCGACGCGGATCCCTGCGCGCCGTCGGCCGTCACTTCCGCGATGGCTTTGCTATTTCGATCGTAGACGACGCAGGAGTGGCCGTTGCGTTGCAGCCGGCGCACCATGTTCGCGCCCATCCGGCCAAGACCGATCATTCCGAGCTGCATTACTTACTCCTTGTTGAACGCGACGCGTTCTGGAAAAGGCGAAAGCCGCCGGTGAACGCATGCGCGTTGTTGCCGATGCGGCAGCCCTTCGGCATCTTCTTTAGCTTCTTCGAATTGCCGCCGCCGAGCACGATGTCGTCGGGAGCGAGCGCATCGGTCAGCCGTGCGATGGCGAACTCGACATGCTGCTGCCATTTCTTGCGCCCGCGTTTGTGCAGCGAGCGCGCGCCGAGAAAATCCTCCCAGGTGCCGTTCTTGTACGGCAGATGCGCCAGCTCCGTCGGAATGACGACGCCATCAGCTACGAGGGCGGCGCCGAGACCCGTGCCGAGACCCAGGAACAACAGCAGTCCGCTCTTGTAGCTGCCGAGCGCCTGCATGGCCGCATCGTTGATGACCTTCACGGGACATCCGAACGCGGACGTGAAGTCGAAGCCCACCCATCCCCGCGCGAGATTGTGCGGTTCGACCGTGATCTTGCCGGCGTTGACCCGCCCCGGATAGCCAAGGGCAACCACGTCGTACTCCCAGTCCCCGGCCAGCTTCTTGACGCCGGCGACCATGTGCTTCGGCGTCATTTTCCGGCCGGATGGAAACTTGCGCGGGATCTTTTGCCCCGTCAGCAGGATCTTCACATTCGTTCCGCCGATGTCGACGACGAGCACTCGCATCCGGATCTCCCTATCGTGTGATCGTCAATAGACGAGCAAGCCGCATGCCCACGCGGTAGGGCCAATTCCCCCTGACGGCCGACCGGGCGAGTCGCGACCCCACCATCGCTTTTGCGGTGGTTACCGCATGCGGTGACCGGCTGACGACAGACAGTAACCCCTTTCGACAATTTACGGCCCGATTACTGCGATCCGCGTGCCCTCTGCGTGCCTTCAAGAACGGCCACGGTCTTGCACAACGCCCGTTCGTCTTCATCACTGCGCGACAGCATCACCACGGGAGGTTTCATGACTCGGTGCAAGCCGGTTGTTGGTTGGATTAGAACCTTGGGAGTACCGCTCGTTCTTTTGTGCGCAATCGGTCAGGCCAATGCGCAGACGCCACCGTCGTTCGACGGATTCAAGATGGGTGCGTTCACGTTCAAGCCGGGCGGACGAATCAAGCTCGACGTGATTCGCGATTTCGATCCGATCGGTTCCGAAGATTCCTTCGACCCGCGAACCATCCCAACCGACGGAAGCGAAGGCACCAATTCGCAGCTTCACGCGCGCGAAACCCGCCTGACCCTCGATATGCGCGGGCCGATCGAGGGCAGCGAGCTGCGGATGTACGTCGAAACGGACTTCTACGGCAGCGGCAACGTGCTGCGCCTGCGCCAGGCCTTTGGCAGCTACAAGGGCCTGATGGCCGGGCAGGCCTGGTCCACCTTCGTAGACGACTCGAATTTCCCCAACACGATCGACTTCGAATCGCCGATGGCCTTCCCGTCGATCCGGCAGGCGCAGGCGCGCTTCACGACGAAGCTTGGCGCCAACACGTCCTGGTCCGTCGCGGTCGAGGACAACAAGTCATCGATCACGACGCCAGAAGGCGTCCCGGGCAAGACCGAGTACTCGATGCCCGATCTCACCACGCGGGTCAAATTCGAAGGGTCGCGCGGACACGTCTTTGCTTCCGCCTTTCTCGGACGGGCACGCTTCCGCCCGACGGATGGTGAGCCTGACGACGTCTCGCTCTGGGGCAGCCTGCTGTCCGGCCGCGTGAAGACGTTCGGCAAGGCCTACGCCTACGGGCAATTCACCTTCGGCGACGGCGTCGGCCGTTACCGCGGCGGCGTGACCGCGGTCCCCGACAGCAACGGCGAGCTGCAGCCCGTCGGCCTCACCGCGTTCATGGCCGGCTACGAGCATTACTGGTCATCGAGAGTGACCACGAATGCGGTCTTCAGCGTGACGTCGACGCCGGACGAGTCGTACTACGCCTCCACGTTCAACAAAGAAATCAATTACGGCGCCGTCAATCTCCTCTACTGGTTCCTGCCCGACCGGGCGTGGGCCGGCGTCGAGTATCTGTACGGCCGCCGCGAGGTGGTCGGTGGCCAGGAAGGCACCGCCAATCGCATCCAGTTCGCCATTCGTTTCAATTTCCCTTCATAAACATCGAGGACGACTCATGGCTACTTCAACTACGGCACCCAGACTCGATCACTTTTTTTCGGCGGTGGCCGCGCGGCTTGACCTCTGGCGCGATCTGAACCGCGCCGCACAAGCGTGGGCCTCCGGTCCCGCCAGCCGCGGCGACGCGCGCCTGCAGAAGGCGTGCACCGATGCGTTCACCGCGCTCCAGCCGGTCGAAGACTTCCAGGCGTATCCCGGCGCCCGCGCGCTCAACGCGATCAAGGACCGCCTGTCCGGCGGCGACGCGATCGGTACGTCGCGGCTGGTGCAGCGCATCTCGACGGCGCTGATGACGCGCAGCTACCGCGCGGACGCCGGCGAATGGGAATCGGAGGATGACGCGGCGTCGACCGAGCGCGTGATGCCGACCGCCGAGACAACGGCCCGGCCCTATTTTGAAGTGTTGTTCGTGACGCCGACCCCGCCGTCGCGCTGGGCCACGCACGCCCAGCAAATCCGCAAGCTCCGTCGCCCGTCGGATGAATTCGTCTACGAGCCCGTGTTCGTCGGCTCGTTCGAAGACGCCGTGCTCGCCACGATCCTCAACACCAATCTCCAGACGATCGTCATCTACGACGGCTTTCAGTACGCCTCGTCGCGCGAGGTGCCACTGCTGAAGGAGGTGCTGGCATCGCGGCTGGGGCCCGACACCGGACGCGCCGCAACCGATCCTGCTCTGACGCTGGCGAAGGTCGTGAAGCGCTTCCGGCCGGAGCTCGACATCATCCTGCTCGCCGACCGGAAACCCGAGGCGATGATTGCGGATCCGTCGGCCGCCGGAGTCCGACGGGTGTTCTACGAGACCGAAGAGCCGCTCGAAATCCACCTCTCGATCCTCTCGGGCGTGGCCGAGCGCAACGTCACCCCGTTCTTCGACAACCTGAAGAAGTACGCGCAGAAGCCGGTCGGCACCTTCCACGCCCTGCCAGTGGCGCGCGGCAAGTCGATCTTCAAGTCGGACTGGATCCGCGACATGGGCGAGTTCTACGGGGCCAACCTGTTCCTCGCGGAATCGTCGGCGACCTCCGGCGGGCTCGACAGCATGCTCGAGCCGACCGGCAACATCAAGAAGGCGCAAGAGCTCGCGGCGCGCGCCTTCGGCGCCGATCGGGTGTTCTACGTCACCAACGGCACCTCGACGTCGAACAAGATGGTTCACCAGGCGCTGCTCGAGCCGGGCGACATCGTGATCGCCGATCGCAATTGCCACAAGTCGCACCACTACGGCATGGTGCTCGCGGGCGCGCAGCCGTACTACGTCGAAGCCTTCCCGATGGTCGCGTATTCGATGTACGGCGCGGTGCCGATCCGCAGCATCAAGAAGGCCTTGCTCGATCTCAAGGCCGCCGGCCGGCTCGACAAGGTCAAGACCGTCACGCTGACCAACTGCACGTTCGACGGACACGTCTACGACGTCCGCCGCGTGATGGAAGAGTGCCTGGCGATCAAGCCGAACCTGATCTTCCTGTGGGACGAGGCCTGGTTCGGCTTCGCCCGCTTCTCGCCGCTCTATCGGCCGCGCACCGCGATGGGCGCGCGCGCGGATCTCAAGGAGGCGTTCGCCGATCCGGTGTATCTGGATCGCTATCTCGCACAGGAAAAGCTGCTCGGCGCCGATCTCGATCCGAAGGACGCGCGGGTGCTCGAGACGCGCCTGATTCCCGATCCGCGCAAGGCCAAGCTCCGCGTCTACCAGACCAACTCGACCCACAAGTCGATGTCGGCCCTGCGGCAGGGATCGATGGTGCTCGTCGCCGACGAGGACTACCACCGGCACGAACAGGCGTTCAAGGAAGCCGTCTTCACGCACGCGTCGACGTCGCCCAACCAGCAAATCATCGCGTCGCTCGACGTCGCGCGCCGCCAGATGGAGCTCGAAGGCTATGGCCTGGTGATGCAGGCGGTGCAGCTCGCGATCGAGATTCGCGTCGCGGTGAACACGCATCCGCTGGTGTCGAAATACTTCAAGGTGCTCGATGTCGAGCACATGATCCCGGCCGAATATCGCCAGTCGGGACTCAAGAGCTACACCGCCGGCGGCGCCACCTGGGCGGACGCGGCCAAGGCGTTCCGCGAGGACGAATTCATCCTCGATCCGACACGCCTGTCGCTGATGTGCGGCACCGCGGGCTACGACGGCACGCAGTTCAAGAACCTGCTCGCCAACGAGTACGAGATCCAGCTCAATAAGACCTCGCGCAACTCGGTGCTGCTGCAGACCAACATCAACAACACCCGCAGCGACGTCGCCAACCTGCTCAAGGTGCTCGTCGAAATCTCCAAGGAGATCGACGAGCGGCTCAAGAACGGCGGCGACGCCGCCCGCGAGGCGTTCGCGGCGCGCGTCAAGTCGCTCGTCGAGGACGTGCCGAACCTGCCCAACTTCAGCCACTTCCACGATCGTTTCCGCGACGACCCTGATGGCACGACGCTCGAAGGCGACATGCGGGCCGGGTTCTACATGGCCTACAACGAGGACGGCTGCGAGTACCTGAAGTTGATGAGCCCCGAGATCGACAAGCGGATTCAGTCCGGGCCGCCGCTCGTCTCGGCGAACTTCGTCATCCCCTACCCGCCAGGCTTCCCGATCATGGTGCCCGGTCAGGTCATCAAGGCCGACACCATCGAGTTCATGCGCAAGCTGGACGTCAAGGAGATTCACGGCTACGACGCCACCAAGGGCCTGAAGCTGATTAGCCCCAGTGCGCTGGAGGCGAAGTCGAAGAAGCCGGAAACCGCGACGAAGGCGAAGCCGTCACCGGCGCTCGCCGGCAGGTAGGAGCAGATCATCATGGATTGGCTGTTTTCGACACTCAAGCAATACCCGGAGATTGCGATCTTCCTGACGCTTGCCATCGGGTATTACTTTGGCAAGTTCACGTTCAAGGGCATCGGCCTGGGCTCCGTCACCGCGACGCTCCTGGCCGGCGTCTTGATCGGGCAAATCGGGATCACCATCGCGCAGCCCCTCAAGGCGACGGTGTTCCTGATGTTCCTGTTCGCCGTCGGCTACGGCGTCGGGCCGCAGTTCGTGCGCGGCGTCGCGCGAGACGGTGTGCCGCAGGCGATCTTTTCTGTCGTCCAATGCCTGCTCAGCCTGCTGGTCCCTGTCGGGATCGCGAAGCTGGCCGGCTACGATCTCGGCTATGCGGCCGGGCTCTACTCGGGTTCGCAGACGATCTCCGCTGCGATGGGCTTGTCGACCGACGCCATCAATCAGCTGGGCATGGCGGCGGATCAGGCCAAGGCCCTGATCGACTCGATGCCGGTCGCCTACGCCGTCACTTACATGTTCGGCACGATGGGCTCGGCGGTCGTCATCGCGGTGTTGGGCCCGAAGCTGCTCGGGATCAATCTCGAGGCGGCATGCAAGGACTACGAACAGAAGCAAGGGGGCGTGAAGGAACTCGGCGGCCCAGGCACGGCCTGGCGGCGCTGGGAAGT
>Ga0137455_1000358_pt1 | contig 12197 bp, 8 predicted proteins | sample EasRivERMGT600_2_FD_102334 | JGI IMG/M metagenome (GOLD analysis project Ga0137455, IMG submission 102334) | Soil microbial communities from meander-bound floodplain in the East River, Colorado, USA - East River MetaG ERMGT600_2 | ecosystem: Environmental > Terrestrial > Soil > Floodplain ... | reverse complement strand
GCGCGACCGGCGTCGAGGCGATGCGGGTGCGTCTGCACCACCCCGGGCCGGCCACGGCCGCCCGCCTGCGGCTCGACGCGATCACCCTGCACGTCCGCGACGAGGCCAGCCGCCCGCTGGTCCCCGCCACCTGGCTCGATCAGGTCCGAGTGCTGCGCGCCGGCGTGTCGATCGCCGAGGTGACCGACCCGCCCGCGAGCGGCAGCACCGTGACCATCCCGCTGACCGCCGCCGTGATCGATCCCGGCGACAGTGCCGAGTTCTCCATCGTGGTCGACGTGGCGCCGGCGGCGCCGACGGGATTCCTCCAGTTGGTGGTCTTCGGCGACGGCCTCGCCGCGGTCGACGACAACCTCGGCCAGGCCGCGGCCATCGTGCCCGCGCCCGGTGAGGAGCTGCCGCTGGTCTCCGGGCTCACCCGGGTCGACGTGCCCGCGCGCGATCTCGAGGCCGACCTCGAGAGCCGGATGCCGGCGGCGCTGGCCGCCGACGGGCGCGAGGTCGCGGCCGGCGCGCTCACGCTGCGCAACGTCGCGCCGTCGGGATCGGGCGACATCGCGGTCGGGCACCTCGTGCTGCGGGCCTGGGATCGCGATCAGGGCGACCGGGCGCTCGGCTCCGCGGTCGAGCGGGTACGCGTCCGGCTCGGCACCACGCTGCTGGCGGAGGCGACCGCGCTGCCGAGCGACGACACGCTGCGCATCGACTTCCCGTCGTCGCGGTCGATCGCGGCGGGCAGCGCCGAGATGCTCGAGCTGTGCTTCACCACCCGCACCGGCGCCACCGGCTCGCTGCGGCTCGGGCTCCACGCCCGCGACATCGGTGTGATCCAGCCGCCGAGCGCCGCGCTGCAGATCCGCGTCGCCGCCGCGCCCGGGCAGACGTTCCCGCTGCAGACCGAGAGCGGAGCCTTCGGCGGGCTGTCGCTGAGCGGGACCTGGTCCAACTTCCCCAACCCCTTCGCGGCGGGTCGCCAGAGCACGACCTTCACCTTCTTTCTCGAGTCTCCGGCGCGGGTCACGCTGCGCGTCTTCGCCGCGGACGGCGACCTGGTGGTCGGGCTGCTCGAGAGCGCGCCGCGGGACGCCGGCCTCCACCAGAGCGACATCTGGGGCGGCCGCAACGGCGCCGGCGCCACCGTGCGCAACGGTGCCTACCTCGCGGAGCTGACGGCGGCGTACGACGATGGCCGGCGCGCGACCGTGCGCCGGACCGTGGCGGTGGTGCGATGAGGCCCGCCGCACTCTGGCCGTCGCTGCGCCGCGCGCTGCTCCCGGCCGCGCTCGCCGCCGCGGCCCACGCCGCGCCGGCCACCGCCACCGAGGACGGCGGCACACGCTCGGTGTTCGCCACCGGCGCGGGCGGCCGCGCGCTGGCGATGGGCGGCGCGTACGTGGCCGTGGCCGACGACGCCAGCGCGGCGTTCTGGAACCCCGGCGGTCTCGCCCTGCTGTCGCGGCTCGAGCTCGAGGCCACCCACTCGACCCGCCAGACCACCGACTTCCGCGAGACGGCGATGGTCCTGGCCGTGCCGAGCTGGCAGTGGGGCGTCGTCGCGCTCACCCTCCGCCACTTCGGCGCCTCCGGCATCGAGCGGCGCGACGATCGCAACCAGCTGCTCGGCGAGACCAGCGACTCCGAGAGCGAGATCGGGCTCTCCTACGGCCACCGGCTCGGCGAGGCCTGGGCGGTGGGCGGCACGGTCAAACTCCAGCGCCAGAGCCTGGATGGGCTGGCCGCGAGCGGCTTCGGCGCCGACCTCGGCGTGCAGATGCGCGGCGACGCGCTGCCGGGGCTTTCCGCCGCCTGGCTCGAGCGCGTGACCCTCGCGCTCTCGGCGCGCAACGCGCTCGAGCCGTCGCTCCGGCTCGACCGCGACGCGGTCGCCGACCCGGCGACCGTACGAACCGGGATGGCCTATCGCCACGTGCTCCCCGGTGGCCGCAGCCTGATCGCCGCGCTCGACCTCGAGGCCTCGCGCGCGGTCGACCCGCGGCTCCACGCCGGCCTCGAGGCCCGGCTCCACCCGCTGCTCGCGCTCCGCGCCGGGCTCGATCGCGGCCGCATGGCCGCCGGAACCCGCCTGACCTGGCGCGACTACTCGCTCGACTACACCTGGCGCGACGGCGACGAGAACGGCGCGGCCAGTCAGAACGTCGGCATCTCCACCACCTTCGGCCTCACCGTGACCGAGAGCCGGTCGGCCGCGCGCGCGCGCGACGAGCGCGAGCTGCAGGCCCGCCTCGACCGGGCCTTCGAAGCGCGCCTCGTCGGCCAGGTCGACGAGCTGATCCAGCGGGCCCGGGCCGCCGCCGGCGAATCGCGCTTCGACGAGGCGCTCGATCTGCTGGCGACCGCCGGCCTGCTCGATCCCTCCCGCGCCGAGGTCGGAACACTCACCCGGACCTGGCTCGAAGCTCGAGCCCGGCAGCTCGAGACGGCGGGCGACTGGGGTGCGGCGGCGGGCGCGTGGGCGCGCGTGGTCGGCCTCGCCCCCGGCGACTCCGCGGCCGCTGCCTCGCGCCGGCGCTGCCAGGAGGAGAGCGACCGCCTGGCCGCCCGCTCGCTCGCGGTGCGCGCCCGCTACGCCCGCGCGCTGGAAGCGCTGGCCGCGGACGACCTGGTCGCCGCCCGCCAGGGCTTCGAGCAGATCGTCGCCGCCGATCCGGGCGACCGCGACGCCACCGCCCAGCTCGCGCGCACGCGCCAGATGATCTCCGAGCGCGTCGCCGCGCTGCTCGCCCAGACCGAGCGCCACCTGCGGCGCGGCGACCGCGCCGCGGCCGAGGCCGCGCTGGCGCGCGCCCGCCGACTCGACCCGGCGGCCGGCGGACTGGCCGCGATGGCCGCCGCCATCGAAGACGCCGCCGCGGGCGATCAGGCCCGCGCCGCGGCGCCGGCCGATCCGCCACCCGCATCCGGAACCACCCCGGCGCGGCGGCGCGACGTCGAGGATCTCTACCGCCGCGGCGTGGCGGCGATGTCGGAAGGCCGCAATGACGACGCGCTGCGCTACTGGGAGCTGGTGTGGGCGATGGACCCGAGCCATACCCGCGTCCGCGACCTGCTCGAGCGTGAGTACCTGGTGCGCGGCATGGATGCCTTCGGCGCCGGACGCTACGAGCAGGCGATCGCGACCTGGGAGAAGGCGCTGCGCATCGACCCCGACGATCCCCGCACGCTCGGCTACCTCGCCCGGGCGCAGACCCAGCTCGAGCGGACCCGACGCATGGTGGGGACGCCGAAATGAAGCCGGTGTGGAGCCTGCGGTGGATCGTGACCGGCGCGGCGATGGTGCTGGTCGGCGGCTCGGTCGCGGGCGTGAGCGCCGTCTACGACCGCGCGGCGAGCCAGGCGATCTCGACCCAGGTCGAGGCCGCGCTGCTGCTGCGCGCGCGCCAGCTCGCCGGCGCGGCCTCCGGCGCGCTGCTCACCGACTTTCCCGAACTGACCCTGCATCCGCTGCTGCGTGATCTCGGGCAGCGCCAGCACGAGCTGGCGCTGCTGGTGGTGCACGACCGCGACGGGATCGTGCACGGGCATCCCGACGTTCGCGCGCTGGGCACGCGGTTCACGCGACCGGCCGGGCTGGTGGACGTGCCAACCCGCGAGGAGCTGGCGCCCGGCGAGTCGCTGGCGAGGAACGGCGAGCTGCTGATCGCCTCCACCCCGGTGCTGCATCCCCGCGGTGGCATCCTCGGCGTCGTCTGGGTGGGACTCCCGCAGGGACACCTCGGGCACCTGCTCGCGGAGGCGCGCGCGCGCCAGCGGCTGGGGTTCGCGGGCTTCGCCGGCGGATCGATGATCATCGCGCTGCTGCTGGTCTCGCGGATGCTGCGGCCGCTCGGCGAGGTCCGTGCCGGCATCGCGCGCATCGCGGGCGGCGACCTCGACAGCCCGCTGCGCATCCGCGACCGCACCGAGCTCGGCCGCCTCGCCCAGGCGGTCAACGACATGGCGGCCCGGCTCAAGCGGGCCCAGGCAGAGATGCTCGAGCGCGAGCGGCTGGCGACCGAGATGGGGCTGGCGCGCCGGCTGCAGCGCTCGCTGCTGCCGCGCGAGGGCCGGTCCGCGGCGCGGTTCCGGATCGAAGGCGAGCAGTGGGCCGCCTCCGAGGTCGGCGGCGACTGGTACGACGTCATCGAGCGCGAGGACGGCAAGCTGGCGATCGCGGTCGCCGACGTCGCCGGCAAGGGGCTCGCCGGCTGCCTGGTGGCGGCGATGCTGGCCGCGCTGGTGCGCGGACTGCGCGACGTCGAGTGCTCCCCCGCGACGCTGCTCGCGGCGGTCGACCGGGCGCTGGGCGAGACCCTGCCGGCCGGCAGCTTCGTCACGCTGTGGTACGGCGTGCTCGACCCGGCCAGCGGCGAGCTGGTCTTCGCCTCCGCCGGCCACAACCCTCCGCTCCTGCGGCGCGCCGACGGCCGCATCGAGTGGCCGCGCTCGACCGGCATCCCGCTCGCGGCGATCCGCGGCGGCGCGGTGGCGCGCACGCTGCGGGACGAGACACTGCGGCTCCTCCCCGGCGACGTGCTGGTGCAGTACACCGACGGCCTCAACGAGGCCTTCGCGGCCGAGGGCGAAGAGATCTTCGGGCTCGAACGCATGGCCGCGGCCACCGGAGCCGCGGCGCCGCGGGGCGCGCGGGCCATCGTCGAGGAGCTGCACGCCGCGGTCACCGCCTGGCGCGCCGGCGGCGGCGCCCACGACGACGAGACCGTGGTGGTGCTCCACCACGAGATGGCCACGGCGCCCGGCGACGACCACGATGCCACCGCGAGCGGGAACGGCGGCCGGACGCCCGCGCAAGATCACGCCGGTGAGTCGGCGGTGGGCGGCAACGGCGCCGCGGACGCGGGCGCCCTGCTCGCCGAGGCGCGGCGCCGAGGCGGCGCGTTGCGACTCCCGGCGACGCTCGAGGCCCTCGAGGGCCTGCGCGCGTGGACGCGGCGCCAGGACGGGCTCGGCCGCGACGATGCCGCCCGCGTCGAGCTGGCCCTCCACGAGGTCTGCGCCAACATCGTCGAGCACGGTTACCGCGGCACGCCGGACGGGGCGCTCGAGCTGTGGTGGTTGCCGGAATCGGAGGGCACCGCGGGCGGCCGCTTCGTGATCCTGGATCAGGCCTGGCCCTTCCGGGCCGATAACTGGACCGCGTCGGATTTCGCCGATCCTGAGGTCCGCCGCCGCGGACGGGGCTTCGGGCTCGACATCCTGCACCGCGTCATGGCCGACGTCCGCTATGAACAAGTCGCGGCCGAAGGCAACGTCACCATCCTGCGTTTCGCGGGCGCGTCATCCGGCGCCGGAGAGGTCGTACGCGATGTCTGAAGCCTTCGAGGTCGTCGCCGGCGAGACCCGCGGCCGCGCCGCCGTGGTCCGGGTGCGGGGCCGCCTCGACTCCGGCGGCGTCCAGGTCCTGCTCGCGCACACCTCCAAGGTGCTCGCCGCGAACCAGAACCTGGTCCTCAACCTCTCCGCGGTGACCTTCCTCGGCTCGAGCGGCGTCGGCGCCCTGCTCGTCACCGTCGAGCTGTTCCGCGAGCACCGCCACGAAGTCCGCATCGCCGAGGCCTCCCAGGCCGTCATGATGGTGATCCAGGTGCTCAACCTCGAGCCCTTCCTCCCGCTCGAGCCCAGCGAAGAGGCCGCGCTCTCCAAGCTCGCCGCCTGACCAGGTCTCGGAGGAGTTGGAGGGCTAGGTGGGATTCGAACCCACACGTCCGAAGACACGACGGTTTAAGCGTCGCGCGTCTGCCAGTTCCGCCACTAGCCCGTTCGCCTGATCACGCCGCCGCCGGCGCGGCGGTCGCCGCGCGCTTCTTTCGCCACATGAGGTAGGGAACGACGGCGAGGGCGTTCACCAGGACGTAGAGCAGGATGATCGCGCCGAACCGCTCGTCCGGGAAGTTCGTCGCCGCGATCGCGAGGGCGATCGCCGGATGCCGGCAGGCGGCCGAGAGCGCCAGCACGGTGGAATGCTCCGGGTCCGGCCGGCCGAGCCAATGACCGACCGCCAGCCCCGCGACGGTGAGGATGACCATCGCCAGCACGGTGGGACCATCGATGACCGCCCGGATGGCGGGGGCCGCGGCGACGATCAGCACGAGCGCGGCCAGCAACAACAGCACCGTGGCGACCACCATCACCGGCTTCGCGATGCGTTCCGCGGCCCGTGGCAACAGCGCGCGCAGGATCATGCCGGCGGCGAGCGGCGCGAGCACGGCCTTCGCGACCAGGCCCGCGATCGCGGCGGGAGCGATCGCCAGCGACCGGTCGAAGACCCGTCCCAGGATGTCCAGCAGGAGCGGGACGGCCACGATGGAGAGCAGGCAGAGGATCGCCATGAGCCCGACCCCGAAGGAGGCCTGTCCTCCGGCCTTGGTCTGCTTCTTCGGCAGGAGCGGCGGCACGGGGGAGATCGCCAGCGCGACCAGCACGACTTCCACCTTCGGCGGGAGGTCGAACATCCGCACCAGCCCGACGGCGATCGCGGGCACGATCACCCACATCGCGAGCAGCGAGCGCACGAGGAGTCCGGGGCGCCGGACCAGGTACAGCATGTCCGCCAGGGTCGTATTCAACCCGAAGCCGAACACGATGGCCATGATGCTCACCTGGAGCGTCAGCCCGACGATCTGCTTGGGATCCATGATGAGCTCTCCCTTGGGTCAGGTGCGCCATGCATCGCCCGGACGCGCCGAAGGCACGAACGCCCGGAGCCTCGATGGAGGCTCCGGGCGCCGGCGCACGCGGAGGAGTCGTTCCGCGCGCTTAGTGCCCGTGTCCTCCCCCGCCGGACAAGGCGTCCGTCACCTTGACCGCCGGGTACTTGGTCAGGAAACCCTGCACCGCCCAGCCGAACAGGCCGAGGAAGCCGATGGTCACGCCGACCTCGGGTAAGCCGACCCAGACGACATCCGGCTGCAGCGACGGCATCACCAGGATGTGCCGCTCCATCCACAGGCCGGAGAGGATGATCAGGCTGAAGAGCGCGAGCCAGAACGGATTCTTCTTGGTGTGCATGTTCATCAGTCCGAGGAACGGCAGCACGAAGACGAAGCCGAACACCGTGAAGCCCAGGTTGCGCCAGGGCTCCTCGAAGCGCAGGAAGACCCAGCCGGTTTCCTCGGGCAGGTTGGCGTACCAGATCGGCAGGTACTGCGACCAGAACTGGTAGACCCAGAAGATGCTGAAGCCGAAGGCGATCTTGCCGATGTCCCAGAAGTGGTTGGGCGTGATGTAGCTCTCCAGCTTGTACTTGTCGCGCAGCTGGGTGCTCATGAACGCGGTCATCGCGATGCCGCTGAGGAACGCGCCCATGAAGAACCACCAGCCGAACAGCGTGCTCACCCACTCCGGCGTGAGCGACATGATGAAGTCCCAGGCCAGCACCGTGTACACGGCGGCATAGAGCACCACGATCTGCGGCGCGCGCATCGCCAGCCGGTCGCGCTGGACGCGGACCTCCTCCTCGTCGCCCCGCCAGTCCGCCGCCAGCCTGGCGTAGTCGTTCTTCAGCGCCGGATCGACCCGGTCGCGCAGCAGGTGGGCGTCCGTGCGCAGCGAGGTGCGCACCAAATCGCGCGACAGCCACCACAGCAGCGCCAGGCCGCCGAGCGTGCGCACGGCGAGGAAGGGCACGTTGAGCCAGGGCGCCTGGCGTGGCTCGACGTGCCGCGTCCAGGGCAGGTAGGTCCAGATGCCGGCCACCAGCAGCACGGCCATGGTGGCGAGGCCCCACGGCAGGTAGGCCGAGAACGACTCCGCGATCCGCATCACCGGCCCGGCCCAGCGGCCGTTGCCGAGCCGGATCGCGCAGGCCAGCACCACCGCGCCCTGGGCGATGCCCAGCCAGTAGAGCGTGTTGATGGTCCAGGCGCCCCAGGCGCGCTGCGGCTGGGTGAACAGCAGGTAGCCGAACGCGATCAGCCCGATCGCGAAGCACGCCAACCAAATGTTCCGCTTGCGACGGTTGGGGCGCACCGGGAGCTTGGAGGCGATGTCGTTCAGGATCGCGTCGTGGCTCATCGCGGGCTGGTGCGCTGCATCATGCGCAGGTAGTGGATGACGTCCCAGGTCTCGGCGGCGGTGAGCGCCTGCCCGTACTTGGGCATCACCGCCCCGCCGTCGCGGATGTAGGCGAAGATGTGGCCGTCGCTGCGCGAGCGCACCAGCGGCCCGAGCAGGTCGGGCGGCGGCATGAAGAACTGGGCCACCGGGCCGTCGCCGGCCATCGCGCCGCCGTGGCAGGGGGTGCAGAAGGTCCGGTAGCGCGCCTCGCCACGCACCACCGACGCGCTGTCGCCGCCGCCGGTGGGATCGACCAGCCGCGGCGTCATCGTCTCGCGCAGCTCGATCGGCAGGTCGGGCTCGCGGCCGGTCACCGGCACCGCGATCGAATCCGGCAGCAGCATCATCCGCTTCTGCGGGTTGATCACCATCGTGCGCCGCATGTCGCGGATGTCGGGGTACGCGAGCTTGGTCCACGACGTCCGCACGTCGCCGCAGCCGCGGCCGAGGGTCGCCGAGCTGGTGAGCACGAAGGCCACCGCCGCGACCAGCCCGAGCACCAGCTTAAGCATGGACGGTGACCTCCTCGGCGCCATGCCCGCGCAGCATCTGCTCGACCCGCGGGGCGGCGTCGCGGTCGCACGGCACCCAGATGCCGATGCGGTCCTCGCTGAAGCGACGGTCATAGGGCACCTTGGCCTTCACCTGGGGCAGGCGCGCGAGCGCCAGCATGCCGAGCAGGTTGGCGAGCGAGCCGAGCAGGATCATCGACTCGTAACCGATCACGACGAACGGCGGCAGCGAGAGCAGCTCCTTGCCGCCGACCACCAGCGGATAGGACACGCTGGCGTAGAAGCAGAGCGCGAAGCCCCCGGTGAGGCCGAGCGTGGCGCCGCCGAAGGTCACCCAGCGCACGATCGAGGGTCCCTGCTCGAGCGCGGCCTCGATCTCGTGATACGGCACCGGCGAATAGACGCTGAGGTTCTTGTAGCCGACCTGGCGCAGTGTGCGCACCGCCTCGGCGACGTCGTCGACGTAGTAGTAGACCCCCATCACGCCGCGATAGGTCTCGGGCTTGCCGTCGAGCAGCTTGTCGATGATCGCGCCGAGACGCTGGATCACGCCGCCTCCTTGCGCCGCGGCGGCGCCAGCGTTTCCTTGATCTCGGCCACCGAGAACGCCGGCAGCACGCGGATGAAGATCAGGAAGAACATGAAGAACCAGGCGAAGGACCCGGCCAGGATCGCGGCCTCGGTCCACGACATGCGGTAGTTGATGCCCCACGTCATCGGCTCGAACGGCCGCGCCAGCGAGGTGACGATGATGACGAAGCGCTCGAACCACATGCCGACGTTGACGAACAGGCAGAGCACGAACAGCACCGCCATGTTCCGGCGCACGCCCTTGAACCACAGCAGCAGCGGGATGATCACGTTGCAGCTGAACATGATCCAGAACGCCCACGCGAAGTGCCCGGTCGCGCGCCACCAGAACAGGTCGCGCTCGTACTTGCTCGGCCCGTACCAGGCGCAGAAGAACTCGACCAGGTAGGAGTAGCCGACGATGGTCGAGGTCAGCAGCACCAGCTTCGACAGCTTCTCCATGTGGTCGAGCGTGACGATGTGCTGGAGCTTGAACCCGAAGCGGATCGGGATCAGCAGGTTGATCACCATCGCGACGCCCGAGAAGATCGCGCCGGCGACGAAGTAGGGTGCGAAGATCGTGCTGTGCCAGCCCGGCACCTGCGCCATCGCGAAGTCCCACGACACGACGCTGTGCACCGACAGCACCAGCGGGGTCGCGAACGCGGCGAAGTAGAGGTAGGCGCTGTAGAAGTGCTTCCACTGGTTGTTGCCGCCGCGCCAGCCGAACGACGCCGCGGTGAAGATCAGCCGCATGAACGGATTCTTGGTGCGGTCGCGGGCCGCCGCGGCGTCGGGGATGATGCCGACGATGAAGAAGATGGTCGAGACCGTCAGGTAGGTGTTGACGGCGAACACGTCCCACTCGAGCGGCGAGCGGAAGTTGGGCCAGAGCTGGCGCTGGGTCGGGAACGGGAACAGCCAGTAGGCGAACCACGGGCGCCCGAGGTGGACGATCGGGAACAGCGCCGCGGTCAGCACGCCGAACACCGTCATCGCCTCCGCCACCCGGTAGACCGCGCGGCGGAAGTGGGAGCGGAACAGGAACAGGATCGCGGAGACCAGCGTGCCGCAGTGGGCGATGCCCACCCAGAACACGAAGTTGGCGACGTAGGAGGCCCACATCACCGGCCGGGTGTGGCCGGCGACGCCGATGCCGTGGACGATCTGGTTGCGCTCGGCGATCACGCCGATCGCGAGGATGGTCAGGTCGAGCAGGAAGATCGACCACCAGATCGGCCCCGGGACCGAGATCAGCTTGAGCAGGTCCTGGTTGAGCGACTTCTGCGTGATCGGCGGCTCGGCCGGGTCGCTCCGCCGCACGTGCCCCTCCGCGACGGGCGTCACCGGGCCGAGGGTGATGTCGGTCAAAGTCGTCCCCCGCTCATGCCGTGTCGCGCTGGAGCTTCTTGAGGTAGGTGATGCCGGGCTTCGTGTTCAGGTCCTCGAGCACCCAGTAGCGCCGCTCGCCGTGCGAGGCGTGCGACACGCGGCTGTCCGGGTCCATCAGGTCGCCGAACACGATCGCCTCGGACGGGCAGGACTGCGCGCAGGCGACGGTGAACTCGCCGTCGTGCAGCTCGCGGCTCTCGTCCTTGGCGGTCCCCTTGGCCTCGAGGATGCGCTGGATGCAGAAGGTGCACTTCTCCATCACGCCCTTCGAGCGCACCGTGACGTCGGGATTGAGCTGCCAGTTGAGCGGCTCGGCGAAGGCGAAGGTGGCCTTCTCCGGCGCGGCGTAGTCGAAGAAATTGAACGCCCGGACTTTGTAGGGGCAGTTGTTGGAGCAGTAGCGGGTGCCGACGCAGCGGTTGTAGACCTGCGCGTTGAGCCCCTCGGGGTTGTGATAGGTGGCGTAGACCGGGCACACGATCTCGCAGGGCGCGTCGCCGCAGTGCTGGCACAGCATCGGCACGTGCCGGACGTCGTTGGCCGCGGCGTCGCCGGGCGAGGTGGCGCCCGCGCCCACCCGCTCCTCGTAGCGCTCGATGCGGATCCAGTGCATCTCGCGCCCGCGCTTGATCATCTCCGGGCCGACCGTGGGGATGTTGTTCTCCGCCTGGCAGGCGGTGACGCAGGCCGCGCAGCCGGTGCACGAGGTGAGATCGATCGCCATCGCCCAGCGATGCTTGGCGTTGCGATAGCTGCCCTCGCGGATCGGCTCCTGGCGCCCCGAGCGCGCCTTGTGCTTGGGCTCGTAGGCGGTCACGGCGTGGGCCGGCGGCTTCCAGTCCGGGGGACGCGCCAGCGGCTCGGTGTGGCGGCCCGGCCGGGTCTGCGACGGATGCGGCTCGTGATGAGTCGCACCACCCGGCGCGGCATCGTGCGCCGCCGGCGCGGCGTGCGGCGCGGCGTGGGTGGTGTCGGCCGCGGTCTCGTGCCCGGCGTCGGTGGCGGGCGCGACCGCGAGCAGGGCGGACACCGGGATGATCTGCGCCACCTCGCGATCGCCCTGGATCTTCTCGCGCTGGGCGAGCACCAGGTCCATCGCGCTCGCGGCCTGGGAGACGCGGGCCCGCGCGCCGAAGTAGGCGACGGCGCCCGAGGCGGCGTCCTGCGCCGGCGGCAGCAGCGCGAGCGCGTTGACGCCGCGACCCTTGGCGTGGCGGCCGTAGGCGGTGTGGCCCTGCCCGAGCGGAATGGCGACGACGTCGCGGCGGACGCCGGCGTGGACGTAGGCCGGGACATCGACGAAGCCGGCGTCGGTCTCGACCCGCACCGGCTGGCCGGTGATCACGCCGAGCTTGCCGGCGGTGTCGGGATGCAGCTCCGCCCAGGATCCCCACACCGCCTTGGTGACCGGATCGGGCAGCTCCTGCAGCCAGGACTTGTTGGCGCCGCGCCCGTCGTGGAACGCGACGGTCGGGTACAGCACGAGCGCGAGGTCGCCGGTGCCGCGGGGCGCGGGCGGGGCGAAGGCGGTGCCGCCGCTCCAGCGCACCGGCAGCGACGAAACCTCCTCGAAGACGCCGCCGGCCTGCAGCGTCTCGCGCCAGAAGGTGTCGAAGTCGCGCCCGCGTCCGACGCGCGCGTGCACGGCGC
>Ga0137455_1000357_pt1 | contig 12211 bp, 10 predicted proteins | sample EasRivERMGT600_2_FD_102334 | JGI IMG/M metagenome (GOLD analysis project Ga0137455, IMG submission 102334) | Soil microbial communities from meander-bound floodplain in the East River, Colorado, USA - East River MetaG ERMGT600_2 | ecosystem: Environmental > Terrestrial > Soil > Floodplain ... | reverse complement strand
CACGTGGCGCGACATCCGCGTGAAATACAAGGAGTCCGTCATGGGCGTCCTGTGGGCGGTCTTGATGCCGATGGTCATCGTCTGCGCGGGCATGATCGTCAAGCTGGCGTTCGCCATGGTGTCGGGAAAGCCGCTGCAGATGCTCGACGTCACCTCGGTGGCGGTCAAGGCGGTGCCCTACGCCTTCCTGGTGGCCGCGATCCGCTTCGGCACCTCCAGCCTCATCGCCAATCAGGATCTGGTGACCAAGATCTATCTTCCGCGGCTGGTCTTCCCGCTGGCGGCGGTCTGCTCCCAGCTGTTCGACTTCGTCATCGCGGCCACCGTGGTCACGATCTTCCTCGTGTTCGCGGGCGTCGGCGTCAGCCTTCAGCTGCTCTGGCTCCCGGTGCTGATCGGCACGCTGGTGCTGCTCGCCGCGGGGCTCGCCATCCTGCTCTCCGCCGCGACGCTGTTCCTGCGCGACGTGCGGTTCGTGGTCGAGGCGATCCTCACGGTGGCCATCTTCTTCACCCCGGTCTTCTACGAGCCTTCCCTGTTCGGCCGCTGGGGGCCGCTGCTGCTGATCAACCCGGTGTCGCCGATCCTCGAGGGTCTCTCGGCCGTCATCATCGAACACCGGACGCCGCCCCTGCCCTGGATCTCGTACAGCGCCGTGCTGTCGGTCGCGCTGTTCGTGTTCGCCGTCGCGCGATTCAAGCGGGTCGAGCCACTGTTCGCGGAGAACATCTAGCGTGGCCATGAACGAATACGCGCTCGACGTTCAGGGCGTGTCGAAGGTGTTCCGGCGCGGCGAGAAGCACGGCTACCTGCGCGACCTGGTCCCGGCGCTGACGCGCCGGCTCATGCGACTCGGGCCGGCGCCGGATCCCGCCACGCAGATGTTCTGGGCGCTCAAGGACGTCTCGTTTCAGGTGAAGCGCGGCGAGGCGTTCGGCATCATCGGCGCCAACGGCGCCGGCAAGAGCACCATCCTCAAGATCCTCACCGGCATCATGCATCCGACCCACGGGGCGGTCCACGTCGCCGGACGCGTCTCCGCGCTGATCGAGGTCGGCGCCGGGTTCCATCGCGATCTCACCGGCCGCGAGAACATCTTCCTCAACGGCGCGATCCTCGGCCTGTCCAAGCAGGAGATCCAGCAGCGCTTCGACGCCATCGTCGCCTTCTCCGGCCTGGAGGACTTCATCGACACGCCGGTCAAGCGCTACTCCTCCGGCATGTTCGCCCGCCTCGGCTTCTCGGTCGCCGCGCACGTCGATCCCTCCGTGCTGCTGGTCGACGAGGTGCTCAGCGTCGGCGACTACGTCTTTCAGCGGAAGTGCGTCGAACGCATGAATTCCGTGATCGCCAGCGGCGTCACCATCGTCTTCGTCTCGCACAACCTCCGCGAGCTGGCCAATCTCTGCCCGCGCAGCCTGCTGCTCGAGCACGGCACGGTGCAGATGATCGGGCCGACCGACGACGTGATCCGGACCTACTTCGGGCGCGGCCAGCAGCCGCGCGTCGCCGACCCGGCCCGCGGCATCATGATCACCGAGGTTTCGGTTCGCGACGAGCATGGCCCCGCGGTGGAGTTCACGTCGGGCGGAAAGCTGTACGTCACCGTCGAGGCTCAGGGGCAGATCCGGCACGACGAGATCAGCGTCGTGATCCAGATCGTCGACGATCATCAGTATCCCGTCTTCGATACCTGCACCGAACGGCTGGCCGGGGGGCGGGAGCTGTCGCTGGATCGCAACGAGACCCTGCGCTGCACATTCGAGCTGGATCTGTCGCTGGCCCAGGGCACGTTCCACGTCAACGCGTACCTGCACCGCTACCTCACCAACCATCCCTACGATCGCTGGATGTCGGCGGCGACCTTCTTCGTGTCCGGCGCCCCCGAGGCTCGCGGCGTCGTGACCCTCCACCCCCGGCTCATCGAGTGCGAGATCCGGCCCTCCGAGGAACCGGTCGCGAGTCGCCCGTCGGTGGCGCCATGACGGGACTGGCCGCGCCGCTGCGTGACACGCGGGAGCTCCGGGTCGGAGACTGGGTCGAGGTGAAGAGCGCGGAGCAGATCCTGGCCACTCTCGATGCCGAGGGCTCCCGCGATGCGCTCCCCTTCATGCCGGAGATGCTCCATTACTGCGGCAAGAGGTTCCGGGTCTCCAAGTCCGCCCACAAGGGGTGCGACACGATCAAGACCTGGCGCAACCGGCGCATGAACGACGCCGTGCACCTCGAGGATCTCCGCTGCACCGGCGGCGCCCACGACGCCTGCCAGGCCGGCTGTCTGCTGTACTGGAAGACCGCGTGGCTGAAGCCGGTCCCGGGACCGACGGGCGACGGCGAGACCGGCGCCACGCCTCCCGACTCGGCCGCCGACGGCGGGGCCGGGTGCGATCTCGATACCCTCCAGCGCGGAACCCGGGCGCCGGCCGCGGAGGGCCAGACCGAGCGGCCCTATCGCTGCCAGGCCACGGAGATGTTCCGCGCCACGACCCCGACCCATTGGGACCCGAGCGTGTACGTGAAGGACATCACCTCCGGGAACGTGTCGCTGCCGGACTTCGTGCGGTTCGGGCTGCTGGCGCTGTTGAATCGCCTGCGACGCTTTCCGCACATCCGCGGCCGCGCCAAGCGGCGGACGCCGCAGGGAGAGGTGCTGAATCTCCAGCCGGGGGAGTGGGTCGAGGTGCGCACCAAGGACGAGATCCTGCTCACCCTGAACCGCGGGCTCAGGCATCGCGGACTCTCCTTCGACATTGAAATGCTGCCGTTCTGCGGCAGACGGTTCCGCGTCCTTCGTCGCGTCGAGAGGCTGATCGACGACCGCAACGGGAAAATGCTGTTCCCTCGCAGCGCCTGCCTCATCCTGGAGGATGTGACGTGCAGCGGATGTCGCAGTCGCAATCGAATGTTCTGTCCCAGGGCCATCTACCCCTATTGGCACGAGGTGTGGTTGAAGCGTGTCGAGCACGGGGACCGGGCCACCGGGACGACCGCCCCGACCCCCGCGTAGGCGATCGCATCCATCCTCTGGCGGCGCCGATCGGCGCCTGGGGCCGCATCCAGTGAACTCGTCCAACGCTCCTCTGGTCACGGTGGTCACGCCCGTCTACAACGGCGAGTCGTATCTCGTCGAGTGCATCGAGAGCGTGCTGCGCCAGACCTACGCCAACTGGGACTACCTCATCGTCAACAACTGCAGCACCGACCGCACGCTCGAGATCGCCAACCGCTACGCCGCCGCCCACCCCCGCATTCGCGTGATCACCAACACGACGTTCGTCGACGTGATCGCGAACCACAACATCGCCTGCCGCCTGATCTCGCCCGAGAGCCGCTACGGCAAGGTCCTGCAGGCCGACGACTGGCTGTATCCCGAGTGTCTTTCCGAGATGGTCGCCGTGGCCGAGGAGGACCCGAGGGTCGGGATCGTCGGCTCGTATGTGCTCCACGGCAACTTCGTGCGCTGCGACGGTCTGCCCTATCCGAGCACGGTCATCTCCGGGAAGGAGATCTGCCGGTTGAGCCTGCTCGGCCGCCTGCACACCTTCCTCTCGCCGACCGCGCTCCTGATCCGCGCCGACCTGCTGCGCTCCCGCAAGGAGTACTACGTCGAGGGCCATCTCCATGCCGACGTCGAGTCGTGCTACCAGACGCTGCGCGACGCCGACTTCGGCTTCGTGCACAAGGTCCTGGCGTTCGTCCGCCGCCACGAGCGCTCGCTGACCTCCTCGCACGCGGTCCGCTTCAATCTGCTCGAGCTGGCCAACACCGAGATGCTGGTTCAATACGGACCGCTGTATCTGACCAAGGAGGAGCTCGCCGGGCGGCTGAAGAAGCAGCTCCGCCGCTACTACGATTCGCTGGCGTACTCGTTCTACCGTTCCAGGGAGCGCAGCCGCATCTGGGAACAGCACGCGGCCCGCATGGCGGCGATCGGGCGGCCGCTGAGCCTGTTCGCGCTCGCCCGCGGCCTGCTCCGCGGCGCCTTCACCCGGCTGGCGAAGATCTGAGGCGCATGCGCGTCCTGTTCGTCACGTCGCAGTTCCCGGCGGACCCCGCGCGGAGCGTCACCGGGTCCTTCAAGCGCATGCGCATGTGGCTGGACGCGATCCGGTCGACCGGAGCCGCGCTCGAGATGCTCTTCTTCACGCCGAGCAATGCCGACGCGAGCCCCGAGAGCGCCGCGCGACTGTCGCGGGCCCTGGCCGACCAGTGGGGCATCTCGGGCGAGGTCGTGCTGTGCCCGCTGGAATCGACCGGCGACGTGAGTGGACTGTTCGGACGCATCTGGCCCGCGTTCGCGTTGTCGAAGCACCCGCCCTTCGAGCCCTACCGCGGGAAGCGGCAGGCGGAAGCCATGGCCGAGGCCGTGTCGCGCTCACCGGACGTGGTGCTGTTCTTCAAGCTCCACGGGGCGACGACGCGCTGGACTTGCCGGGGACAGGCGAAGGTCCTGCTCGATCTCGATGACATCGAGCACCTGAAGTTCGTGCGCGAGGTCTCGCAGCCGCCGCGATGGCTGGCGAAGCCGCTGCGCTACCTGTGGGCCCCGTCGCTGTGGTGGGGTGAGCGCAGCGCCATCGTGCGCTCCGACCGCGCGTTCGTCTGCTCCGTGGGCGACCGCGACTACCTGCGGCGCGCGATGGGCGTCAACAACGTCAGCGTGATCCCCAACGCCGCAGCGCGAGTCGAGGACCATCCGCCGAGCGCGGAGCCCAACGTGCTGTTCGTCGGCACCTTCGGCTACCCGCCCAACCGTGTCGCCGCCGAGTACCTGGTTAGCGAGGTGTGGCCGCGGCTGTCGCGGCTGCGGCCGGAGGCCCGGTTGCTGATCGCCGGCCCGCGCCCGGAAGCGGTGCCGAGCTTCCGCACGCCGCCGTCGGGCGTCACGTTCACCGGCTTCGTGCCCGATCTCGATGCGCTCTACGCCAGGACCCGTGTGTTCTGCTGCCCGATCCAGTCCGGCGGCGGCACGCGGGTGAAGGTGCTCGAGGCCGCGAGCCACGGCATCCCGGTGGTTTCGACGCCGATCGGCGCCGAGGGCATCGACCTGGTGCCGGACCGCGAGATCGTCCTGCGCCGGGGCGCCGAGGAGCTGGCGGCCGCCTGCGCCGAGCTGCTCGCGGATCCCGAGCGTGCCCAGCGGCTGGGCGCACTCGGACGCGATCGCGTGCGGGCGCTCTACAGTCGCGACGCGGTCGTGGGCCGCATGGCCGCGATGTTGACCGGCGACGCCCCGTCGTGAAGCCTGCCGACTTCGTCGTCATCGGCGCCGGCGTCCTCGGCGTCAACGTCGCGACCGAGCTGAAGCGGCGCCATCCCGACGCGGGCGTGGTCCTGCTCGAGAAGGAGGCCGAACCCGGGCTCCACGCCAGCGGGCGCAACAGCGGCGTGCTGCACGCCGGGTTCTACTACACGGCCGACAGCCTCAAGGCCCGCTTCACGCGCCAGGGCAACCGGCGCATGCAGGAGTACTGCACGTCGAAGGGACTTCGCATCCACCGCTGCGGCAAGCTGGTCCTCGCGCGCGACGAGAGCGAGCTCGAGGGTCTGGCGGAGCTGCTGCGCCGGGCGAACCGGAACGGCGTCGTCCTGGAGGAGCTCGACGAGGCCGCGGCGTTGCGCATCGAGCCCCGCGCCAGGGTCTTCCGCAAGGCGCTCTACTCGCCGAGCACCGCGACGGTCGACGCGCCCGAGGTGATGCGGAGCATGGTCGCCGACGCGCAGGCGCTCGGCGTGGAGCTCCGGCTGGGCGTGCGCTACCTCAGCGGCCGCCCCGGGGCGGTCCAGACCAGCTCGGGCACGATCGACTGCGGCTACGTCGTGAACACGGCCGGGCTCTACGCCGATCGGGTCGCACGCGACTTCGGCTTCTCGGAGCGCTACCGCATCCTGCCGTTCAAGGGCCTCTACCTGTACTCGAGCGAACCGGCCGGCGCATTCCGGACCAACATCTATCCGGTTCCCAACCTGAAGAACCCGTTCCTCGGCGTGCACGTCACGGTGACGGTGGACGGCCACGCCAAGCTCGGGCCCACCGCGATCCCCTGCCTGTGGCGCGAGCAGTACGGCTGGCGCGACAACTTCCACCTTTCCGAGCTGACGGAAGCCGTCGGCATGAGCGCCGGCCTGTTCCTGCGTGCCGGCTTCGACTTCCGCGGCCTGGCGCTCGAGGAGATGCGCAAGTACCACCGCCCGAACCTGGTCGCCCAGGCCGCGACGCTGGCCACCGGGGTGAATGCCGCCGACTACGTGCGCTGGGGCAAGCCCGGGATCCGGGCCCAGCTGGTGGACACCGCGACCCGGACCCTGGTGCAGGACTTCTGCGTCGAGGGCGACGGGCGCTCGTTCCACGTGCTCAACGCCGTCTCGCCGGGATGGACCTGCTCCATCCCGTTCGCCGAGTACACCTGCGACGAGATCCAGCGGCGGCTGGGAATCGTCGCCGAAGCGGAGAAGAGCACCGGCTGGTCGCGATGACAGGGCGCTCGAGGCCGCGCGTCGTCACCCCCCGGCAGCCGACTTCCGCGCTCGTCTGCCCGCCAACGGCCTCGGGCCTGGCCCGAACGACAACCCTTGACCCCGATGCTAGAGTCCGCGCTTCGCCCAAAGCGTTCGTCGGTCCTACTACATTGGTGCGGAGGCCCCCGGTGAGAGTTCATCGCAGCATTCCGTTGACGCTGTTGATTGCGGCCACCACCGTCTCGCTCGCTCAGGCCTCCGAGACCGTCATGGGCGGTGGCTACACGATCGCCACCTTCCCGGTCGGCGACTGGGGAGAGGTCGCCGGCTTCGGGCTTGGGATCGACGGCGGCACGATGGTGCGCAAGGCGTCGAACAAGGCGATCTCGGTGCGCTCCAACCTCGGGCTGCTCTACAACTTCTCCCGCACCCAGGACGTGCCGTCCGAGAACCTCGACCCCGGCTCCGCCCTCAAGCTCGAGACCAAGAACTTCAGTTTGTTCTTCGGTCTCGGTCCCGAGTTCAGCCGGCCGGGCGAGGGCGTGACACCGTTCGTCTTCGGGACCGTCGGATTCCAGACGTTCTGGTCGTCGAGCAATCTGTCGGGCACCGCCGGCGGGCTTCCGTATGACTCGGAGTTCGGCGATTCACGGATCGCGTTCGCCTGGACGGGCGGCGTCGGCCTGCGTCGCAACCTGGGCAGCCAGCTGACCGAACTGAGCGTCGAGTATCGCGCCGGCGGCGAACACAAGTACGTCCTGCCCAGCGAGGTGACCAACAACGGGGCCGCGGTCTCCGCCGACCGGAAGCTCCGGAGCTCCGATCAGATCCTGGTCCGCTTCGGCACGGTGATCGGCGCATCGAGCGCGACCAGCGAGTAGCGGCGCGTCAGCTCCGCCTCCGAGGACCTCCCGCATCGCTCCCGGGCGATCTACGCCCCCGCGTAGGCCTGCTTCAGCTCCTCGATGTCCAGCTTGACCATCTTCATCAGCGCCTGCATGACACGCTTCGACTTCTCGGGATCCCCGTTCTGCAGCAGCTGAGGGAGCACCGAGGGCACGATCTGCCACGACAGGCCGAACTTGTCCTTCAGCCAGCCACATTGCTGGGGCTGGCCGCCCTGCAGCAGCTTCGACCACATCGCGTCGAGCTCGGCCTGGGTCTCGCAATGGACCACGAACGAGATCGCCTCGGTGAACTTGAACTGCGGGCCGCCGTTGAGCGCCGTGAATCGCTGGCCGGCGAGCTCGAACGCGGCGGTCATCACCTGGCCCTTGGGCCCCGGCCCGGCGTCGCCGTAGCGGGCCATGGTCAGGACCTTCGAGTCGGGGAACACCGAGACGTAGAAGTTCACCGCCTCCTCGGCGTTGTCGTTGAACCACAGGAACGGCGTGATCTTCTGCATGGGCGGGGCCTCCTGTTTCGCGTTCCGGCCGGGTGGCGTGGTCGCTAGCGACGAAGCGTGATCTGTTCTACCAGATTCCCGAGGCGGACGAAGTACACCCCGGAGCGCGCGGAGGGGACCGGGGTCCAGCGCCACCGTCCGGGGGCCACGGGCGTCAGCCGCGCGACCCTGCGGCCGCGCACGTCGAGCACCTCGAGCAGTCTCCCACCCGATGCGTCGGGGCGGCCGAGCAGAACGATCTCCGCGGCGCCCGCCGAGGGATTGGGAAAGACGCGGAGGCGCAGCCCCGCGCCGGAGCCCGCGGGGTCCGCGACCGCCGCGCCGTATTCGTAGGCGCCGAGGTCGGGATCGCCGTCGTCGTGCCGCATCCGGCTCGCCTGGTGCTTCACGTACTCGCGCACCGGGGCGTGGCCCGCCGCCGCTGCGGGCAGCGCCACCGCCGTGTCGATGCAGGCCGAGCCGGCCGCCAGCTCGAATTGGTCGCTCGCCGCATCGACGAATCCGGGGAGCGTCCCGGTGATCTGGCCGCCGTCGACGACCGCGGGGTCGCCGCCACCGTGGCTCTCGACCCATCCGGTCTTGAGCCAGTTACGGGTGGCGGTGAGGATGCCGGCGCCTTCGAGCAGCGCGAGGCGGCTGCCGGAGGCGGTGACGAACAGGACGTTGTTTCGCACCTCGGCCGACTCGCCCGCGGTCGACAGCCGCGCCAGCGTCGTGTTGCCGCTGCGCCGCGACACCACCGTGTTGTGATGGAAGTAGAGCGTCCCGTTGCGGTAGTTGGCGATGGTGCCGCTGTCGCCGCCGTAGTGCAGGATCTGGCTGTTGCCGATGTCGCCCGGCTCGAGCAGCACGTTGCCGTAGACGAACGTGGCGCGATAGCGCGGGTCCTGGATCAGCGCCGGGAAGTCGCTCTCCACCAGGTCGAGCTGCCGGTTGCCGCCCTCGATCCAGTTGTAGCGGACCACCGTCCCCGCCGAGCGATCCTTGAGGTTGTTGCCGCCGGCACCCGCGCGCAGCGGGCCGAAATGGTTGAACTGGAAGACGACGCCCAGCGCCTCGGTGTAGTTGTTGTGCTCGAAGATCGAGCCGACGTTGCCGTTGTCCTCGATCCAGTTGCCCTCGACCAGCAGATCGCTGGTCTGCGAGGCGCAGAAGAAGCCGTTCGAGCAGTCGTGGAGATGGCAGCCGCGGATCACCACGTGCTGGCCCTTCTCGACGTAGATCGCCGCCGCGTTGTTCGCATAGCTGGTGAGCCCGCTGCGTCCGGTGAATGTGTTCTCCGGGCGCCCGGCGCGGATCTCGAGGTTCTCGAGCACGATGTAGGCCGGCATCACGTCGGGCGGCGTGTTGGCGCCGCCGATCTTGATCACGCCGCGCTCCTCGTTCCAGTAGTTGAGCGCCGGTCGGGTCACGGCTCCGGCCCCGTCGATGACGGGCAGCGCCCCGTTCTCGTCCGGGATTCCACGCACCACGATCGGCGCCGACGGGGTTCCGACGCGGCAGATCACCCACTTGTCCCGGTACGGCGTGGGCCGCGCGTGGATGAGGACGGAGTCGCCGGCGGCAAGCGCTTCCCACGGCACGTCGCTCGGCGTCGCCAACGCGTGCCCGGGTCCGACGCGATGGACGGTGGCGGCCCGCGCCGGGGCGGCGCAGATCGGGAGCAGCAGGAGGCAGGCGATCGCTCGTGAGGTCGTCATCGGGCCGATCCTTGAGATGAGCCCTGCGACCGGGTGTTGCGCTTGCGTTTCGCCATGATCTCGCGGCGGCAACTCGGCGCTGGGAAACAAGGCGTTGCCGAGTCGCGTAGGATGCGACGCAGGCGTCCAACCGAGCCTGCACCTCACCCACGGCCACGAGGACCGCTGGCATGACCGAAGTGGAGTCGACACCGGCGAGCCCGGAAGCCTCCCGATCAGCCGCTCCGGCGCTGCGGGGCTCCGTGCTCGGCTTCTTCCTGCTCACGTTCGCGATCGCATGGGCGTGCTACATCCCGGTGGCGGTGGCCTTCCCCGTCGATTTGCCGCTTGCCCGTTTCCTGGTGCTCTTCGGGACCTTCGCGCCGTCGATGGCGGCGTTGTTGTTGACGGCGAAGGCCGAGGGAACACCAGGCGTGCGCTCGCTGCTCGGCCGCGTCGGCCAGGGACAGGTCGCCGCTCGCTGGTACCTGTTCGCGATCGGCTACTTCGCCGCGATCAAGCTCACCGTCGCCGTCGTTCATCGCCTCGCCACCGGCGCCTGGCCGCGCTTCGGCGACTTCCTGTACGTCATTCCGTTCGCGATCGTCATGTCGACGCCGGCCCAGGTCGGCGAGGAGCTCGGCTGGCGTGGCTACGCGCTGCCCCGGCTCGCGCGCCGTCTCGGCCTCGCGCCCGCGAGCATCCTGCTCGGCGTGATCTGGGCGCTCTGGCACCTGCCGCTCTTCTACGTGCGCTGGGCCGAGACCTTCGGACAGTCGTTCCCGGTCTACGCGATCCAGGTCACGGCGATATCGGTCGCCATCGCGTGGCTCTGGGCGCAGACCGGCGGAAGCCTGCTGCTGCCGATGCTGTTCCACGCGGCGGTGAACAACACGAAGGACATCGTGCCCGCGGTGGCGCAGCCCGCATCCGGCCCGTTCGGACTCAACGGGTCCCTCGTCTCCTGGATCGGCGCGGCGCTGTTGTGGACCTGCGCCCTCTTCTTCCTGGCATGGATGGTCCGCACGGAGTCCCGGCGCGCGGGCGGGTACGGCGCCCCACCCGGCTGAGCGCGTGGACGCTCAGCGATCGATCTCGAGCGCCTCGATCGGGATCGAGTAGATGTCGCCCAGGCCGTTGCCGGGGGAGTTCAGCCGGCGCGTCAGCTCCTCGTAGCTCATCGCCGCGGGCGGCGGCGGGTCGAAGCCGCCGCGCGTGCTGGTGAAGAAGAAGGTGCGGCCGTCGGGCGAGACGCTGGGATTGAAGTCCCATCCCGGCGAGTTGATGCCGTGTCCCAGCGGTCGCGCGCCGGACCAGACGCCGTTCCGCCGCACGCTGACATAGAGGTCGAGCCCACCCTGGCCGTCGGAGCGTCCCCCGCCGCTGAAAATCATGTAACTCTCGTCGGGCGCGATCCACGGCTCGACCTCGCCGGTCCTGGTGTTGATCGAGTCGCCGAGATTGACCGGGGTGGTGTAGCGACCGTCCACGAGTCGTGACACCCAGAGATCGTCGCGGCCCTTCCCTCCCTCGCGGGTGGCGCCGAAATACAGGTTGCCGTTCGCGGCGACCGAGGGCGACCACTCCGTGCCCTCGCCGTTCACCTCCGGGCCGAGCGGTCGGGGCGGCCCCCAGCCCTCGCCCACCCGTTCCACCATCCACAGATCGCAGGACGGCTTCGGCGTGTCGCCGGAGCTCGGTCGGTTGGAGATGAAGAAGAGCTTCGATCCGTCGGGCGACAGATGCGGGTCCGCGTCGCTCCATCGGCCGGAGAACGGCGCCATGACCGGCGTGGTCCATTTCCCCGCACGCCGTCGGGTCTCGAGAATCGTCCAGTAGCCGAAGTCGGCCGACGCGCGGCACAGGTAGGCCGCGTTCTGATCGGGCGTCAACGCGACGAAGAAGTCGTAGACGCCGGTCGAGAACACCCCCTCGCCGAACAGCACGGGCCGCAGCGGGTCGGCCGCACGCGGGTCGGCGATGAGCAGTACGGACGCGGTGGCCCCGGCCGCCAGCCACCGCGCCGGCGGGAGTCGCATGGGGGCACCCTACTGCGTTCGAACCTGCCGGATCACCGGGGACGAACGACCGACGCCAAATGGCCGACCAGCGCCGATGCAGTTGACGCAAGCCGGCGGGCAACCCAGCCGATAACGGTCAAGGCCCCGGACCATCTCCCGGTCGGGGCTCAACCCCCATTCGGAGGATCCCGCCCCGTGTCGAGTGACCAGACGCCAGCCGGCGACGCACCGGCCGACGAGGCCTCGCGGACGCCCTCCCGCCTCGCCGCCCTCGAGCGCCTGAGCGAAGGGTTGGGGGCGCGCGAGCCCTTCCAGCTCCTGACCGGCGCATCCGGTGTCGGCAAGACGTCGCTGGTGGGCGAGCTCGCGGCGCGCTGGGACGCGCGCGCCGTGGTGGCGATGGTCGAGGTCGGAGCGGCCAACCCGACCGAGCTGATCGAGCGCATCCTCCGCTGCTTCGACATCGAGCCGCCGGCCAACGTGGCCAAGCCCCAGCTCCTCGACCGCTTCGAGCGTCACATCGCCGAATCCGAGGGCGGCGGCCGGATCCCCGTGATCGTCGTCGACGACGCGCACGCGCTCGCCGACGACCTGCTCGGCGAGCTGTGGGCGCTGGCGAAGCTGGCGCTGTTGACGCAGCGTCCGCT
>Ga0137455_1000356_pt1 | contig 12219 bp, 9 predicted proteins | sample EasRivERMGT600_2_FD_102334 | JGI IMG/M metagenome (GOLD analysis project Ga0137455, IMG submission 102334) | Soil microbial communities from meander-bound floodplain in the East River, Colorado, USA - East River MetaG ERMGT600_2 | ecosystem: Environmental > Terrestrial > Soil > Floodplain ... | reverse complement strand
GGACATCACGGGTCAACGCTGAATTACGAATTTTCCAAAAGTTATGAAGTGGTTAAAGTGGATCGGCGGCGTTCTGGGCGTGATCATCTTGATCCTCGCCGTCGTCCCATTTTTCATCTCGCTCGACGATTACATACCCACCATCGAGAGGGAGGTTTCGGCGCGGCTCAAGGTGCCGGTGACGATCGGCAGCTTGCGCGCAGCCGGATTGCCGCTGCCGCACGTTACAGTGAGCGGCATCACCGTCGGCAAGTCCCAAGATATCAAGGTCGGCAAAGTCACCGTGACCCCCGACCTGTGGTCGTTGCTCGATGCCACCCGGGTGATCAAGAGCATCGAGATCGACGGTCTGGTGCTGACGCAGAAGGCAATCGACAGGATTCCGGAGTGGATACCGCCAGCTGCGAAACCTGGACAGCCATCGCAGCCGCCAGCTGTCAGGCTGGAAACAATCAAGCTCGACGACGCGGTCATCAAGCTGGAGAAAGCCTCGTTCGGGCCGTTCGATGCGCGGTTGAGCTTGGCGAGTGATGGGAGCTTCGAGAGCGCCTCGATCGTCACCCGTGATGGCCAGCTCAAGGTCCTCGTCAAGCCCGGGCAGTCCAATTACCTGATCGACGCCAGCGCGAAAGGGTGGAAGCTGCCGGTCGGGCCAGCGATCCATTTCGATGAGCTCGTCGCAACAGGTGTGGCGACCGCGAAAGGCGCCAATTTCACCGATCTCCGCGCGAAGCTCTACGGCGGCACGGTTCGGGGCAATATGGCGGTTGGGTGGCAGAAGGGCCTGCAGCTCAAGGGCAGCGCCATGGTCAGCCAGGTCGAGATTGCCCCGCTGCTGAAGGCGCTCGACAAGCCGCAAAACATGAGCGGCCGGCTCAGCGCCCGGCCCGTGTTTTCGGCCAATGCCACCAATGCAGAGCAGGTCCTGGATGTACTGCGATTGGAAACGCCGTTCGGCGTGCAGGGCGGGGTCCTGCACGGGGTGGACATGCGCAAGGCTGCCACCTCGTTCGTCAGCCAGGACGGGGGGAAGGGCGGCGAGACGCGCTTCGACAAGCTCTCGGGGCATCTCAGCATCGACCGCGGGACCCGCCGCCTGACCCGGCTCGATATCGTTTCGGGGTCGCTCTCGGCCGATGGCACCGTGACGATTTCTCCCCAGGACGAGCTCTCGGGCCGGATCAATACCAGCATCAAGGCCGTTTCGGTCGTGGCGGGGTCGGTGCCGCTCAACGTATCCGGCACGCTCGATTCGCCGCTGCTCTATCCGACGGGCGGGACCATGGCAGGCGCCGCGGCCGGCACCGCGGTGCTCGGACCGGGTCTCGGCACTGCGCTTGGCGCGAGAGTGGGGCAGTGGGCCGAAAACCTGTTCGGGAAGAAGGAAGAAGAGAAGAAGTGATGAGTGACGAGTAATGGGTGACGGGTCTCCCGCAGTGCGGGGGTCATCCTTCATCCCTCATCCTTCATCCTTGACCGGTGCAATCGCACCGGTCAGACCAGCACGCTGGCGATCGCGCGCGCGACGTAGTCCAGGTTGCGGGAATTGATGGCGGCCACGCAGATGCGGCCGCTGTCGATGGCGTAGAGCGAGTATTGCTCGCGCAGCCGCTTCACCTGTTCCCGGGACAGGCCGGAGTAAGAAAACAAGCCGCGCTGACGAGTGACAAAACTGAAGTCGAAGTCCGAGCGAGCGGCACGGATCCGCTCGACCAGCTGCCGTCGCATCGTCTTGATGCGCTCGCGCATCTGGCCCAGCTCCTGGTCCCACAGCGCGCGCAATTCCGGCGTCGTCAGCACCAGCACGGCGGCCTTCCCGCCGTGGGTCGGGGGATTGGAGTAGTTGGTCCGGATCACGCGCTTCAGCTGGGAGAGCGTGCGCGCCGCCACGTCCGCGCTTTCGGTGACGATAGAGAGCGCGCCCACCCGCTCGCCGTAGAGCGAGAGCGACTTCGAGAACGAGCTCGACACGAAGACAACCGGGCAGTTCTGCGCGAAGCGGCGCACCGCGATAGCGTCGGCATCGATCCCGTCGGCGAATCCCTGGTAGGCGATGTCCAGAAACGGCACGAGCCCGCGCCGATTGACAACCCCGACTACCCGCTCCCACTGCTCCGGCGAGAGGTCCACGCCCGTCGGGTTATGGCAACACGCGTGCAGGACGACGATTTCCCCCGCCGGCAGCTTCTGCAAGGCGCCGATCATGGCGTGGAAGTCGATGCCGTGGGTGGCGGCATCGTAATAGGGGTAGGCCTGAACCTTGAACCCGGCGTAATCGAACAACGCCAGGTGGTTCTCCCAGCTCGGATCGCTGATCCAGAGCTGGGCATTCGGGTTCAGCCGGCGCAGCAGGTCGGCGCCGACCTTGAGCCCGCCGGTGCCGCCCAGGGTCTGCACCGTCACGACCCTCTGTTCGCGCACGGCTGCGCTTTCGGCGCCGAACAGCAAGTCCTGCACCGCGCGGTCATATGCCTGAAGACCGTCGATCGGCAGGTAGTTGCGCGGCAGCGGGGTCTCCGCAAGCTTCTGCTCGGCGCGACGGACGCACTCAAGCACGGGGACGTTGCCGTTGTCGTCGTAATAGACCCCGACGCCCAGGTTCACCTTGTTGGGGTTGGTGTCGGCGTTGAACGCTTCGGTGACGCCCAGGATGGGGTCGCGCGGCGCCATTTCGACGCCAGAGAGCAGGGATTGGCTCATTTTCTCGGGTGGGTGATGACGTGGCGCAGGTGAGGGGCTTTCAAGCGAAGCCGCATTTTACCTTTAGTGGCGCTATGACGTAACTGGATGGATCGCAAACACGCCCGGACGCCGGCGAGCTGGCGGCAGGGTGTGTCACCGTGGGAAAATAAGCGGTTTAGCTCAACGCCGATGTCAGAGATCGCTCATTCCAGGTCCAAGAGCCCAGCGGACGTCAACGCTGCCACGCCCTTCGTCGGCTTCCCGGAAAGCCCGTACCGGCTGCACGAGTTGTTTCCCCCGGCGGGCGACCAGCCGGAGGCGATCGAGAAACTCGTCGCCGGCGTGCGCGACGGGCTGGTCTACCAGACCCTGCTCGGGGTCACCGGCTCCGGCAAGACCTATACCATGGCGCACGTCATTGCGCGGCTTGGCTGCCCGGCGCTGATCATGGCGCCCAACAAGACGCTCGCCGCGCAACTCTATTCCGAGATGCGCGAGTTCTTCCCCGAACACGCGGTCGAGTACTTCGTGTCCTATTACGACTACTACCAGCCCGAGGCCTACGTGCCATCGAAGGACCTCTACATCGAGAAGGACTCGAGCATCAACGAGCACATCGAGCAGATGCGGCTCTCCGCCACCAAGTCGCTCCTCGAGCGCCGCGACACCATCATCGTCTGCACCGTCTCCGCGATCTACGGCATCGGCGACCCGGTGGACTACCACAGCATGATCCTGCACCTGCGGGAGCGCGAGAAGCTCCCTCAGCGCGACGCCATCCAGCGCCTGGTCACGATGCAGTACGAGCGCAACGATATCGAGTTCCGGCGCGGCGTGTTCCGGGTACGCGGCGACGTGATCGACGTCTTCCCGGCGGAGAATTCGGAAACCGCCGTGCGCCTGACCCTGTTTGACGACGAGGTCGAGTCCATCCACCTGTTCGACCCGCTCACCGGGCACATCCTGCAGCGCGTCCCGCGCTTCACCGTCTATCCCTCGAGCCACTACGTCACGCCGCGCGCGACCACGCTGCGGGCGATCGAGGCGATCAAGGAAGAGCTGCGCGAACGAATAGCCTGGTTCCAGAAGCAGAACAAGCTGGTCGAGGCACAGCGCATCGAGCAACGCACCCGATTCGATCTGGAAATGCTGGCCGAGATGGGCTTCTGCAAGGGAATCGAGAACTATTCCCGGCACCTCTCCGGCCGCGAGCCGGGGGAGCCGCCGCCGACGCTGATCGATTACCTGCCGCACGACGCGTTGATGATCATCGACGAGAGCCACGTCACCGTGCCGCAACTGGGTGGAATGTACCGTGGCGACCGTTCGCGCAAGGAGAACCTGGTGGACTACGGCTTTCGCCTGCCCTCGGCGCTCGACAACCGGCCGCTGCGGTTCGATGAGTTCGAGAAGGTGATGAGGCGCACGATTTTCGTTTCAGCGACCCCTGCCGAGTACGAGCGGGTGCACCAGGCACAGGTGGTGGAGCAGGTCGTGCGTCCCACCGGGCTGGTCGACCCGGCGTTGGAAGTGCGGCCCGCCGCGACGCAGGTGGACGATCTACTGTCCGAAATCAACGACCGGGTAACCAAGAACGAGCGCGTGCTGGTGACGACGCTCACCAAGCGGATGGCCGAGGATCTTACCGATTACCTGGGCGAGCATGGCGTCAAGGTGCGTTACCTCCATTCCGATATCGATACCGTGGAGCGGGTCGAGATCATCCGCGATCTGCGTCTGGGGCAGTTCGACGTCCTGGTCGGCATCAACCTGCTGCGCGAGGGACTCGATCTGCCCGAGGTGTCGCTGGTGGCGATCCTCGACGCGGACAAGGAGGGGTTTCTGCGTTCGGAGCGCTCGCTGATCCAGACCATCGGGCGGGCAGCACGGCATATCAACGGCAGCGCCATCCTGTACGGCGATACTGTGACCGATTCGATGCGCCGAGCCATTGGCGAGACCGAGCGCCGCCGCGGCAAGCAGCTGGCCTACAACGTCGCGCACGGTATCACGCCGAAGGGCGTCACCAAGCGCATCAAGGACATCATCGAGGGCGTGTACGACCACGAGGAAGCGCGCAGCCAGCTCAAGGCGGCGCAGGCCGATGCGCGCTACGCTTCAATGGATGAGAAGGCTCTGACGCGGGAGGTGAAGCAGCTGGAGAAGGCGATGCTGGACGCCGCCCGCAATCTGGAATTCGAGCGAGCGGCGCAGTTGAGAGATCAACTCAAGATGCTCAAGGAGAAGCTGTTCCTGGGTCTCGAGGCATGAGCCTGCAACGGGCAAGCACCGGTACGCAAGCCAAGCATGTGCTTCGGCATCGCTGTCAGCGAAGCAGATCGTAACCAAACGTGAACATGAAGCCGTTGGCGCCGAGAAGATTGATCTGGGCGTTGAAGCGATGGTATTTGTATCCCACACCTGGAATGATCACGGGCGCAAGGCCGTTGTAATTGACGGGAAGTTTGTCCTCGAAAGGTTCCTTGTATCCATAAAGCAATCCCCCGGTCACTTTGATATACCAATTCTTGAAGGTCTCTCCGAGTGAGAACGTGTAGCCGCCGTAAAGGTAATGACACTTCTGGTCGAATGAGTTGTTGAAATAGGAATAACCGGCCAGCCAGCGTGATTTGTCCTGCCATTCGACGCCGATGAGCCAGGGGTGGCCGGTATGTTCCGGGCCTTTTTCAAAATGTACGGAATAGGGCGAAAACTGGACCATGAGGACATCGCCGGGAGTTATGAGGCCGCTCTCGGCGGCAGTGGCGGCGAGAGATACCGTGAGTTGCATGGCCACCACGAGCCGGCAGATCAGTCGGGCGAGTCGCATGGGCGCGCTATCATAACCGATAACGAGCGACGATCCGTATCCGGACCCGGCGGCGCTTGAGGCTGAAATGTCTTCCAGCACGAATTCTCGGGCACGCCAAGCACGGCCGCCACGGTCATATCGAGTGCTGTTCGTCTGCACGGGCAACATCTGCCGTTCGCCCATGGCGGAGGGCGCGTTCCGGCATCATGTGCGGCTGGCAGGGCTGGCCGAGCGGATCGATTGCGATTCGGCAGGCACCCATGACTATCATGTGGGCGAGCCGCCGGACTCGCGCGCGCAGTTCGCTGCAAGCCGCCGCGGATACGATCTCAGCTCGCAGCGCGCGCGTCAGGTCAGGCGAACCGATTTCAGCGAATTCGACTACGTCCTGGCCATGGACGAAATGAACTTGCGGCTGCTCGAACGCCGGTGCCCCTCGCAGCATGCGCACAAGCTGAAGCTGTTCATGGAGTTCAGCACCGGTCCCGCGTTGCGCGAAGTGCCCGATCCCTATTACGGAGGGCAACAGGGCTTCGAGCACGTGCTCGACATGGTGGAGCAGGCGGCGCAGGAACTGCTCGACCACTTACGCCGGCGCCTAGCCGGCTAATCGTGGCAAGCGACTCGTTTCTCGTTTCTCGTTTCTCGTCTCTCGTTTCTCGTGACTGGGCCATTAAGGGGCCGAGCGATACACGAGCAACGAGCGACGAGTCACGGAAGTGCTAGCCGGGCAGGGCGGTTTCCTTCTGCTCCGTGCCGGCTGTCGCCGATCCCGACGGGTGGGTCTCGATCTGCACCAGCGGATCGTTGCTGACCGGCTCCACGGCTTGGCGCACGCGCTTCGGGCGCGGCATGAGCTGCTCCTCAACGACCTGCCGTTGCGCGGTCTGGACCTTCTCAGGATCCGATTCCACCTGTTTCAGGTCCGACGGCCACTCGATCTTGACCGGTTCCGCCGGGGCAAAGCCGGGTCCCGACAGCTCCGCCATTGGGGCCACCTCCCGCGGCTGAAATTCACGCACGGTCTCGGTCTCAAATGCGGCAGGCGGCGCCCCATGTGAAGCGACTTCGGCAGGCGCAATGGATTCTGGAAAAGCCGCTGCCGCCGGTGAATAAGCGACGGGCACGGGCTCCACGGTCGGGGACAGGCGCTCGGCCGCCGGCCGGTCGGGCTCGCGCTGGGCTTGCGGGCTGCGGCCGGGCTGGCCGCCACCGTCCACTTGCCGTTGTTCGTGCCGGTCTCGGCCTCCCCGGCGCCGCCTTCTGCCACGACCCTCACGCTGCTGCTCGCCGTGCTCGCGGCCTGGCTGCTGGGGAGGGGAAGGTGGCTGCGACTCGCCTTGTGCCTGATCGCGCTGCGGGTGTTGACGTTGCTGTTGCGGATGTTCCTGCCGACGCGGTTCCTGGCGCCGCTGCTCCTGGCGCTGCTGCTCGGCACGGTGACGACCGCCTTCGCGCTGCCCTTGCGGCGGCTGCACCTGCTCCTGCCGCTGGCGCTGTCCGCCTTGCTGCATCGGTCGCTCTTCCCGCTCGCGGCGCGGGCCCTCACGGTCGCCGCGTTCATGACGGCCGCGGCGCGGGCCGTGCGCAGCCACCGGACGCGCGGCATCCGTCACGGGCGCTTCCTGGGCGGGCTTGCGCTTGAACCAGCCGAATATCTTGCCGATGATCGAGCCTTCTTCGACCTGCGTTGTCTTGGGCTGCGGCTCTTGCCTCATTTCTCTTGGCACGGGAACCGGCGCCGGCTGCTGCGGCGTGATGCCCTTGACCGCGGCTTCAGGCCGTGGCGCCGCCGGCTCCGATGTTCCCGCCGCCGGCTTCTGCTCTTCCGCCGGCGCGTCCACCAGGTTGTAGCTGGCGGGCAGCGGCTCGGTCTTGTTGAGGTCGTCGTGACGCATGCGCGTCACGGTGTAGTTCGGCGTCTCGAGATTCACGTTCGGGATCAGCATGATCGAGACCCGGTGGCGCGCTTCGATCAACTGCAGGTCAACCCGCTTCTCGTTGAGCAGGAATGTCGCGACGTCGACCGGCACCTGGGCATTGATCACCCCGGTGTTCTCCTTCATCGCTTCTTCCTGGATGATGCGCAGGATGTGCAGCGCGGTGGACTCGGTGCCGCGGATGTGTCCGGTGCCATGGCAACGCGGGCAGGGGTTGTGGGCGGTTTCGCCCAGCGAGGGCCGCAGGCGCTGGCGCGACAGCTCCATCAGGCCGAAGCGCGAGATCTTTCCCGTTTGCACCCGGGCCCGGTCGTAGCGCAGCGAATCGCGCAGGCGGTTCTCCACGTCCCGCTGATTGCGGCCGATCTCCATGTCGATGAAATCGATCACGATGAGGCCGCCCAGGTCCCGCAATCTCAGTTGCCGGGCGATTTCCTCGGCGGCCTCGAGATTGGTGCGGAACGCCGTTTCCTCGATGTCGGACCCGCGCGTCGAGCGTGCCGAGTTGACGTCGATGGATACCAGCGCCTCGGTGTGGTCGAACACGACGGCGCCGCCGGAGGGAAGGTTAACCGCGCGCGAATACGCGGATTCGATCTGGTGCTCGATCTGGAAGCGCGAGAACAGGGGCACGTCGTCGCGGTAGAGCTTGATGCGGTTGACGTTCTGCGGCATGACGTGGCTCATGAACTGCCGCGCCTGCTCGTGGACGCTCTCGGTGTCGATCAGGACCTCACCGATGTCCTGGTGGTAGTAATCGCGGATGGCGCGAATGACGAGGCTTGATTCCTGATAGATCAGGAACGCGCCGCTCTGCTGCGTGGCGGCGCTTTCGACCGCGTGCCACAACTGCAGAAGATAGTCGAGATCCCATGTGAGCTCTTCCGGCGCGCGGCCGATCGCGGCGGTGCGGCCGATCACGCTCATGCCCTGCGGCACCGGCAACTGATCGATCACGTCACGCAGCTCGTTGCGATCCTCGCCCTCGACCCGGCGCGACACGCCCCCACCGCGCGGGTTGTTGGGCATCAGCACCAGATAGCGCCCAGCGAGGCTGATGAAAGTGGTCAGCGCAGCGCCCTTGTTGCCGCGCTCGTCCTTGTCGACCTGGACGATCAGCTCCTGGCCATCCTCCAGCGCGTCCTGGATGCGGGCGCGGCCGACATCCACGCCGGGCTTGAAGTAGGCTCGGGCGACCTCCTTGAAGGGAAGAAACCCATGGCGGTCTGCCCCGTACTCGACAAAGGCAGCCTCGAGGCTCGGTTCGATGCGGGTGATAACCCCCTTGTAGATATTGCTCTTGCGCTGCTCCTTGCCGGGGGTTTCGATGTCGAGGTCGATGAGCGTCTGCCCATCGACGATTGCCACGCGCAGCTCTTCCGCCTGCGTCGCGTTGAACAACATTCGTTTCATTGTTATCTTCTCCCGCGCTCAAACACGGGATGGGGCAAACCACGGCGCCCGCCTTCTTAACAGGAGGCGCTGACTGGTTCAGTCGCGTGGCAAGAGCATATTGGACGTGTTGATCCTGATGTCTCGTGCGGTTTGCCGGTGGATCCCGCGCCAGGCGCGAAACCCGGGAATTCTCAGCGTGTCGTGAGCGCGTAGTTCGTCTAGTATCGCTACTTCCGGGTGGTGAGCGAACTTAACCATTTTCCTGCGGCGCATCCGCAGCCGGCGCGGCGGCTCCCTGTGGCCATGCAGCCGGATACTGCGGATCGCGTTCTGCACATCTGTCCCGGCTTGCGCACTCCCGAAAATTATAGTTTGGTACGGGGCACCAGCCGACTTGCAGCTCCGATCCAGCGGGGCGGTTCGCTTCCCGCTACTCGAAACTCGTTACGTGCAATGAATAGTATAAACAAATGAATGGGTTAAGTAAAGATTCGGCCACCTGGCATGAGGTGGACGCTGAAGCCGCCGGCCAGCGCGTGGACAACTACCTGACTAAGCGGCTGAAAGGCGTCCCGAAAAGCCATGTCTACCGGATCCTGCGCAGCGGCGAGGTGCGCGTCAACAGCCGTCGCGTCGGGCCCGAATACCGCGTGCGAGCCGGCGACCGCCTGCGGCTGCCACCGCTGCGCACGGCCAGGCCGCCCGCCGCGGCGCGCCAACCACCCGCGTTTCGTCTCAAGGCCGACGTTATCTACGAGGACGAGTTCCTGCTGGTGATCAACAAGCCTTCGGGAGTGGCGGTGCATGGTGGTAGCGGCATCAGTCACGGTATCGTCGAGCTGCTGCGGCTGGAGCGCCCGGACGCGCGGTTCCTCGAGCTTGTGCACCGTCTCGACCGCGACACTTCGGGCGTGCTGCTGCTCGCGAAGCGGCGCTCCGCGCTCACCGCGCTGCACCGCCAGCTGCGGGAAGGTGCGGTGCAAAAACTCTATTCTGTGCTGGTGAAAGGAAACTGGCGCGACAACAAGCGCAGCGTAAAGCTGCCCCTGCACAAGTACGTGCTGGCCTCAGGCGAGCGACGCGTTGCGGTCAAAGGCGATGGCTCGCCCGCCCACACCGTGTTCCGGCTGGAGCGCAACTGGATGGGCTGCAGCCTGCTCGAAGCCGAACTCAAGACCGGTCGCACCCATCAGATCCGCGTGCATCTCGCCCATCTCGGATTTCCCGTCGCCGGCGACGACAAGTATGGTGACTTTGCGCTCAACAAGCAGCTCGCGCGGCAGGGGCTGAAGCACATGTTCCTGCACGCGCGCAAGGTCGTGATCGCGCATCCCCAGAGCGGCGCGCCGCTGGTGCTGGAGGCACCGTTGCCGGGAGTACTGCAGTCGTTTCTGTCGGTGCTCGATGCCGAGGAAGCGCGCGCGGCCGCGCGAGGGATACAATACACGTTGAAGAATACGCCGCGTGGCGGCGGCACTGAAAAAGGTGGTCATCATGGCTGAGCTGGAACCGGGCGAGTCCGCAACGAGTTGGGAACGCCAGACGATCGAAAAAGTCGCTCTGGCGGCGATCGCGGAGCAGCGCCGCACGCGGCATTGGGGCATTTTTTTCAAGCTGTTGCTGTTCATTTATCTCTTCGTGCTGTTGTTCATCGGGGTGGGATGGTTCGGGAAGAAGGAAATCCTCCCCGGCAAGCATACAGCGCTCGTCGACCTCAACGGGGTCATCTCGGCCAGCACGGCCGCGAGCGCGGATAGCGTGATGGCCGGGCTGCAGGACGCGTTCAAGGACAAGCGCACGCGAGGCGTGATCCTGCGCATCAACAGCCCCGGCGGGAGTCCGGTGCAGGCCGGGTACATCAATGACGAGATGCGGCGACTGCGCGCCAAGTACCCCGACATCCCGCTCTATGCGGTCGTCGAGGACACCTGCGCCTCGGGTGCCTACTACGTGGCTGCCGCCGCCGACCGCATCTACATCGACAAAGCGAGCATCATCGGCTCGATCGGCGTGCTGATGGACGGCTTCGGCTTTACCGGGACGATGGAGAAGCTCGGCATCGAGCGCCGCCTGCTTGCGGCGGGGGATAACAAGGGCTTTCTCGACCCGTTCTCGCCGTTACTCGAGCCGCAGAAGCAGCATGCCGAGCAGATGCTGGAGCAGATTCACCAGCAGTTCATCGGCGTGGTGCGGCAGGGGCGCGGCGAGCGGTTGAAAGAAACGCCGGACATGTTCTCCGGGCTGCTGTGGGTCGGCCAGAAAAGCATAGAGCTGGGACTCGCCGACGCGCTTGGCAGCGTCGAGTACGTGGCGCGCGAAGTGATCCAGGCCGAGGACATTGTGGATTTCACGCCCCGCGAGAACATCGCCGAACGCCTGGCCAAGAAGTTCGGGGCCGGCGTGGCTGAAGGCCTGACGCGCTTCGGCGCGATGCAGGGGATGACCCTCAGGTAGACGCTCGCGACAGCAGGAACACGGCCAGCCGCCGGTCGAGCACCGGCGGCTTTGTTTTCCACTCGGAGATGGTTCGCGTGGTCACGAATTCGGCGGGGAGCGTGAGGTCGACCGCCACGCACAGAAGCGTGTCGCCGCCGCAGTTCTCCAGCAGCGCCGACAGCAGTGCGCCGTTGCGATAGGGCGTCTCGATGAAGATCTGGGTTTCGTCGGATGCCCGCGCCTCGAGATCCTTGAGCTTGCGCGCGCGCTCAATTCGGTCCACGGGAAGGTAGCCGTGGAACGCGAAGCGCTGACCGCTCAAGCCGGAGGCCATCAGCGCCAGCACTATGGAGGAGGGCCCAACCAGGGGCACCACGTGGACCCCGGCCTGGTGCGCGCGGCGCACCAGCGCTGATCCGGGGTCGGCCACGGCCGGGCAGCCCGCTTCCGACATCAGACCGCAGTCCTCGCCCGACAGCAGCAGCGCCAGCAACGGCTCGACGTCGCGCGTGTGCTCGTCGAGAGCGTGGAAATTCATCTGCTGCAGCGGCCGGGGATGCGCGATGGCTTTCAGGAAACGGCGCGCGGACTTCGCGTTTTCGGTGATGAAGGTACGGAGCCTGCGCGCCGCATCGAGCGTGGCAGGCGGAACCAGGGATGACGCGTTGTCCCCGCCCAGGGCGACAGGAATCAGATAGAGCGTGCCTTTGGGCCTGTCAGACAACGGCGACTCCTTCATTTCTGAGCATCGCCGCCAGCTGCATCAGAGGCAGTCCGATCAGCGCGGTGGGGTCGGTGCTGTGCACGCTCTCGACGAGCACGATGCCGAGTCCCTCGATCCTGGCGCTGCCGGCGCAGTCATACGGCCGTTCTGCTTCGAGATAGCGCTCGATCTGGGCATCACCATATTGTCGAAAGCGGACGGTCGTCGGCACTTCTGCCGTTTGCAGCACG
>Ga0137455_1000355_pt1 | contig 12223 bp, 10 predicted proteins | sample EasRivERMGT600_2_FD_102334 | JGI IMG/M metagenome (GOLD analysis project Ga0137455, IMG submission 102334) | Soil microbial communities from meander-bound floodplain in the East River, Colorado, USA - East River MetaG ERMGT600_2 | ecosystem: Environmental > Terrestrial > Soil > Floodplain ... | reverse complement strand
TCAACGTCAACCGCTCCGGCACCCGCCGCGAGGAGCTGCTGATCAAGCAGGACGTGCTGCAGAAGATCTGGGTGCTGCGCAAGCTCCTTTATCCGATGGATGAGCTGGAAGCGACCGAGTTCCTGCTCGACAAGATCAAGGCGACGAAGAACAACGCCGATTTCTTTGACTCTATGCGGCGCGGCTAGTCTTTCTCGGAAGCGAGATCAGACGTCCAAGCATCAGCTTTCTTGGCCCGAAATCGGTGGCCATCTCCGGGGTCGCATCCCCGGAAACCGGGGCCCCTGCTCCGCCCTCCGATGTCCTACTTCTTCGATTCGATGCGTTATGGGCAACAGTTCTTGGTCCAAAATCCTGGCCGCCTCGGGGTCACATCCCCATCCAAGACATGGGGCCCCTGTTCCGCCCTCCGACTCCGCGGCCTCTGACAGGCTGTATGCAAGCATCCAATGATTTCGCGTCGGCCGCCTGCCCGCAGCCTCCGACAGAGATCGGCAAGCATGGAACTCGATGGTGTCGGCTGCCTTGCGCGCCTCCGCGGTCGCACCCGCAAGCGGGCACCTGCTCAACGCTCCGGCGCGCCCTCCTTGGGTCGCATCCCCACAAATATCGTGGGGCCCCTGCTCCGCCCTCCGGTGCGCTACTTCTTCGATTCGATGTGGCGGCGCTAGACTTTTTCGGAGGCCATATGTGTCGGGTGATGCTGACGGCGTTGGTAACGGCGCTGACATTGGCAGGTTGCCAACAACTGCCGCTGAGCCCGGAGGATCTCCAGGCCAAGAAGTTCCAGGCGGTGCCGGACCAGGCGGTGATTTATGTGGTGAGGGACACCCCGGACTTCAGCGAGATACAGGCCGAGATCCGCCTCGGTGACAAGCTGCTGTTAAAGACCTACCCCGGCACCTATCACCGCTGGGAAGTGCCAGCGGGCAAGCACACCATCACCGGGTATGGGCAGGACATCGGCACAATCTCCGTGCAGGCTGAGCGAGGCAGGATCTATTTTGTACAGCAGCGGGTGACGGGCATGCGGGTAGCGAGTTCGCACTTTGATCTCGTCGGCGAGCCGGAAGGCCGCGCGGCGGTCATGCGCGCAGTGCTCGTGCTCCAGGTCGCGCCGTTGATGCAATAGTGGTTGGTGACCGGAGGCTCATGATACGCCCGCGCATTCGGCTGCCACGTGGCGCCTTGGAGATACTGGCAGCCGCCGTGCTCGCGCTTGGCGGCTGTGCTTCGGTACCACAGGCCACTCCCGAGCGCGACGCTGAGGCCAAGCAGTTCATCACCCGTCCCGACGCCGCCACGATCTACGTCTACCGGGACGATTTTGCAGCCGTGGACCCGGCCACGGACAACACCGTGCTGTACGTGGACGGCCGCCTGATCGGCGCAACGCTGCCGAGGGCGTTTTTCCGGTTCGACGTGCGGGCGGGCCAGCACCTGCTGCACGGCTACGGCTACGATCAGGGCAGCCTGAAGGTCGACACCCGCTCCGGAGACATCTATTTCGTGTCCCTCCAGGTGACGGGCGGGACTTCGCGTTTCACGCTGGTCAGGCCCGAAACCGGCAAGCGGGACATCCTGCGCTGCTGCGCGCTGATGGAGAACTGGGCGCCGGATCAGCGGCCCTTGCTTCGCTGAAGCAAGGAGTGACGACTAAGGGTGACGAGGTAAAGGTGACGATTAATGGTGACGGGAAAGAGCCGTTCTTCGTCACCCGTATCTCGTCACCCGTTTTCGTCACCTGTATCTCGTCACCTCCTGCCCGCTGGCGCTTGCCAGCCGCAGCCAAATTGAGGATAATGCGCCCCTTTCTCGGAAACCAGCGGCAAGACCGTATGAAACCGAAGATCCATCCCGAATACCGAACCATCACCGTCACCTGTAGCTGCGGCAGCACCTGGGACACGCGCTCGACCATGGGCCGCGACCTGCAGGTCGAAGTGTGCTCGGCGTGCCATCCCTTCTACACCGGCAAGCAGAAGCTCGTGGACACCGCCGGGCGTGTCGAGAAATTCCGCCAGAAGTACGCCCGCAAAGGCGCGCCCAAGGCCGCTGAAAAACCCACCGCGGCTTGATCGCGCCTTACAGGACGACAGAGGGCAACCAAGGTTGCCCTTTTTTATTTCCCAGGCATCCCGGAATGAGTCGAATCACGACCCACGATTCACGAATCACGCATTAGTAGGCTGCGACAGCCCCGTCGCCGCGCGGATCCGCCCCGCCTTCCAGCACGCCGTTCGCGTGGCGCACGATCGCGCCGGCGTGCCCCATGGCCTCGTCGTACTCGGCGAGCACTTCCATCACGTGGCCGCGCCGGGCGAGATCGGCGACGACCCCGGTGCTGAAGCGCGATTCGAGCTTGAGCGAGTCGCTCACTTCGCCCCAGGTCCGCCCCAGCAGCCAGCGCGGGGCGGCGACCGCCTGCTGCGGATCCATGCCGAACGCCGCGATGCGCGTGAACACCGCGCTCTGCGTCTGCGGCTGGCCGTCGCCGCCCATGGTGCCGTAGACCAGGGTGCGCCCGTCGCGCAGCACCGCGAGGGCGGGATTGAGCGTGTGGAAGGGCTTGCGCCCCGGCCTCAGGCTGTTCAGCGCCGCGGGATCGAGCGAGAAGCTGCTGCCGCGGTTCTGCCAGTTGATGCCGGTCTCCTCCAGCACCACGCCGGCGCCGAACTCGTGGTAGAGGCTCTGGATCATGCTGACCATGCGGCCGGCTCCGTCCGCGACGCCCAGCCAGACCGTGTCCGCGGGCGGCTGTCCCGCGCTCCACGGCGCCGCCCGGCCACGCTCCACCCCGGCGGCGAGCTGGCGCAGCCGCTGCGGAGCCAGCAGGTCCTGCGCCTTCACCGTCATGTAGGCGGGGTCAGTCACGTAGCGGTCGCGCACGCCGAACGCGCGCTTGGTCGCCTCGACCACGAGATGCACGTAATCCGCGCTGGTGGGGCCGGCGCTGCCGATCTCGAGCGCATCGAGGATACCGAGGATCAGGAGCGAGACCACGCCCTGCGTCGGCGGCGGCATGTTGTGGACCGTGCCGAGCGAGTGCGCGAGCGCGAGCGGGGTCACGAGCTTCGCGCGGTGGCGCTCGAGGTCGCCCGGCGCGAGCGGGCTCCCCACCGCGGCGAGGTCCGTCGCGATCGCCGCGGCGAGCCTGCCGTGGTAGAAGTCGGCGAGGCCGGCGCGGGCGAGGCGCTTGAGCGTTTGCGCGAGCCGCGGCTGCCGGAAGATGCTGCCGGCGGGCGGCGCAGTCCCTCCGGCAAGAAACGTCTCCCTGAAGCCGGGCTGCGATTCGAGCTCGCCGCTCCGCGCGGCGGTCATGGACGACTGGCTCGCCGTGACCGCGATGCCGTGCTCCGCGTAGTGGATCGCGTCCGCCAGCAGGCGCTTCACCGGCAGCCGCCCGCCCCACTTGCGCGAGAGTCTGAATGCAAGCTCCCAACCGGAGACGGCCCCCGCGACCGTGTTCGCGGCGGCGCCGCCGCGACAGGGGATCGCCCGCGTGATGCTGCGAGCGGCATACCATTCGATGGAGGCCGCGCGCGCCGCCGCGCCGCAGGCGTCGATGCCCCGCGGCGCGCGGCGGGGCACGTGGACGAGCCAGAACGAGTCCCCGCCGATCGAGTTCATGTGCGGGTAGGCGACCGCGATCGTGGCCGCCGCGGCGATCATCGCCTCGAGCGCGTTGCCGCCCTCGCGCAACACGTCGAGCGCCGACTGCGCGGCGAGCGCGTGCGGTGCGACCGCCATGCCGCGGGTGCCGCGGATCGGATTAATCACTGTCTTTCCCTCTCCGCGCCGTCAGCGAATGCCATGACCTCCGGCGTCGCCACGGCACGACCAATGCGCCCAGCGCGATCAATGCCGCCCCCAGCCACCAGCGCGTGCGTTCGCGGGCGCGGGCCCGGACTTCCCCTTGGACGAACTGTTCGCCCTTGCGCATCTCGCCGTACGACTGCAGGAATGACGACAGGCGGCGCACGTCGGTGTCGCTCAGCGCCTCACCCTGCCAGCGACTCTTGTGCTCCTTTTCGTTCAGGCGTTCGGTATCGCGCCGGTAGCGCTCGGCGTACATGCCCGCATCACGGAAGACCTCGAACTCCCGGTCACTCATGTAGAGCGCGAGCAGGCCCGGCACCGCCACTTCTACGCTGTCGAGCAGCGGTTGGTCGGCGCGCGGCGCGACCATTAGCCACGTCCCGGAGACCACGAAGAGTGCCGCGACTCCTGCGCGCACGGCGCGCGCGGCCTGCCGGAGTCTCTCGCGACCGCCATGCACGATGGGCCACAGCACGCCGGCCAGAGCAAGCGCCACGCCGAACACGCAGACCATCGAGCTGCCCGTAGGGAGGTCCCATGAGTATGAGACAACAAGACCAGCGAAGCTTGCTGCGGTGCCGACCACCCAGCCAATCGCGAGCTGGCGGCCCACGTCGTCGGCATAGAGCACGCCGATTGCAGCGGGAACGATAAGGAAGGAGAACACGAGGAGGACGCCGGCAAGCGCGACCGAGCTCGTGACCACCACGCCGAAGCACGCGTAGAAGAACAAATCCGACAGCCAGGCGCGCCAGCCCACACCGGGATCGGCGAGCCGCGCACGCGCCGCCCACAGCGCCGCCCCGATCGCGACGTACAGCGGCACCACGGCGGCAAGCTCGGCGATTCCGGTGGTGAGGATGTTGCCGGTGAGTACCTGCTTGATGTGCTCGGTGCCCTGCGGTGCCTTCTCGACCAGCAGGAAGGCGGCCGCCGCGGCGACAACATAGATGACACCGATCAGCGCCTCCTGCGGAATGCGCTGCGACCAGCCGCGCGTGGCAGCAAGCAGCATCGCCGCTGCGATCGTGAACAGGGCCGAATAGGCGTACGAGCCCTGGCTGCCCACCGCGTGCCCCAGCATGAAGGCGACGGTCGCACCCAGCGCCGCGATCTGTGCCAACGCGAGATCCACGAAGATGATGTTGCGCGCCAGCACCTGCAACCCCAGGTAGGTGTGGATGCCGGTCAGCACCAGTGCCACCAGGAACGGCAGCCATAGAAGGCTGATTGCCTCGCCCATCCGACGCTCGATCGACCGTCACTTCATCGCATTGACCAGGGTCTCCGCATTGTAGTCGAACAGTGACAGATAATCCTTCACCTCGGGCACGGCGCCGACCGAGGCGGCAAGCAGCACCACTTTCGCGCCCGTCTTCCCGGCGAGAAAGTCTGCGTTCTTCCCCGGCTCGTGCGGCTGGCGCACGATTACCTTGACCTGCTGCGCGTGCATGAGCTTCAGCAGCGACGCGAGATGCGACGGGCTGGACGGGATGCCGGGCCTCGGCTCGATGTGGCCCGCGAAATTGAGCCGGAAGCGCCGCGCATAGTAGGCCCAGTTGTTGTGGTAGGCGACCATCGGCCTACCCTGCAGCGGAGCGAGCTTGCGTTCCCATTCCGCGATCCTGGCGTTCAACCGCTTGAGGAAAGCCAGGCGCTCGCTTTCGTAATACTGGGCACTGGCGGGATCGTTGCGCGCCAGCGCTTCCAGGATCACGCCGGTGATGATGTCGGCGTTCGCCGGGTCGAGCCAGTAGTGGGGGTTGCCGTTGCCGTGCGCGTGTCCGCCCGCCGGACCTACCTGGGTGCCGCGCACATCGAGCAGCGCGATCGCGAACGAACAGTCCACGTGGGCCGCCCCCCCGCGTCGCAGCTCCGGCCGCTTCGCCTGTGCGACGAGCCTGTCGAGCCATAGATCGTAATCCGCACCGACACGCAGCACGAGTTTGGCGTCCCGGATGCGGCTGAGATCCTGCGGCTTGGGTTGGTACTCTTCCGCATCGACGTTGGGCGGGACGATGTTCGTGACGGCGATGCGGCTGCCGCCCACCGCCTCGGCCAGGCTTTTCAGATCCGTGGTGGTGGCGACAACGAGCAGCGGCTCCTGCGTCGCTGCCCCACCTGCGCTAAACAATGCCGCCAACACCCCGGCGCATGCCAGTCGCTTCATAACCGGAAACAAAAACGGGGCTGTGCGCGCAGCCCCGTTCCAGGTCAATGCGGGATTATCTCTTCGCCGACTGCCAGATGCTCTTCGGGATCAAGCAGTGCACGTTCTTTTCGGCGCCCCACACGTCGCCCACGCGGCAGTCCATCGCCACGCTCGCCAGCCCGTAGGCATCGAGCCGCGCGATGCCCTTCTTTTCCTCAAGGAAACGAATCATGGCGCGCGAGGCATCGTCCATCGCTTTGTTGAGGTTCGGATCCTTGGCGTGCGACACGTAATACCTGGCGGTTTCCTTGGTCGGGCGCTCCATGTCCTCCTTGTCCTTGGGATTCTTGGGATTGAGGCAATGGATGCCCTTCTTGATGTTGACGACCTGAGAAATGCGGCAGTCGGACACTTCGTGCATCAGCTTGGCGGCATCATCCGTCGATATCTTGCGCTGCTCGGCAAGCATCTTCGCGGTCTGCTCTTTGACGAAGTCGAGCGCCTTGTTCAAGTCCTGATCGAAGCCCATGGTAATCCATGATTTGGGCGTCTCGATGCGCGGGAAGTCAAGCTTCAGCTTCTTGAGCACTTCGAGCGTGACGCTCATTTCCTTGTACGCCGTCTCCACCGCCGTAAGGTTGACCTCCCCGTTGCCCTGCGCCGCGTGCGAATCACCGGTCCACAGCAGCGCGCCTGGCACATGGACCGGCACGTAGAGTGTCGTGCCTTCGGTGAGATCGCGGATGTCCATGTTGCCGGCGAATTCGCCGGGCGGCACGGTGCTGTAGCGTCCCGGCTCCTTGCGCGCCACCCCGATCGTGCCTGGAAAGGGCCTCAGCGGAATGATCACGCCCGGCAGGAACTCTGTGATCTTCCGGTCCCAGTCGAGATAGAGGTACTTCACCTGGCCGTCCTGGTATTCCTTCGGGAACTGCCCGAACATCCCCGGCACGTTGAAGTTGGTGGCATAGGCGCGCGGCACGATCCGGTTGATCTTGACCTTCAACACGTCACCCGGCTCGGCACCATTGACGTAGATCGGGCCGGTCACGGTATGCGGCCCGCGTCCCGGATGGTCGGTTCTGAGTTTCTTGATCTCCTCGATGGTCTTGCCCGGCACCACCTGGTTGTGCGAGTGCATCATGGTCTCGAGCACGACGGTGTCGCCGGAATCCACCTTCAATACCGGCGCCTGCGAATTGTCGAACCAGCCCCACTGCGTGGTCTCGAGCGTCGCCGGCAAGAGATGCAGCATGCCCTGCATCTTCTTGCCGGGCAGCGCGACCGATTGGCCGAAGGCGAGCGGAGCAAACAGGATGAATGCCGTGACGAGGACGAATCGGGTCTTGGGCGTGCGCATGTCGTTCCCCCTTGCTTGTTGACAGCGAACGTACTCTACTCCCAAGAAGGGTGCCCGGGGGTGGACTGCAATGCAACCAACCTGTCGTTGATTCAACGGCCTGATTTACCTGCCCTATCATCGGGCCTGCCGGTCCTGCGCCAGCGGCTCACGCCAGTCCACCGCGGCGGCGATCGTCACGTCAAGCGCCGACTGCGCGGCGAGCGCGAGGGGCGCGACCGCTATGCCGCGCGTGCCGCGGATGGAATGGATCGTGCCCCGATTCTACGCAACCGTGTCCGGCGGATGTGTTGAATCGGATACAGTACAATTCGCGCATGGGGGCCGATTTCCGTACCCGCATCGCGGCGCTGCTGGTGGCGCTTGCGCTTACCGGCTGCGCGCAGAACCCCGTCACCGGCAATCCGAACCTCGTGCTGCTCACCGAGTCGCAGGAGATTGCGATGGGCCGGCGCGAGGATACGAACGTCCGCAGGCAGTACGACGTCGACGACGATGCGCAGCTGCAGCAGTACGTGAACGAGATCGGCCAGCGGCTGGCCAAGGCGAGCCACCGCCCCGGACTCGACTACCGCTTCCTGGTGGTGGATACGCCCGAAGTCAACGCGTTCGCGCTGCCCGGCGGCTACATCTACATCACTCGCGGCATCCTCTCCTATCTCAACTCCGAGGCCGAGCTCGCAGCCGTGCTCGGCCACGAGCTCGGGCACGTCACGGCGCGCCACTCGGTGCAGCAGATATCCGCAGCCACGGCCGCCAATGTCGGCGTGAATATCCTGCAGATATTCGTGCCCCAGGTGCGCGGCGCGCTGGGCGCCAATACGATCAACCTACTCGGCGGCGCCCTGCTTTCGGGCTATGGGCGGGAGCACGAGCTCGAAGCCGACCGGCTGGGCGCCGAGTACCTGGCGCGCACCGGCTACGATCCGCAGGCGATGGTGAAGGTGGTCGGGGTGCTCAAGAACCAGGAATTGTTCGACGCCGAGGTGGCGAAGGCCGAGGGACGCCAGCCGCGCGCCTATCACGGACTGTTCGCCACGCACCCCGACAATGACACGCGGTTGCAGCAGGTGGTCGGCGAGGCGGCCCGCTTCAAGCAGGGTGAAAGGCGCGTTTCGCAGGAGGAATTCCTGCGGCACAGCGACCGCATGGTGTTCGGCGACAGCCCCAAGCAGGGCATCGTGCGCAACAACGAGATCTACCACGCGAGGCTCGGCTTCACCATGCGCTTCCCCGCGGGCTGGCGCGTGCGCAACGGCCGCCAGAACGTCGCCGCCACCAGCCCGGGCGAAGGCGATGCATTCATAGACTTGCGCTCGGGTGGAGGCGCCCAGGGCAGCCCCGAGGCGATTCTGCGCAAGCGCCTCAATCTGGGATCCAGCGCCGCGGTGACGCCGACCGAGGTGAATGGGCTGACCGCCGCGGTCGTCAACACCACCATGAGCGGCCGTCCGACGCGGGTGATGTGCGTGTTTCTCGGCGATTCCGCGTACCTGATCGGCGCCCAGGCGCGGTCGAGCACGGGATTCGATCAGTACCAGGGCGAAATCGAATCCTCACTCATGAGCTTTCGGGCGATCACCGACCCGGAGCGCGCATTCGCGCACCCGCTGAGGTTACGCATCATCACCGCACAGACCGGACTCACGTTCGCGGAGCTCGCGCGCCGCTCGCCTCTCGGCCGCTTCGCCGAAGGGCACCTGCGCGTGATCAACGGCCTGTATCCGGCCGGCGAGCCGGTGGCGGGGCAGCCATTGAAGATAGTCGAATGATGATCTCGCAGCGCGCAATGCTCGTGGCGCTGCTTTGCGCCGCGTGGATCCTGCCGGGTCTCATCGGTCACGACCCGTGGAAGCCGGACGAGGCCCACACCTTCGGCGTGGTCTACGAGCTGCTGCGGGGCGGCTCGTGGGTGGTGCCGACGCTCGCCGGCGAGCCGTTCCTCGACAAGCCGCCGCTGTTCCACCTCACCGCGGCTGCATTCGCGAAGCTGTTCTCGTTCGTCCTGCCGCTGCACGACGCCGCGCGTCTCGCGACCGGTGCCTGGATGGCGGCTACCTTCGCGTTCATCGCCGTCGCGGGACGGGAGCTCTACAGCGTGCGCTATGGCGCCGTATCGGCACTGCTGCTGCTCGGCTGCTTCGGCTTCGTCGTCCGCGGCCACCAGCTCATCACCGACGCCGCGCTGCTCGCCGGCTTCGCCATGGCCTACTATGGGTTCGCGCTCGCGCTGCGGCGGCCCGCGGTCGGCGGCTTCTGGATCGGCACCGGCGTCGGCGTCGGATTCCTTGCCCACGGCCTGTTCGCGCCGGCGGTTCTCGGCATGGTCGCCCTGCTCCTGCCGGCGTCTGGCCGCAACTGGCGCAACCGTGGCTATGGCACGTCGCTCGCGGTGGCCGCGGCGGCGGCGGCACCGTGGCTCACGATCTGGCCGATCCTGCTCGAACGGCAGGCGCCGACGCTGTTCGAGTGGTGGCTGTGGAACGAAAACCTCTGGTATTACTTCGGCCGGCAGCCTGGCGCACGGGCCGGCCTGCTGTTTTATCTCCGCATCCTTCCGTGGTACGCGTTCCCGGTATGGCTGCTCGCGCTGTGGACGTTGTGGCGCGCGCGGGGGACCGGCCTTACGCGGCCGGCGGTCGTGCTGCCGGTAATCGGCTTCATCGTCACGCTCGGCACGCTTTCCGCTTCATCCGAGACGCGCGAACTCCATGCGTTGCCGTTGCTCTTGCCGCTCTCGCTGCTCGCGGCGGGGGCGCCCGAAACCTTGCGCCGTGGCGCGGCTCACGCGTGGTACTGGTTCAGCGCCATGACTTTCACCTTCTTCGTGGTGGTCTTCTGGTTTTACTGGAGCGGACTCGAGCTCGGCGTGCCGGCGCGGCTGCACCAGCACCTGCACCGGATACGGCCCGGCTACACGCCGGAGTTCCGGTGGCTGCCCTTCGTCCTGGGCGTTGCCTACTCGCTGTTCTGGCTCGCGGTGCTGGCTTCGTTCCGCAAGAGCGCGGTGCGACCCGTCGTCGTGTGGGGCGCGGGCGTGACGACCATGTGGGCGCTGATCGCCATTCTCTTCGTCGGCTGGGCCGACAACGTGAAGAGCTACCGCTCGATGATCGCTTCGCTCCAACTGGTGCTGCCGAAGCAGTACGATTGCCTGGCAAGCCGCGGTCTGGGCGAGCCGCAGCGCGCGCTGCTGCACTACTTCGCTGGGATCATTACCCACCGCGAGGAGGTACCCGAGCGGCGCCGCTCGTGCGAGCTGCTGCTGGTGCAGGGCAGATCGCAGGAGGAAATCGCGCCGCCCCAGCCTTGGCACAAGGTCTGGGAAGGCGCGCGCCCCGGCGACAGGGACGAGCGCTACCGGCTTTACTGGCGGAGTGCCGCGCCGGTAAAGCCGTGAGGAGTGAGGGCGGGGGGGCGAGCCGGGGTTTTGAAAAATGTGCCTGCGCACATTTGAGCCGGCGAACGCCAGACGCGATGCAGCGCGTCGGGCCGGGATCGGAGATCAGGGATGAGGGAGAATACGATGAGAGCGTGGGGGCGTAAGAACGGGAGATCCCAGCAGACCTCCATCTCATGATCTACCGATCCTACGATCCCCCGGTCTTTCCAAAGGACTTGGCGCCAGGGTCACCTGCACGAAATGTCTTTGATCGCCGGCATGCCCGCCGCACCGCGCTTCCTGCGCTCGTAGGTTACGGTACAACTCCTGAAGTTTTCCGGCAGGCGCCGCGAGATGACGGCGGTCGTATTCTGGTAGCCGCACGAGATCCAGTAGCCGCGCACGTTGGGCGGCAGATTCCAGAAGGCGACCCGGTCTCGCCTCTGCATGTCCTCGCTGTCGTATTTCAGCGCCGCCCGCTCACCCGGCGGACCATCGAAGAACGCGACCGAGGCGAGCGACACCGTGGTGGTGGGCTGCGCCGCTTCCCACCCCTCCGGGACGACACCGACCCGCTGCTCGACTTCGATCTTCTGAGGGCAGGTGTTCCTGGCGAAGAGCTGGGCGCCGGACTCGGCCGGGACCGACGCGAGGAGCGCGATTGCCAGGGATGCAAGCAATGGGCGCGGCATGGTTAGCGTGGCAGGCATCCAGATCGCGAACAGCGAAATCGACTGATTGGGTGATAGTGACGCGCCCAACGCCGACTTGTCCACACACCGCCCAGGAGTCACTATCACCACCGCTTATGCTGTGCCGCATCATTTCTCGACATCGCCATCTTTCGAGCGTAGACTTCGGCTTCCCAACGCCACGATTTCCGTGTGGCGCATTCAATATAAACCCATTCCTATCAGAGAGTTAAGGAGCAGGACATGGCTAGCGGACGCGAGGTAGTGGTGCTTTCCGGCGTGCGGACAGCGATTGGCGATTACGGCGGCGGGCTGAAGGACATCGCCCCGACCGAGTTGTCGGCGCAGGTGATACGCGAAGCGGTCAAGCGCGCCAAAGTGGATGCCAGGGAAATCGGCGCGTGCGTCATCGGCAACGTGATCCACACCGAGGCCAAGGACATGTACCTCTCGCGCGTCGCCGCCCTCAAGGGCGGATTGCCGGAGAACTCCACCGCGCTCACGGTCAACCGCCTGTGCGGCAGCGGGCTGCAGGCAATCGTCTCCGCCTCGCAGATGATCATACTGGGCGATGCCGACGCGGCGGTCGGCGGCGGCGTGGAATCCATGAGCCGCGGCGCCTACATCATGCCTACCCTGCGCTGGGGCCAGCGCATGAGCGACGGCAACGTGATCGACATGATGGTCGGCGCGCTGACCGATCCATTCGACACCGTGCACATGGGCATCACCGCCGAGAATATCGCCGAGAAGTGGAAGATTTCACGCGAACAGCAGGACGAATTCTCGGTGGAGAGCCACCGCCGCGCAATCAACGC